>JADMIO011564941.1_pt1 | contig 113243 bp, 83 predicted proteins | sample 8958161 | NCBI WGS metagenome assembly JADMIO01 (sample SAMN16585339, study PRJNA669376) | soil metagenome | isolation source: Crop rotation soil | place: USA: Cullars Rotation, Alabama | collected 2011
CGCGACTTCAAGTCACGTGAATTCCAAGCTTCGGATCCCACTGTGCTGGAAAGCCGCCTGGACCGTGCGATACGGCTGCACGTCGATACATGCCAGACGAGCGTTCGGATTGCGCTGCTTGAACGCATTCCACTCTCGCATCGTCGCGGTGCCGCGGCCTGCGCCGGCATCAACCCACGACTCGTAATCCGAAATAAAGATCACGAGATCGCCCTTGGCCTTGCGGCGGTTGAGCATTGCCAGCGGCGCGCTGCAGTTGGTTCCACCGCCACCGACCGCAGCCAGCTTTGCGGCGTTCGTCATCACGCTGTCGCGCGAGTTCAGATTTACCTTAACCACGTCACACTCGAACGGCAGCACTTCAACGCGCGGGTTCTTGCGCAGAACGGCTGCCGAAAACAGGGCCGCCACATCGATACAACGCACGGCCGTGGTTGCACCCTTGCGGTAGCCGGTTACCGGCGACGACATCGAACCCGAAACATCCGGGCAAACATAAACTTGCCCGTCGACCGCAGGTAGGTTCGCGATCGCGATCTCCATTGCATCCTGGAGTGCGTCGCAAACTTCCCTGGGAATGTCGCCGTTCGCATTGGCCATCGTGTAAGCGACCATCAGTTGGTACGGAAACACGCGGGCCTTCGCGATTGCCTTTGGATCGCGCAGACGATCGGCAATCAGCTCACTCATTCCCGCCTGACCGAAGACGCCATGACGCGCAAACGTATTCAGGTTCATGCGAGTCATCTGCCATGGAGCGCGACGCGCAATCGCAGTCCACTCCGCCGTACCAAGCTCCAGCGCAGTCAGCATCTGGAATGGCACGTCGGGAACGTCAGCCGATTCCTTCTTCTTGAAGGCTTCGAAGTTGCGCGCTACTTCCGGCAGCGCATCGAACGCATATTCGCGGCCGATGAAGTAACCGAATAGTGCTTCGCGCGCAGCGTCCTTTGGCTTAGGGTGGACCATCTTCACGATATCGGTCAGCGAAGGGTCCTGGCCCACACTTGCCTTGAAGAGCGTGGCTGGATCGCGAGCATCGAGCCACTCGCGCACCAGACGCTTCGGCGCCGAACCAAGAGACTTACGGCCCACCGCGCCGGAACGCACGATCTGCACAAAGTTGCGCAGCATCTTGGCGTTATCAATCACGCGCGGGAACACAGTGTTAAGCAGCTCGCGGTCCTTGACCGACAGCACGGCGCAAAGCAGCGCCGGCATGTCCTTCATGAAACCGCGCTCGCGACAGAAGACCGCAGTCTTGGCGATGAACTCCGCGTCGAGATCGGCGCAGAGTTCAAGCACCTTCGCCAGTTGCTCGTCAGCAGTCGCGTAGAAAGTTGTGTTCAGACAACCGGTCGCAGCGTACTGCGCCAGCTGTGCCCGCGGCGAAAGAGCATACGCCGGTGCGCGCTCTTCGTTGATTGCATCAGTAGCCGGAACCAGCCGGCCCATTAGCGACTTGAATAGAGTTTTGTTTGCCATTGTTCTTACCTCACACTTCTATCGTCTTGTGACAATCGAAATACCTTTTGCGAATGATTTGGAGTGCGGTGACTTGTCACCGTTTTCCTTGGCAGCTCGGGAGAAAGCGCCGACAAGTCGGCGCACTCCAAAAAACTGGCTACGGGAGAAGGAGTCGAACCTTCATCTTCGAGTTCAAAGCCCGACATGTTGCCGGTTACACCATCCCGCAAGAGAGCAAGGATGAAGGATGAAGGCGGAAGGATGAATTCTCCACTGCACGTCATCCGTCATCCTTCCTACTTCATCCTTGCTTTTGGTCGCGGTGGAAGGAATTGAACCGACATCGCTCGATTATCAATCGAGTGCTCTGGCCGTTGAGCTACACCGCGAGATTGGTTGACCCGACGGGGCTCAAACCCGCACCTCACGGCTTAAAAGGCCGCCGCTCTGTCACTCGAGCTCCGGGTCAATGGATTGGCTGTGGCGGAAGGATTCGAACCTTCGAATAGCCGGATTAACAATCCGGTGCCTTACCAACTTGGCTACGCCACAAAAGGCAAGGATGAATTCGGAAGGATGAAGGATGAAATGTTTACCAGGAGCATTCATCCTTCCGCCTTCATCCTTCATCCTTGCGGTTGGCTGCGGCGACGAGACTCGAACTCGTATCAACTCGTTTACAAGACGAGCGCTCTGTTATCCAATTGAGCTACGCCGCAATTTGGTGGACTGGGAGGGATTCAAACCCTCACAAGAAGTTTGCAGGACTTCTATGCTGTCGTCACATCACCAGCCCCCGGCATTTATCATTTGTCATTGGACATTTTTCAATTGCCATTTATTCGGATTCACCTTGCGCCGATTGCGCCTGACGATCGGCGGCACGGTTTGAAATGACCAAATGGCAAATGGAAAATGATCTGGCTGTGGGTGGAGTCGAACCACCAACCTCGCGCTTATGAGACGCTTGCTCTATTCCACTTGAGCTACACAGCCGTGAATTGATTTCAGGTTTCAAGTCCAAAGTTTCAGGTTCGGCATTTCTAACTTCTTGAAACCTGAAACCTGAAACCTGAAACTTATTATGGAAGCCCGCGGAGGAGTTGAACCTCGTGCCTTTCCACCCAGCTCTTGCAGGTTCGGTTTAGAAGACCGACGCCGGGAACGCGGGCCGAAATGCAAGGATGAAGGCGGAAGGATGAGGGATGAAAGTCGCGCGCGATCCACGTGTTCATCCTTCATCCTTCCTACTTCATCCTTGCTTTCTGGTCGGGGCGTGAGGCCGACCATGCCTCTTGGAACTCCACGCTCCCAGCAGTCACCGTTCTGCCGGGATGAGTCACGCCCCGAGAAGTAGGCAGAATGCAGAATGCAGTAGGCAGAAGGCAGTCGGCAGGAGGCAGCCCAGTAGTCTGTCACTGCTTACTGCTTACTGCTTACTGCTTACTGCCTTCTGATTCTTGGTGCCCAAGGAAGGACTTAAACCTTCAACCTCTGGTTTGTAGGACCAGCGCTCCGTCAGTTGAGCTACTCGGGCGAGAGAGCAAGGATGAAGGCGGAAGGATAAGCGGCGTCTGACAGTTCATCCTTCATCCTTCCTACTTCATCCTTGCTTTTGGTGGTCGGAGTTGGAATCGAACCAACCTTTCGGGTTTTTCAGACCCGCGCTAATCCGTCTCAGCTATCCGACCGGGAATGATTCGCCACAGATGAACACGAATTAAACAGATAAGAAACTGCGTCCTTATTACAAGTCGGATCACCTCCCTTCCATCTGTGTAAATCCGCGTCTATCTGTGGTTGCTTAAAAGCGCCGCTTCCGTTCGCGATGCACCTTCTCCATGACGTCACGATCATCGTGTACGTCCATGAAGAGGTACTTGCGCCATTCGGCCCGTGCTTCTGCGTAGTGACAAAGCACAACACGTTCGAGCTTCACGCGCAGTGCGGTCTGCGACGTCAGCAAAGGCATACGTGCTTCTTCCGGGGTGCGATTGCTCTTCCGGTTGTTGCACATGACACAAGCCGTCACGATGTTCACCGGTGAGTTATCTCCGCCGCGCGAACGCGGCAGGATGTGATCGAGCGTTAGCTCAGCCACGCCCTTTTTCTCTCCGCAATACTGGCAGCGGAACTTGTCGCGCATGTAAATCCGCAGACGCTTCATGCCCGACTGCTCGCGGCGTCGGCGAACATTGATGTAAGTCCGGCGGCGAATTACCGACGGCACAGGCCACTCATCATGCGCTGAACGAAGCACGCGATCGCCGTCGAACTCTTCGACAAAGACCGTGTTCTTGAAGGTCATGATGATTGCGCGCGCGACACTGACGGTGCCGAGCGGCTCGTAAGTTTGATTAAGCAGTAGAACTCTGCCATTGAGTGCCATTGCTCGGCATCTCCTTTCGTTGGAATGAAGTCAGAACCGCGTGCGGTAGCGGGCGGTTAATCGTTCGGTTGAATGACGGTTAGGGATCAACCATCCGCTACCGCAGGTGGTACTGACAAGATGGAGCGCGCGGTGAGATTCGAACTCACGAATAACGGATTTGCAATCCGGCGCCTTGGCCGCTTGGCGACGCGCGCGAAGAAGCAAGGCGCTAAGAGCAAAGTGCAAAGAGTCTGCAAACGCAGTCTTAGCACTTAGCCCTTGCTCCTTGCTCTTTGCCGTCTGGAACGGAAGGAGAGATTCGAACTCTCGAATCGAGTTTGGAAGACTCGCATGTTTCCGGCTACATCACTTCCGCGTTTTTGGAGTGCGCCGGCTTGTCGGCGCTTTGGATATTGGGGTGAGGATTAGAATTCAATTTTCGAAAATGGATCCAAAGCGGCGACAAGTCGCCGCACTCCAAAATGGAACTCCTGGCAGGACTTGAACCCGCAACCTCGACGTTCGAAGCGTCGCGCTCTTTCGATTGAGCTACAGGAGCAAAAAGCGAAGGCAGTACGCCGAAGGCAGTCGGCAGTAACAAAGGCGATGTGTTTGCTGCCTTCTGCATTCTGCTTTGTGCCTTCTGATCTGGTCGGGGAGGACAGAATTGAACTGTCACCACGAGTTCCCAGGACTCGGATGCTTGCGTTACACCACACCCCGCAGTTCAGTTTCGAGTTCCGAGTTTGGAGTTTCGAGTCATCGGATCATCAACTCGAAACTCGAAACCCGGAACTCGAAACTCAAAACTGGTTAACCCTTCACACAGACCACTTGCTTGATCTCGGCAACGACTTGAACCAAATCTTTCTGGTTCTTCATCACAGCTTCGATCGATTTGTAAGCGCCGGGAATTTCATCCAGCACGCCCGTGTCCTTGCGACATTCAACGCCCGCGGTCTGCTTCGCGAGATCTTCACGAGTGAAGTGACGCTTCGCTGCGCCGCGTGACATCTTGCGACCCGCACCGTGAGAGCAGGAATTGAAACTCTCAGGTGTGCCGCGTCCTTTGACGATGAACGATTTCGCGCCCATCGATCCGGGAATGATGCCGTAGACATCTTTGCCGGCATTGATGGCGCCCTTGCGCGTGACGAAAACTTTCTCGCCATAGTGCTCTTCGAGCGCCACGTAGTTGTGATGACAGTTGACCTCAAGCTCAGGCTGGAAGGCTTCGCGATGATTGAACATCTTGTTAAAGACCTTCAACAGACGCGCCATCATGATCTCGCGGTTCTTCATCGCGTAGGTTTGCGCCCACTTCAGGTCTTTCCAATACGCTGCAAACTCAGGCGTACCCTGAATGAAGTAAGCAAGATCGGGGGCTGGAAGTTCTGACAATCTCCACAACGACTTCGCAGTCGAGATGTGACGTTCAGCCAACTCCTTGCCGATGTTCCGCGAGCCCGAATGCAGCATCAACCAGACGAAGTTTTCTGTGTCGAGACAAACTTCGATGAAGTGGTTGCCACCACCCAGCGTGCCCAGTTGCTTCATCGCTTTCGCTTTACGATCGTGAACACCCTCGTGCAACTCGCCGAAGTCCTTCCAACCGTCCCAGTACGAAGATTCGTCAACCGATTCCTTGTACGCGTTGAAGCCGACCGGAATTGCTTCTTCGATCGCCAGTCTTAGTTCTTTGAGTTTGCCATCGAGAATGCCGCTCTTGAATGGCGTCTTCACGGCCATCATGCCGCAGCCGATGTCGACGCCGACTGTTGCGGGAATCACTGCTTCTTTCGTCGCGATTACCGAACCGACCATGCTGCCTTTACCCAGGTGGGCGTCCGGCATTAGTGCGACGTGCTTGAACAAACACGGCAAGCGCGAAACATTGCGCAACATCGATTGCTCTTCGATGCTGAACTCGTGGTTGGCCCACGACAGTATCTCGCTGTGGGCGCCACCGATTGGTAGCTTCTTGTAAGGCATTTCGTTTCTCCTTTCTAAAGAATAATTGATTATTGAAAGATTCCGACAGCGCTCACCACACAGGAGCTTTCTGCTCACTGCCTACTGCTCACTGCTTACTGATTATTGGTGCGCCAAGTGAGACTCGAACTCACAATCCCCTGCTTAAGAGGCAGGTGCCTTGATCCGATTTGGCTACTGACGCATGCGTGTCAGAAGCCCGCGCGTCAGCAAGGGCTCGCTTGGGTAACTGGCCATCCCTGACGGTCGGGCTTCTGACACAGAATGGCGGAACTGAACGGACTCGAACCGTCATCGGCCTGATCGACAATCAGGTGCCTCACCTCTCGGCCACAGTTCCGAAAAACAGGTTTCGAGTTTGGAGTTTCGGGTTTCGAGTTCGCGATCTGCACAGCCTCGAAACTCTAAACTCGTAACCCGAAACTGGTTTTATGTTGGGGTGACCTGCGGAGTCGAACCGTCATCTCTGCATTCACAGTGCAGTGTGTTAACCAATTACACCAAGGCCACAGCAAACTATTGGCGGCGTCGGAGAGACTCGAACTCTCTAACGTTAGTTTGAAAAACTAACTGCGCGACTCTTTGCATTCGACGCCATGTTGTAGCGCAAGTTGTTAACTTGCGACCGTGCCAATCGCAAATTAGCAATTTGCGCTAAGTTTAGTTGGTGCGCGTGGAGAGATTCGAACTCATCACAAAGCTGGTCTTAAGTCAGCCGCCTCTTCCAATTGGGCTACACGCGCGAGAGCAAGGATGAAGGCGGAAGGATGAGGGATGAAAACCCAATTTCGCATCGCTCAATTCATCCTTCAGCCCTCATCCTTCATCCTTTGATTCTGGTACCGGCGGAGGGATTCGAACCCACACTGTCTAGTTCCTAAGACTAGCGCCTCCTCCCGATTGGGCTACGCCGGCAAAAGCATTATCAGAACCGCCTGCGGTAGTGGGCGGTTGAACGTTGAAACCCGAAGTGATTGACGCTAGAGATCAACCATCCGCTACCGCAGATGGTTCTGACTTTCTTGGTGGACCTGGCACGATTTGAACGTGCGACCTCGACCTTCGCAGAGTCGCGCTCTGATTCCGCTGAGCTACAGGTCCGAGAGCAAGGATGAAGGCGGAAGGATGCAGGATGAAAGTGTAATCTCAAAGAATCAATTCATCCTTCCTACTTCATCCTTGCTTTTGGCGGAGGCGGCAGGAGTTGAACCTGCACACGCAATGCGCGGCGATTTAGCAAACCGCTGCCATACCATTAGGCGACGCCTCCGTTGATTGGCGGAAGGTGAAGGAGTCGAACCCTCGAGACGTATTGCTCGGCCTGGTTTTCAAGACCAGTTGCGCGCCACCGCGCGCCACCTTCCAAATGTGGCTGGGACGCCCGGATTTGAACCGAGAATCTCGGGTTTGGAATCCGCTGGTTTGTCGTTAGCCTACGCCCCAAGTACTCCTGGTGCATGTGATAGGACTCGCACCTACGAAGTCGTTAGACGCCTGATTTACAGTCAGGTGCTTTTGCTGCTCAGCCACACATGCACGATCGATTTGAGATCTCAGATCTCAAATTTGAGATTTCAGAATTCAGATCGCTTCGTGCTAAAAAATAGATGAAGGCAGAGAGAACAATGCTCCGAACACACTTCGAGGCACACTTCTCCTGAGATGGCGATCTCGCGGACTCTCGCAAAGGACCGAGATCGTCATCCATTGAAGGCTCCCTGCCTTCATCTCTCGCAAATAGGTACTTCGATTGTCAAAAAACTAAAGGAGCGGGCTTTAAGCCTCCCAGGGAAGCTGCCCGCTCCTTCAATTCTCCGCGAATTTTGCTTTGAGATTTGGGAGCGGGAGTCCGCTCCCGCGAATTATTGTCTGATATGACGGCTATCTATGGACGTTTCTTGTCCGAGTCTGCCGCCAAAAATATTGGTTGCTGACAACGTCAGGCCTAACGCACAGACGACTGCGTTCATGGCCGCGCACGGCTGCCATTTCGTCGAATGCTTCTGATATGTCCTGGTCGTCATCATTGAAAGTTTCTTTCTCACAGTGCGCAATCACGTGATCGCGCGAGCTGTCTTATATAAAGTATCAATAGCGATCGTGTCAAGATCTTTCTACGGAAAACGATCACCGCACGTTCGATACTTTTCACCTTACGGTGGTTGCCTGTCTTTGACTAAGTATCGTTGCGCAGTCTCATCTAATCGGATTGAAGGTGTGACCATCGAGCAGTCTCGCGTTAAGTCTGTGGTGTCGGCAAATCTCTCTTGAAGGATCGAGACGAAGAAGAAATGCGGATACCCCCATTTCCCTACAATCGTCGATTTTCGACTCGCACTCTCGGCGGCCAGGTCATTTCAATCGCGTCCAGCAGCACCAATCAAACTTGAATATGTTAGAACGAGAGCCGGGCGCCGAATTGGATTTCGCGAGGCGGGGTGGCTGCTTCCGTTATCGTTCCGAATTGCGGGGTGTTCACGAAGCGATTCGGGGTTCCCAGATTCGTATGATTGAGAGCATTGAAGGCCTCGGCGCGAATTTGAAACTTGATCTTCTCGTTGATTGAAAATTCGCGTTGCAGAGCCAGGTCAAGCGTCTGTCGTCCCGGTCCGTAGATCGTATTTCGCCCTACATTCCCAAAAGTGAAGGCGGCCGGCGTGGTGAAGGCTCCAGGATTAAACCACTCAGCGGCGGTGTGCGTACCTGGTCCAAAAATCGGCTGCCCGGTGTAGTTGGCGCGGATTGGATTTTCGCCTAACAGGGTGCCGGCGTTCGCAGTATCGCCAAACACTGAGATGGTAAAAGGATATCCACTCTGAACCTGAAGGATGGCTGAAAGACGCCAATCTTTGGTTAGCGCATGCGCGAAACCGGACTTGCTCACGCTCGGGAGATTGTAGACCGTGCTCATCGAGAAGCGATGGCGAACATCGCAAGCCAAAGCTTTCTCTGCGCGAAGATCAGAATTATTTTGCGGCGCGGCCGACTCGAACATCGGCGAACGAAAGTCCGGCGCGTCGCTGAGGTTTTTCGAAAAAGTATAGTTCGCCAGAAATGTCCATCCGCGGGCAAAGCGTCGTCTGATGTTAACGTAACCTGCTTCGTACCAGCTCTGCGCTGAATTTTCGAGCAGGTTGATGCCGCTCACAGGAAACGTCGTGCCGGCAACCGCAATGTTTGCCGGCAGGACCATGCCCGGAAGAAAGCTCAGCACCTTGAACGGACGCCGTGGGCCAATCGCTCCAGGCCCCGGCTGAGCATTATTAATCAGATGAGATCGCTGCAAATGCAGACCATGCGATCCTAAGTATCCAAGCTCCAACGTCGTCTCTTTGCCGAGAGTTTTCTCGATTGAACTGCTCCACTGCTCGACGTATTGTGCAGGAGCGTTGAGCTCAAATGCAGCGAAGCTCACCGTGGTGATGCCCAGCACGGCCGGCGCAAAGTTCAGATGACTGGCGACGATGCCGGCGGCCGGAGTGAAGTTATCGCTCTGCTGAGTTTCCGGAAACACGTAGGGCACGTTGTGTCTCTGGTTGCACCAGGTGTTCATGTCGACCGGCGTAAAGAAAATTCCAAACGCGCCGTGGACCACGATCCCCCGATTCGGCACGTGATGCGAGAAACCAAACCTCGGCGCAAAATTCAGTTTGTTCGGATAGTTCAGTCCTTCGGGATATCCCTGTTGACCGCCGATGAAAACGGACGGCACGCCATCCTTGAAGACCAGATTGGTGTTGGCGAAACGAATATCTTTCAACGGACTCATGTATTCATAACGCAACCCGATCTGAATCGTCGTGTTGCGCGTCATTTGAAAACTGTCCTGGACAAAAGCGTCGGCGTACCATTGACGCAGCTGCATTTGCGGAACCCCCGCCTGGCGTTGTTTCACCGCCGGGAGGCCCAGCATAAAACTCGCTAGGGCCGAACCGGTGCCGTCATTGGTTGCTGTCTGCGTAGTGAAGCCGTTGGTAAATTGATAGTAGCCGCGATTCTGAAAGAAGCCCCACATCGGCCAGATAAAATCGCGAAAGCTGCCGCCAATCTTCAGACTGTGTCTTCCGATTTGCCAACCCAGAGTGTCACGGGCTTCGAGGATCGTGTCCCAGGCGTGCATCGGCGTCGCGATGTAAGTGTCACCCATTCCCGAGTAGCCCTGCACCGCAAACCACGGCGCGCCGTATGCGCCTTCACCGCCGAAGCCAACTCCGGTGATCCCCAGTTGAGACACGATGTCATTGGAAAAACTGTTCTCGGAAGTGCGATGCATCGCCAGCCGTGAAACCGTGATCGTGCCCATGTTTACGAGTCGAGAATTGAAAACGTGGTTCCAGCCGACCGCGCCGTTCTGCGACAGATTGTCGTGAATCGCGCCAAAGCCCGGCAGGTTCTGCGGCATGAAGCCGCGCTCGCTGCTAAACGAATAACGAGCAAACAAACTGTCGCCGCGTTTGAAGGTCCGATCGAAACGGACCGTCGCCTGATCGGTGACGTGATGTTCGTTCCTCACATCGAGATAGTTGTTGCAATCGGCGCCGCCACCGACTACCTGCGGCACTCCCATCATGGTCATGCCGCAGCCGTTCATGCCCATGTCCATGTTTGGACGAGGAATGTACTGGCGCAGGAACGACTGCACCGCCGGATCGATCAGCTTCTGTGGGATTACGTTCCCGGGAAACGGATCGCGAATCACCTGAGGATTATTCGGTCCGAGTGGCTTGGTCGCGTCAAAGGCGGGATTGGGATGCGAGCTAAAGGGGTTATAGATCGTCACCCCGGACATACTGAAGTCGCCGTTGACTTCGTCGGCCGTGGGCACGGTATCAATCATGGCCATCGACTGCGTATGCCGCAGTCCTTCGTAGTTCACGAAGAAGAAACTCCGCTTGCCTCGCAATGGCCCACCGATTGAACCGCCAAAATTATTTCGCACCAGGTGACTCGACGACTCCATGTCATTGAACGCGCGCGCGTCGAAGATGTCGTTGCGTAGAAACTCGTACGCAGTGCCGTGAAATTCGTTTGTCCCGGTGCGCGTGGCGATGTTGATTTGGCCACCGCCGGCGCCGCCCATCTCAGCAGAGTAACTTCCGGTCACCACCTGAAATTCCTGGACGCTGTCCGGTGAGGGGCTCAAGTTCAGAGTGTTGAAGGTGGGATCGGTATTCGTGGCGCCGTCCAATAAAAAGTAATTCGCGTTCGGGCGATTGCCGCCGATGCTTACGGCGGAACGTTGTCCCGGACGCCAATACAAAGGACTCATGTCGCCCGCTTGCGCTCCGTGGCTCTCGTGCGCACCCGGCACAGTCAGTACCAGATCGATCAGCATGCGGCCGTTGAGCGGCAGGTTGCGAATCGAAGTCCGCTCGACCACTTCACCGACACTTGCGTCAGTGGTGCGCAAGACATTTATTGTGTCGCTCTGAACGTTCACCGTGCCGGTGACTGAAGTGAGTTGCAGCGTCACATCACAAGTCATCTGTTGACCAACTTCCAGCCGCACCGTCTGGGTTGACGCCGAAAATCCTTTGGCCTGGACGTTCAGCTTGTATTCTTCCGGAAGCAGGGCAGTGATCTGGTAAAGGCCCTGCTCGTTGCTGGTCACCTGCCTGACGGCGTGCGTGCTGGTGGATACGAGTTCAACCGTCGCGTTGGGAACCGCCTGGCGCTGAGGATCGAGAATGGTGCCGCTCAAGCTTGCATAGTTGCTCTGGCCCAGGGCCATCGCCTGAGTAAACAAGACGCAGACACAAAGCAGAAAACCACTGGATATGATTCTGAAACTCACGATATGTGATTCTGACACGATGTCCCTTTCGCGCTTCTCCTAACTCAGACCAGCTGAAGGAATTCGGATAAAGATTCAGAGCGTGTGAAGACTTAAGCCTGACCGCAGACTAGCGGTTCGATTACGGGTTGAAAACTACCGATTGCGGGCCAATTGTATCAGAAGATGTCGAGCAAATGAGAGGTTTTGAAGGGCGCTCCTTGAGACGCCGGTGCGTTCTCCACGCAACTGCGCCAAGCTTAACAAAACATGCGTTTTTCCTGGGGTTTTGTGTGGTTTTCGCGGATCGGTCCCATGGTTAGGTTTCTTGATCGAACGAAAACTTGTCGTGTGATAAAGTCCCGCCATGAAAATCAAGCGTCGAAATTTCCTGCTCGCATCTTCGGCGGCGTTGTTGGCCAAAAACAATCTGTCGTTTGGAGCCAACAAACAAAAAGGCAGCAACCAAAGACCACAAAAGACCCCACGATTTTCGCTAACCGGTAAACAGGTCGCCGTCCACATGACAGCCGCGAAAACTAATTACCGGCTTTCGCGCACTGACTCGCTCATCTTCAAACCGATGGGCCAGCCGAAAGAAACTCAGATTTGCGTGTTTGTCGATCCTGACCGAAAGTTTCAAACCTTCCTGGGTATCGGCGGAGCTTTGACCGACGCCTCTGCCGAGACCTTTGCGCTGTTGCCAGGACAAAAACAACGCGAACTTCTCAGGGCTTATTTCGACGACCGGCAGGGGATCGGCTACAAGTTTGCGCGCACGAATATTCACAGTTGCGATTTCTCCAGCGACAGCTACACGTATGTCAGCGAGGGCGACAAACAACTCAAGTCCTTCAACGTCGAGCATGACAGGAAATTTCGCATACCGTTCATTAAGCAAGTGCTGGCCGCCACTCGCGGGCAGCTCAATATCTTTGCCAGCCCGTGGAGTCCGCCCGCGTTCATGAAAGATAACCACGACATGCTGCACGGCGGCAGACTCAAGCCGGAGTTCTATCAATCCTGGGCAAACTATTACGCCAAATTCATTCGGGCTTATCAGAATGAAGGCATCCCCATTTGGGGGATCACGATTCAAAACGAGCCAATGGCCACGCAAAAGTGGGAATCGTGCATTTACTCGGCCGAAGAGGAGAGAGACTTTCTCAAAAATTATCTTGGCCCCACGTTGAGGCGGGAGGGATTGGCCGGCAAGAAAATCATTGCCTGGGACCACAATCGCGACCTCATCTATCAAAGGGCCAGTACCATCTTGTCGGACCCGCAGGCGGCGAAGTATGTCTGGGGAATTGGTTATCACTGGTACGAGCCGTGGAGCGGCGGCGAGCCGATGTTCGACAATGTGAAGTTGGTGCGCGAGACATTTCCGGATAAGCCGCTGATTTTCACCGAGGGTTGCGTCGACGCTTTCGATCCGCAGAAGCTCGGTGAGTGGAAATTCGGCGAACAGTATGGGCGATCGATGATCAACGACTTCAACAACGGAACGGTCGGCTGGACCGACTGGAATGTTTTGCTGGATGAACGAGGCGGCCCCAATCACGTGGCCAATTATTGTTTCGCGCCGGTGCATGCGAATACCAAAACCGGAGAGCTAAGCTACCTCAGTTCCTACTACTACATCGGCCACTTTTCAAAGTTCATTCAGCCGGGCGCGAGGAGAATTGCCAGTTCACCGAGCCGCAGCCAACTCTTATCCACCGCCTTCCTCAATCCGGACGGCACGATGGCGGTCGTCGTCATGAACTCGAGCGAAAAGAATGTGCCCTATTGGCTGTGGATCAACGGCAATGCCGCTGAGGTGAACAGTTTGCCCCGCTCAATCCAAACTCTGGTGGTCTGAGTTTCGCCCGGATAGAGTCAGTACCAGGAGCGGTAGCGACCGGATCAAGGCGCATCCTCAAAGCAAAAATAGGATCTCTCATTAGTCAAAGAAGCTTTTAGATCTCGTCGCCACCGCTCCGGGTACTGACACGTTCTACTTTTGCGGCGAAGATCAGCCAAAGGGCCTTGTGAATTTCAAACAAACAGGCGCAGGAACTTGGACCACTTGTCCGGTCGCACTGGGCCGTCCAGTCCTTTGATTGAGTCGAAAGACAACTATGCTGTCGGATTTCTGATTGGCCACCAACAGAAAAGACCCGCTCGGATCCACAGCAAAGTTACGGGGCGTCAAACCTCTGGTCGGTTCGTGACCTGTGGCGGTCAGCGCGCCGTTGCGTGGGTCAATCCTGAAAATAGCAATGCTGTCGTGCCCGCGATTCGAACAAAAAAGAAATTGACCGCTCGGCGAGACGTGAACATCAGCGCCGGTGTTCGCTCCAGCGAAATCCTTTGGTAGCGTTGTTATGGTCTGTAACTCGCGCAGACTTCCCTTCTCCGGATCCCGCGCGAAGGCAGTGACGGTTGAATGCATTTCGTTAAGCGCAAAGACATAGCGGCCGGCGTGATCAAAAGCCAGATGTCGCGGTCCGGCGCCGGGCTTGACCTGCACCCAGGGCGGTTCACCCGGCAACAACTTTCCGCTGCGGGCGTCGAAATGAAATGACATGATTTTGTCGGTTCCAAGATCGCACGAGTAAGCAAAACGGTTGGTTGGATCGAGGCGGATGCAATGCGCGTGCGGCCCTTCCTGACGCTCTCGATTTACGCTCGCACCCTGATACTGCTTCACGTCCGTGCTCTCGCCTAAACTGCCATCGCTTTTGATTGGGAAGACCGCCACATTGCCGCCGGTATAGTTCGCGATTAGAACAAATTTGCCTGAACCATCGACTTCCACATAACAGGGATTTGCGCCCAGCGATGCCTGTTGATTCAACAGCCGCAACTCGCCGGTCTTTTGATCGACGGCAAAAGCACTGACGGCCCCACTCTTGCGACCGCCGAAGTCGTCGACTTCGTTGACCGCATACAGATAGCGCCGGTTCGGCGCGAGAGTTAGAAACGATGGATTAACCACGCCTTTAGTGGTGCCGGCGTGCGTTAGCTCTCCGGAGGTGAGGTTGAATCGATACAGATAAATCCCCTCGCTCTTGCCCGTGGTGTAGGTCCCTACGTAAACCAACGACTCGCTTACGCCGCGGCCCTTCCGACCACGAGCAAATGAAAGCTGGGATAACGTTAGTCCCAGCCCGCCAAGGCCAATGAATTTTAGAAACTCGCGCCGCTGAAGTGCCTGATCGACTTTGTCGATTGCAGATTTGGTTTTTCTCATCAAGTTAGTTTCGTGCTCATGAGCTCAGTAATCGCATGGTGATATCAATGCCGGCGCCGGGGCTGGCACGGTATCCTGAAATCTAATCGCTTTTCGGCGCAGCATCGACACCTTCGCTTCGACGTCTTCAGGGGCGAGAATTTTCTTTGCCTCGTGGAACACCCAATCGATATCCTCCTGATAGTGACGCACGACGCTGGACTTCACCATCTGATCCTTCACAAACCACAGGTTGAAATTAATCGACATTAGCGAGCGTGGATAATATTGACCACCATGCTCTGCCAGAGACCTGCCGTCGATGAAGTACGTGACTTTTCCATTGGACACCTGCGTCACGAGTGTGTGCCAGCCGGCAATGCTGCCATTGCTGGCGTTAAAGATGTTGTCCTTTTGCCAATTAGGCTCGGGACTAAACGTCCGCCACGAAGTCGTAAACAAGGTAGGCCCCACACTCCCCCAGCCGCCATTCGGTAAATACTCGAAATCAAGTTCGCTGTAATCCGGATCCATCGGCGCTTTCAACGGACTGATGGTGTAAAAGCTCTCCACGAGTTGGTCGCCAAGCGGACCATCAGTTGGTCCGTCGACAAAGCGAACGCGAGCAGCATAGGTACCTTCGAGGTACTTGCGTTGATGGCAAATCTGAGTTTGATGAGTATTGGCTCCGGTGCCGTCGGTGGAAGAAGTCATCCGCAACAGACGATTGCCTCGCTGATTCGGATCAAACGGAAACGACACGCCGCTGTTTCCCCAGATCGCTCCGGGCACTCCCGGCCACCCGGCCGCGGTGCGAATGATCCAGCCGTGCCTGGCGAGGAGCTTAGGGTTGGAATAATTAAAGTCATCAAATAGTGTTTGAGAGGTCACATTCGGGCGGCGCCTCGCTTGTCGAACAGGTCGTTCCTTAACCGTCAACCTCGATTCAGGCGCAGGAAAGATTGTGGGCGTGGTGGTTGAATCAAGACGCCCGGCTCCCAATATCAATAGAACGCTCAGATAGATTCCGGTCTGAAATAACATCGCTGGGTCCTCGTCTCTTCCTGGTGATCATTACAACTTGCTTGTGCGTAACACGGCTTTGCTCCAAGAGTCGGTGGTGTGATTGATAGTGTCAGTACCGGGAGCGGTAGCGACCGGATCAAGTAGCGTCCCCAAAGCAAAACAAGGTCTTTTGTTATTCAAAGAAACTTCTAGATCCCGTCGCTACCGCTCCGGGTACTGACACTCGATTTCATTCCTTCACTCACGGGCCTAAACACTCCTGAACCTGTGAATAAACTCGCTCGATAATCACGCGCGCTTCCGCCTCTCGCTCTGCTTCAGCAATTACACGAATGATCGGTTCTGTGTTCGAACCTCTCACCAGAAGCCATCCGTTCGGCAAACTGACTTTCACACCATCGCGCAGGTCCATTGGATAGGTTGCATACTCGCGGCGAACCATGCGCAGGATCCTCGAAATCTTGTCGGACGGGCAATTCATCTTTTCCTTGATTATCGTGAACGGCGGCAGGCGCTTTACCAACTCAGTGATTGTCTGTCCCGTCTCCGCCAGCAGGTGCAGGATCAGGGCCATGCCAACCAAACTGTCGCGCGCAAAGTTGAGCCGCGGATAGATGACGCCGCCGTTGCCTTCGCCGCCAATTACGGCATTCTGTTTCTGCATTTCTTCAGTCACATTCACTTCGCCGATTTTCGACCAAAACAGCTGGCCACCGAATCTGCTGACCACTTTCTGAAGCGCTGAGGTGGTCGATAGATTTGCGACTACCGGTCCCGGTGTCTTGCCGAGAACGCTGCGAGCGGAAAGCAGCAGCGTGTACTCCTCGCCAATCGCCACGCCTGCTTCGGAAACCAGGGCGAGGCGATCGGCGTCCATGTCCTGGGCAAATCCAATATCGGCGTGATGCGCTTTAACTGCCGCGCAAAGATCGCCAAGATTTTCGGGCAGAGGTTCGGCGGGACGAGGAAACGATCCGTTCGGCGTCACATTAATCGTGAAGACTTCGGCGCCCAGCGCCGCCAGCAATTTCGGTCCGGCGATCGAACCGGCGCCATTGCAAGCGTCAAGCACAACTCGCAACTTTTTCTTCGCTGTCGGAATTGGTCCTAACTCGTCGACGATCGTTTGAATGTGCAGATCAGTGGCGCCCGGGAGCTCGACAACTTCCCTCATCTCGGCGCCGCTGACCCGCGTGTATTCTCCCTGATGATAAATGTCCAGCAGTTCGCGCGCCTGGCCGGAATTCAGAAAGAACCCGTCGCGGCCGATGAACTTCAGAGCATTCCACTCCGCCGGATTATGGCTGGCAGTAATCGCAATACCACCATGGGCGCGATGATGACGGACCAGCAGTTGAATAGTCGGCACCGGGCACATGCCGATATCAACGATGCCACATCCGGTCGACAGCAGACCCGCCACCACCGCTTGCTTCACCATTTCACCGGACGTACGTGGATCGCGACCTATCACAATCGTCCGCGCGCCGACATAAGTGCCAAAGGCTTGCGCGAAACGCGTGAGCAAAATCGGAGTCAGCGATTCACCAACGACTCCGCGCACGCCGGAGATGCTGATCTTGAGAGTTGGTATCGGTCGCATAAAATATGGAGCGCGTCGACTCGTCGCCGCACTCCACAGTCTCACTTATTCAATTTGTCACGCGCCCAGTCGAGCAGACGCCGCGCATTCGTCAGGTCCTCGGCTTCGACAATGACACGAATCATCGACTCGGTATTGGACGCCCGCACATGTATCCAACCCTCTGGCAAATCCAACTTAATGCCATCCGTCAAGTCATACGAAAGTTGCTCCCGTTCGATCGCGACACGAAAATCCTGGAGGACCGAATAGAGACGATTCGGATCTACGACCCGGTTGTACTTCAACATAAACAGCCGCGGTAGTTGCCGCACCATTTCCGAGACTGGTCCATCGAACCCCACCAGGCCTTCGAGAATCAATCCGACGGCCGCGGCGCTGTCGTGGGTCAGATGCACCTCCGGCACCGTCACACCGCCGCTGCCTTCACCGCCGAGCACGGCTTGATGTTCCGCCATGGCTTCGGCGATGTAGGTTTGTCCGACTTGCGTGCGCACGACGCGCCCTCCATAACGCGCGGCGATCTGTTCAATGGCCGAGGTGGTGCAGACATTCGTCACAATCGTGCCCGAACTCTGTGCGAGACGAATCCGCGCGGCCAGCGCGAGCGTCAATTCTTCCGACAGCGGCTCACCGAGTTCGGTCACGAGGCCTAATCGCTCTCCGTCTGCATCGTGAGCGAAACCAATATCGGCGTGACCGGCTTTGACCAGCGCACTGAGCTGGGCCATGGTCTCAGGCGTCGGTTCCGGCCGGTGCGGAAAGCCGCCGCGTGGATCGTCATTGATTGCGAGAACTTCGCAGCCCAGTTCCGCCAGCCAACGCGGCATCAGCAACGAACAAGCTCCGTTACAACAATCGACCGCGACTTTCAGGCGGCGACGCTTGATCGACTCAGAATCAAAAACTCCGGCCAGTGATTCGAGGTGGTGTTCGATCGAATCCCTTTGTTCAATCGCAACCTGGATATGGTCCCATCGTGCTTTCGTAAACTCGGCCTGATGAAAAACGTCCAGCAGTTCTTCGGCTTGCTGCGGGTTCAAATAAAGACCATCGCCGCGCACAAACTTCAGCGCGTTCCACGGCGCCGGATTGTGACCGGCTGTGACGGCGATACCGCCATTAGCCTTCAATGAAGTCACGGCCAATTGCAGGCTGGGCGTCGGACATATCCCGAGGTCGATCACCTCACAACCCGCAGCCAGCAATCCCGCCGCCACGGCCGAATGAACCATCGGGCCTGACGGCCGGGGATCACGACAAATAAGAATGCGGCCGCCGTCAAAATAAGTGGCAAAAGCCTGCGCGAATCCGACTGCTACCTCGGGCGTAAATGTCTCGCCGACGATGCCACGCACGCCGGTGATCCCAATCTTTAGCGGCTTCATGATCGGGCGACATTGTACCCCGCACGGGGTGCAGAGCGGTCACAAAAACGGGCACGCACTGCGCCTTACTGCGGATATTTTCCTGGCGCCTTTGACGCAAAGAAAACCTGCGAAAACACTGAGCAATTTCGCCGATTTTTGCCCTCGGCATTTACTTGAATATCCCTGATCAATAGACGAAAATACTGGCGAAGTTTCTTTCGAGCCCTGCCTTAAAAAAGGAAACCATAATCAGATGAGAATCGTGGCCCTCGTGCTTGCGGTTGCTACCCTTTCACCTTTGCTCGGCATGCACACTCAGCAGGCAAAGGACCTGCGCATTGTATCGGCACAAACATCCGGGCGGGGACCGGTGATCGCAGATATCGACGATAGCGATCAGTTCTTTCAAAACACCATTCGCGCGACTGGCCCACACCGCGACTACTCACAAAAGATCGAGGCACTGCTCAAGCGCATGACGCTCGAGGAAAAGGTTGGACAGATGACGCAGCTTGCCATCGGTATGGTCGCGGAGGGTCAGGATCAAACTATCCGGATCGATCCCGCCAAGCTTGATAAAGCCATCGGGCATTATGGCGTCGGTTCAATTCTTAACGTTCACGAGCAAGCGCTCACTGTCGACAAGTGGCATGAGATCATCGGACAAATCCAGACTGCGGCAAAGAAAACGCGTCTCGGGATTCCGGTGATTTACGGAATCGATTCGATTCACGGCGCGAATTATATTCAGAACTCGACGCTGTTTCCCCAGGAGATCGGCATGGCCGCAACCTGGAATCCCGAGTTAATGAAACGAGCCACAGAGATTGCCGCGATGGAAACTCGCGCTGCCGGCATCCCCTGGAGCTTTTCGCCGGTGCTCGATATTGGCCGCCAGCCGCTCTGGCCACGTTTCTACGAAACCTTCGGCGAAGATCCGTATCTCGCCAAAGTCATGGGCGCAGCTTTCGTGCGTGGAATGGAAGGAACGGACGTCAGTGCGCCGGACCATGTGGCGGCCAGTCTGAAACACTACATCGGTTACAGCTTTCCGCTCAGCGGCCGCGATCGCACGCCGGCATTGATTCCCGAAAATTATCTGCGCGAATATTTCCTGCCGACATTCGACGCCGCCGTCAAAGCCGGCGCGCACACGGTGATGGTCAACTCCGCCGACATCAACGGCATGCCCGGCCACGTCAACCATCACCTCCTGTCCGATATTCTGCGTGACGAGCTCGGCTTCAAAGGCTTCGTCGTTTCGGATTGGGAGGACATCAAGAAACTGGTGACCGTCTGGCATGTCGCGGCCAACGAAAAAGAGGCGACGCGCATGGCGGTGATGGCCGGCATCGACATGAGCATGGTGCCGCTCGATTACAGCTTTGCCGATCATCTGATTACGCTGGCGAAGGAAGGTGCAGTCCCGCAGTCGCGAATTGACGAGGCGGTGCGGCGAATCTTGAAAGTTAAATTCGAATTGGGTCTATTTGAAAATGCGATGCCGAATCCCGCGCTCAAGTCAAAAGTCGGACTTGCCGAATCGCGGCAGGCGGCCTTGCAAGCGGCGCAGGAATCAATGACGCTCTTAAAGAACACAGGCGATCTCCTGCCGCTCGGTAAAGATCGAAAAATACTCGTCACCGGACCAACCGCTGACTCGCTGCTCTCGCTCAATAACGGCTGGAGCTATGTCTGGCAAGGTTCGGAAGAATCACTCTATCCGAAAGATCGACCGACCATTCGACGCGCCATCGAAGCCAAAGCCGGCGCGGCCAACGTGACCTATGTGCCCGGCACGAAGATCACACGGCGCGAGGGATCTCCTTCGAACGGCACGCCGACTAACATCGAAAGCGAAGTTGATATTCCGGCGGCGGTGCAAGCCGCCGCGTCCGCCGATGTCGTGGTGCTGTGTCTGGGCGAAGGATCGTATACCGAGACGCCGGGCAACATTCCGGATCTCTCGATTGGTGAACCGCAACGGAAACTCGCCGCCGCGATCGAAGCCACCGGCAAACCGGTGGTGTTGGTGCTGGTCGAAGGCCGTCCGCGAATCGTCAACGGCATCGCCGACAACGCGCGCGCCGTGTTGATGGCCTACAACCCGGGCAATGAAGGGGGCCAGGCGGCGGCCGACGTGCTTTTCGGCGACTTCAATCCGTGCGGCAAGCTGCCATTCACTTACCCGCGCTTTGCGAATGGCTTGATGACTTACGATCACAGGGCCTTCGAGACCGAGAGCTTTGACAACGCCGGCATCACGTCACAGTTCGAATTCGGCGAGGGCCTGAGTTACACAACTTTCAGCTATAAAGATCTGCGGCTCGATCGGAAAACGATTGGGGCCGGCGACCAGTTATCCGTCAGCGTTACCGTAACCAACAGCGGGCGCCGCGCGGGCAAAGAGATCGTCCAACTCTATCTCAGCGATCTGGTCGCCTCTCTATCGCCGGCGGGAAAAAGGATCAAACGTTTCGCGAAGCTCTATCTGGAACCGGGCCAGAGTCGGACTCTGACGTTCCGTTTGCGGCCCGACGATCTCTCTTTCATCGGGACCAATAACAAACCCGTCATCGAGCCGGGCGACTTCGAAGTGACCATTGCAGGATTGAAAGAACGGTTCGAAGTGAAGTGACAACAGGATCGATAACGTATTCTATGTTCATAAGGATAAACGGCCAGCCTGCGGAGCAGGCGAAAAGCATAAAGTCTAGCACCCCAGCCGAGCTGCTCGGCTGGGGACCCCGCCCTGGGGTGAAGCGAAGCGGAACCCCAGGTTCGAGATCAATTACCATCACGAGCCCGCGAAAGCGGGCGGCAGAACTTATGTTAGCAACTCAACTCTTTGAATCAATGCAAATGGCGCTTGCAGACTACCGCCCGCGTTCGCGGGCTGCGAACCTCGTTACGCTCATGTTCCTGGGGCTTACGCCCCAGGCTTTATGCTCTCGCCTGCTCCGCAGGCTTCCCACTTGTCTATGCTTGATCGTGACTTGGGCCGTCTTGCTCGCCACCGTTCCGCTTCATGCCCAGGATCAAAAACCAACCAGGAGCGACGATCAGGATGTTGTCAAAGTCACTTCGAACCTGGTAAGTCTCGACGTAATCGTCAAAGACAAAAAAGGCCGGCCCATCACTGATCTGAAAGCGGAAGATTTCACCGTCACCGAAAATGGCGTACCGCAGAAGATCACATTTTTCGACTCGACTCTCACGACTACAACTGACGTAACTCAATCGACCGGCGCCCTCGCTCCTGAAACAAAACCGCGCACAACTCCCGGCGGCTTTCCGCGAAACATCGTCGCGCTCGTTCTCGACGGACAGAGCACAGAGCTGCCGAACTTAAAGCATGTTCGCGAAGGCATGCTGAAATATATTCGCGAGCGCATCTCTGAAAATGATTCCGTGGCCTTGTTCTCGATTTCCGCCGGACTGCAATTGCTGCAATCGTTCACCCATGACAAAGGCGCATTGATCGCAGCGGTCGAGAAGGCCTACGACAGCTCGACCGTTTCAAAAACTTCTGAAGCGCGGAATATTTCAGAAAACATCAGCGCTCTGCGAGATAAGGTTGCGGCCGGCCCGCCCGGCGACTCAGTGCCGGCCACGCCTGCGGCCGCGGCCGCCGGATCCGCCATGGCCGAGAAAATGGCCGCGCAACGAATGCTCGAAGAATACATTCAATTCCGCTCGGTCTTGAGCGCCCAACAAACGCGACCGGTGCTGGCCGCGCTGGCGGCAATTGCCGAGGGGCTGCGCTCTATCCCGGGCAAGAAAACTTTGGTGATGTTCTCGCAGGGATTTGTTGCGCCTGAATCTCTCGATTGGCAGGTCCAAAGCACTATCGACATCGCCAATCGCGCGAACGTGGCCATCTATATCATTGACTCGACCGGACTGACCGGAGGTACACCGACCTCAGGATCTTTGGTAGCTGCTTCGCCTTTGGCGGGAATTTCTGGCGCGCTGGATATGGAACAGCGGCGCCGGGCCGCCGCGGGTGAAAGCGTTTTTGATATCAGCCGGCAGGAAGGTTTGAACCGGCAACAGGATCTTTTGTATCGGATCTCGGAGGACACGGGCGGACACTTCCTAAAAAATACAAACGACATCGGCGCCGGACTCGAACGAATCGATTCGGAAATTCGTTCGCGCTACACGCTGGCTTATCGCAGCACCGACCCAAACTTCGACGGCAGCTTTCGCAAAGTTAAGATCGAAGTTCGCCGGCCGGACATGAACGTGCTGACCCGCGCCGGCTACTATGCGATTCCTCCCAGCCAGATTGTGCCCATGTCTCCCGACGACAGAAAATTGTTGGCAAACTTTGCGGGCATGGCAGCGAATCCTACTTTGCCTTTGTCGGTGGAGTTGACCTCTTTCCGATCTCGCGAGGGATTGTATGTCGTGCCGCTGGCGTTCGAAGTACCCCCGGCCGCCATCCAGTTTGATCAAAAAGGCGATAAGCACCGTCTGCAGTTGGACGTCCTCGGCGTGGTGCGGGCTGAAGGTGAAGACAAAATTCTCACGCGGCTGGGCGGGAACTTTGACGTCGCCCTGGGCCCCGCGCAATACGAATCGATTTCACACGACAAGATTTTCTACCGGCAGGACGTGATGTTGGGAACCGGCAGCTACACGGTCGATCTCATTGTTCGCGATCGACTGTCAGGAAAGTCGTTCGCCAGACGAGAGAAACTTGAATTGCCGCTTGACGATTCGAGCTTCGCGAGCACACAACCCGTCCTGAGCCGGCACGCGGAACCGGTGAAACCAAATACTCGCACTGCTGATGTTTTCACCGAAGGCAATGTCCAGATTCGTCCTTCGCCGAGCCGCGAGTTTCGCTCAACCGATAATCTGATCGTTTTCTTCCAGCTTTATAACGCGGCCGTTTCACGCGATACGGGGACGCCGTTGGTGCGCGTAACCGTCACCCTGATGAAGGACGGCAAGCAGGTGGCGAGGCCGATCGATTACCAACTGACAGAGACGGCGAGCGATCCGGTGCCTCATCTGAGCTTTGCCAAATACATAAAGCTTGGTGGTTTGAGTCCCGGAAAATACTCGGCGCTGATCGAAAGCCGCGACCTCGTGCAACAGAAAGTCGTGAAACAGGATGTGTCGTTTGAAATCGTGCCGTGACAGCGAGATCACAACCGTCTATAGACGCGCACGTAATCGACCAACATCCGTTGCGGAAAAACTGTCGTCGCATCCGGATTCCCCGGCCAGTCGCCGCCGACTGCCACGTTCAGAATAATGAAGAAGGGACGATCGAAAACCCAGGCGGCGCCGCCGGGCAAATCTGCCGGAGTGCGCGTCTGATACAACTTGCCGTCGACGTAAAATCGCATGACGTTTGGTTCCCACTCGAGTGCGAACGTATGAAAGTCATCAGAGAACTTCCTTCCGCCCGTTAGCGTGTAAGCAGCGCCGATGCCTTTTCCGCCCGAGTAACCTGGTCCATGAAACGTCCCGTGGACAGCCGACGGTTCCCGGCCGATATTTTCCATGATGTCGATCTCGCCGCAGTTGGGCCAGTGGGCGGTGTCGATATTGTCACCCAGCATCCAGAATGCCGGCCAGATGCCTTGGCCAAAAGGAATTCGGATTCGCGCTTCGAAGCGGCCATAAGCCTGAGTGAACTTATGCTTCGTTAGCAGTCTGGCCGAAGTGTAGTTCCGAGTTATGTTGTCAGTGCCGGTAAAAGTCTCCTTGATTGCTTTGATCACCAGCGAGCCCGCTTCCACGTGCGCATTTGTCGTGCGACTCGTATAGGTTTCGAGTTCGTTGTTTCCCCAACCCTTGCCGCCAACATCAAAAGACCACTTCGTCGAATCGACCGCCGAGCCGTCACGGCCGTTGAACTCGTCGCTCCACGCCAGACGCCAGCCTGCCTCGTTGCCGGCGCAGACTGTCGGGCGCGTGGTCCATAACAACCCGCAAACAATCGTGAACGAAAAGAACATCAGCGCGCCTGCCGCCGTCCTCGACACCGGCAACCCTTTGCTCACATGAGCCCGGTGAACGGCACCCGTATTCACCCGACAAATCTTCTTATCAATCACGCTTGGATCGCTCATATCCACCGGTAATCGGCTACAATGCGCATCGATTAAAGCCCCACGATTATGTCACGAATTCGACTAAATAACGCCGGGTAAGATCCCAAAATGATGATGAAAACCTTGTTGCCCATGAACACCGTCAAATGCCGCCGTCTGCTGTGGGCCATGATCGTTATCGCGATCTTTGTCTGCGCTATAAGCGCACAGAACCCCAGCCCAAACATGATGTCGCCGGCGCGTTTGAGTCTCATGCCGATTCCCGCGTCGGTACAGCTTCAGCCGGGGCGCCTACAGATCACCAGCGGTTTCACGGTGGCGACTAAGAACTTCGCTGACGATCGTTTGCGCGCCGCTATCGCGCGCATGCTGAGGCGACTTGAAGGACGAACGGTTCTTACTCTACCCGCCGACCTTTCGAACGATGAAGCCGCGGCCACGCTGGTGATTCAATGCGAACGCGCGGGCGAGACCATTCCGTCTCTCAACGAAAATGAAAGCTACAGTTTGGAAATCAACGACAAGCAAGCACGACTCGTTGCCCCGACAGTCGTAGGCGCGCTGCGCGGCCTCGAGACCTTTCTGCAAATGCTGCAGGGCGACCGCGATGGATTCTTTATGCCGGCGATCAGGATTAATGATCAACCCCGCTTCCCCTGGCGCGGTTTGCTCATCGACGTCGGCCGTCACTATGAACCGATGGAGGTCTTGAAGCGGAACCTCGATGCGATGGCCGCAGTCAAGCTCAATGTCTTTCACTGGCACCTGAGTGAGGATCAGGGCTTTCGGGTCGAGAGCAAAAAGTTTCCGAAGTTGACCGGCCTTGGTTCCGACGGTCTCTTCTACACTCAGGACCAGGTGCGCGAGATCATCGCCTACGCGCGCGACCGCGGCATTCGCGTCATGCCTGAGTTCGACATTCCCGGCCACAGCACGAGTTGGCTGGTCGCTTATCCTGAACTGGGCAGCGCGCCTGGTCCTTACAAAATTGAGCGCGGCGCCGGAATTTTCGAACCAGCGCTCGATCCAACTCGCGAACAGACATACAAGTTTCTTGATACGTTTCTCGGCGAAATGGCCGGCCTCTTTCCCGATGATTACCTGCATATCGGCGGCGACGAGAACGAAGGCAAGCAATGGGACCGCAATCCGCAAATCCAGGTCTTCATGAAAGAGAAAGGCATCAAAGACAATCACGCGCTGCAGGCTTACTTCAATCAACGGATTCTTAAAATCTTACAGAAGCACCACAAGAAAATGATCGGCTGGGACGAAATACTTCATCCCGATCTTCCGACAGACGCGGTGATTCAATCCTGGCGTGGGCCTGCATCGTTGGCCGAAGCCGCGAAGAAAGGCTACAACGGAATTCTTTCCGCAGGTTACTACATCGATCTGATTCTGCCGGCTGCTGAACACTATCAAGCCGATCCAATTCCCGCTAACACTTCGCTGTCAGCGGAAGAAGCGAAACATGTGCTGGGCGGCGAAGCCACCATGTGGGGCGAGTGGGTGAGTTCGGAAACGATCGACTCGCGCATTTGGCCGCGCACCGCAGCCATTGCCGAACGCCTCTGGTCGCCGCGAAATATCAACGACATCGAAGACATGTATCGCCGCTTGTCGGTAATCAGTCGACAACTTGAAGAGCTGGGACTCACTCACGAAAAGAATTACGAGATGATGCTGCGCCGCCTGGCCGCGAGCGAGAACAGTGCGCCGCTGCGCACGCTGGCCTCGATCATCGAACCGGTAAAACAGTATCGACGCTATCAGCAGCGGCCTCAGACGATGTTGAGTCCGCTCACCGGTTTGGTTGACGCGGCGCGTCCGGACAGTGAGACGGCTCGCCGATTCAACGCGCACGTAAATTCCTTCCTGGCTGATGCGCCACGCTTTGCGCTGAATCGATCAGAGCTTGAACGCACGTTGGCTGAATGGCAGACGGCCAGTCGCGCGCTAGGGCCCATGATCGATCAATCACCGGCACTGCAGGAAGCCCGGCCACTGGCAAATGATCTATCCGTCATCGCCACGGCAGGATTGGAAGCAATGTCCTACCTGAGTTCCGGCGACGCGCCGACGATGGAGTGGCGTCAGGCGCAGTTGGCCAGGCTCGATGAAGCAGCCAAACCAAAAGCTGCGCTCGAGTTTGTCGTGATGAGCAGCTTGCGAAAATTAGTGATCGCCGCCGGTGAGTTACCACAACTGCACTCGATGACACCGGCGGAATGGAACAAGCGCGTGACGATGATGGCGAGTCCGCCGGCCGCTAAACCGTAGCAAGAAGAGAAACGAACATTTAGCCGCGGATTGACACGGATTAGACCCAAAGCAAACTAAGGCATCGGCGAACATCTAGTTTGTTCTGATCCGTGTCATCCGCGTTAATCTGCGGCTAAATCTTAATTCGGTACCGTTGCGCCGGGCTTCACAATTCGAATCCAATGATCGGTAAATTTCGCGTGACCGCCCGGCAGTTCGATCTTCGGCATGTGACAAGTGGTGCATTGTTGCTTGCTGACCGGACAAGCCGGAGCCGAGCGTGCGGCAGTCTTTGTTTCGGCACGAGTGCTCAAGTGACAAGCCAAACATTTTGAATCATAAAAAGCTGCATCCTCTATCAGCTTATCGTGCGGATCGTGACAAGCCACGCAACTGACTCGCGCATCGTTGCTGTGCCCGCGACTATTCATGATTCGATACGGTTGATAACGAACGTTGTTCGCGCCTCCCTGCTTCGGCATCAACAATGCTTTTTCAAAACCGACATGGCAAGCGCCACACACTTCCTGAGACAACTCGTCCGCATCGAGTTTCGCCGGATTAAATATCTGCAGGTTCTTGCCGCCCGATTTGATGGCGGCGATATGTTTCTCGCCTGGGCCATGACACCCCTCACAAGTAACTCCGGGCATTAAGTGATCGAGTTGCAGTTGCGAGGCGCTGACCGCGGCGGTTGAGTGACAAGCGAAGCAACCCTGCGCCGCTTCGGTGGTCATCGGACGGCCCAGGCCTTCCTCCAGCGACGCGGGCACAGCGCGTGAATGCAGGATCGTAAAATCCAGACCCTGAATTTCCTGATAGTAACTTACGCGACTCTCAAAGAAGACGCCCTTATGTTGAAACACGTAGGTCTGGCCGGCCTTGCCCTGGCCAAAACAATAAAGAATCGGTTCGGCAATTGAGTTCGCGCCATCACTGAGCGTGTAGACGCTGCGGTTACCTGCGCGAACGATTTGGTAATTAAAAGGACCGTTGCGGAAACTCAACTTGGGATTGGCCTTCAGCACGTCGCAACTCTCGGCCGGCGTCAGCGCGCGACTCATCGGATTGGCCAGGCGCTTGTTAGTCAGCGGCGCATGACATTGAGCGCAAGCCGCGCTGCCCACATAGTTCACTCCCGCGAGTTCGTGAGTTGGTCGCCATTTCGAAAACGCATCGCGCTGAGTCTGAGCGTGAGAGGACGTTAACAACCAAACAGTGAAAGCGAAGCCTATGACGCCAACGAGAAAAACTATTTTCTGCGATCGTTGCGGCATCTTACTTCACCAAAGTTGAGTTGCCTTTGCCGATACCTTCGCCTTCGATCACTTTGATGTAAGCGTTAATCGGTAGGTTCGTGAGCTTGTCGACTTTGCCGCTGGGCCAGCGAATCTCGACCGAATCAATCTTCTTCGCAGCACCGAGGCCGATTATTTCCCTGGGATCGTGCGACGAAAGATAGCTGCCGCCGGCGGTCTTCAAACGACTTCGCTTCAAACCTGCGGCCTGCCAGCTAATGACTGCTCCGGCCGCCGCCGGATTACTTTTGGTCGCGACCAATTGCAGACCCAGCCAATTGTTTTTGTTGCCGCCTTCGTTACGCAACAGCAACGGAGGTTCGCCGTTGTTTGAGATCAGCACATCGAGATCGCCGTCATTATCGAAATCGCCGGTGGCCATGCCGCGGCCGGAAAACTCTCTGCTGAAAGCGGCGCCCGACTGCGCGCTCACGTTCTTAAAAGCGCGGCCAGTGTTCTCGAACATCAGCAAGGGCTCTTTGTATTTCACGCGGTTGGTGCGCATTTCGATAAAATCATCCGGGTGGCCGTTGACCAGAAACAGATCCGGATCGCCGTCATTATCGTAATCAAAAAACCGCAGTCCCCATCCGCTCAACATCTGGGTTGCGGTGCCAATCTCGCCCGGCTCGTCCGTGAAGATCAACTCCTTCTGGTTGTGATAGAGACTGAAAAACTCTCGGTCGATATTCGCCACGAAAAGATCCTGCCAGCCGTCACCATCGTAATCGGCCGCGTCGACTCCCATGCCCGAACGCGGTTTGCCGGTATCGCTATAGGCGACGCCTGCCGCCAAGCCAACTTCTTCGAATTTACCGCCGCCTTTGTTGATGAAGAGAAAGTTCGGCATGGTGTCGTTCGCGACAAACAGATCCATCAATCCATCGTTGTTCACATCCGTAGCGACTGCGCCGAATGATTTGCCCGGCGAGTCAGCGATTCCTGATCCCTTGCTGACCTCGGTGAACTTGCCGTTGCCGTCGTTGTGAAAGAGATGGCTCGCTCGCGGTTTGAAAAGACGCGGGACGCAATAGTAACGACGGCTCATTCCTTCATCGGTGCAAAGAATGTTCAGGGCCTTTTCGTAAAGCACAAAACTCGAGACAAAGAGATCGAGCTTGCCGTCATTGTCATAGTCAAACCAGACGGCGCAGGTGGACCAGCCGGGCGCCGCGACTCCAGTCTTTTCAGTCACGTCAGTGAACGTGCCGTTGCCGTTATTGCGATAAAGAATATTGCGGCCGTAACTGGTGACATAAAGATCAACCCAACCATCGCCATCGTAGTCGCCGGCGGCCACACCCATTCCGAATGTGCCGCCCGCGACTCCGGCTTTGTCGGTCACATTGGTGAAAGTGCCATCGTGGTTGTTGTGGTAGAGAGCGTTCCCGAGCGGAGTGCCCGGCGTGAAGAAATCCGAAGGTCCGCTGTTGACCAGATAGATGTCCATCCAGCCGTCGTTGTCGTAATCAAGAAAGGCGCAACCGGCGCCTACTGTCTCAGGCAGGTAGCGATCATTCGAGTGAGCATTGTTGTGTACCCAGGTGATTCCGCTTTTGCTCGACGGTATTTCTTCGAAGGTTACGTTTGGCTTTGGCTGCGCGTGAGAGATCAGAGTTAGGTTCAGAACCAATGCGAGCGTAAGTGCAAGGCGGTGATGATGGTGATAATACATAGGCGCAACGAAGCAGGAATTGACTACTTACCAGATTCTCGAAAGGGCGCAACCCAACGGGGTTGCGCCTTCTGCGTAATTCAAACCAAACGAACCAATCTGCGACCTTCAACTGAATCCGTCGATTTCCATTCTGCAAGCCTGACACAACCCCTTTGGGGTTGGTACGGCTCGACCCTATCACCCAGGGTAGCCGCGAAGCGCGTCAACCCTGGGCTGTTTTGCTTAACCGCTTCGCGGTATTAGAGCGGATTCGGCGAAATCACAAATGTATCGCCTTCCTTTTTTTGCTGGTCTACGGTTTTCAATCTCTCGACAATTTCCATCTCGGCCTGGGCCCGTTTCGGATCTTTCAATCGCGCATACAAAACTGCCAACTGGTAATGCGCTTTTGAATCGTCCGGATTCAGCTTGGCCCCCAGCTCTAGTTCCTTCTGCGCGCGCGGATAGTCTTTCAACTTTAGATAACTCGCGCCCAGCGCAACATGCGCGTTCGCAAAAGCGGGTGACAACGCGATCGCTTTTTCCAGAAACGTCACTGCACGCTCATCCTCGTTCTCTTCCTGCAGAATCAAACCGAGGTAATAAAAAGGTTCAGGCAGTTTCGCATCGGCTTTGACGGTCTTTTCGAGATAGGGTTTAGCCTCGCCGAATTTTTTCTGTTTGTATAAGACATAGCCGAGATACATCTGCGCCTGGGCATTGTCCGGTTGCAGTTGAAGGGCGCGGCGAAAGACCTGCTCGCCGGCGAAGAGGTCCGGCTTTTTCAACCAGGCGGCGCCGAGTGCGATTAGAAAAGCGGGATCGTCCGGCTTCAACTTCACCGCCTGATCCAAATCAGCCAGCGCGTCTTCAAAAACTCCCAAGCTCAGTTCGGCGACTCCGACCCGGTAAAGCAGTTCGGGCGAGCTGCCGGCTAGGTCCCGCGCCTGCGAAAGATAAGAGCGGGCGGTTTTCATGTCGCTCCGGCTTTGCGAAACCTTTGCCAGACCAAGGACGGCGTCGACATTGTTCTTTTGCGCGTCGCGGGCCAACAGATAATTTTCCTCAGCCTTGTCGGGGTTGCCCTTCTTCAGATAGGCATCGCCTAACAACGTTAGAAAAATGACAGATGACGATTTCGCTTTCTCCATCACGGCGATTGATTCGTCCACCTCGCCGCGCGACAGCAGCAGGCGTCCCAGTTTGTAATTCGCTTCAATATTGTCTGGCTGGAGCTTCACGACTTCCTGCAATTCTGAAATCGTTTTCTCCGGCAAATTTCTGAGCACGTAAAGAAAAGCGAGGTTCATGTGCACGGGCACAAACGTTGGATCAATTTTCGCTGCGCGCGTCAAAAGGTTTTCTGCTTCGTCCAGCTTTCCCTGTTGCGCGCGGATGGTGCCCAGAAGATTCAGGGCGGCGGGATCGTTGGGAGCTGTCCTCAGAATGCTGTTGAGTTCCTGCTCGGCTTCGGCAATCCGATGATCGCGAATCAGCGTTGCCGTATTTTCCAGGCGTTCCTGAATGTTCTTGGTCTGGGCGGAAGCAATCGATGCGGTGAGCAACAGTGTCAGAAGCCCGACCGTTAGGGAGGGCATCTTGCGCAACAGGCCCTCCCTGACGGTCGGGCTTCTGACACTTACACTAGAGTTCACGTTCATCCGAATCCGCATGCTTAATCAGGCGGGCAACGCCCGCCTCTAAACAACTCTTATTTCCGTGGTGCTTCCGCGCCGCGTTTGAAGTCTTTCTGCTCAATCAATCCCTGGCCCTCTTTGATAGTAACGATCTTATTCGCGCTGACGTTGACGACCTTGTCTAACATGCCGCTGGGCCAGTGAACTTCGATTAAATCGATCTTCGTTCGCTTCTCGAGTCCGAAATGCACCCGCAGATCACTCTGCGAAAGATAACTGCCGCCGCTGTAGACCTCGCTCATCTGGGTTAGATCGCCGGAAATGATTTTGATCCGCGCGCCAATGCCGTCGCGATTACTCTTTACCCCTACCGTCTTGATCAAGACGGAATTGCCGGCGTTGCCGCCGTCGTTTCGCAGCAACTGCGGCGGGCCGTCAAGATTATTGATCAAGATGTCGACGTCGCCGTCGTTATCGATGTCGCCGAAGGCAGCGCCACGGCCCGTGCGCTTCTCGGCGAATGGCTCGCCGAGCTGAGCCCCCACTTCGGTAAAAGTCCGGTCGCGATTATTGTGATGCACAAAGTTTCGTTGCCGGTAAGTGGGCAACTGTGGATAGACGTGACCGTTGACCACCAGCAGGTCGGGCCAACCGTCGTTGTCGTAATCAAAAAACCACGTGCCCCACCCAACGTACGGCAGACTCACCTCGGCCACTTTCGCAGCGTAAGAGACATCGGTGAAGGAGCCTTTGCCGTCATTGCGATAGAGCGTGTTGTAATCATCGTCGAAGTTAGTGATGAACAGATCCAGCCGGCCGTCATGATCATAATCGCCGAGCGTCACACCCATGCTGCCCTGCTCGCTGCCGTTTTCGTTGACGGCCACTCCGGCGGGAAATCCAATTTCCTTGAAGGTGCCGTCTCCGTTGTTGTGATAAAGAAAGTTCGGCGTCGAGTCATTCGCCACAAAGATATCCACCAAACCGTCGTCGTCAAAATCGCTCGCAATCACGCCCAATCCGTAATAGCCGTCCGGGTCTGACACGCCGGCTTTCTTCGAAACGTCGGTGAATGTCCCGTCGCCATTGTTTCGATAGAGAGTGTCGCCCGCGCCCTTCAGTCCGCGCGGTCCGCATTGCACCGGCACGCCCTTGAATTGGCAGGTGCGTCCTTTACCGAACTCCGGGAGATTGTTCACATCGAAATCAACATAGTTCGAGACGAAGAGATCCAGCTTGCCGTCGTTATCGTAATCGACGAAAGCGGCGCCGGTGGACCAGCGCGGATCGGCGACGCCGGCCTTCTGCGTCACCTCGGTGAAACTTCCGTTACCATTATTTTTGAGCAGATGATTCGGACCGAGACAGGTCACGTAAATGTCGTCCCAGCCGTCGTTGTTGTAATCGCCGATCGCTACTCCCATGCCCCAGCCGATGTCGCCGACGCCGGCTTTGTCCGTCACATCGGTGAAGGTGCCGTCGCCGTTGTTGTGATAAAGCGCGCTCCGGGTCTTCTGCCTGGACTTCACCATGTCGACAGTCAGCGAGTTGACGAGATAGATGTCCAGGTAACCGTCGTTGTCGTAATCAAAAAGCGCTACGCCTCCGCTCATCGATTCCACGATATATTTTTTCTCGGGCGTGGAAGCGTGCTTGAACTTGATGCCGGCTTGATCGGTGATGTCGGTGAAATGAACTTCCGTTCGCTGGGCGCTCGTCAGCAATGCGGGCGTTCCCAAAAGCAGAAATAAGAATAGGGCGATGAAAGCCGTGGCAGGCTGCTGAAAAAATCTGCCTCTCCTTGGGGAGATGATCAGGGTGAGGGCGAAGTAAGGAAGACCCAAAAGATTTCTCATCAGTCTCTCGCGCCAGGCCCTCACCCCAGCCCTCTCCCAAAGGGAGAGGGAGTTTTCAGCAACCTGCTGGCGAATCTGAATCTTAGCGACAAAACTGCGACCTCGCGCGGAGTTTATGGTTTGGTTTGGCGTTCTTTCTCTTTCAGTTGGCGTGAGAGTTCCAGATGGTTCTCGCCTTCCGCTTTGCGTCCGGCGGCCAGGTAAGCTCGGCCCAATTGATATTGCACATATGATTTATCAGGCTGAAGTTTCGCCGCCATTTCCAGATTTACGAGGCCATCCTTAATCTCGCCTTGTTGGACCAAAGCCTTGCCAAGTTCGTAATACGCATCGGCGAAGTCGGGCTGCGTCAAAATTACTTCACGCATCGTCTTGATGCCGGCGGCAGTCTTTTGTTGGGCCAGCTGCACGAAACCAAGATGGTATTTCGCCAGCAAGTTCGCAGGATTCAAAGCCAACTCAGTCTCGAGTTCCCGGGTCGCTTCGTCGAACTTTCCGGCCTTGAGATAAATCAATCCTGAATAGTAATGAACCAGCGGAATCTTGCTGTCGAGCGCGGCGGCCGTCTGCAATTCTTCCAGAGCTTTCACTGTCTCGCCCTGTTCGTTATAGGCCTGGCCCAACAGAATGTGGAGTTGCGGAGAATCGCCGCCGTGCGTAACCATCTGCTCAATCACATGCGTCGCTTGGGCCTGGTTGTCCTGCTTGATCAAAGCAACCGCCAGGGTGTAATAGACGCCGGCATTCGATTGCTTCACCGCAATCACATCAGACAGCAGTTGAGAAGTCCTCGCGTAGTTCTCCAACATGAAGTAGCTAAGCCCCAATAATTCCTTAGCCTGAACATTGTCAGGACGGGCCATCAACTCTCGCTCAAGCGGAGCGGTAGCGTCTTTATAAAGCTCGGCCTTGAAAGCAGCCAGGCCCCAGTTGAAATCAAGACCCTCGAGTTTGGGATCCGATTTACCGGCCAGCGCAAATTGTTCGCTCGCTGCTTTGAAGTCTTTACTGTCGGCCCGCAACAATCCGAGTTCGTTGTGCGCCCTGGCGATTACATTTGAATAATAAGCCTCGCCCAACTTCAGTTCCGCGGCGAGTTTGGGATCGAGTGACTTCGCTTCCGCGATCACGCCTTCAGCAATCATTTCCGGAGACTTGCTGATTTGATCAGGCAGGTTCGCCGAGTTGAGATAAATGTCGTTCTTCTCCTTGTCATTCTTGAGAGATTTTGACTTGAGCTCGGCCGACACCTGTAACTCTTTTCGACCTTCGTCATTATGGCCGGCTTTCAAAAGCGACTGCCCCAAACGGTAATGCGCCGTGGCCACCTGGTAATCGTTGTGGGCCAGCGACGGGTTTAGCGCGATCGATTTTCTGAGTACTTCGATTGCTTCCGCGTATTTTTCAGTGGCCTGATACGCCTGGCCCAGATGAAAATACGGATCGGGGTTCGCGGGCTCAATCAGAATCGCCTTTTGGAGCAGGCTAATCGCCGGCTCCCACTTGCGATCCATCACGTACACAATTCCCAGATAATAGTTGGCGAAGAACTCGCCAGGATTTGAAGCCAACTCGATTTTGAATTCCTGTTCCGCGTCGGGCAGCCTGGATGCGCCGTCCTTGAGTAGATAGGTGAGACCCAGGTAGTAATGCGCCCTCGGAAATTTGTTGTCGATAGCGACGGCCCGCTTGAATTCGTCGATCGCTTCGGCCAGGAAACCGGTTTCGCGGTACGCGCGGCCAAACACGATATGCAGTTGCGGACGATCGCCGAGCTGCTCGAGCATCCGTCTGTAGATCTGCTGCGCCAAAGCGAGTTGATGTTGCTTGAGATAAGCGAGTCCCAGGGTGTAGGCGATGTCGTGATCGTCAGGCGTTATTTTCAGCGCCGTTTGCAGTTCAGCGGCGGCCTTATCAAAATCGCCGCGCATGAAATAGCTCTTGCCCAGCATCTGGTGCGCGCCGGCGCTTTGCGGATTGGCGCTCACGGACTTGCTCGAGAGATCGAGAGACTTTTCATATTGCTCTCCATCGAAGTACGCAATCGCCAGATCAATCAGCAGCTCGGCTGAATCTGTGCCATAGAGCCGGGCGGATTCCAGCGCGCTAATCGCCTGCGGATATTTTTTCTCGGCCGCATAGATTTTTCCCAGCTTGCCATAACCTTCAGCCAGCACGCTCTTGTATTCTTTTTCGGCGCCGGCAGAATCTCCCGCGCGTCTTTGCGTCTCGGCCGCCTGAAGGTGCTTTTGAACGCTGTCCTGTGGTGATTGAAAGACGAAGGTTAAGAGAAGGAGAGGAATGACGCTCAGAGAAAAGTGCCCCACTTGAACTTCCAGCCCTACAAAAAGTTAACGGAGGGCTGATAGATCCAGTAGCCCTCCGTTTTGAATTTCAGCCGCGCGGCACTATATCAGAAGTTGAACTTAATGCCGAACTGGATATTGCGCGGTCCGCGGTCACTGTTGAGGCGACCAAAGTTTGTGTTGGTGAAGCCGGTAAATTTTCCAGTGGTATCGAAGCCGGCGCCCAACCCGGGATCGAACCCATTGAAATTCGTATGGTTGAAGAGATTGAACATCTCAGCGCGGAACTGAATGCCGTAGCGCTCTTTGATTTTCCAATTCTTCGCCACCGAAAAATCGACGTTATTGATTCCGGGTTGCCGCACGAATCCGCGTTTTAGATTGCCGAACTTTCCGGGCGCCGGCAGAGCAAACGCCTTTGGGTTCAGGTAGATGGTGCTGTCGGCGCCGTGCAGATAAATGGGTTGACCCGGGACGAGATCCGGACGGTATCCACCATTCGCTGGTGTGCTCGCCAAACCAAAATAATTCGGATTCGCGTTGGTGAAGACATCCAGCGGTATACCGCTCAATAAGGTAATGATCCCGTTAAACTGCCAGTCTCCGAGGATATGGTTTGCTACCGCGCCCCATTTTTTGAAACTGGGTAACTCATAGACCGCATTGGCGACGAACATATGTCGGCGGTCGAGATCGGAATCACCCTTGTCCCGGCTAAAGTCGAACGGATCCGTGGTGGAACTGGTGAACGAGGTCAACGGCACATCCGAAACGGCATGCGACCAGGTGTAGGCGACCTGCCAGGAAAGCCGGTTGGTAAAGCGACGGTTGATCCACACCTGAAGCGCCTTGTAGTCCGACGTGCCATTGGACTGACTCATGGTGATAGGCCCAAGATTCGGAAACACGCGACTGGCATTTACGATGTTCGTCAGGTTGGGGTCGCCGGTGGTGAAGGCGGTAACCACGTTAGCCCGCTTGCTCGGGAGAACGTCGTTGACCGACACGCCGCGCCGCCAGATGTTTGATCCGTGGTTGCCGATGTACGAAACCTCGGCCACCGTATTTTTCAAAATCTCGCGCGACACGGTCACGTTCCACTGCCAGCTCTCGGGCGGTCTGAAGTTTTCATCGACCGCGTTGAACCCGGTGCTGTTGCTCACTCCGGCCACCGCCAGTCTCAATCCGGCATTTATCGTATCCAGGCTGCGGAAGGTTGGGTCGTCCGCCAGATTGGACGAGCCGCCGCCCCAATTGGAATTCACGGTCGTGGTCCAGGGCGGATTGGCGGACAGGCGCAAGACATCTTCGATCACATTTGAGCGACTCATGAAGCGGCCGAATCCCATGCGCACCGCGGTCTTGCCGTCACCCTTGACGTCCCAGGCCATCCCTACGCGCGGTTGGAAGCCGCCGTTATATGGGTTCCAAAGGGAGCGCCCGAATCCAGCCTCACCGGGTTTCACTAAACCACTAAGAGGATTCTTGCCGTCATACAGACGGGGAATATAGTTGCTGATGCGATCGTTGTTTGAATAGGCCGGCGAGTATCTAGACCAACGCAGTCCCATCGTGAGCGTCACGCGCGACCGCAGTTTGTAGGTGTCGTTCCCATAGAATTCAAAATCATGCCAGCGGCCGAACGAGGTCTCGTCATGATCGATCTCGGTATAACAACCGAGCGGCAAATCCTTATACAAAAGATCGGCGATGGCATTGCCGGTGCGGCTGTTGGTGCCGCAATACTGGGCAATGCCGTTGGCGCCCTGGGCCAATTCGTTTTTGATGTTATGGCTAATCAACCCGCCGAATTTCAGATCGCTTTTTCCGGCCACCTTCGAAAAGTCGTCTTTCCAAATAAACAGGTCTTCATGGTTTTGCCACGGGGCCTGGTGCCAAATCGCCGGGTATCCATCCGCACCCCAGTTGGTGGGCATGCCGACGCCCGGGGTCTTCGGAAAAACAGTAGGAAACTTCGAGGCAATCTCGTCGTTGAGCGCTTTGCCCGCGGCGTTGGTGGTAATCTTGATATCGTTTCCAGCGCGCGAGAATTGGAATTCGTTGACCGCAGTCGAGCTCAGCGTGGTCGCCAGCTTGACAGCGAAACTGCGGCTTGGCTGGTCCCAGTCTGAACTTAGCGTCGGGAATGGAGAATCGCCCCAAAAGTTACCGGCGGCACTCGCATGTGTCCAGGTCTCATTCGTGTACTTCACCATCAGATTCATCTTCTTGGTGAGATTGATGTCACCGCGAACACTGTCCTGACGAGTATTGATGGGTTCCAGCAATGACGAAACCCAATTCGTTGGACCAGTCGTATTGGGCGACGGAAAGACTTTGAGAATGGCGAGCGCCGCGGGGCTAAGTTTGTTAGCCGGAATCTTATTGCCGGGGAAAGGCAACCCGGTGATTGGATCGTGCGGGAGGGCGTCGGTTAACGCTCCGCTGAAATCTCCGATCCTTTCGGCATCAGTCGGGACCTTCGACGAGAGCACCACGCCGCGGCGCTCGCGACGCCATTCTTCATTCCAGAAAAAGAAGGCCCGGTTCTTTTTGATTGGTCCGCTCAGGTTGAAACCATAGTTGTTGTACTTCAGCTCCGCCTTGGGCTGACCGGCCCGATTAAGAAAGAAATCGGTGGCGTTCAATGCGTCGCTGCGATAGAACTCGAAGCCGCCGCCGTGAAATTGATTGCCGCCCCCTTTGGTAATCAGATTGATTACAGCTCCCTGCGCCTGACCATACTCAGCACTGAAGCTGTTTCGCTCTACGCGAAACTCCTGAATGGAATCGATCGACGGAAAGATCAGCAGGGTGGCGTTCGACCCGACGTCCATGTTGTTGACGCCGTCGACCGTCCACATGTTGGCATTCGATTGGTTGCCGTTGACCGACATGTCCACGTGAGAATCAAGACCGGTTCCCTGCGTTCCAAACGCACCGCCGGCGCCGGCCTGGGTCACCGGTGAAACGCCCGGCACCATCAGCGCGAGCTGCGCGTAGTTGCGTCCGTTCAGCGGTAGTTCCGTTACTTGTTTCTCGGTAATGAGACTGCTGATTTCGCCGCTCCGGGTTTCGACCGGCGCCGCAGCTGACGTGATAGTGACCGTTTCACTTACCTGGCCCACCTGCAAATCAAGATTGATGACTTTATTTTCCGCGACGTGCAGATCGACTCCTGTGGCGATCGACTTCTTGAAGCCGTGCGGTGCAGTGCTAACCGTGTAGATTCCCGCCGGCAAGCTCGGCGCCAGATAGAATCCGTTATCGTCGGCTGTCACCGTGCGTGAAGTGCCGGTCTCACTCTGAATAGAAACTTCAGCCTTGGGAACGATCGCGCCCTTTTCATCACGAACCGTGCCGCTGATTGTGCCGACGGTTGTGGTCTGAGCGTAGGCAGTAAAAAATAACGCACCCACGAATACGAGGGCGATTTGCAAGCTAAGCTTCTTCAGCATACGAGCCTCCTGAGCACCAGCGCTCGCGCGAACCGATTTTGACGACTGCTGCGAGCAACTCTTCGAATAGTCAAAGCGCTGAACGGAATTTAAAGCGCAGGTGAATTCTGGGGATATTCACCGAATCTCGAACTGCTACCCCTTGATCTTTCGTGATGCGAAATAAAAGCTTTTTTGGATTAAGCTTCCGAAGCTACCCGCCCGCCCCTGTTACGGCCGGTCTGGGTTTCCACCTCGGGTTATCAATTGCTTTGCAGGACTTTGTTGTACTACCGCGCAAAAGATTTACTCTTTATGCGTGTGCTTGTCAAGGTTTTTTTGATTCGGGATGAAAGAAAACTCAAGGGAAGGCCCTGGCCGAAAGCCCAGCGGTGCATGGTTTCACCTACCGATTAGCCAACCGGCGCCGACGCAAACTTACTTGCCAACACCAGACTTAACGCTCCCATCAAGGTCGGTTCAGACCCCAGGGTAGAATCCAGAATCGGCGTTGAAGGAAATCCGCGACAGATACTTTCGTCCACAGAGGCCTTCAGGTCCTGCACAATCAACGGCCAGACGCGGGCAATTGGGCCACCAACTATAACCGCTTCGGGAGCCAGACCCTGAATCAGATTCGCAATGCCTACTCCCAGATAACGCGCCGTTTCCTTTAGGGCAGCTCTGGCGTTCCGTTCCCCCTTGAGCGCCAGGTCCATTACCGTCGAGAAATTGATGTCGTTGTTCCCATTGGACCGAGAAAGCTTTTGATAGCGCGCCACCGCCGCTCGCTCGGAAGCAAACGCTTCCCAACATTCCCGGCTGCCCACCGCGCATTCCACCGGCGCGCCGGAGCCAATGGTCATGTGACCGAACTCACCCGCGGTGCCCCCCTCGCCGCGATAAACCTGCCCGTCAAAGACGACACCCGTACCGACTCCTTCTTCGACCAGAACGAGAATAAAATCGCGTACTTCGCGTATTTCCGGCCGTCCAAACCACAACTCGGCGAGCGCGGCGGCGTTGGCATCGTTATCGATGCTGACCGGCAGCGAGGTAGCCTGCGTCAAGGTTTCGGCGATTGGCGCGTTGCGCCAGTTAAAGTGCGGCACATACAGATTGCCCGTCTCCGGATCAACTACTCCGGGCAAGCTGATGCCAATGCCTTCGACTGCGCCACGGGTTTTCCCAATCAGACGCCGCGAGCAATCAACAATCCCGGCAACAGTTTTTTTCACGTCCGGGTCGGTCGGAAACTCCTCTTGCTCAAGCACTCTCCCTGCCAGATCGCTCGTGGCCATCACCGTCTTAACTGTTCCCAGATCCACGCCAATGGCTACTGCGTCAACGGTGCGCAATGAGAGCAGACTCGGCGGACGTCCTCCGGTAGACTCGCCGCTGACCTCTTCGATCAGCCCGTCCAAGCGAAGTTCATCAACGATCAGCGAAATCGTTGAGCGCTGTAATGCGGTCTCGCGCGCGATGTCGGCGCGCGAAATCGGCCCCAGCTCGCGCACATAATTCAAAACGATCTGGCGGTTTATGTCCCGGATCGTGTTCGAGCGCGCCGCATTCGCCTTTTTGAGATCAATTCGTCGCACGAGACTTCCCATTCAGCAGCTCAGCCTGGCTTCTTGGACCCAAATGCAAACGACTTTTGTCGGCAAGTCCTATTAAGTAGTACATGAAATCCCCACAGTCAACTCCTTTATCGTTAATTTCGCATTAAAAAATTGTGCGGCGCAGCGAAGCAGGCCTATACTTCCGCCAATTCAGCCAACGATTTTGGAGGGGCGAATGGCGCGGCAAAAAACCAAATTTTCTTTTCTTCTCTGGGCCATGCTGGTGAGTTCAATTGTTTGTATCGCAGGCATTTCGTCCCCAACCTTCGCTCAGACGGTTGGAGATCCGGCGAAGGTACAAATGCAGGAAATGAATCGCCGTGAAATCCAGTTGAACAACATCAGCGAGAGAGGCAGACCTAACGATCCGAAACGCGCTCAGGCCCTGATGGATCAGGTGAACGAAGATTTTCAGCGAATTCTCACCCGTCACAACGAACTGGCTCGCGCCATCGCCGCGAATCAATCTCCCGATTTTCAATTCATTGCCGAGGCGGCGGGTGAGATTCGGAAACGATCGGTTCGCTTGCAGTCTTCTCTAAAGTTAGAGAAACCAGAAGCGGTCTCAGATGATCGAAAAACGGAATCGCTTGTCGCCGGGATGGCAACAAAAGATGAAATGATCCTGCTCTGCAAAAAGATTGAGAGCTTTGTGAGCAACCCGATCATCGAAAAACCCGGCACCGTTGATGCCCAGGCATTAGAGAAAGCCCGTAAGGATCTTCAAAGCATTGTGGAACTCAGCGACTTCATGAAGAAGCAGGCGGACAAGCGGATACATTAGGTAAGACGATCTCGTAGATTCCAGTAGTCTCGTCATGTATCAGAAGCCCGACCGTCAGCGAGGGGCAACTTACCAACCAGGCCTCTCTGACGGTCGGGCTTCTGACACATGTTATAAAAAGAAAATGAAAAACCCTTTAGACCAAGCCAGCACACATCCCGGTCGCCGATGGATCTGGCCGGCTCTTTCAATCCTGCTGCTCCTGTCGATCGCGCTGGTGGCGGTTCCGGTTTTTCTCATTCAACCATTTCGTCCTCAGACCCCAAGGGCGCTCGAGATTTCTTATTTGCTGCGCGCGTGGTCGCCGCTGGCTACATTTCTTATTGTGCTAGCCGCGCTGGCGTTAACGATTTCAAAGTGGAAGAGTGCTCGTCGCTGGTGGCGCAAAGCTTTGCTGGTAATCATTCTGCTTTTGTCGATTGTGCCTGCATGGTTCGCGCGTCAGAACCATTTCGAGTGGATGTTCAATCCACTTCATAACACCTCTTATGTCAAAACCGCCGATGCTTCTTTTGTGCGCGACACGGACATGGTGCTCGCGGTCAAGATCAACAACGAAGCCGTAGCCTATCCGGTGCGGCTGATGGCTTATCATCACGTCGTCTCAGATACGGTGGGCGGCACTCCCATCTGTGCGACCTATTGAACGCTCTGTCACACCGGTCTGGTGTGGGAGACAACAGTCGAGGGGCGCACGCTCCATTTTCATCTCGCCGGCATTAACAATCAGAATTTCATCATGCGAGACGAGGAGACCGGCTCGTGGTGGCAACAGGTATCGGGTGAAGCGATTTTCGGCCCGCTCAAGGGCAAACACCTCAAGCCGGTTTTTCTAGACGAGCTGACGTTTGCCACCTGGAAGCGTGAACAGCCGTCGGGTCGCGTGCTTCGTCCCGACGAACAAATCGCCGCCGCCGGAAAATATGCGCCCGCGGATTGGGAAGAAAAAATGTTACGCGTGCCGGTGGCGACGCGAACAAATGACCCGGCGCTGGATAACCGCGAACTCGTCGCCGGATTAAATCTCAATGGCGCGGCCGCTGCTTATCCAATCGCGGCGCTGAAAAGACAGAACCCGATCATCGACAAGCACGGCGGCACTCCGCTCATCGTAGTTATGAACGAAGATGGCAGATCGATCCGCGCCTTTGAAACAAAGGTTGAAAACGTGGAGCGCGAATTCTTTCTTAAACCAAATTCGTCACCACTGAGAATGGTTGATGATCAGGGGACCGAGTGGGATTTTACCGGCACTGCTTTGGACGGACCGTTGGCGGGTAAACAGCTGACCAAGATCCCTTTGCTCAAGGATTATTGGTTTGATTGGAAGACCTACAATCCGAATACGAGCGTTTACACCCTGGGTGACAAATGAGCATGATGTGTCAGAACCGAGAGCGGTAGCGACCGGATCAAGAGAGGAATCTTCGAACGCCAACGGGACTTCCTGATCCGGTCGCTACCGCTCTCGGTTCTGACACGAAGGCGGGGGCCTCTAATCCCGCCCCACACCCAAAGCATCCGCCACGCGATTGATGTAGTTGAACCAGGATGCGATCAAAGTAATCTGCAAAATCGCCTGGTCATCAAAACCAACCGAACGCAAGCGCTCGTGATCCTTTTGAGAGATGCGGGTCGCATCGCGAGTCAACTGCGCTGCATAGTCAAGCATGATCCTGTCCTGCTCGGAGATCGACGCAGTTCGGTAGTCATCCTGCAGCGCCTTTACCAATTCTTCATCCAGAGTGACGCGACGCAGAAACTCTGCGTGAGATTCGATTCAATAATGACAGCGGTTGGTGACTGAAACGACCGTTGTGATCATCTCGTGTTGTCGCCTGGTCAGAGGCAACTCCGGCGACATCAAAGATCCGAACGTGGCAAACGCATGATAAAGCGCATCGGGAATCAGGCTGTGCGACGCGACAATGTCGGAACTCTGACCGTCAGGTGTCGGATGAATCGGCACTGCGTACTCGATCGGATAGAGAGATCTCTGCGTCTCCATCGCGCGGCGCAACTTCTCGTCACTTTCGGAGATGGGTATGGTCTTAATCCAGGTCATGAATGGTCATCGTCTTGAGAATTGCGGCTCTGCCGCTCGGCAGTTCCGCAGACTCATCAAAAACTAATTCGAGGCTACCCCTCGGGCCGCGGGCGTAGCCCGCAGAAAATTTAGGTATGTGTGCCGGTAAGGCAAGCCTTACCGCACTGCGGGGCGGCAAGCCGCAACTTTCATTTAGGATTCCAAAGCCCCGCTACTGACATCTTTCAGATCGACTGAAGATTCGGATTCAGCGCGAGATAGGCCGCGCCCAGCAGGCCGGCGTCATCGCCCGATTCGCCGGGCACGACTTTGACTTCCGCGGCCGGCACCGGAAAAGCGCGTTCCGCGATCTCGCGCTGCATGTGTTTGGCAAACAGGTCCCACGCATTCACCACTCCTCCGCCAATCACGATCATTTCCGGATTGATGATATTGATTAGATTTGCCAGGCCAATGCCCAGATAAACACCCATGCGGCGAAAAACCTCAAGCGCCAGTTCATCACCTTCTACGCCGGCGCGGTACACGTCTTCGGAATTCAGATCTTCACTCTTCAGCAGCGAGTCCGGATATCGAGGTCTGGCCTCGCGGGCCATGCGCACGATCGCCGTCGCCGACGCATAGACTTCGAGACAACCACGGCTGCCGCAAAGACAAGCCACGCCGCCGAAAGGATCCACGCACATGTGTCCAATCTCGGCGGCCGAGTCGTTAACCCCGCGCCAAAGTTTTCCGTCGAGAATTATTCCTCCGCCCACGCCCGTGCCCAGCGTGATGCAGACGATCGTGCGGCGGCCGTGTCCGGCACCCTGCCACATCTCGCCCACCGCCGCGGCGTTGGCATCGTTTTCGACGACCGCGGGCAACTCCAACTCAGTAGTCAAAGCGGCGGTCAGCCGAAATCCATCGAGACATGCGAGGTTGGGCGCTTTCATTATCACGCCCTGCTTCACATTCACTGAGCCTGGCACGACCACCGATACGGCGCGAATGCTGTCGCCGTTGATCTGACTTTGGGCTTCGCATTCGTGCACCGCTTGCACCAGCGCGCGCACGATCTCATCGGGCTCTGAGGCATGAGGAGTTTTCTGTTTGAGACGAAAATGGATCGTTCCGTTTTCGTCGACGGTGGCCGCGCGCAAGTGTGTCCCACCCAGATCGGCAGCAAATACCACTTCACTGCTTCGCTCAGCGCGCGAGTCCGAACTGACGTCAGGATTTTTGATTCCTGAACCTCCGTACATAATCGACCAGGCGACGAATCTCGCCACTGGTCAGTTTCTTGTTAAAGGCGGGCATGCCGCCTTTGCCGTGACTCACGATCGCCACCAGACTGCGCGTGCTCGTGATGTCGGGATGCTTTCGCCACCAATCCGCATCAGTGAAATCGGGTGCGTTGTACGTGTGCCCCAGCGGCGTGTCACCGGCGCCGTCAGCTCCGTGGCAACGCGCACAGTTGTTCCTGAACAGATCGCCCACCTGAGTTCCGGAGGATTTGGCCCCGGATCGTTTTTGCGGAGGCGTAGCCCTGGTAACCGTTAAATCAAAAAGAAAAAGTGCAGAGGTAATTAGAATCAGATTAATGACGGCCAGCCGTATCACGAGTTGTCTCATTCCGCGCGCTCATTGCTCCTTTATCATTCTCCTCCGGTCCGGCTTAGTTCATGAACGTGCCAGTAGACGCTCTCATTGCTCATCTCAGCATGTTTGCGCAGAAACTGGTTCGCCAGAGACAACGCGCCGGGATCGTCTTTGAGGTCGGCAAAAATTTTCGCCTCGCGTTTTGCGTCGTCGGTCCGGCCGAGCTTCCGATAGACCAACATTAAATTGTAGTGGGCGCCGAGATCCTCCGGATCGATCGCCAGGATTTTTCCAAAGCATTCAAGCGCACCCTGATAATCACGCATGATCTTACAAAGCTCACCCAGTTGCTGAAGCGATAGACGGTCCCGCGGATAAGCCGCAAGCACTTGCCTGATGTTACTCTCAGCCTGATCGAGCTGGCCCCGCTTCATAAAGATCCGCGCCTGCTGAAACAAAGCTCTCATGTTTGTCGGATCGCTCTTCACCACGGCGTCGAGGATTTTTGCCGCTTCGTCATATTGTTCCAGCTCGATGTTCGCCAGCGCCCGATTGACCTGGGCCATCGCGCGATACTTCTCGTCGAGCTCGGCAGCATGCGTGAAGGCATCGATCGCCAAAGGGTATTGTCGCTGATCGAACAGCGCGATGCCGTAGTTGTTCCAACGGCGCCAATCGGGCGGCGCAGTCTTGTCACTCGGATTTGGAGGGAGCGCCTGATTGTCGCCAACTCTCAGGACATATTCAGTCGAAGCCATCGTCACAATTGGATAATCGACTGACTTGCCGAGTACGTAATCACTGAAGACGCGCGTGAACCGGCGATATTGCACGCGCGCAGTCAGGCGCAACGTCCCCGTCGCGCTTTGCGGAATTTGAAACTGGTAACGCGCGACATCAGACCGTCCCGAGTTGATCTGATTGTTTTGGGCGAAGACGCGTGTGCGCCAAATGTGGTGCTTGTCGTTATAGGTGCCGTCCGCTTTGACCAGGTAGGTCTTGTAGTTGTGCGCGTTTTCGTCGAGATAGCCGTCCGGCTTGATGAAGCCCGACCAGTAGACGGCCTTGCCTGCATCATTGCTGACGATGAACTCGACGTAGGCTTCATAAAAGTCGCGCAGCTCCGGCGGGAACGAATGACCGATGTTCTTGTTAGTGATTACCACCTCGGCGGTGATGCGATCGCCGCCGGCGATCTTAAAGCTGCTGCGGTTGACCGGAGCAATGAATTCTTCGGTTTTGGCGCCAGCGGTTTGTCGCCTGAGCGCAAAGATGTCGATACCCAGCGCGTCGTTCTCGAGAAACTTATTGACGGCGCTTAGTTGATCCGGCCATTTGTAGTAGGTAGGAATCGCGGTGTTGGCGGTGGCCCAGCGATGTGAAACCAGCGTGCCTTTCTTTGCCGAGACATCGAAGAGCGGCGCGGGCTCGCGTTTCATGTGACAGGAATTACAAGTCTCTTTGTCGCGCACATAAAAAGGATGCGGCGACTCTTTTGAAAATGATGACTGCTGCAGCTCGTCGGCGACCATGAACGCGCGCAGGAATTTGTAATCGTTCAGCTCGCGCGGGACCTGCGACTTGTGACAGGCGCCGCAGAACTCGGGCTGCTTCAAAACCGGTCGCATCATCGCGCGGCGATGCGAGGGAATATCATCCAGGATTTGCTGGTCCGTGACGCCGGACAACAGACGCGTGCCGTCTTCCTTTACCAACAAGGCGGGCTCGCCCATAACGTATCCGCCGATGCCGCGTCCGTTTACCGACTGGATTGAATGGCAGGCGATGCAGGACACACCGTCATCATCGAATGGCCGTTTGACATGTGAATTCTTGGTGAGCGCGCCGCTGAACAAGGCCGCCGGGTTGTGACACGATTCGCAGTGACGCGTGAATTCAATGCCCTTCTGGGTCTGCAGGTCCTTGACGTTCTTTTGATAGAACGGTTCGCGAAATGCGTTTCCATGCGCCGATTGCCGCCACTGGGCGTGCGCGTCCGTGTGGCAAGTTCCGCAGCGCTTGGCGGCGACAAACATCTCTCCCGGAATGAACGTGCCGCTGGTGGTGGTGGCATTGCCGGGCGAGAAAGGATTGGCACCGAATTTAAAATCGTATGTCTTCGCGATCTCGGCGGCGTACGTCGCTGGGTTCTCTTCACTGTCGGAGTTTGCCGTAACCCGCGGGCCTCTGATCAATATCAAAACCACCAGGACCAGCAGGATCAAACAGACAAACTTCGCTATTAAGAGCCGGGATTTGGGCCTAAAGGATCGCGAGCCGTCTTGATTGGCGAACAACATTTTGATTCCTTTCGGCGGCCCCGGGACTTCCGGAGAATCAGATCGCGGAGATTAACAGGACAATTCAAATACCAGAGAGTAGCTGCGCGCGTCAACAGTTGTTTTGGTTGGGAAGGTCTGAGTGTATCGGCGTCGGGGCAGTAGCCCGACCGTCAGGGAGGGCGTGGCTCCGGCGTGGTGACGCCCTCCCTGACGGTCGGGCTACTGCCCCGCGACGCATCCTCTACTTCACCACGCCCTTGCCCTCAAACACGTTCAGCTTACGATCCACACCCGGAATATTCATTGTTTCGATCGCGCCATCGGGCCATTTGATCTCGAGCTTGTCGACGCTGGTTGCTGCGCCCAGGCCAAAGTGAAGGGTTAGATCATTCTGCGATGAATAACTGCCGCCGCTAATTACATCCTGACGTTGGCGAATTTTTCCGGTGGTGACATACGCGGTGGCGCCGATGGCATCGCGCGGTGACTTTTTCGAAACGTCGCCGACCAAATGAAGCGCCAGCCAATGTCCGGTAGATGCCGCCACGTTCTTCAATACCGTCGGCTTTGAATCAGCGTTGTTGATAACCACATCGAGCCGGCCGTCTCCGTCCAAATCCCCGACCGCCAACCCGCGTCCACACCAGGCTGCGGCCAAACCGCTGCCGGGCGCCGCGCCCACCCGCTCGAACTTGCCGTTCTTCAGATTGCGAAAGAGCAAAGGCTGCTGCGCGTAACTGGTTCCCCATTGGTTATTGTCGACGACCGGGTAAACATGCCCATTCGCCACGATCAAATCCAACCAGCCGTCGTTGTCATAATCGAGAAAGCTCGTCCCCCAACCAAGAAAAGGAAGAGTGATCTCTCCCAGCCCGGCCAGCGCCGTGACGTCAGTGAAATTGGAATCGCCGTCATTGTGATAAAGCACATTCGAATCGTCCGAGAAATTCGTGACCTGAAAACTGATCCGGCCAGAGTTATCGTAATCGCCGATCGCGATTCCCATCCCGGCCTGCTCGCGCCCATTTTCGTTCAGCGCCACACCGGAAGGGTAACCAACTTCCTCAAACGTGCCGTCGCCATTATTGATGTACAACTGCTTCGGCGTTGAGTCGTTCACTACGATCAGATCGAGCTTATTGTCCTCGTTCGCCTGCACAAAGGCGGCAGAGAATCCGTAGTACTTTTGCGGATCGTTGACGCCGGCCTTCACGCTAACATCTTCGAAAGTACCGTCGGGCTTTTGATGATAGAGCGTGTCGCTCTCACCGGTGAGGCCGCGCGGTCCGCACATAACGGGAGCGCCGCGAAATTGACAAAAGTTCTGGCCGACACCAGCGGGCTTGCTCGCCTCGGCGGGACTGCGCGGCAGATTGTCGAGATCGATTTCGACATAGCCGGGCACGAACAGATCTAATCGGCCGTCGCCGTCATAATCTCCCCAGGTCGCGCCGGTGCTCCAGCCTTTGCGCGCTACGCCGAGCTTTTCCGCCACGTCCGTAAACGTGCCGTCGCCGTTGTTGTGATAGAGACGCGAGACCCCAAAGTTCGTGACGTAGAGATCGGGCCGTCCGTCGTTGTCGTAATCGCCCACGGCCACACCCATTCCCCAACGCTCGTTGGCGACGCCGGCTTTATCGGTCACGTCTTCGAACTTCCAATTACCCAAATTGCGATAGAGCGCCGCGCGTGGCGGTTTTTCTTTTCCCTGCAAAGCCGGCAGAGTCGATCCATTCAGCAGATAAATATCCGGCAAGCCGTCACCGTCATAATCAAAGATCGCCACGCCGCCCGACGGCACATCGAAAATGTAGTCTTTCGCCGGCGCCCCTGCGTGATGTTTGAAATTTGCGAGGGCCGTCTTGTCCGTGGCGTCTTCAAAAACCACAGGGGCTTTTGGATCGGTAATGCCGGTAGTTCGTCTCGACGTGTAGTTAATCGCAGTTCCCGTGACGACCCCGCCCGCGCTTTGAGGTTCAGGTTTGGTTTGACTAAAGAGAGTTAAGCAACTGAGAAGAGAAAGAATCACGCTCAATCCAATGGCGTGGGAAAAATGACGAGACTTCATAGGATTTGTTTGAATCAGAGTTGTTCCCAATATTGTCGATGCGTCAGGGCAGCGCCCGACCGGCAGGGAGTCTGTTAATACGCTACCGTCGCGCCTCGCTACGCTCCGATTAATCCGATCTAATCTCCCCTGTCGCATTCCTCACGCGGGAACTTTGCAAAAAAACTATGAAAGGCAGCGGATTCTCCTGTCGATTCGCTCTCAGTCACGCCTGGCTTCAGCCAGGCGGAGTGCGGCAAGTAAACACTAGAAACCGTTTAAACGGTTTCCGTTCCGGCCAGCACGTACCCCCGGCTGAAGCCGGGGGTGAATGAAAACGTGACCATGCTTTTTGTGCAATTCCTCACGGCGAGAACATGCCGAAAATACGCATCCCATCCAAGTGTGTCAATCGTATCTATTCAGTTCCGCCTTGGCTTCATCGATCAAGCGGTTGTTCTTTTCATAAGAAAGCTCCGCGGTGTCGTCGACAATAGGCGGTGGATATTGATGCTCCTGATAAACCGTATAGGCTTCCGTGCGCAGGTGCGCGAGCATTTGATGGCCGCGCCGCGCAGCACGTTCGTGCCGTAGCGCGGAGATGTCGATCGGCGCCAACACGATTCGCTCGCCGGGTCCCGGTGAAGCTTCGGCCAGTAGACGCCCGTCATAATCCACCACCTGACTACCGCCGGGCCATGAATAGGGCGGATAGTGTTTTAGACTCGCGCCCTGATTCGCCGCCGCCACGTAGGCGATGTTCTCGATCGCGCGCGCGCGATTAATCACAGTCCACCAGGCCATCGGTTCGGTGGCGCCCCACGGATCCATGTACGCCGAAACGCGCACCATCACTTCCGCGCCGTTCGCAGCCAACTGGCGCATCGCCTCGGGAAACAACCAGTCGTAACAGATTGCACAACCAATGCGGCCGATCGGCGTGTCGGCTACCGGAAACAGAGGCTCATCGTAGCCTTCCAAATCGTGTGGGCTGGTGTGTACTTCGTAGGGAATCCAGGGGTTCACCTTTCGATACTTGAAAAGAATTCCTTCGCCACCGATCAGGCAAGTTGTATTGAAAACATGGCTGGGCCAACGAGAATCGATTTCAAGCATCGAGCCGCTTTGAATGTAGATGTCATGCTCGCGGGCTTTTTGCTGCAAACGTTCGGTGTGTTCGTTTGGAATTTCGATTGCCAGTTTCGCCAGTAGCTCAGCGGCCGTTTCAAACACAGGCGCCGAATGAGCGAACTCGGGAAACACGATGAGCCGCACGGGCAGAAACGGCGCCGCGCCCGCGACCGCCGAATCGATCATCGAGAGCATGCGGTCCGTGTTCGCGCGCATCGCCTTGCGCTCGATCGGGTTCGGCATGTCCGTCTGGCAACACGCGACCGAGTATCTGATGTGGTCCATAATTCAGGTTTCAAGTTTCAGGTTTCAGGTTTCAGGTTTCAAGTTCACGCGTCTCAACGTTCCCTCGAACTTGAAACTTGAAAGATGAAACCTGAAACAAGTGGTGGCACCGCTGAAGTAACTATCCTCGTGTTGTACTTCTCCAGATATCTTCGCCGCTCGTCGGTCAGCGGATAATGCTCGGTCGACGGATAAGGATAGCGGCTCATACCGTGAAACGGCATCGGCGCCAACTGATCCGGGCTCGCGGAGTTGATGTCCATCTCTTTACTGAAACCGTCAGCATAAAGCAGGAAAGTGCGCGTCCACCCCGCGGGCAAAGGCGGCAGCGCCCTGGCATCGAACGAAAGACTAATCTCGTCGCCGGGCCGGCTGACTACAAACATGTCATCGCTCTTCAGCAGCAGTTCCCGCACATCGCCCTCGCGAGTGTAACGTCCGGTCATCACTTTCCATGGGGAAGTAAATGAGACCTGCCGGTAATCGTAGCCGAATGGTTCGCGGCCGTCGGGCGTACCTTCTGCCGAGAAACCGCGCCAAAGCAAATCGGCGCGAGCGGCATCCAGCCGATTGATTTGCACCGCTGTCCTGCCGTCCGACGTGTCGACCAGAATCTGGTCCCAATAGATCCGCATGTTGGTGCGGATGCGCACTTCCCGATCGGCCGAAAGAAATTTGCCGGTGAGATCGACCGTCACCGTCTGCGGCCGGCCGACGGGGATGCCAATGTCTTCGATCACCGTACGCCAATTCCCTCTTTCATCCTTAACCTGAAGTGAAGGAAGAGTCATCTCTTCCTTCGCCTGCGAGGCGGCCACGTTGTCGCTGGACCAGGCGTAATCTGTCCAACCGGTCAACAACAAGACCACTCGGTCTCCCAGTTTCTTTTTCGCGTCAGCGGCCAGCTTCATCGTCAACGTGTGATCGTCCGCATAACCTCGAATCCGATCGAGCTTGAAATCACCCGGCCAGCGGCGATCCATTTTCGAGATTAGATCCAGGACATCATTTCCACGATCATCAATCGCACTCAACGGCGGCCTTGCATTACGCGTGAGAAACAGCTGGAACGGCTTCGGCGGATCGCTCATGCCTTCGTTTGGATAGACCTCAGTGCCCGCCGGATGGGCCACCGCAATCAACTGCAGCCGGTCGACAAACATTGACTCCTCGAGTTCGTTCGTCACCCGCAATTCATAACGGCCGTCTTTTTCCTTCAATTGATCGCCGCGAATGCGCACGTACTCAATCGGATCCGGAGAGTTGTATCGTGGAAGCTTTCTTGATCCGGTCGCTACCGTTCCCGGTTCTTCGAGATAACCCATCTCGCCTCCCCCCATGAAGTCAGTAACGAATTCAAAGCGCTCGCCATTCCAGGTGTAAAGATAAGGACACGACGAAGGCTTGCGATCGAGTTCGGTGATCCTCAAAGAGATCAAGTTTGCGATTCCCGGCTGCGTGGCGAATTCAGTTTCCGCCTGCACGATTCCCGCAGGCCACAGCACCCGCACAGCATCAGGTTTTTCGCGGTTACCTAAACCGAAAATCAGATCAGCGGGCGCGGGCGCCGGTGACGCAGAGTAAGTCTCAAGCTTCTGATACAGACTGCCCGCGCGCATTTCGACCTTCGCTTCGACTGCACTCTTGTTGCTGATGCGCCCCTGCAGATCGACTTTGATCGAATGGTTCTTGTTGCCGCCATCGTTGCGCGCGACTTTTAGACCACCGGCGATCGTGCCAAAGATCAAATCGGTATCGCCGTCACCGTCGATGTCACCGGACACCAGGATCGATCGGCCTAAGTCTGGGCCTCTGGCTTTGATATTTTTCACCGCCTTCTCATTTACATCAGTCCACCCATCCCCCAGGTTACGCCAGATCTGCAGCTGCATGCCGTCAGGGCAATCACAAGTGGTCACGACCATTACCAGGTCCAACAGGCCATCATTGTCATAGTCGATGAACTGTGATGCGGCGTTACTTTTCCCCGTGTGAAAATTTGGATTACCCGTTGTTAAGTTGGCCGGCCGCACGATGTGAAAATGGTTCCGGCCATCGCTAAGCGCAAAATAGCCTGACTGGTCGCGAAGTCCGAAATAGAAGTCGGGATAGCCGTCTTTGTTCACATCGCCGACGGTCACACTGCTGGTTTCTGTGAGTTGCTTCTTCCCCAGGCCGACCTCGTCGGCAACATTCCGAAAAGTGCCGTCGCGCATATTGCGCCACAGCGCAATGCCGTCCTCACCACGGCTGAGCAGATCAATGTCGCGGCGGTTATCGTAATCCGTCGGTACGACAGCTTCCGACTTGACCGGACCAGACAGCCCTGCCGCCGCAGTCTGATCGGTGAAGGTTCCATTCCCGTTGTTACGCAAGAGGAGACCCGGGCCGGCCCCGATGGGCGGAGACGTCAGAGCACCGCGAGAAGCGCCCAGAGACTTCTCAGTCTTCAACGCATCAGTAACATCTTCGCCACCGGCAATCACAATATCGAGATCGCCGTCATGATCGTAATCAACAAACGCGACGGAGCGAGCGAGATATTTGTAATCCGGAATTTTTGCCGCGGCAGTTATGTCTGAAAAGCGCCCGTTGCCGTCGTTGTGATAGAGCGTGCTCTTGCCAAATCGGAGAACGAAGAGATCGGGCCGGCCGTCATTGTCGGTATCGCCGGCAATAACTGCCGTCGCCACGCCGTCACGGTCGTTCGCCAAATCGCCCGACTTTGCAGTGACGTCGGTGAACTTTCCCCCATCGTTGCGAAAGAGTCGTTGAGAGCCTCCTTCTACTTCAATGAGATCGAGATCACCGTCACCGTCATAATCAAAAAGCGCGACAGCTCCGCCGGCGCGGCGCAGAATGTTGCTTTGCGTTGGTTTAGGATTTCGAAAAGGCGGCAAGGATGCTTCGGTAACATCGGTGAAGACTACCTCGGGTGTGCGCTTATCCACCAACCCCGGCTCGATTCCGGTCGACACCAAAGCTTCCGCGTAGTGCCCACCTTCCAGATAGTTAGTTCCGATCGCAGTGCCGGCGCCGCTCGCCTTGAGATCCTGAAACTTCTTCAAGACCCGTTGCCCTTCCGACTTTTCACCTGTGCGCGTCAAAAGAATTCCCAGGTTGTAGAGCCCGGTTTCGTTGTAAGGCTCTACGTCGATAGCCTTGCGGAAAGCCGCGATTGCTTCCGCGTACTTTTTCTGTTGAGTGAATATCTGGCCCACGTTGACGTTGGCCCCGACGTCGTCACCGTCGGTCTGCAGCACCTTCTGAAATTCGGCGATGGCTTCATCGAATTGATTTTGTGAGCGCGCAATTAGCCCGAGGAGGTAATGCGATTGTGGGCGGTTCGGGTCCTGACTCAAAGCCTTCTCTGCTTCACGTTTGGCCGCGGCGATGTCCGGTAAATAGTAGAGCGCAATGCCGAGGTTGATCTGCGCGATCGTCAGATCGGGTTTGATTTGCAGCGCGCGCGTGAACGAGTCAACTGCATCCTTCGTCTTGTACTGTTCCAGCAACGCGACGCCGAGATTGTTCTCGCGATAAGCGGCTTCACTTTTTTCAAATGCGGACTGGGCGGATGAGTCGCCGGCATTTGTGGCCGATGATTTCATCGGCATGTCGCCGCAAAGTGCACCGACGCATAAGCAGGCAAAAAGAACCAAAAGGGCGCCGGACCGTTTCATATTAGCGCCCTCTGATTCCATCTACTTCGCCGTCACCGTCACGAAATCTTTGCCGCTGTAGAATCGGATTCCGTCTCCGGCCTTTGTCATCATCAACGGCCGTGGCCTCTTCAATTCATTATCCTTCGTCGTGGAAATCGAAAGGATTTGGTTTCCGGCCAGATCCATAATCTGCATCTTTCCGTCGTTACTAAAACCAAATCCGTACGCTCCCGTGCCGAGATCGCTGCCGTTGATCGAGACTGGCGAATCGGTGATGAAGAAGCCTTCATACTTTGCGCGCACGTCGGCTGCATATCCCGAGGTATCAACCAAACCGGTGATCACGAAGCGCTTGCTTCCGAAGCGCGCCGCGGCAGAGTTGCGCATTTGCGTCGGCGCACTCAGGCCTTGAAAATAAAAACCCGGCGGCACAACCTGGGTGAGTTCTGAACCCGCGAGTACGGTCACAGAATTTTGGGCGATCACGAGTGTCTGCAGGCACCAAATAACGGCCAGCGACACTGAGCTTAGGAAAACAACTCGGCTGAGCTTCATCGTTTCAATTCCTTTCGCGGCACGAGTAGTGCTTAAAGGCGGCATCATCTTACACCGATGACGCCGAATCAACCCCTGCATGACGTCGCTCATGGCTTCGTGATCAATTTAGAGCCCATGAGGCAATAGCCTGCGAATGCAGGTGCGTCAGGAAACGGCGTCTACTGATAAGTCATTTTTCATGTTCCGAAAAGTGACATAGACGGCTTCCGCAGAATCTGTTGATTTGGTAAGAAACACGCGTTGTTCTTTACTGATAAGCTTCCATCCCGCGTCGCCCTACCGCTATAAATTGACGCTCACTCTTAGCCGGTTGCAGAACCACGAGCGAGACTTCCGCAATTTTATTGACACACCCAACATTCCGAGGTAGATTTCAGCGCAATCTACCGTAGGTAGTTTCAGGTTAATAGTTAACCTTCTCTCTTTTGGGGTGGGGTTTTTCACCTCGCGCGAGCTTCTCTCATTCCAGAGGCAAGGCGTTTCCAATGCAGCTCTCACCGCCAACTAAAGTCTTACTGCTTGCAATGGATCCCGATTGCGCTTATTTCAACACGTTCCAGACTATCGTGCTTGAAGGAAAGATTGAAGTCCTGCCTCTGTCAAAACCACCGGCCCTTGATAGCGCCTATGATCCAGGAACGGTGGCAAACATCTTTTCCCAACAAAGGCCTGCGCTGCTGATTCTCGCCTTTACCGAGCGAGCATTTTCTGGCCATGCGGTCTGCAAACCGTTCCTTTCATCGCTGCCTGCCGACATTCCCATCATTGCGGTGGTTCCGAATTTCAACGCCACCCAGGTACGCTCCATCCTCGAGTTGGGAGTTGACGATTTCATCCTGCCACCTTTTACCGCTGCGAACGTGTTGCCTCGAATATGGCGATTGCTGAGAAACGACGCGCCGTGCGCGAACCCTGATGACAGTCTTGAGGAAAAGCTCGCGATGCAGCGGCTGGGACTGGTCGGCAAGAGTCCGGCGTTTCTGAAGGAAATCAGAAGACTTCGCCTCGTCGCCCGTTGCGACATCACGGTGATGATCTCAGGTGAAACGGGTACCGGAAAAGAACTAATGGCCCGAGCCATTCATTACCTTAGCGCGCGCGCTGATCGGGCCTTTGTGCCAATCGACTGCGGCGCCATTCCCGCCGACCTCACTGAAAGCGAACTCTTCGGCCATGAACGCGGCGCCTTTACCGGCGCGGTGACAAAACATCAAGGATTGATCGCGGCCGCTGATAAAGGAACACTCTTTCTCGACGAAGTCGATGCCTTGAGTTTGAATGTGCAGGCCAAGCTCTTGCGCTTCCTTCAACAAAGAGAATATCGCGCGCTTGGATCCAACAACATTACCAAGGCAGACGTGCGAGTTATTTCAGCTACGAACCGCGACCTTCAGGAGCAGGTTCGAAACAAAGTATTCCGCGAAGACCTGTATTACCGGCTTAACGTCGTACAACTCCGAATGCCGTCTTTGCGAGAGCGCCATGAGGACGTCACCTTACTGGCCCAACATTTTGTATCGAAACATGCGGCGCGTTTCAACCAGCCCGTAAGAGAATTTTCCAGGGCCGCATTACAGACACTTGTCATGCATCAGTGGCCCGGCAATATTCGCGAGTTGGAAAACGTGGTCGAAGGCGCAGTAGTCCTGTCTGATGGACCGTTGATCCAATCCACCGACCTACCGCTTTCCGGTGCGCGGCAGGTCCCTCATTTTCGCGAGGCCAAGGCTCGCATGGTAACTGAGTTCGAGCGCGAATATGTGACGCGTCTGCTTAGCGTCTGCGGCGGAAATGTCAGCGAAGCAGCCCGGGCAGCGGGAAAAAACCGCCGGGCCTTTTGGGAATTGATCCGGAAACATCGGGTTGACGTTCGCGAACTGCGCAAGTCTTCAGACCTCTCTGCTGCAAAGCCCATGCGGACGGCTAGTCTCCGTCCGAGTTAGTAGTCCGAATCAACCACGATCAGGCAGGCTCGTCCCTTGAAACCTGTGGAAACAATTCACGGGCGTAGTCCGCCAACAGTTCGGCACTACCTTCCAGCGGTTCATTCCAATAATTGATTATCCTTCGGGCGAGGCGGTCTATCGCGCTTGAGGTCTGCGAGTGAGGAAATCGCAGACGAAAAATATCGGGCCGCCTCAACGAATGCCTGACCCCTGGGTCGAGCGGAATCAAACCCAGGTGATCGCAACGAACTGAAAGAATGTCCTCGAGTGTTTGCTCGATGGGCTCGAACATCCTGGTGTCCTCCAACGTTTCCGCCATGTTGTAAACCATGCGCGGACGAATGCGGCGGCAGATCTCAGTGATTTTCTCTGCAGACTGAGGCGATGTTTCCGCGACCTCAGTACGTAGGCGTTCAATTGTATAGACGGGCCCGGCAACGCTCTGCTGGTACATTTCTTTTAACTTTTCTTTGACCACGCCATCACGTCGAAGGCCGACATCCAACGCGCGCAAAACGAGGGCTTTTATGAAAACCAGGGCACTCATAAACGCCGGGTGCTCGGGCGTGGTGACAATGATGCCTGAACCGCCGGCCAAAAACAGATCGAGGGTATTGAAGGAAGTACCGGCGCTAAGGTCGAGCAACACGTAGCGAGCGGAAAGCGATTTGACGAAGCGAATCAACGCGCGCTTCTGGGCATAAGTGATGTTTGCCATGAAGGGTATGCGGCCATCGCCCGGAATAAAACCCAACCGCGGCACTTTTGTCTTTTGCACCAGTTCATTCGGCGCACACTTAACAGTTCCACGAATAAATTCTCCCAGGCCCGGATATCGATTCTCGATACCGAGGAAAGTGTGCAGGTTGGAGTTGCCCAAATCCATATCAACGACAATCGTCGGCTCGCTCTGTGCCAGGGCCACCGCCAGGTTGGCGGTAACAAAAGATTTGCCGACGCCGCCTTTGCCACCGGCAACTGGGATGATGGTCGTTCCTTCTGCCATGGTCGGCGGCGAGCGAACGCGTCAATCGTCGGAGTCTCGAGCGCTATGACAGTCGGTCATTTCGCGTCGTCGCGATAGGTTTGCGTCGCGAATAGTTTTTCAAGATCCGGGCTCACAATGCGTTCCTCAAAGTCAGCCCAAATTCTTTTGTCTTTGCGGCAATCGTAGCCGCGACAGGGCACCGGACGATTCGCGTGAATGGTGCAACCCATGCACTTGCGATCCAGGTGTGTGCAGTATCCATCTGCGCCGGAGGCGATGAAGTAAGGATAACTGAAATCCCACTGCACGACTCCCTCTTCCACGTCCTGCCGGGACAAAGCGAAACGCAGCCGGCAACAGGCAGCTTTACATAACGGAATCCGATTCGCGCAATCGATCTCGACAGTTCGTTCTGTGAAAGAATACTTGTCGTGTTCAGGATCCTGATATGCGGCCCCGATGCCATCATTGCGAAACTTACGCGCCAGTCGATCAGCAATAACCTTTTTTCGCTCGTCCAAATCTTCGACGTCGATCAAGCCCCGTTCGGCCAAAAGCTCGATGGCTGCATAAGCAAACGACGAAACCTCCAACAGCTTGGCGGTGTTCGCATTCGCGCGCGTGTGTGTATAGCGCAAGCCGCCCGCAATCTCGCTGCGCATTTGGTTGTCTTCCACTTCGCACCTCCTGATTCTGTTTATGGTCCCTGCGAATGAACTCGCGCGCTTTCGCGAGCAAGTGCCGCCGCCAACGAATCTTTCTCAATCGCGTCACAGACCGTGGCGATGCGTTCCGCGTAGTCGAGTGGATATTCCCCGGCAGTGAGAATTGCCAAGGTTGCCGCGTTGCGGGTCTGGCGTAGTTCACCCGCCGGATCATTTGCTTTGTGAAAATTATCCGCGACGGCCAGCAGACGTTTGGGTCCGTCCTTGTCTTCGCCAGAGTAAGTGTCGGGATGACCTATCAATGGTTCGAAAGGCGTCCCGCGAAATGTGGCTTCGGGATCTTCAGTGTTCCTCAGGGTGCAATCCCATTCGCAGATTCCTTTTCCCATCACGCGCCAAAGGCCCTCGATGCATTCCCAGTTACACCACGCTTCAGCGCTAAGAACTCTGAGAATATCGGCTATTGGACGCGGCTTGCCGGCCTTGGCGAGCGTTGCGAGGTACATGGCCACGACTTGCGGCATCCGCTCCTCTTGCTGCATGAACGCGTTCAGCAGCGGCAATGCCGTGTCGACTTTTGTCGAGAACGTGAGGGTAGGCATTCCCGCGAAAGGATGACCGACGCCAGCCGCCCGCCAAGCTTCGTTAGAGCTTTCCTTACTAGCGCTCCACCTCACCGGCCCGTCCTGAAGATAGTTCCAAAGTGCGGCCGGTACCGACTTGGCCTGGGCAATGGCATTGGCGAGTTCGCCAGTAGCGCTGCGTAAGAGTTCTGCATCATCGTCAAAATATGCGCTCACCCAAAGCCAAATAGCCGCCGGAAACGTGCGAGGACTGTCGCATAAGAAACGTGGCTCGTGGCTATCACTTGGAACCTGCACTATCGGGCTGGCAAGAATCTCTATTCCCGGCCAGGTATAGAGACAAAAAATACCTGAGTCATCACTGGCAAATGGCAAGTAGGAAGGTGGTACGTGAAAACTCACCCGGGCAATAAACTCATCGAGGTCGCTTCCTGACAAGGAAGTAATCTTGAGGCGCTCCAAGGGCTTGCCTACTAATTGAACAAAATCGTCAAATTCCTTCCGAAGCTGATCTGAACCGCTCATGCTTTGTCCTTAAAACATTCCCAGATGCTTGACGCCTGGTTGCCTCTCCCAAGTCTGCGCCGACTCTCCTGGCAGCTTGCCAATGGCATCGGCCCTGTCCTCTGCCGAACCGTCGTTTGTCGATTTTTCAAGCGCCACGGTCACCGCTTCGTGAGACTGGAGATAGGCTCCTTTGGCCACCCTTCCGAGTCCTACACCAAAATCTCTCAAGTTTGCCGTTTTCTCATCTGCCACTGTGTTGAGAGCCGCATTCAACTCGGTCTTGAAGAACTGAGTAGATACGGGAGGTCTTTCAGTGGCTTCTCGATCGGCAATAACATGTGGATCCTCCTCCGCCTCCGTCGCCAATCTATCCCATTCTGCCAGGTCTCCCTCAGCCTTGAGTTCATCATAGTTAAGCCGATAAATCAGAACAATGTCCTTGTTGTTCTTCAGTCTTTTGAAAACCATCTTCGCCGTCTCTGTTCCCCAGTGGGCCCGAAATTTATCCCGATCGTCTCCATGCTTCTTGATATGAGTATGTGCGTCAATGCTTATCGCAGCGATGGGTAGTCCCGGATCAACTGCATCGTCTTCGATCTGAGACATCTCCAACCACGGATTGGCGGCTACGTCCTTCTCAGTGACGCCCCTTTGCCTAGCTTCTCGCGCTTTTCCCCGCAACCAGTTGAGCAAGCCCTTCGGAGGCACATGGTGAACTTCCGTGCCGGTGGGGGCAATCTTCTTAACGTCCTTAAATGCCCCGACAATAGGCTTGTGTCCACCCTCACCTTTGACCGCACCTAAGTAATCGAAATCATTCGGACCGATGTGTACCTTGAAATCCAAATCACCGTCAGCCTCGTCTTCCTTAGGTGGCGCAAAGATGATTTTCAGCTTAACCGGTGGCGTGAGTTCTTTGTTGTATTTCTCTACCAGCGAGTCTGCTTGTTCCTGCTTCTTGGCGCGCAACTCGGGATAGGGCAACTTGTCGGCTGGCGGCTCAGACATCTTCGCGGCGACTGCTTTTCCGATGGTCTCGTGCTTCTTACCTTCCTTATCATCAACCACTTTCCCGCGTTTTTCCGGACTCAGCTTGTTCAGCAACGTACGGGCAAAAGCCTTCGCCTTGAGGATTATTCCGTCAACGAAGTTGTCAATGCGTTTGCGCAGGCTCTTGATCAGGTTCTGCACTCTTTCGGCGAGGCCGCTAATGCCGAGCAGGCTTGCCAGGAACCCGATGATCAGTGGGATTGCTTTGGCCAAAGCGCCTTCGATGAGCGCGGCGGCGCCTGAGATACTTCCCTTCGCCACGGCGGCCACGCCGTCGATGAAGGCCTCGATCAATTCCATGATCTGCTTGGCCTTGGTGATGAAGAATTTTACGATCTCGTAAAGCGCCATCGCCGCTTTGATAAATGCCGCCACGGGATTCAACATACTCAAAAGCCACTTGATGCCTGCCTTGATCACTTCCGTGATCAGCATGTTCTTGATCTCATCGATCACCATCTCCTTCAGATCCGTAAACTTCTCGACCGCATAGGCCCACAGTCCCTCGATGCCGTCTTTTTTCAGAATCTGAAAGATTTCAAATCCTTCTTCGAGCACTTGCACCACCGGTTCGCCCAGGAGTTTGACCGCCTTGGCGCGGATGTATTCCGGCGTCAAACCCAACACCTGCATGACCAGACTGAAGATTCCGGAGAGGCTGAAGACGTCGTCCGGCATCTTAATGTTGAGGTTGCCGAGCGAGCCGGTCAGCCAGGTAAAGAAGCCTGCCTCTAGATGTTTTTCGATATTGCTTTTGAAGTTGTCCAGGCCCAGCTTCACTGCGTCCACTAGATTTCCGAGGAAGCCGATCGGATCGGCAATGATGTTCATGATCACTTCCGAAATCTTGGCCAGCACGCGAAACAAAAGGTTCTTGAGTTCGATGATGGTGTTGATGACGGACTTGATTGCATCGATCGCTTTGTCCACCAGGCCGCGGTTCGCGGCTTTCATTTCCTCGATGCTTTCATCGATCGCCTTTAGTTTCTCGTTGTACTTGTTTGCCAGCGTGTCGATCAGCGAGTCTTTCTTGCTGTCCACGTTTTGTTCCAACGTATCAAACTTGCCGGACACTTCTTCGGCGGCCTCAGCTCCTACTTTTTGTAAATTGTCCGGCAGTCCAGCCAGATAGTCGCTGAGTTCTTTTCGCCCGTTGGCAATTGCGGCTTTCGCAGCGGTGAGATCGGCGGCAATGATGGCGATGACGTTGTCGATCACCTCATTCATTTGCTTCAGATAGAGATTGCGGCCACGTTCATAGAAAGCGTTGACCTCATCAGGCATTCCGGCAACCTTGTCTTTGAGCCATCTGGCCCAACCGAACCAGCCGCCGTATCGATCTTCCTTGTACGCTTCCATCTGCGCGTCGACGTAGTTTTCAAACACCGTCTTGGCAGCTTCGGCGCCGGCGTCAAATACCGATTCGACCTTGCCGTCGATCTCTCCAAGGATTCGTTCAACCTCACCCTTCGCCGTCTCGTAAATGCCGTTGATGTGATCGCCGACTTCTTTGCGCGCGGCCTCATCCTTGTCTTTGGTGACTCCCTGCGTGTCGCGAACCTGGCCCAGCACGCCCACACGTTCGGCGTGCATGTCTTTCGTTTTTACCGCAGCGGTAGCTCGCGCCTGTTTCTCAGCGACGCCTATGGCCCCCTGCTCAAACTGGCGGTAAGCGCCGGGACTTTCTGCGGCGTGAGTTTCTGCTTCCTTCTTTGATTCGAGCGCACCCTGGAACGAGGGTTCATTCGATTTTGCCAGTTGCTCTTCAGTGATGTTTTGACTCTCGAGTTCATTGCCGATCCGGGCCGTGTTTTCCTGAATCGGCGCCTCGATTTCGGCTTCTGTCTTTTCCTTGGGCACGGCTTCGTTCGCTCCCACTCCCGGCGGGGCGACGCCCGGAGCGGGGTCCGGAATAGGAGTCACCGGTTTGGCCTCGACCGATTTCAAATCCGGTCCTTCGGCCTTTTTCGCTTCAAGCGGACCGCGCGAGGCAGCCTTTTCCTGGTCTACCTTCCCGCTCATCTCCTCCTTCACGCTGCCTAACTTGTTTTCGCTCTTGAGGTCATCAGCCTCCTCCATGTTCTTGGGCGCTAACTCGTCGATTCGTTTCAGCAGTTGGGCCTTGAATCCGGCGGCATCGAACGGCGGCGCTTCAGTTTTCTCCATTTCGGCCGCGTGCGTGCCCTGGGCCCGTCCGGTGATTTCTTCGAGAGGAGCGACAGCGCCCGCTTGCGCTTCGTCCGCTTTAGATTTTGCCGAAGGGTGTTTCTTTGAAGTCTTCGCCACGCCGCCAATCTTCTTCACCACATTCTGGAACGCGGGATCTTCTTCGGGCGAAGCGGGCGCCTTCTTCATACCGCCGGCCGGTCCACCTGGTTCACCAACTGTCTGATCAACTCGCGGCGAATCTTTCGCTTCGCCTTTTTTGCGTTTCTTGCCTTTGGTGGTCGCTTCGTTTGCGTGACCGGCGGCAGCTTTTGCTTTTTGTTTTGACTCTTTCTCTGATTTCTTTTCTTCGTTCTTCTGGTCTTTCGACTTTACGACTTCCCGCTGACCCTCAGTCGCGGCTTGCTCGGCCTCCTTCGCGGCGCGTGCCGCTTTGGCCAACGCTATCGCCCGCTCCTCGGGAGTTGGAGTGTCGTCGTCGTCAGCTTCTTCGCGCTGTAGCGGCCCATCATTCGTCGCCGTCCGTTGAGCCGGACCGTCGGCGTGGCCCTGCTGCACGACGTGCGTTAATTCGTGGGCCAGCAAACCCTTGCCGCTGCTCGACGAGGGATCGTAAGCGCCGTTGGAAAAATAGATATTGCTTCCGCGAGTGAAGGCCTTTGCGTGGATCGATTTATTAAGGTCCGCGGCCTCGGTGCCAGTGTGAATTCTTACGTCGCTAAAGTCGGCGCCAAACCTGGTTTCAAAGTCCGAGCGCGTGTCTTCCTGAATTGGCTGTCCTTGCCCCTTTGTGTGATCCAGGTCTGAGTCAAATCCTTCCGGAACGGCTGGAGCTTTGCCATTCTCGGAAGCAGGCATGACTGGTCCCGTTTTTGAATCTGCCGCCGGGGCGCGTTGGATGCGAGAAACTTTGTCAGCCTCCTGCCGTTGCACAGTCTCACCCTCAGCTGCTTTGCGGCTGACGACGCTCTCCCCTTCCTTGCGTGAAACGTCTGTTGATTCCTGCCGTTGTACGGCTTCCGTCTCACCTGCTTTCCGGCTGACGGCAGCCGTGTCACCTTCGCCCGACTCTTTTCGCGCTATCGAGCCGGCATCTGCATCAATTTTTTCCTGCCGCTGAACCTGCGGGCCGGCTGCGGCCGCACGCTGAATGCTTTCGTCCTCGCTCTTGCATTGGAGCGGACTGCCCGACGGCTCAAACTCGACATTTGGTTGTGGGTGCTGGCGCAAAGGGCTGCGCGATTCCTCAAACTCCACACCCGGTTCCGGATGCTGGCCCAAAGGACTGCGCGAGCGTTGTACTGATTGTTCGTCCTGACGTGCGCGTTGGGTGGCGTTGTCGGAAGTTCTACTAATGGATGGAGCGAGCGCTGGTCCGTCCCCAGCGGGCGATCGCATCACCGTTTCGGACGCGCGATCGGCTTCTTGCTCAAACTTATCTCCGGGCGTGCTGATCTCGAGCTTTGTCTGAACGTAAGATCGCATCAGGCGCTGGACGGCCTGATTTCCAACCGATCGTTGCAAGGTGAGGATTGGATGGGCGGGCGGCGTCCCGCCGGCAGACTGCCGTTGAACCTGGCCATTCCGAGACGGGCTCTTTTGGACCTTCGCTACAGACTGGCGTTCCATTGGTTCACTTCATTGGCGACTTAAACCTCGTGACACTTGAAGCCGAAAGTTGTCGGGCCTTTCAGTTTGGCATCGCTGATGAAACCCTTGTTTGGACTCTTCACTTCCGTCGTCGAAAGGGCAGACCTATTTACCTTTGCCCTTCGGCTTCACTGCGGTCACGGCATCACTTGCGGCCGTGTCACTGGTAACAACCTCGGCCGCGGGGGCGACTTCAGCCGCAGGGGCAGGGCCTTTCAAACTGTTTACCCGACTCTCCAGTTGTTGTATTCGCTTCATGAGATTGTCGAGATTCTCGTTCAAACCCGATGTTCCTGTGCTCACCCAGTCGGGCAGCGTCACCTTCTCTTTTTTGACAATAATGGTGGTTAGCAATTCACACAGGGCCTTAATCGGATTGTTAACGAACTCTTCAACTTCTTCGTTGTCATTGGGGCCGGTCATGCCGAGAGCGAGGTGTCGGACCAGATGACCGGTCAAAACATATTTGCGACACTCGTTGAGGCAAATGTTCTTTATCCGCAAGTTCTCGTCGACTGTGATTTTGCCAAGCACTACCGAACAAGCCGACTCGCAGGTGCAACACTCCGGACAAGGAACTGACTGTTCACAGCGCTTTTCCAATTCAAGACAGCGCGCCTTCTCTTCGCCCTCCAGCTTTTCACAGTGACCGCAAGTGGCCATTTCATGTGCCTGGGGGACCTCCGGCTTGGGATTGAGCGAGTCATAGAGCAAGCCGCGCAGACTGCGGTCGGCCGCACCGGCTTTCGGCCTGATACAACAATCGACTACTTCTATGCAGTAGCCTTCTTTGTATCTCGAGTTCACGCACGTGCGTTCGTCGCAGCCACCGGAAGGTAGATAGATCGAGACCGGATTGGTGCCTTTTTCATCGTAGCGAATGCCGATGTAGTACTCACCCGGCTTCTCTTCTATCTTCTCCTCACACTCGGCGTCTTTCGGTTTCACCTTTGGCGGTATTAACGAAGACAGGTCAATTTTCTCCGAATGGCTGACCCAGATCTCGTTACCGGAACAATCGAGTGCGAACCCGGAGCCAACTTGAATCGATTGCCCGTCCTTCTCACCGGTGATATCGAGTCCGCATACGACCCCGGAGCCGTGCAACATCCGATTCAGGAATTTGCGCTTGGCAATGTGGTATCTCTGCTCGGTTTTAAAGTCCGTATCGCTGAGCAACATGCCCTGGTGATAATCGATTCGGGCAAACTCATTGAAATTGCATACGGCCTTGGATTTGTCGGCGCACTTTTCTGTGTTGGCGCTCATGGCTTTCTCCTTCGTTAGCTGCTCCTGGAATTTCGTTAATTCATCGCGGCCTGACGTTCACGCCAAAGAACCGTGAGTGATGGCCGCCTGGACCCAACTTTCGCTGAATCGCCTAAAAATTTTCGTAAACCTTTCCTTTTGGTTTCTTGTTGCTGCGCGGTTGGATACGAAACCAGTCGATGAATTCCGTGCCCTGAGTTCCATTGCCGGTCGGAAGTTTGTCATTCAAAAAGGCGCCGTCGAGTGCTTTGCGGCGCTTGCCCCAAATGCGACTGCCGCGCAGCGTGATCTCCAGCGCGACGCCGCCGCGCAATTGACTCTTGGCGCTGATCAACTCGTCATCGAACCATGCTTTGTCCGGCAGCCAGGTCGCCGTGCAGCATTGGCCGGCATGGCCCACCTCAATCGCTCTCGCGGGAATTCGTTTGACAAAGATATTTCCCGAATCGGGATCTTCGTGAAGAAACTGCAGGAAGAAAGTGTGCGCGTTCAGCGAGGCCTTCTCCATGTCCTGATCGAAATAAACAGTCAGGCCGTTTTGGACCAGCGTGACAAAGCTGTCCCAATCGATCTCTCGATTGTTATGCGCGTATTTTCTCCAATTGAAGTCGACTATGTGCGGCAGGTCGCCGTGATAGCAGTAAATCAAGTCGTAGAGAAGCTGATTGTTATAAACGAACTTGCGGTCGACGCAGGTGTCTATCCTGACTTTCAGCTCATGGCCGGGCTGGTACTCGTTCTTGTTGTCGTAATGTTCGGCTTGCGCTTCCCCTTGTTCGGCTTGATAGGCCTCGGCTTCGTAATGGCCGCCCGCTGCCTTGACGTAAATGGTTGCCAATACCACGCATTCACAACCGTCACACTCCGGGCAGCCCTCAGTCAGTTTGTGACAAAGGTATTCGTGGATCGTTTCTGTTTGGCAGGGATTCGCCGGCGGTGGGCCAAGCTCGCCAAGGTTACGCTTGTAGCGGTTAATACACCCAAGATGGGGCTCCTTTTTAGGACAAGCGTCTTCCCATCTTCTGACCTTTAGCTTGAACTCGTCTCTGACTCGGTTGAATTCCGTTCGTTCCTGATCATTGCAAGCAATTGCCGGCAGATCGACCGGTTCAGCCTTGCACTCGTGATACTCCAAACAAAGGACAAATTTCTCTTCATACTTCGGGTCCTTGCGTGCGTGACCGCATTGTTCCTCATACTCTTCAAAGTCTACTTTCTGCGTTTCGCAAACGATTATTTCGTGACCACAACAATCCAGCGCCATGCCTTCGCCGACGATAAACTGTCGCTTGCTCTCGTCCCAGGTAACTTCCAATCCGCAGACAACTCCCCAACCCAGGACCATGCGGTTTATGAGCCAGCGCTTGTCATTGAAATAAGATTGCTCCTGTGACAGATCGCGGACGGTGAACTGCTTGCCATAAAAATAATTGTTGCGCTCAAAATGGGGCCTGGCACAAACGCCGCACTTCTTCTCTTTATTGGGGTTCATATAAGTTTTCCTTTCCTCTATTTTCGAACGGAATCACAGTCGTCCCTTACCTCCGGCCGATGCGCCCCTTTCCAGCCGCAACAGGTGCGGTTCGGGAGTCATAGCCGATGCTGTACCCAGCGGCGTGAAGCCCACTCGATAAGGCTGCGCGTCGGTGACCGACGCACTCACACCCAAAACTGCCTTTCCGATCATCATCTGATCTGTGGTCAACCTGATGGTGCAACTTGTGTACGCAGGTTTCTGTTCATCCACAATTCTGCGGAGCGTTGGCGCGCGCCAAAGAAACTCTTCCCGCGGCAAGTCGATCAGAATCGTGAAGCGTCGCAGCAAAGGAAGAAATGGCTCGTTGATATCACTCACGCGGTCGCGGACCCCTGCATGACCAACTATGCTTGTGTCGCCGAGTCGAAATCCCTTCAGGCCATCACCCAGAAGCAGCGTTCCTGCACCCAGCTTCAAAGTCTCGCTGCCAACTATCAGCGGTCTTAGGCCTCGCATCTGCTCGACCAGAAACACCGGACGTCCCGTATAGATTTCGAGAAATTCGGTAATGGCTGCGACGGTCCCTTTGCGGCCAAACAGCGCCGGCGCTCTCTGTATCAACCTCCGTATTGAAGCGCTCGGTAAGTCCTCGTCGACGGCCACGTGGATCCAGGAAGCCAGCCAGGGAAGAAAACCCGGCGGCGCGACGCCCGGATTGAAATAACGGAAGAGTTGATCGATTTCCTGATCTAAACCGTCAAACACCGTTTCGAATAACGAGAGAAACCGTTCCAGGAAAGCTGCGCTGGGCGCATCTTCGCGATAGGTAAGCGGCAAATAACGGAGGTAAGAGTTGCGATGATAATAAATTCGTGCCGCCCGGATTGAAGGACGCACCTTTTGATCAAACGTAACCAGTTTGAGCTTAAACCAAAGGAAGCGGCCCCGGTTGGATTCAAAGAGCATGTCTGCCGGCGCAGGTCCCGATGTGGTTATGTTGGACTTGCGTGGCTCCTGGAGGGGATCGTCCGAGCCCTTAAATGTTTGCGGACCATTCCAATGTGGACCAAGCAACTTTTCGAGTTCGATTGCTTTCTCTTCTACTGAGCCGGCCCCGATCAAAACCGCGTCATAGGCCGCCCGCAATGAGGCGTCGTCGCTCGCGTAGTAGTAGGCCTCGACGTTGGTCTTGGTGGGAAATTGGCCGTGCAAACCGAGGCGATGCCATAGCGCTTGATTTTGGCCGTTATCGAGAGTTTGAGAATAGAACAATCCATCTTGCCCGACAGGATTGTTTGCTAAAGTGAATTTCGCCAACCCCCGATCCGTAGACAAATAGACTCCGCCGTCTTTATCGAACCCGATGCCTCCGATACGCTTAATCTCTGCGTCGGCCGTGGCATCGGGACAACAAGTATTAGAACTCGCGGGAGGCAGCTCTATTCCCTGCCAAACGATGTCGTCATTTACCTGTGAGGTCCGCCCGAGATAACTGCCGTCGCCATTAAACACGTGCAACTCAGCCGGATCGTTCCTGGTTAAGTAGATGACTCCGCGCTCATCGATCTGCATCGCACTGGGAACAAAACCCTGAAGCAGTTTTTCGGATGGTGCGCCCAGCGCCTGCTCTTTCCCGGTAAGCGGATCCACGCGTATCAGCCGCCCGCGGTCTGAATCGAGCACATAGATAGCGCCGTCAGGTGCCACTGCCAGCGCAACCGGGTTCTTCACCATTTGCAATTTGAATTGAGAATCGGCGCCCGGCGGGATCGCATGGCGATAGATTCTGAATTTATTGGCCTCCCTGGCCAGCACACAAAGAATGCCCCGGCGATCGAGATCAACGTCGATCAGGTTCTCGCCTATGCGAAACTCAAAAATGATCTGCAGATTATTTCTGGAATAAACAAGAACGCGGTTCTCAAGCCGATCAAAGATCCAGAGATAGTCGCCGGTGAGCCACATTTCTTGTGGCTCGATCTTTCCGCATCCGGCAAATTCGAGGACGCGCTCTATCTGATGGGTGAGAGGGTTTTGCCGGAACAGACTCCAGGAAGTGCTCTCCCCGGACTGCTTCGCCGTCCAGTAAGTTTGCCCACACTCATCGACTACTATATCGCCGCCGCCGTTTTCCCATTTTTCATCGATCAGCCAGGACTCAAAGGCCGCATTGGCGAAAAGAGAAATCCCGTCGCTACCGAAAGCCAGGCGCGTGCGTAAGCCGCCCTTCCACTGCGACTCCGTTTCCATTACCTGCACTTTGAATTCTCGATCAGTCACAGGCGCCCTCATGTGTACAATCGACTTCTTTTTCCCCGCGCCGCTCAAACGAAATCAAACGGACGCCGTGCACTCCGGAACTTGGCAACTGGTTGTAAAGCAACGGCAGCGACTCACCGACTTTGAGATCGTTGAGGGCCACCCCGAGCACATAGTCAACCGCCGGCAACTGGGCAAGCCGTTGATTGATCTCTGACGGAAATATCGAACGGCCAAAGGGCCAGGCGACACCTTTCGCGGGCCCGCCGAAAACCGGATCAAGCATCTGCTTCAAAGCCTGCTCCACGCTCTCGCCTGCCTCGCTCTCAGAGACGTGCTTTTTTAGAAAGACGCGACCACTGACTTTCACCGGTACATAGTTCGGACCGATGACGTGCAGCGTGGTCGTGACCAGCCGGCGCCGGTCAAGATAGTTTTGGACCGTCTGAAGAAAACTTTGGCTTGGTTCGGGTGGCGCAGCATTAGGAAAGCTCGACGCCGGCGGTGGACTGGGAACCACAATCACAGTTACGTCGCCCGGTAACTTCAAACACGGAAAACTTGGATTGAAATTAGGTAAAGCTTTAGCACGGGCAACTCTTAGGCCCGGAGTTTCCAATGCCAGTTTTTCATAGTCGCCGGCCGTCAGAACCGGATATTGTTTACGAAATATCTCGCGAGCTTTGAGTTTGGATTCATTAAGTGATTCGGGACCACGCCCACCGCTGGCGGCGCTGGGATTTTGACCGCGGAAAATAACCGGCGCGCCGTTGACAAGGACCGCGAGCTGCCACTGCTGGTTCGCGTTTAAGTTGCCCTGATCAGCTTGTGCGTAACGGTAGAATCGCGCGCGGATGATTTCGGTGGTCTGTGGCACCCGTCCGTTCAAGCCATTACCAAACAACACCTCGCCAGTCTCAGCATTTATCCGGTAGTGATTATCGTTGGGGCCGGATTGGTCAAACGTGTCCACCGCATCCCACGTCACCCAGGGTCCTTCCATCGCCGGCGCGGTTTGAATCTCGGCGCGGTCGCTTACGATTTGATCGCGGAACAAGCGTTCCAACAGGAATCGATTTAGTCTGCGGAGAGTACTCTTCGCCTCACATGAGTCTGGGCGGGCAGTCGCTTTGGCAAATTCGGTGCTTAGCGGAATCCAACTAAATACTCTGCGATCGTAGAAAGCTGGATCATTGATTAGCTGGTCAAATGCTCGAGCCAACTCGTACTCAGTCGTTACGTCCGGCGGGGTATCCGGATCGAGCTTCACGCCGAGATCCTTCAGTTTCCGGGTAACGTACGCGACCGCTTTTGATTGCGGTTCGCTTCCAGGCTCGGCGCTCAGTGTCTTGATCAGCTCATCCCACTGCAGCACGTCACCCACTTGAAACGGACGCTCAGTAATCGGCGAAGCGAGATAAATCGGGTACCTTCTGAGACGAACTTCCTGATCAGCCTGGCCAAGGCCTTTGCCAAGATCTTCATTGACGATGGTTTGGATCTGTCGGGCGCGAATCGTATTGGTCTGGATGCTGAGAATCCTTGGTGGAATTTCATATTGGCCGCGCTCAATTCGCGCTCGTAGCCATTTAAGGCCGCCACGCTTTGTTGCCTGTTGAGGGCGTCGAAATACTACCTCTCCAGATCGCGATAAATTCAGCGTGCGATCTTCGATCACGTCCAGATCGATCCAATCCGGTGACGCGAACAGCTCCCATTTGAGCTTTGCTGAAGATGAGAAGCCCTTCGCGTCAGACGTAAGCGGCTGTCGCGGAGGCAGGTCATCTTCGAACAACGTAATCGTTAGATGACCCTCTGATTCGTCGAACCAGTTTTCAAAACCTAACTCCAAAGAGTCGCCCACCGCGGGCGAAGGACCGAACGCCTCGTAGTGAGCAACGTCGTCGACTTGCGCCAGGGTTTGCACTATTTCGCGCCCTCGTGCGCGAGTAATAACTCTCTTCAATTCAGCCGTCGTGAGAAACACGTCGTGCACTGTCTCGAACGGCAACAACTCTTTTCCAATGGCCATCACCCTGCTGTTGGCGGGAACGAACACTCCTTCAGCCGGGTTCTTCAAATTGAGTGATATCGTTACTTCCGCCGCTTGTTGTCCCTGGGGCGTCAGGCCGATCATCGAGAAGAATTGCAAAAAGCCGGCGCCTGACGTGTTGTTCAAACGGTAGTGCTCTATTTCGGCCAACCATGCAAACAGCTCGATGAAGGTAATTCCGGGGTCATGGACATTGTGATCCGTCCACTCCGGAGCAGTGCTCGGAATGAGAGCTCGCGCATCCTCGACGATCCTGAGGAAGGACTTGTCGTCCAAATTAGGAAGAGGCAGGGCCATATCTTCGCTTACCCTTTACTTAACCGCGACGTCCATGCGAATGGTGTGCGCGCCACTCGCGACCAGAGCGTCATTTCCCACTTCAACAGTTTCTGCATCACCGAATGACAGCCGCAGTTTCTCGATGTGATCGACCTGATCGATATCCTCGAGCAGTCTGTAAATATCCGAGGCTGCGAGATCGCGGCCAAAGTCCCAGCCCGTGCCGTCAACTCCTCCGGTCAAGGGGTGCAGGAACTCTTCCAGCTTTTGCCTGACGTTCAGCTCTGCGGCGGCTACTTCGTCCAGAGATTTTGCGTAGACGGTGACATCGATGTTGACCGGGACGTATTCGGGAGCGCCCACGAAAAGATGGTCTTCATCGATCAAAGTCAGGTCAGCGCGGCTCGTCAGATAACGGCTGATCGCGCGTCTTAACTCGAGCGACGGTTGGGGCTTCTTATCTTTCGAGTAGGGCACAACATGAATGCTGGTCCAGCCGATCTCGTGCCGGCCGTCGGCATTTCGATTGGGGAGGCAGCGAGCCTTTGCCACTTCGCGCGAAGCCTCAACTGCCAGGTTTTCAAAATCGTCGACGGTGACGGCGCGTCCCCGATTAGCAATCTGGGCCGGGCCAATCTTCAACATGTCTTCCGGGGCTGCTCCTTCTGATCCACCGCCGGCCGGCATTGGATTGATTACCGAGTCCACTCCCGCGACGGCGGTTACGGGTGAATTGATCTCGCCGGCGGCAACGTTGCCCGCGATTCCGCCTCCCGCCTGATAAGCGAAAGCAACAATGTTGTCGCCACCTGCAGGGGGAATGCGGCCATGAATGTTGTCGCCGAATTCCAGGTCACCGCTGGCCCGATCAAGCCGGTAGTCTCGGCTCCCGGGTCCGGAATCAAAGAACTCCTGGACCTCGCGCCACTTGATCCAGGTTTCCATGATGCGATCCTCCTGGTCGCGAACAGCGAGCACCACATCTTCACCCTGCGCATCGACTAGTTCGTTGTACTCCTGTTCGGTGAGCGATTCACGGACGCGAATTTCTTCACCTTCCAAAACGGGTAGTTGGGTAAATTTGAAGTGTTGGTTTGCGGTACTATCGCTTGAGCCAAGAATTTCATTCAAGATGGTCCGGGCCTGGACTGTTTCAACGGTATTGGGGAAGACTCCCGCGAGCAGTGGCGACTGACTCCAAACACCTTCGACGAGAGTCGCGCGGATCCAAAAAAGCGCCTTACCAAACCGTTGACTGTTTTGGAAACCGGACGGCACGTTAAGTCCCACACTGCCGGGCCTGGTAAAAGCCTTGGTGTCATCTGCGGCAAACAATTTCGCCCAGTCGTTTTCAAATGCAAATTCCCAGTTAAGCTTGGGCCGGTTCTGTTCCTCTACCGGTAGTTCTTTTGCGGCGAAGTAGACTCTGACTGGGCCACCTTCAAACGCTCGATCGAACCCGAGGTAGAGCGCCTTGTTACTGTCTATCAAAGGTTGATAAGGCAGGAAGTACTTGTTAGGGGTCAGATTCGCCGCAGTTTGATCCAGATAGTTGAGATTGTTGAGCGTGAGACAGAACTGGGGCGGCTTCTCTTTGCTAACTGAATAAAAGATCTCAAGCTTCCGGATAATTGGCGGGCGAATAGGATCCTTCTTGAGTTTGATCTGATTATCTTTTTCTACGGTGAATAACTCACGCCCGTAATCGCCGCCGATTATGCGCGCGCGAATCCAATAATTTTCTTGTCCGGCAACTTCCGTTTTACCAACGTCTTCAGGTAGTTGGAATTCGATTTTCCCCCCGAACAAAAAGTTTTGCGTCCCGTCGTGCTTTATCGCCAAGGCCACAAACCCACGGCCATTCCAGTATTCCCAGGAAAGCTTGGGGCGAAGCTCGGTTTGATTCGGATCCTGATAAGTGAACCAGCCTTCTTCGAGGCTGCTGATCGTTATTCTATATTTTGAGGTTTGGTCCGGCGGCTCATTAAAGTCTTCATCAAGGACGACGTTCTTGCTGTCTCCGAAATACTCTTTGATCTGGATCGTGTTGGGACTTGCGCCCGTTCCGTCAGTGACCTCGATAAAAAAATCTTTATAGGCGTTGTCGATATCGCTGGCGGCCGCAGCCAGCTTTGCACGGGGAGCAGATCTGAACTGGGCCCTGCCGGTGGGAGTCTGGTCAAATCTCAAAAGATAGTAGGTATCAGTTCCGTCCGGAGTCTCGTCCCAGTCTTCGTCAACTTCAATGGTGTCATCGTCGGGCGCGTCGGAGATCCTGCGCAGTTGATTCCTGACAAAAATAAAGTCTCCATCCTGGACCAAAGCGCCGGCGCCGGCTTCTAATTCAAGGGTGTCAGAGGTCGCCGCCTGGACGTCTCCGTGAGTTTGCTCCTGGAACAATTCATATCTGGTTTCAGTCGTGGCGCTTTCGTGCAGCGGCCTTTCGAGCACCGCGAATTTTCCAAAGCTCAAGGCGTTGCTGATTCTGCGCACCGCGTCTGCGTCGGAATCCGCTCCCGGTCCGTCGGTTACCCGTATGTAGTAAGTCCCGGCAAGTTGCGGCACAAACTGCAGCATGAGGATGCTGCGAGGACCGGCCTGAAGCTGGCCGGCGTCTACATCTTCGCCGCGAGCGCGAAACTCGAGCAGCATGTTCTTATCGCTGGTGGAGAAGACTGAAACAAAATCTCCCCCACCGCTGCGATAAACCAGAACGAACGGATCCTGGCCGAGCTTGGCTTCCGACGGGTTCAGGTGTGACGACCAGTCGGTCTGAGCGAAATTGTCGGCGTCAATAGACCAAAGAAGATTGTCAGCCCCTCGCACATACGCGCGATTACCAGTCGGCGTAACTGAGAGGGAGGGATCAGAATCAACCTTGGTCGTAGGCGGCGAACCGAAATTGAATTGGTCTTGATTGAACTCGAACGCGACCAGTTCCTTGTCCCGGTTTCTTAGAAACACTCTGAAGGGCCTGACACCCTGTTCATCTCGAGCTGCGAACGGCCGCGCGTGGGCATCGGCGAGAAACTCCGGAATTGGCTCACCGGTATCCTGATCTCTCGGGGTGATATCGACCCAGTTCGTGTCGAAGAGCCAGGTTTTGCCCTCGTCATCAGTGACATACACTGCGACTCGGTCACCAATAATTACCGGGAATGGAGTCGATGCGAGTTGTGATCCCTCTAACGGAACCCATCCCGGCGACGCGCTCGGGTTCCGTGAATCCACAGCTCTCGTGAAAAGCTGCTGGTTAGCAATTACAAAAAGATGCCAGGTGTCGTTCAACCGAATAGCCGCCGGATTGAACTCAGGTTTGCCGGGCGCTTGCAAATCAATCCACTGGAAGGCGGCCGCCGCATCGCCGGGCAGGTAACGCAAGTAGATCTTTCCGTCATCCGCTTTTATGAAAACTCCGACGCGCTCGCCTTTGGCATCAATGACGGTCGCAGGCGTGGACCCACTGGTGATCCTTGTGTTCACTGGTGTGTCGTGCGGTCTAACCAGGTTGCTGGTTCTTGAAGAACTTATTTCAAACTCAATCAACCGCCCGGCAGCCGCGTGAGCAAAGGCCCGAATTTTTCCTCGCACACTGACTGCGGTCGGCGCGGCGAGCAAATCCGTGGGATCCAGAGTGAAATCAAGAATTATTTCGGCGCCGGGTTTTGAAAAAGCCTCTTCGCTGGCGATTGAGAAACGATCAAAAATCCGCGGCTCAGTGCCAAACGGGAAAAATGGCACGGCTAATGTTAAGGGCGTGTCATTATTAAAGGCTTCGTCCGCGCCGAGGCTCCCGCCCGATGACGTTTTCAGAGTGATCGATTCAACCCGTGGCAGAGACGGTGGCGGCGTCGCCGGAAGCGGATCTTTTAGTCGCGCCCTAATCCAGCGACTCTTGCATCCGTCAATTTCTGTCTCCTTAATTTCGCCCGCTGGTTTTCTCAGCGAAATTTTTCCCGGGCGACTAAGTCCAACCGTGTCGTCCCCTTGAACCTCGAGCGGCTGCCAACCATCTTCAGTTTTCGGCACATCCGTTACGCCAAAAAACTCCCACACGATTTTCATGGGCGAGAGATTTGCGAACGAGCCTGAGTGATCAACCTGCAGTTCGATCTTGGCTTCACTCTTGATCGCAAAATAGTCCGCGTGGGCCAGCAACAAAATGTGTTCCTGGAAATCCTTTCCCTCGAACAGTTCGAAGCGGGTGACTCTGCTGACCGGGGTGCCTTCGGCGTGATCACGCGCCAACGGCTCAGTGACCGTAACGATCGTGCCTTTCGACGCAGAGACAATAAGGTGATCGATTAATCGTGATTGCCCGGCACCGTTGGCCGGCAGACAATCGCGAGACGCCCCCGTTTGAATCGAAGACTGTTCGATTCGAAGAAAGTCGCCTTCGGCAACCTGGCCGGGCGGGTCAAGCTGAAGCACCTGAGAGCCGCTCGAAGAAAACGCCTGCACGATTAGCTGTGGTAATTCAGTGGCGGCTAACTGCAATCCCAGAAATGAGGGCGGAGGCGCGTAGATGCGATCTTTTTCAGGATCGACGGCGACTAGTGAAGTTAGCGCGGCGGGGATGGCCAAAAGATCTTTGGTCGTTTCAAAGGGCAGCTCGTCCGGATGCTCGGCAGTCGGCGCGGCACTCACCTGGGTTTTTTTCTTTATGAGAAATGGATCTTCGGTGCCAGTCGCAACCAGAAAACGCACCGGCGCGGATGCCGGCGTTTTCGGCAATAGCCGGATGCCAAGCATGTCGAGAAACGCCAAAAAGTTTCGGTCCGGTGCGCGGTTCAAGCGACTGATCACGCCCTCAGCAATCGACGAAAAAATTTTCAGCAAGGCGACGCCCGGATCGGCATCGTCGCGCGCCGGCCACTCCCTCGTGTAATGCGGCGCCATGGCGCGGAGCTGCTGCAGCAAGTCGCTCGCGCGACGGGCATCAACTTTTGGGACCGGGGGCCGGCTCATCCTGTTCCCTCCGTCAGATAGAATGGAAAGACCAGGTTAAATTCATTGTTCGTCTCGCGGACCCGGCAGGTGAGTTGAATGTCCAACCTGCCCCTGTCGACCGCCGCCGTTCCTATTTCAAGTTTCAGAATCTCTACGCGGGGCTCCCACTTGATAATCGACTGCCGAATTCGGCTTTCGAACATTCCCAGCGTGACGCGGTTAATTGCAGAGAACACGAGTTCATTAATCCCGCAGCCGAAGTCCGGGCGCATCAGCCTTTCGCCCGGAGCAGTAGTGACGATGATGCGAATCGATTCTCGAATGTCCTGCTCGTACTCAGACATGGCTAACCGGCCGGTGACTGGATTGACACCAACTGGAAATTTCCATCCGCGACCGAGAAATTCTTTCGCCATACAACTATCCGATTAGTACCGTCGGCTCCCCGAGCACAATTGCGTTGGGAGCACCCGCCTCGACTATTTGATCTCCCTGACGCGCCGCCGGCAGGCCGCCGATGAGAACCGTGACGCTGCCTACCGCGACTACTCCGCCCACATGAGGTTTTGGACCATCGAACAGTGGACAGGTGTGAAAATCAGAACCTGCTCTCCAGGCCGGCTTGCCGCCAATCAATACATTGACGCTGCCGGGTCCCGGCGCGAGCGGCGTACCGTGACTCGATTGATCTCCTGTTCTGGCTGCGGGCTGACCCATGTTCTTTCTCTCTAGTTTATTTTCACGAGCGCTCCCTGAAGCGTCAGCGTACCGCTGGCTTTCAGAGTCATCGACGCGCCGGCTTCGATATCAATCGTCTGCGATTTCAGCTTCAGGGTGAGACCGGTTTCAATCGTCAAACTGTTTTGCGCTGTCTGCAGCGTGAACTTGTTGCCCGAACCGTCGTCGATAACTATCTGGCCCGCGCCCGCGCTGTCGTCGAGCAGGATCACTCTGCCGCCCTGCGATTCGATCTTTACGCTTTCCTTTCCCTGCTTTTCAGAGAACGTCACCTTGTGACCGCAGCGCGTTTTGATCATCTTGGTGTCGTTCTTACCGTCAGCATTTTTTTCCGGCGGCACGTCCTGCCCGTTGTAGAGCGATCCCAGCACGTAAGGATGTTCGACATTGCCCTTCTCGAATGCGAGCAGAACCTCGTCGCCAACTTCAGGCAGCCAAAGCGTGCCGCGATCTTTCCCCGCCGCCAGCACCGCAATTCGCGCCCAATCACTCTCCTGGCCGTCTTCCCGCCACGGATATTTCACCTTCACCCGGCCCAGGCCTTCCGGGTCCTGGTTGTTCGTTACCGTGCCGATCGCCACGCCGTTGACCGTGCCGTTCTCCTGCTTCGTTTCGTCCTGTAATAGATCAAACAAGCTCATGCAGTTTCGGTCCTTTACTTCGAAGCCGGCGGCGCGGTTGTGTCCTTCACTTTGAAAGTCGTGTTGTAGCCTGAGGTGCTCACGGTGTGCGTGCTCTGCTCAACGTAATAGGTTTTGCTGAAGAGCTTGCCCAGGCCCAGCAGGGAAATATTTTTGTCGGCGATAATTTCAGGCAGGCCAATCGATTCGCCACCTCCCTGAACGAACAGCTCGGAACGTGCCTTGAGAATTGCGTCGGCGCGACGCTCTGCTTCCTGCTTTGAAAAGACCGGGACCCGGATTTTCAATTCGCCCTGGTCCTTGCATATCTTCTTCACGATCTCGGCGCCGCTTTGCTCGTTTGCTACGCGCCCTTTCTCGTCCCCCTGCCCCGAGACACCCACGATCTCCTGCTTGTTCTTCACGTCCCAGCCACGAACTTCAACCTTGCTGATCTGTTCAGAGATATTTATTTCCGGCGAAAAGCTCTTGAGGCCTTTTCCCCATTCCAATTCGACAACGGCCTCTTTGTCGTTTCCCGGCGGTTGAAAAAACAGGTCGTTGTCAAAAGCATAAATTTCAAAACCGTTACGCTCAGCCAGCTTTTCCAGAAACTGAAGATCGCTTTCCTGGCTTTGCTCGGTCTTGGGAAATTTCACCTGCGTGTCCACCACTACCGGATTCAATCCGTATTCGCGAGCCACGAGCGAAACCACGTCGCTGTCGGTCTTGTCGGCCCAATTGCGCGATTGCTTTCCCTTGCCCATACAGTAAGTGCGGTCGTAGCCGCTGATATTTATTTGCGGCAGTCCGCCGGCGGGAAAACTGGTCTGCACGGCGGTGATTATTCCGCGGTGCATCAAGGTCAAGCTGCCGCCGTCGTGGTAACCCATGTAGATAGTTACCGCCGCGCCGAAAGCGAACAGGTCGGTCAGATGGGCAAAATCGCGCGTCTGAAAATTGAAGGTGCTGTTTACGGTGAAGGTAAAGCGATCGGCGCCTTTCAGCGTGTTATCGACCTGTACAGTCGAAACCTCCAGAAACTTTTTGGCCACGATGTCCTCGCCACCGACTTCAATTCGAAAAGCCGGCACATAGAATTTGCCGTGTGCCGTTTCCAGTTGTGTGATTGTCGCAGTCATGACAATGGCGGCAGTTCGAGTGCCGTGCCGGGAACCAGAATCCTTGGGTTCTCAAGACGATTGCGATCGGCGATAACTCGCCACTGATCCGGGTCGTTGTATTCCTCGCTCGCATACAGCCACAGCGCGTCTCCTTCGCGAACTTCGCGGTGCTTGGTGCGATCCGTTGATTGACGAGCCATCTCTTCCAACTGTTGTTGGACCGTTTTGTATTCTTTGAAGGTGACGCTGAGCGTGGCTCGGACCGGAGTTCCGTCGTCAAGGAAATAAGTGAATTTCTGAGACACCTTTTCGATGATGCCGGTGAATTGAATTCCTTCGGGCGTCCCGATCGGAGGCCCCCAGGTAAACTCGACGATTGGCGGCGCGTGCAGCTGCGAATCGATCTCCATCAGGTTGGCGATCCGCCGTGTATAGTTGCGCACGTCTTCGCGCTGCGTGACGGTGCCGTGACGGGACGATTTGGTGTAAGTGTCGAAATACAACTCCATCGTCAGCGAGTCTGCGTTGCCGGCGACAAACTGGGTGACCGGCGTTCCCATTCCCGGCAGCGCCGTGCTCTGAAAGGTGTTTCCTTTTTCAATCGAGTACTCGGCGGGATTGAACAGAACTTCGATCTGTTGGTTCTTGCGCGTCCCATTGATAGGCCGGATGAATGCAGTTTTTAGATTCTTATTGGCCATCTACTAGAACCCCCGGCGCTCCTTTTCGATTCTGATCTCGCGCTCCAACTGCTGATAAACCTGCCGCGTCAATTGCTCGATCTCTATTTGCGGCTGGGCTACCGTTTTGATTTCAGTTTGTGTTTGCCGGGCTTCTTTGAGAGTGCTTACAAGTTTCTGGACCAACTGAGATTCATGCCTGGCAAAATGCATAGTTGAAGATTGCGCGAATCGAGTTTGAGTTTTTTCAAGTTCTTTGGAACTGCGGTGCTGGACGACGAGTGTGAGCGGCGTCAACCGTTCAGACCTGCCCAACGCCGGCGCCTGAATCCCCGCGCGTGGTGTTATGAGCAACGCTGGCAACGTCCAATGTTGCGAGAGCTGGTCGCCCGCCTTGAACGCCGCATTCAGAGTTTTCCGCAGCACTAACGGCGACCAGGCCAGGATTTGCTCATTCTCGATCAGGTTCGATACAGCCATCGTGACAGCAACCGGACCCGATCCATTTTTGGTGGATGGTCGCGGTGCGAGGCCGCCGGCCCCGCGGAACGCGGTCACCTTCAAGAACTCCAGCCAACGCTGAGTGGCGTGCAGGAATCGGTTGAGTGACGAACCAACAATTTCGCGCACTCCAGATTGATGAGTCGTTTGTGGCGGTCTTATACCGGACGCCCAACGTGGCCCAGTCACGAAACTGAAAGACGGCCGTCCCTTGCGTTCTCGATCTCTTGACGGCGCTTGCAACCACGAATGAATCAGCGAAAACGAAAATTCACGTGAGATTGATTTGGCACGGCCGATAGTCGTCTTCTCAAAGACCTTCACTGCGGAAGTTTTGCCGCGCACATACGTAGGACCTTCAAAGAACATTCGGTTGCTCACACCCAGGGCAAGCTGCATTTGGACCTGCGCAAGTAGTGTATAATTGAAAACATCCGCCGGCCGCTGACTTTGGCCAAAAAAGAATTCGGGCAAACCAGGCGGCTTCAGAAAGATCTTTCGAGCCGGACTGAATAGCGAAGCGCCGGCAAATCCCCAGTGACTGCTGATCCACTCGTGAAAATCGGGTCCAATCGCGCCACGAAACGTCAATGCAGACGGCGCGGCCTTCAAGACCCGGCACTGACGGGTACGGGCAGTTAGAGCTTTGTTTGCGATCAGTCGTTTCATCACAATTTCGTCATTCCATGATGGGCCAGCTCTACACTCTCAACACTCACCGTGTTGCCGCTGGCATTCATGTCGCTGCCGTTCCACTTCACCGGAAACGCATCGGTGAACACCCAGCGCCATTGTTCCAGGCCCACTGAGTCCAGCAGCACCACTGACACTGTCTTGCGCTGGACGTTGCCGCCAATTACCTGCTGATGCCAGTCCCAAAGACCGGTCAGATCCGTGATTCCCCGTTTCAGCGTCAGGTTTGGATAGCGCGTCTCTTTTGCAATCTTGTGGACGTAGTCGTTCACTCCGCCCTCGCGATAGTCATCGACTTCGGTGCGCCTTTCGAGGCCGGTGACTTCGGAAAAACCACCGACGAGAGTGCCGTTGATCTCGACGACAAACCTGAAGACCTTGTAAGGGTCCGGTAGTCTCATCTCCGCCCTCCGGTACTAGATTTCGAAAATGTTCTCGGCCTCATCGCTGAGCTTCCGATTGATGCGCGAGATTTCTTCGCACCAACGCCGGCGCTCGCGGTGTTCTGAGTTCAAAAGCTCATCCGGCGACCAGTGAAAGTGGTACGCGATAAAGGCCATCTCCTCGTAAAGCTGATCGAGGGGATAGCCGGTCAAGCTTCCCCCAGGCCGTTTTCTCCGGACTCGAATTCGAACTCGCAACGCGGGCAGGCTACCTTCGACGTCGCTTTGCCGTCAGCGTTGAGCTTTTGATAAAGCGCCTGCAGGTAGGAAACATCCGACGCATAAAGGTTTTCGATGATGCGAGGGTTCACATCGGGAAGACCTCCGAGTTTGGTGACTACGCGCGAGAGCACGATGATGGATAGATAAGCCGGGTTTGCCTGCACCCGCGGGTCCCGCAGCGGAAGAATTTCATCCGCCGCCGTGGCCAAACGCATCACACCGTCCCGATGAAGCATTCCGCCCTCGTCCATGTAGCCTCGCGGCAGGTTGAACTCCATCTCTGTTTGAAAGGCCATCGCTTGTTACTCCTTACTAGTGATGATCACGCCGCGCGTTCGATGCCCTCGTTGACTAGCTCGAGCGATTCCATCGCGGCGTCGTTTCCCTTGGCGTTGAAGTCAGACGGGTCGTACTTGCTGGGCCAGGCTTCAACTATGTTCCAACGGACGACGTCGTTACCGCCCTCATCCACGCCGATGATCGAAACGTTCTTACGAACGATGTTGCCGTCGACGATCTGACGGTGCCAGTCGTACAGCGCCGTCGAGGTGGTGATTCCCCACTTCAACACCACGTTCCCAAACTTGGTCAGACCGGTGAGTTTGCGAACATGCGTGGGGTCGGTGCCTTCGCGGTAATCGATGGGGTCTACGGTCGCCTCGAAGCCGGTGACCTCGGTAAAACCTGCCTGTTGGATTCCGTCGATTTCCAGACGAAACCGAAAATTTCTCAGTGGATCGATCCTGTTTGCCATGATGCTCTCCTCTCTTAATTCAGACTTGTGTCTAGCCTTCGGTGACGTCGGATCCGCCTGCGAATTGCGTCAGGCGGAAGATCACAAATTCTGCCGGCTTCACCACGGCAAGGCCGATGATGCAGATCAGACGACCGTTATCGATGTCAGACTGCGTCATCGTGGTGCGATCTATCTTGATGAAAAATGCCTCTTCCGGTTTGGTGCCCATCAGGGCTCCATTCCGCCACTCGGTTATCAGGAAATTCTTGATGGTGAGATAAACCCGTGCCCACAACTTTTCATCGTTGGGTTCAAACACAACCCACTGGGTGCCTTGATCAATCGACTCTTCCACGTAAAGGGTGTAGCGCCTGACGCTGACATATTTCCAGAGCGTGTTGGTGGAACACGTCCTTGCTCCCCAAAGAACTGGCCCGCGACCTGGAAAAATACGAATACAATTCACTCCACGAGGATTAAGAATGTCTTGCTCTCGCTTCGTGATTTGAAATTCGGCCGACCTCGCCCCCACCACCACTTCGTTTGCGGGAGACTTAAATACTCCGCGTTCCACATCAGTCTTGGCATAGATGCCCGCAATGTGACCGGCCGGAGGGATTCTCGAATCCTGGTTGATGAGCGGATTGAAAACCTTGATCCAGGGAAAATAAAAAGCGGCATAAGTCGTGTCCTGCGGCGGCTGGATGGCGTTGATATTTCCCAACGTGTCAGTGGCCGGATTCGAGCTCAATACCGCGAAGCGGTCGCGCATCAGGGTGCAGTGCGTGATCAGTTCGGTGGTGAGAGTGGGGACCTCGTTGTGATCAGGAGCTACAAGAATTGCAATCTCGTCAACTTCCTGGAAGCCCAGTAGTCCGGTGCGATAAACCGCCCCGTCCGGAGCTGGAGGCGCTGGAAATGGGGGCAGGATGCGTCCTTGATAGTCGCCTATGGCGACGGCCGCTCCCGCAGAGCCACTCGCCCCGCCGGGAAGACCAGGCAGGTAACCGAGGGTAAATGCTGCCGGCGTGTCCGGGCCGGTTTGAGTGACCCGAATCAAGCTGGAACTACCGTTAATCAGAGTTACATAGGAATCGATCGACGCCGGGTCAGGTGAAAGATTGTCGTAGACTTCCAGCAAGACCGGTTCACGACGATCAGCATTGGTAATCTGAGTCGGATCGGTGGGGTCGACGGGTGGATCTGTTGGCGGCAGGATATCCCAATACCCCACCACGAGCCTAAAGCGTTGCTGCGTCGCCGGTACGCCGACCAGTTGCAAGCTGGCTGGTTCGATCTTCACCGCGATTCGGTTGCCCCAAACACCCGGTCCCAGGGCTTCAATGGTAATGTTCCCGTCTGTAGTGGCGATTGCCGTGGCCGCATTGCCGGCAACTATGCGTCCAATGAAGGCTCGTTGACCTCCGTTCTTGAAAAAGCCATCGACCGCGAACGGCAGGGTCGATTGATCGACCGGAAGGTAGCCGCCATAGAGTCGTCTAAATTCTTCGAAGCCCGTAACGAGACGGGGGGCCTCAGGTCCACGAAGTGTTTCTCCCAGAAACCCTGCAGTACTGGTCGAGACACCTTCGATCGATCTCGGTCCCGTCTCGATCTCTTCCACATAAACCCCAGGTGATAAATATTCAGGCATTGCTTTCTCTCTCCCTTCTTCAACCAGCGCTAACTTTGTATGGCGTAGGCCTCACGGCCTCGCTCGGGTTTCTGGTCCGTCGTTCCCGCGCTGGTGCGCGGACGTGACTGGACCGCTATGGCAGGGCAGGCAGATTAACTGTCTGCGTCGCGCCCTCCGTGATCATTACCGGCGCTTGAACCTGGTTCCCTCCCTGCGCGGCGGTGATAGTTACGTTCTGCGTGTGCGCCGGCAGCCTCCTGAAAAAAAGTGCAAACTGACCATCAATGTCGGCGCGCGTCTCCACGTTGGCGAGAACGGTAAGCAGCTCGTCGGCCGGATCAACCTGATCGTAGGTCGCGTTGACCAGGGCGTCCGGTACTGGATCGCCCGTGCCTAACTGAGTCACCACGCCGCGCACCAGGGTCGCATCTGGCGGATAGGGATACGCAGAACTTGGCGTTAAGACGATCTCAACCAGCGGGATTGTGGGATCGGGTAAAGCCGGCAGCGGAATCGTGATCGGCAGCGGCGGCATTAAATATATCAGTGGCCGCGTGCCTTCGGTCTCGACTGTCAGCGTGTAATTCCCGTTGGGAACGTCTTCAAAGCAGTAAGCGCCGCTGGCTCCACGAACCGGGCGGGGAGGCGGCACAGCAGCAAGCACGGGCCTTAACCGCACTCTTAGATTCATCTCGGGTTGGCGACGCGTGAAATCATCAATCAGGCGCACAGCCATTGACAGCCCGCGCGACTTGGAATCGCCGCCAAACGCAACAAACGTGGAGGTGACATAGGGACGTGTGTAGATCATTCTCGCACTCCCGGGATCAACTGATCCGCATCGGCTTGACGCGCCACCACCGGATGACCGCCCCGGGTTCGTTGCGAACGCAATCTCACCGGGCTCACCACATAAGTCACAGATGGTTGCAGGCCTGTGTTCGGGAAGACACCCCACAGACGCGTCAGGTCTTCAGTAGTCATGGGTTGTAAGGTGAGCCGCAGCTCGTCCGCTTCGCGAAGTAATTCACCGCGCAGCATCGATCCGGACAATGTTCCGTTATCAAAGAAGACGCGCATCGCATGGCCCAGCAACAGTTGTGAGTCCAACGTGCGTTCTGATGGGACCGGAGTCATCGGCGATGGAAACGCGCTCAACAGGTAATAGAGATCCAGCGGCTCTGATACTGTCGCGTTGCCCGCCGCCGCCCCCGGAATCTCCAACTCGTTTCGCAACTCGGCAGTGGGAGCCAGTGCATACAGGAAGAGCGTCAAACGCACGCCGCCGGCAAGCCCGGCCTCGGCGGGCGAGAGCAGAGCTATCTGCTGCGGTTGAACAATTGCCGCCAACTCGGTGCGAAGCAGCTCCAAAAGAGTTTCACTGGTGTCGCGAATAGCGCTACTCATGACGCCTCCGCGATTTCAAACGACTCAGCTGGTTGTGCGGTTGGCCGAAAATCCGAAAGCGCCGACAGCTTTCCCGTCTTTTCCGCTTCTCGTCTGGCAGCGACAACCAGACAGTCCATGTCGATCGGGCCTTCGCGCTGGACCGCCAGGAACGCCGCTCTGAGGCTGATGTTCTTGATGTGGCCACCGCTGACTTTCAACCTTCGCGCCAGCCAACGAAGATTCACATCGCTGCCAAGTGGCGCACTCGGGGGAAAAGCTTTCCGCCAGATCAGTTCACGGTATTCGTCACTCGGAAACGGAAACTCAATGATGAAGCGCAGGCGGCGGACAAACGCCTCGTCGATGTTCTGCTTCATGTTAGTCGCGAGGATCACGATCCCGTTGTATTCCTCCATCCGTTGCAGGAGGAAAGCCGTTTCGATATTCGCGTACCGATCGTGTGCGTCTTTCACCTCGGAACGCTTGCCGAACAACGCGTCGGCTTCGTCGAAGAAGAGGATCGCACCGCTGTCCTGGGCCTCGTTGAAAATTTGGTTGAGATGCTTTTCGGTCTCGCCGATGTACTTACTCACCACGGAAGACAAATCGATCTTGTAAAGGTCCAGCTCCAGTTCGCGCGCCAGGATCCCGGCAGCCATCGTTTTGCCCGTGCCACTGACACCTTCAAACAGTGCCGTGACCCCTTTGCCGTAAGAAAACTTCCCGCCAAAACCCCAACCGTCGAAGACCATCTGTGCTTTTTTGACGTGGGCGGCGATTTCCTGCAGTTGATTCAACTGCTCCTGAGGCAACACCAGATCAGACCAGGCGTTAACTGAATCGACTTTGCGAGCCATGCTTCCCAGGTTTGGGGACGCCACAGCACGACAGGCCTGGGTCAGGAGTTTTGCTGTAAGTGCCGGCGGAGGTTGTGCTTCCCAACACGCCAGATACAGCGCCGATTCGACGGCTTCGCTAATCTGTCCTTCGGTAAAGTTAAACTTGCCGGCTAACTCGACGAGATCGCCGGCCGTCACCTCGTGCGAAGTGTCGCGCAAATGTCGTTGCCACGCGTCGACGCGATTAGTAGCGTTCGGCACGGGGCATTCGAGACTCAAGAACAGTTGGGTCTCGGTCGAGGCTTTCCATGGTTTTGTTCCGGAAAGAAAAGTAAGCGGAGAGAATTGATTCAACGCTTCCAGGAACACCGCCAGTTCACGATGGCGCTCGTCCGGCAAGAGTTCGTCAAAGTGTTCGACCAGAATGATCGCGGGCAAAAGCAGTGACTCACGTCCCAAACGCCATAGCACCTCGGCCGGATTCATGGTGGGCATGCGGCGCGCGTCCGCTATCAAGATGGGCAGGCCAATTCGCGCCGCGGCGAAAACTGCCAGGCTTCGCCGGCCGGAGCCTTTGCGTCCGTGCAAATGGATCAAAGGGCGGACGCAAGCTTCGCCGCCTGAGAAGCAGCTCTCGATCAGTCGCATCGTGCGATCGCGAAACTCCGTGGAGGGAGTTCCCTCTGACCTGTCGGGCCGCGCGATCAACTTCACCCAGTCACTTACCGACTCATCGAGTTGCGGCGTCTGCAGCAAAAAAGCCGTGATGCGATCATCCAGTCTTATTGGTAATTGTGTGGATGGCGCGGAGCGTTCGTGAGATTCACAAAGATGGACCAGTCTATTCTTCAGGAGCGCCGAACTCGGAGAGAACATTGCCCTCGCGTCGATCCGTTCCCTGGGATCGTCGCAAAGCAGCTTCATCGCCAGCTCGGCGGTTGGTTGCCTACGCGTAACGTCGTCGTGAAGATAGGCAAACACCTTTGAATAGTTGGAATCAAGCTCAGGGGCAAGGCAAAGAACCAGGCATTGTTCTTCGAGCCGGTTCAATCGGAACAGTTCTCTAATCTGGTTCAGTTGTGAAGTAGTTCGAAGTTCGCCGCTGCGCTTATGATCAATTTTCTCCTCAATCTCGCGCGCGCGATTCGCAAGTTCCCTATCTTCAGGCGCAGCCTGGAGCGGAGCCAGGCCATCGGTGAGTATCGCCATAATCTCATGATCGCTAAGCACCAAACCGGGCAAACGATCGAGATTACTCGGCTGACATTTGCCCGAGCGACGACGGACTTCTTGCAACAGCCGCACGTTCAAAAGTTCGAGCTCGCCAACGAGATGTTCCCAGTTTACGGTCAGTCTGGATTTTGCAATCGAATCGGTTGCCATCTGATCCCTTTGACTGTTCTAGGTTTTGTTCCCGCCTTCGCGACAAAAACTCCGGCATTCTTCGAGTCGATCGACATTCAACTGGTAGTGTGTCCGTGAGTCTGCCGAATGCACTGTGCGGATTAGATCGCTGGCGACCAGAGCACGTAGCGCGCGCTCGACTACTTGCCTTTCCTCAACCATCGACTGCTTCAGCAGCCACCATTCGAGAATGCCGTCCACAGTGTCGGCCGCATTCGGATTCTCGTTGAGGTAACGCAGTATCTTTTTGGCGACGTTATCGGTTGCCTCCGCCTCTCGCGTGTTGCGCGAATCAGGTGCCTCCATCTTGAAATCTTGGGGTGCACCTGGCGTGCCAACATGAATACCTGGATTTCCAACGTCTGGAATTGGTTAGGTGAGACATCGACGACAATCGGACTAACGACTGGTTGGGAGGCCAGCGCCTATTGCCTTTGTTTGATTTGAATCTCGTGGTGGGACCGATTTGTCCTATCGCGGAGCTGAATTAGCACAGTGTAGATGAACCTTAAGACTGTGCCCGGGAATTTTTTGTTTCCTTAAAGCCGACTCGGGCAAGGCGGCCTCTTCAATATCCTATCGACTAAAGGTTCTGCAGGACTGGGCGAAACAGATTCACAACTGGCAAAGTTAACTCAGAGACATCTACGTTTATTTCAATAATGATGCTGAGGCAGACGCCATCAAGAATGCCTTAACGCTACGTGAGCTTTGCCAAAGCTGAATCACCATGCCCTGGTCGCGGGGCGATCACGCCTCGCGTAGACTTCGGAAAGTGATCGAATAACGAAGTTCATCCACGCCGGCAATACTATGTTCCCACTCCCAGCGGCTCGGTCCGCTCAGCAGATATGCTGAGCGCGATTGCGCCATCACATTCACTCTCTCCCATGTTGGTCGCATCTTTTGGGCGTCGCTTCTCTTTCGTCTGAAGCGGAGTACACACGGCGCCAGTAGCGAGACTCCGATGACCTGTCCAAACACCGGCTTGTCCCGGTGCCAGCCAATTCCCGCGCCGCGCCGGTACTCAGTGACCAAGGTCTGCTGCAACGATGCCGGCTCAAGCTTTGCGAACGAGGCAGCGAGAGATCGCAAGCCCAGTAGAAATTCCGGAATCTCCTCCGCCGATTGCAAACCTCCCCGTCCGCTGTAGTCGTAACGCCAACCAAACGAGACGATCCGCCTCTTCCCGAGATAGCCGTGAAATTCAAACTCGCGAAAAGGCAGTGCGCGAATCTGAGCCAACAGCACGGACTCGTAAACCGTGTCGATCAAAGCCGGTTGATAGCGAAACCCTTCGAGCTTCTGCAGGGCATTTTCATTTTCCCGGGTCTCGAACAGTGCCTTGGCTTTCATTCGCTTTGGAACCTCGCATTAATTGCCGCTAGATCTCAGGTGCCATCAGATTTCAGTTGCCACTAGCTTTAGCTAGTGGATCCTTAATCAAAAGAAAATCGGCTTTAGCCGAATTCACTAAGACCCTTCCGGACCTTCATTTTTTGAAAACCTTCAAATTCGGCCAAAGCCGGATGTCTATACAAAGTCGAACCACTAGCTGAAGCTAGTGGCAATTTTTCCCGATGCTAATCGCGACGCCTTTCAATTGCCACCAGCTTTCAATTCACAAACTGTGTGGGCTAAGAAGCATCGTCAATGCCGCTGCTATTTTCCCTGCCAGCGACGCCCGCCGCATCACCCTTTGGCCAAGGCATCCACGTTGCTACCAAGATCAGCAGCGCTGCGAATAGGGCCGAACAATCCCTGTTCACGTTCGCTTACCCGACATTGGTTGTGTGCCAAAAGTATCGAACCAAAACACCAGGTTTTAGGGAGGGAAGATGTCTAACGCAACTCAAATAGACAACCCGCAACTTGATGGATCCAGCGAGGGCTCGCCGGAACAACTTCTCGATCAATTGTTGCTCTTTGAACCGGTTGCTGCGCCATTCATCAGCATTTATCTTGACGCCCGCACGAACGAAACCGGTCAACGCACGCTGATGCCGTTCGTGCGCAAACAGCTGACCGAAAAAGGCCGAACCTATGCTGCCGATTCTTCGGAACGCGCGAGCTTTGAAGAGGACTTCGTCAGAATCGTGCGCTACCTCGAAGATGAGATCGAACCGTCCGTGCAGGGATTGGCTATCTTCGCCTGCTCGGCGGCCAACGATTATTTCCAGGCCGGCCAGTTTCGCGCGCCATTTCAGCGCCATCAGTTATTCGTACTCGAGCGGCCGCAGGTCTATCCATTGGCCAGGCTGATCGAAAGATACCGGCGTTATGCAGTGGTCCTGGCTGATACAAACCGGGCGCAAATATTTGTGTTCGGCGCCAGCGAGACAGTCCAAAAGGATGAAATCAAGAACGTAAAAACCAAACATGCGAAGGTGGGCGGGTGGTCACAGGCGCGATACCAGCGTCACGAAGAAAACTATCACCTGCATCATGCCAAAGAAGTCGTCGAGCATTTGCAGCGCATCGTCCTTGACGAACAAATCAATCAAATCATTCTGGCGGGCGATGAAGATGTGGTTATTCCACTGTTGCGCGAGCAGATGTCCAAAGATCTTTCGGATAAGGTAATCGATACGCTGAGTTTGAGTATCGACACTGCGGAACATGAGGTACTGCAAGAATCGCTGAAAGCTTTTCATGCAAATGACTCACTGACCGACATGCAACAGGTCGAAAAGTTTCTGGGCGAATTCCGTGGCGACAATCTGGCCGTGGCCGGCGTTCCGGATACTCTGGCAGCCTTGTCAAATGGTCAGGTCGAGGAGCTGATCATCGCGTCGTCCTCGCAGAAATTGAAATACGACGAGTCGGAGGTGAAGAAAGTGCTCGCAGCGTATCAGGCAATCGCAGAGGGGCCGGAAGTACTCAATGAGAAGTCGATCGCCGATGAACTGGTGCGGCGGGCGCGGCAGCTTTCCGCAGCCCGAGTAACTTTTATTGAGGATGCGACGCGCCTGGAGCAGGTTGGCGGAGTTGGAGCGTTGTTGCGTTACCGAATCTCAGACGAAAGCGCCGCGCCTTACAGCTCCGGTGATGGACCATCTCGTTCCGAAGCTTTGGTTCAGAAAGCCTAACGAAAGGAAAGCATCATGTCAGACAAGGACCGCGCCAAGAAAGATCACCAGCGAACGAATAAAAAGAATAAGGCTGTGCGCGAAAGCGAGAACGCGCGCGTGCAGACCGCGGCGCCCAAACATCAGGCGAAGGACGAATCGAACTTAACTGATTCTCGACCAGGGCCGCCGAGATAATTTTCTATCAAGCGGGTATCAAAGGAGACGGGTTATGGGTGAGCAACAATCACAGAAACGCGGATTGGCTTCAGAAAGTCAAAAGGAACAGCGGGCGCGCGATGCCTACGCGCCGATTCCGCCGAGTAACGCGGTGGCGGGCGCTTTTGGCGAAAACAATTCAGCCGGGTTGACCGATCACGAACAGGCCATGGCGCTCGATGAGAAACGCCGCCGGCAACGAGACGCGGAAACAAACTAGGGAGAAGCGCGCGCCGCGCCGCGGACTTCTGCATCATTAAGAACGATCGATTTTCTAGCTCTTCGAGTCGCCTTCGGATGACGGGCTGACGTCAGCCAGTTTCGCGCTTGCCTCAGCAGCGCCTCTCATGGCCCCGGCCGCAGCGCCTTGCAGCACCTTGCTCGCAACCTTCTGGGCTTTTTTCAGAATAGTCTTCGAAGAAATCTTTGGCAGCTTCTTTGCCGCTGATTTCTTGCCTGCCTTTTTCTTCGCGCTCTTCTTGCTGCCACTGGATTTCCTGGCGGTTTTCTTTGTCGACTTCTTTGACGGCATAAGTCCTCCTTGAGTTTTGAACACTACTGCTACTGCTGATCTCTACTTCTTGCGGGCGACTCGCTTGCTCGCCGCTTTTGACGGCTTTCGCTTACGCGCTGACTTCTTCTTTACCGGACGCTTGGTTGTCTGCTTCATCTGCGTTAACAACTCAGAGAATTCAAATCCGAATAGTTCTTTGATTTTTGCATCAAGAGCCGGCAGTACCATCGCGTTGCCGACCGTCGACAGTTCTTCCACCATGCTGTCTGCAAAAGCCACTACCGCGGTCTGCTTGCCGCCTTTCGTATTCTTGTGCGCGTATCCGACGGTATAGCCCAGGGCAAATCCGGCAGAGAGCGCGCCCAAACTCCAAACCAAAGGTTCGTTCTGAAACTGCTCGCGATAATCAAGGACGCCCGAAACCGTTTTCTTAACCGCCTGCACTTCCTGATCGACCGTTTCCTTAATTTCGCTCACGGTCTCACTCAGCGATTCACGGGTCTGCTCCATCTGGCGTTGCAGCTCGCGTTTGCTCGGTTCGTGGTGCGCGTCAGGCTCTGCGCGGTTCGCGCTTTCTGTTTTTGCCATCCATTACTCCGACGTCGTTTATGATTACTTCACTTCGGTCTGCAGCCACTCTTTGTCCCGTTCAAGTTCAGCCACGGTTCGCTTGGGCACAATGCCAACCCTCGCCAGACGGTTCTTTGAAATCACGATCGCGACACCGCCGCCAATCAGGTAAACCAGTGAAGTGATAATGAAGCCGAGGGCGTAGCGAACCGGCTGACTGAGATTCGAACTCTCGAACACGGTCGACACCAGAAACGCTATGGCCACATTCAACAGGGCAAATCCCACCGCGACGACCACCCCGCCAATAATCATCGTTACCGCGCCGCGAGCGTAGCTCGTCACTTCTTCCTTCAGTTCCACACGCAGTAGCGCCAGTTTGGTATCAAACAGCTGGGTAAGCTCATCAGCCATTTTGGCAAATAAAGCCGGCAAGCCCTCCGGCTGCTGCTCGCGTCTGGTTAATAAATTGCTCTCGCTCATTGCCCGCTTGACCCGGATAATCGAAGCGCCTGTGCGGCCGAATTTGTGGCGCAAAATCGAACGGTTTTCACATTCGAACAAGTGTGAGCAATAGGAGTGCCAGCGGCCGAAGTGCGTGAGTTAATTTGCGACCTGTCATCCACCCGTAAACCATGACGCGACCAGCGCGACAGCCGCGAGTGACATCGCCAACGTCGTGGCCCAGCCCACGATATTCAAGACCACTCCGTTGGTGTGCTGCTTCATAATCTTCTTCCGGTTTCCAATCAACATGATGAGGATCAATAACGGCGGGGCCAGCAGACCGTTAATCACCGCCGCCCAGAGCAGCGCGCTAACCGGGTTTATGCCGAGGAAGTTGATCTCAATCGCGGCCGCGGTTGAGATGGCCAGAATCCAATAGAACTTCTTCGCTTCGTCCGGTTTATTTTCCAGTCCATGCTTCCAGCCGAAGACTTCAGCTAAGGCATAACCACTGGAGCCGGTCAGAATCGGCACGGCCAGAAAGCCTGTGCCGATTAGTCCGAGGCCCAAAAGAAACTTCGCGCCCGCGCCGGCGAGAGGCTTGAGCGCTTCGGCGGCATCGGTAGCGGATTGAATATTCGTCTTGCCGGCCTTGAAGAGAGTGGCGGCGGTGGTGAGGATAATGAAATACATCACGACATTCGAAAACAACATGCCAAAGAGCACATCCCATCCGCGCTTCTTAAGCTGTGCTTTGGTTGTTCCCTTACGATCCGCAATCGCCGTCCGGCCAATGCGCTTCTCTTCTTCGATCTCCTGTCCGGTCTGCCAGAAAAACAGGTAAGGTGAAATGGTAGTGCCCAGGATCGCAGTGGCTGTCATCAAGAATTTATGGTCAAAAGAGATCGCCGGAATGAATGTTCCCCTGAGGACATCGGCCGCGCCAGGTCGAGTGAAAAAAGCGGTGGCAACGTAAGCGAACAGGGCGAGCGTCAACCACTTGAATACTCGCTCAATCAAAGAATAGCTCCCCCAGAATTGCAGCACGACGATCAGCAGTGCTACGGGAATGACCATTGCCGGAATTGGTATCGGCACCAGCATGTTAATCGCAGCGGCGATGGCCCCGATGTCCGCGCCCGCGTTGATGATGTTAGCGACCACCAGCAACAGCACCGCGGGATAGAGCAGCCAGCGCGAGTAATGCTCCTTTAAGACGCCGGCCAATCCTCTGCCCGTGACCATGGCAATTTTGGCGCAGATGAATTGAACGGCCGCCATCATCGGAAAGGTAATGAGCGCCAACCAAAGTGTGCTGAATCCGGTGGAAGCTCCCGCTATGGCATAAGTGCCAATCCCTGACGGATCATCATCAGAGGCGCCCGTGATGAAACCTGGTCCAAGGATGCCGAGGAATCTCCGCACCGGGTTTGATGATTTTGATTGCTGCTTCCCTTTAGACATCGCTAGTGCTCGTCATCGGTGTGATCGAGATCTGAGACTCGTCAACTTCGGCCTTTCGACAACACAGACCGCGTTTCCATTAATCGGAAATCCATATTGAAAAACAACAGCATCGAGAGCACATGTATTTTTAGCGAACATGACTAGTCGGCCCGTACTGCAAAAAAAAGGTTTCAACCAGTCGCCGAAAGATGTGGCAAGTCGAATACCCCGCCGAAAATTCGATTAGTTAAAAAGATAGATCTAGTCCGTCTCGTTTTCTGATTGGGCCCAGAGACCGAGGCATTCTGTTTGCTCTGGGCACTGCCGCAGGCGAAACATCGGCAAGCATTCGAACGGAAGTCGCGATGTGCTTTACGTCATAAATAAACCGGAGCAGTGTCGATCAATTGTTTGATTGTTCCGCAAAACTTCCGCCAAATTTCCAGCCGATATTCCCTGCGGAAATTCTGAGGCTGATTGCCGTCTGGCCGAGATAGTCCCACGCCGGCCTATCTCAAAATGAAAAACTTTTACCCGGAGGGTCTCACTGTGTCTACGGAACAAATCCACACCAATGTCTCGAAGATGTTCGATGAATCTGTCTTTGATCGACTGGCTCGGCGGCTGGATGAAGTATCTTCAACGCCCGAAACCGAACCGCCCGATCTGCTCTGTTTTTCTCACTTGCGCTGGGAGTTCGTTTATCAGCGTCCGCAGCATTTGCTTTCGCGGTGTGCCGGCAAACGTCGGGTTTTCTTTGTCGAGGAACCCGTCTTTGGTAATGGCTCGGTTTCGCTTGAGATTAATGAAAGTACTCGCAATTTACATGTCGTCGTACCACACCTGCCTGACGGTTTGCGCAGCGAAGTTGCTACCACGGCGGTGCTCAAAGAAATGATCCACCGGATGATTCGCGATTATCAGATTCGCGATTACATCTGTTGGTATTACACGCCGATGGCTTTGGATTTCACGCGGGGCCTGACGCCGGCAGCTGTTGTTTACGACTGCATGGACGAGCTATCGGCATTCAAGGGCGCTCCCGAATCGCTCAGCCTACGCGAGCGTGAACTTTTCAAAATGGCGGATCTCGTTTTCACCGGCGGGCAGAGTTTGTATGAGGCCAAGCGCAATCAACATCACTCAGTGCACGCCTTCCCGAGCAGCATCGATCGCGAACACTTCATGCAAGCCCGCCGGCCACTCGTTGAACCGATGGACCAGGAAGCTATTCCGCATCCGCGATTGGGATTCTTTGGCGTAATCGATGAACGATTTGATACCGAGCTGCTGAAGCAAGCGGCCACTCTTCGTCCTGATTGGCAGTTCGTCATGATCGGGCCGGTAGTAAAAATCCATCCTGGCACGTTACCCAGACTGCCGAATATTCACTATCTGGGCGGCAAGACTTATCAGCAGTTGCCGGCATACATTTCCGGATGGGACGTTGCCTTACTGCCGTTCGCGCAAAACGAGTCGACTCGTTTCATCAGCCCTACGAAAACGCCTGAGTACCTGGCGGCGGGCAAACCGGTTGTCTCGACGCCCATCCGCGACGTGGTGAGCCCTTACGGTGAACTGGGGCTCGTCATCATTGCCAACAGCGCGGCCGAGTTTGTGGCCGCAGCGGAAGCAGCATTACAGCAGAAGAACAATCCATCGTGGCTCAGTCAGGTCGATGCTTTTCTCGCTGACATGTCGTGGGACGAGACGTGGTCTCAGATGTGGCAATTGATTTCCAATACCATGAACGAAAAATCGAAGGCGAAGATCTCCACCGCAAACCAACAGGTTGGCGCAGGCATCGCCGCTTAAATTAGAAAGGATTCCTCAATGTTCGACTACCTCATCGTTGGCGCAGGGTTCGCGGGCAGCGTTCTGGCTGAACGTCTTGCCCGCGGCTCAAACAAGAAAGTGATTTTGTGTGACAAGCGTCCACACATCGGCGGCAATGCTTATGATCATTACAACGAGGCCGGCATTCTGGTCCATAAGTATGGCCCGCACATCTTTCATACGAATTCGCGCGAAGTATTTGAATATCTTTCGCGGTTCACGGAATGGCGTTCTTACCAGCATCGCGTCCGCGCGTGTGTCGACGGCCAGATTGTCCCGATTCCCATTAACCTCGACACCATCAATTCACTGTATGGCCTGAACCTGACCTCTTTCGAGGTGGCAGACTTTTTCAAGAAAGTCGCCGAGCCGATCGAACACATCAAGACTTCGGAAGATGTGGTAGTCAGCCAGGTCGGCCGCGAGCTGTACGAAAAATTCTTTCGCAATTACACGCGCAAACAATGGGGGCTCGATCCTTCAGAGCTCGATTCCAGCGTGACTTCGCGCATCCCCACGCGCACCAATCGTGACGATCGTTATTTCACCGATACTTACCAGGCGATGCCGCTGCACGGCTTCACGCGCATGTTTGAGAACATGCTCGATCATCCAAACATCAAGGTGTTACTGAACTGTGATTATCGAGAGATCGAAAAGGAGATTCCGTTTCGCGAAATGATTTATACCGGACCCGTCGATGCCTTCTTCGGCTATTGCTACGGCAAGTTGCCGTACCGCTCGCTCGAGTTCAAACACGAAACGCATAACATGCAAACGTTCCAGTCGGCTCCGGTGATCAATTATCCGAATGAGCATCTCTACACGCGAGTGACTGAATTCAAGTATCTGACGGGCCAGGAGCACGCGAAGACCAGCATTGTCTATGAATTCCCGCGCAGCGAAGGCGACGCCTATTATCCGATTCCGCGAAAAGAAAACGCGGCCCTGTACGCAAGGTATAAGGCACTCGCCGACCGCACACCGGGAATTCATTTCGTGGGCCGGCTGGCGACCTATAAGTATTACAACATGGACCAGATCGTAGGACAGGCGCTCACCACTTACGCAAAGATGACGAGTTCCACACGTAAAGACGCACTGGTGTTAGCGCACGGATCGAACGGCAATCACAAAGTGTCGCCGCCCCCGGCGGTGGCGGTCGAATTAGCGCTTAAGACCGGGCATGATCAAATACCAAAAGCTGTTTGAGAGTTTTTTTCTCGGCGGCTTTGAATGTTCCACACATCGACTGGCCACCGGAAAACGCCTTGATGAAATTGCGGCCACTCAGCATGATCGCTTCGCGCGCGAGGACTATCTGCGACTGCAGCAAATCGGAATTCGCACGGCGCGAGAAGGATTACGCTGGCACCTGATCGAAGGCACTCCGGGCCATTATGATTTTTCCAGCTGGCTGCCAATGTTGCGCGCGGCCCAGGCCACGCGGACGCAGACAATTTGGGACCTGTTTCACTATGGCTGGCCCGATTGGCTGGATATTTTCAAGCCGCGGTTTATCGATTCCTTCGCGCGCCTGGCGCGCGAGTTCGCACGCGTCTGGAAAAATGAGACAGACGACATTCTGCTGGTTGCTCCGGTCAATGAAATTTCCTATTTTGCCTGGGCCGCCGGAGAAAGCGCCGTCCTGAATCCGTTTTGCACCAGACGCGGCGATGAATTGAAAGAGCAACTTGTGCGCGCGACAATCGCCGCCACTGAAGCTTTGTGGGAAGTCGATTCGCGCACGCGCGTGGCCCAGATCGAACCGATGATTAATGTGCTGGCTCTCGATCCGCACGATCAGGAACTTGCGAAAGCCGCCGAGGATTATCGCCTTTCGCAATTCCAGGCCTGGGACATGATCAGCGGCCGCATCCGGCCCGATCTTGGTGGCGCCGAAAAGTATCTGGACATCATCGGCGGCAATTACTACGTTCACAATCAGTGGATTCTCGGTGGTTCGTTCATCGATCCGGATCATCCGCGTTATCGCCCGCTTCGCAATATGATTGTGGAGCTTTACGAACGCTATCGGCGTCCTTTCTTTATTGCTGAGACCGGAATCGAGGACGAGCGCCGGCCGAGTTGGTTTCGCTACGTCTGTGGCGAAGCACTCGCTGCTGCGAAGCAGGGCGTTCAGCTCGAGGGCATTTGTCTTTATCCGATCGTTAATCATCCGGGCTGGGTCGATGAGCGCCACTGCTACAACGGACTTTGGGATTATGCCGACGACGAAGGCCGGCGGGAAATCTATCAACCGCTGGCGGACGAGTTGACGCGGCAGCAGGAAATATTCAAAGAGGTTTATGAGGCCAAGGTTCAAGTTTGACGCGACGGAGGACGGACTATGTTCGCAGCTGTGAGGTGAGTACCGGGCGCGGTAGCGATCGGTCAGTCAAAGATGCCACTAGCTTCAGCTAGAAGAATTGCCACTAGCTTCAGCTAGTGGATCGAGTTTATATACTTCGGGCTTTAGCGGCTTTGCTGCAAAAGTCGGTGGTGTGATTGATAGTGTCAGTACCGGGAGCGGTAGCGACCGGATTAAGGTGCGTCCACAAAGCAAAATAAGGCTTCTTGTTATCAAGGGAACTTCTAGATCCCGTCGCTACCGCTCCGGGTACTGACACGTTCGACTTTTGCAGTAAAGCCGGCTTTAGCCGAATTCTTAAAGGTCCACAAAGTGGTCTTAGAGAATTCGGCTAAAGCCGATCTTAATTTTGATTAGAGATCCACTAGCTAAAGCTAGTGGCAACTTTTGATTAGAGATCCACTAGCTAAATTTAGAGATCCACTAGCTAAACCTGGGGCAATTAAAGCCCGGAGCTGTCCCGAATTGACCCGGTCGCTACCGCTTCCGGTACTCATGCTTTTAAGAGGGGCGCTTCCGCAAAATGGAATGCTTAACCATGTCTGACGCTGCCAAGTTACCGCGACCCGAGTATCCCCGCCCGCAGTTCGTGCGAGACGAATGGTTGAACCTGAATGGCGAGTGGGAGTTCGCTTTCGATGACCCCAACCAGGGCCTCGAAGAAGGCTGGCACGATGGCCGACAGCTTCCGCTGCGCGTCACCGTTCCGTTCGCGTATCAAACCGAACTGTCCGGCATCAACGATAAATCGATTCACCAATGTGTTTGGTACGCGCGTGATTTCGAAATCCCCGAAGGGTGGCGCGGTCGCGAAGTGTTATTGAACTTCGGCGCGGTCGATTACTCGTCGGTGGTTTGGATCAACGGCCACGAAGTCGGACATAACCAGGGCGGTCACGTTCCTTTTCAATTTGATATCGCGCCTTATCTGCGAACGGGAAAAAATCGGCTTACACTGCGAGTTGAAGACGCGCAGGATCCACAACAACCCCGCGGCAAACAATCGCACACCGGCCTGCCGGGTGAAATCGATTACTACTGTACGACCGGAATCTGGCAGACGGTGTGGCTGGAGCCGGTACCGTCCATACGCATCGAAGAACTCCGCGTCACTCCGCATGCGCATCGCAACCTGGTCGAACTGCTGGTTTATCTGCACGCGCCATCACTCGCCTGGCGCATTGAAGTCGACGTCACCGAAAACGGTAAGCCGGTAGCGCGCGCGGAAACACACACGGCCGTTGCGACCGGGCATCTCGCCATCAACATTCCCTACGCCAAGCTTTGGTCGCCGGAGTCGCCGCACATCTACGATCTTACAGTGCGATTGTTTGACGGCGATCATTTGCTCGATGAAGTGAAGTCTTACTTCGGGTTAAGGGGAATCGAGCTGCGCAATGGCCAAATTCTGCTGAACGGCACGAGCATTTATCTAAAGATGGTTTTGGATCAGGGCTATTGGCCCGACGGCTATTTGACTGCGCCGTCTGACGAAGCTTTGCAGACAGACATCGGCTGGGCCAAGACGTTCGGTTTCAATGGCGTGCGCAAGCATCAGAAGATCGAAGACCCGCGCTGGCTTTATTGGTGTGACAAGCTCGGCATGATCGTCTGGGAAGAAATGCCGAACGCGCGCGAATGGTCCGTACATGCGGAAGAAAAACTGTCAGCGGAATGGCAACGCGCGGTGCGGCGTGACTATAACCACCCCTGCATTATTGCCTGGGTGCCGGTAAATGAAAGCATGGGTTTCCCCGGATTGACGCAGGAACACTCCGGCCAGTATGCCTTCATCGAAAGAATGGTGCGCGCGACGCGCCGGCTGGATGCCACGCGGCCCGTGATCGACAACGACGGCTGGGAGCATACGGACATCGCCGACATCTGCGCGATTCACGATTACTCGCACTCCGCGGAAGAACTGCGGCAACGTTACGAGCCGACCATGGCGGGCAAAGGACTGCCGGCTACAGTTTGGATCGGAAATAAGCCGGTGTTCGCGCGCGGCTCAAAATATCGCGGCCAGCCGATCGTCCTGTCTGAAGTTGGTGGGTTTCTTAATATTCCGGAAAATGTTCCAGCCGAGCAGCGCGACGTTCTCTATCGTTATTACGGCTCGTTTCAGGATGCGGCAGAGCTCATCGCCAAGTATCGAGATTTGATGAGCGGGATTGCGTCGTTAAATTTCCTCGCAGGCTTTTGCTATACGCAATTGACGGACATTGAACAGGAAATCAACGGGCTACTGACCTATGATCGACGGCCCAAGGTTCCGGCGGAAGAAATAGCGACCATTCATCGCGAGCTATTCGGTGCGCGGGTCATCGCGCCTACTCGGATAAGTTGATTTTCGGCGGTTGACACGCGGCGCGAGCGCCCTTCGAATTCGACCCTTCGACAAGCAGGTGTCTATTTCATCCTCAGCTTACCTATTAAGGACGCGCCGCCTGGGTCTGCTCACGTCCTCGCGCAGCATCAAATGTCACCTCCACGGAAGATCGGATATCAGCCTTCAGCACAGTCTGCATTTGCCGTAATGCATTCTCGTTGTCTGCCGCGCTTATCGAAGCGGTACAGTCGGCGGGAATTATCAAACGGTAGTCGCGCATGTATGCATCATTGGCCGTGAACAGAACGCAATTGTTCCCGGCTATGCCGGTGAGAATTAAAGTGCGTGCTCCGAGATATTCGAGCAGCAGATCCAGTGTGGTCAAAAAAAAGCCGGAGTGCTTTGGCTTGAGGACAAAGTAATCTTCCTCGTCCGGTTTCAATAGTTCCGCGATAGCTTTTCCGCGAACACCATCATGCAGACAGTGTTCGACAATTTTGTTGAAGTCTGAGCGCCACCGTCCAAAATTATCATTGGCATAGATGACCGGGACCTTGGCGGCGCGCGCGCGTTCTTTTAATCGAGCTATGTTCTTCGCCGCCGGCAAAGCATTACGAAGTAGTTCCTCGCCCCCTTCGAATTCAAGATCGTTGATTACGTCTATCAGGAGCAGGACGACTTCGGACTCGTCGGGAGCGTTGCCATGTAGATCGTTGTTACTCTTCATCAGCCTAAATTCCGTTGGCTTCAAGACGACCTTAGTGCAGCGTTTTGATTGTTCCTGAACGTCTCATAGCCATTAAGCGCTTCGCCGAGAGTCACCGCGATGGCTGATCACAAACGAAGGATCGGTCGTGCCGTCCTGAATCAGTTTGAGCAGCGGCCGGAGATACTTACGCACGTTGGTTTGGCCCATCTTGAACGTCAGGCCCTTCGGGACCGCCGGCTCTGAATGGTTTTGACAGTGCGTACGCAAGCCCGGCTCCAGCCAGGAGTGCGCCGCCCGTCACCCACGGATGTTTGACTGCTTTACTCAACAGTCCGTGCTTCTCGGTTGAACTTTCAGTGTCATGCCCGTCGATAGCGTCCTGCGTCAAGGCTGTCTCGTTCATTTCATTACTCCGCATTCGATCGAATTCGATTACTTACTCGCTGGGCCGTCTGAATTAGCGCGAGGTGAGTCTGATCCAAAAAGAGCCGACTCACCTCGGCTCACCGTAATACTACCGGTTCTGTTGACCGCCCTGTTGGCCGCCGCTTTGCTGGCCACCTTGGCCGCTCTGGCCACCCTGCTGGCCACCCTGCTGTCCTTGACGGCCCCCGGTTTCTTGACCACCTTGATCACCTTGACGGCCCGGTGCCTGCTGACCACCCTGCTGACCGCCCTGATTTCCTTGCCGATCGTCTGCCATGATTTTTTCCTCCAGTGTTAGTTTTATCGAAACGAAATGGTCATCGGTTTCAAAAACCGACATCCTTTTCGCCAGGCTGCATTCATTCAAAACAGATTGCAGCGACTTGGTTACGTACGCAGGATTTTGGCAAACGGAGTGCCATGAGATTTCCAAAAGCGTCTTGGACAATTAAGACTTTTGGTGCAAAAGCGAGTTGCGGATTGCGGGAGGGAATTACAACTTGGTAATTGTCGAAGCCCAAATCAAGACTTCATCCTGACGAAACTGATTCTGCAATTGTTGGCGATAGTGGGACCACCAATCCTGGTCAAGCTGCTCGGCCAGAACTTCAAACATCACGACTTCGTCGCGGTTAATATTGTTTGCGTTCTCTTTCCAGAGACCCACGGCGGGAGTGCGAACGAATGCAGTGACTCCGCCAAATCGATCAGTTAAATCTTGCCGAACCTGATTAAAGTAACCTACAGAAAAGGGTCGACCATCGTTGTCATGGAGCGGCAAGAGTAATTGAATAAGGTGCATGTTCGCGCGGCCATGACCGACAGCGTAGTCAAATCTCCAAGCCGCGCTGCATCGCCAGCGTGCGGGCTTTCAAGATCACATCCCCATCAATCAAACCTCGTCCGTTGGTCCACTCTTCGATTTCTTCAGTCGGCCGGCCCAGCGCCAGGGCCAGCTTTTCGTCGTTCGCTTCAAAGGCGTTATCACGAATGTGCCTCAAGATTTCTGAAGCCTCCGATTGACTTGTGCCTTGATCGTCGATTACGTGTTCGCCTTCGCCGCTAATCGAAGCTTGTCCGTTTTCAATCCTGGCCATCGAAGCGACCGGTTCGGTTTGCGGCGAGCCATTTTCTTTTGCGTTAGCAGACCGGCCGTTTCCCGAAACAGCTTCGTCGTCACCTTCTTTGTCGGCATTCGCTTTCACATTTCGTCTGTGCTGTGATTCCAGCGCATATAACAATCCGCCAGCCGCGCCCAGAGCGCTCAACAACATGATTTTCTTTTTCATAACAGTCTCCGATTTATTGGTGATGAATCCTCAGCGATCAGGTATCGATCACTTAGCGGCTGCCAGAGCAAGTAGAGGGCCATTCGACGAGAGCCTCGCGCGGACACTTTCGCGACGCCCGGAATTTCTTCAACTTAGCGCTGCTAAGGACGCCGGCGCAGCGTTCGATCTAAAAGTGCACCTCGTACCATTCCAAGACATCAAGTTACTTGTTCTAAGCCTAGGCCACGATCTTTTCACGGCACGCTGATTGAAAACGTTAGAACTCAGACGCAATCGCGCACGCAACAAGCCCGCGCTGATTTGCCCTGTGTAGACACATGCAACCATCTTCAGGAACGACAGTTTCAATCTGGAGCGCAACCGCAGAGATACCCGCGCGGGCGCGATTGAAAGAGGATACGCGCGCACATGTTTGCATCGTCGGCGCCGGCATCGCCGGAATGACGACAGCTTATTTGCTGGCGCGTGCCGGCAAGTCGGTTGTGGTTTTGGATGACGGACCAATCGGCGGTGGTATGACTGGACGCACTACCGCACACCTCGTTACCGCGCTTGATGATCGCTACTTCGAGCTTGAGAAACTACACGGAGAAAAAGGCGCGCGCCTGGCGGCCCAAAGTCATGCGGCCTCGATTGATCAGGTTGAAAAGATCGTCGCCGCAGAAAAGATCGATTGCGAGTTTGAACGACTCGATGGTTATTTGTTTGTCCCGCCCGGAAATTCGAAAAAGATTCTTGATCGGGAATTGGCAGCGGCGCATCGCGCCGGGTTGACGGACCTCGAGATAGTCGAACGTGCGCCGATTGAATCGTACGATACCGGCAAGGCTTTGCGCTTTCCGCGCCAGGCACAATTTCATCCTTTGAAATATTTGGATGGACTGGCGCAGGCAATCGAGCGCGATGGCGGAAAAATCCATACGCAAACGCACGCCAGCCAAATCGAAGGTGGCGATTCAGCGCGCATCGAAACTTCGGCTGGCCCCGTCGTCACCGCCGACGCGGTTGTCGTGGCCACCAACACGCCGGTCAATGATCGCTTTGCGATTCATACCAAGCAATCAGCATATCTAACTTACGTCATCGGCGGTCTGGTGCCTCGTGGCTCGATTGCGCGCGCTCTCTTTTGGGATACGCCCGACCCGTATCATTACATTCGCGTGGAAAGTCTTAATGACAGTTACGATCTTTTGATTTCTGGTGGCGAGGACCACAAGTCGGGCCAGAAGGATGACGCCAACGTGCGCTTTGCGGCGTTGGAACGTTGGACCCGTACACGCTTTCCAGAGATGAAGAGCGTCGAGTATCGCTGGTCGGGGGAAGTCATGGAACCGATCGATGGCCTGGCTTTCATCGGACGAAATCCACTGGACCGCGACAACGTGTTCGTCGCTACCGGTGATTCAGGCAATGGCATGACTCATGGCACGATTGCCGGAATGCTCATTTCGGATCTAATTATCGGACGAGAGAACGAGTGGGCCACACTCTACGATCCATCGCGGAAGACCCTGCGCGCTGTCGGCGAATTCGTCAAGGAGAACCTCAACGTCGCTGAGCAGTATGCCGATTTAGTCACGTCCGGCGAAGTTGATTCGCCGGCGAAGATTGCTGCCGGATCAGGTGCGATTATTCGTCGCGGACTGAAGAAGTTTGCGGTGTACAAAGACGAAGCGGGAAATGTTCACGAACTCTCAGCCGTCTGTCCACATCTCGGCTGTATCGTGGATTGGAATTCTCTTGAGAAGACCTGGGATTGTCCTTGTCATGGTTCACGTTACGATGCGAAGGGTAAGGTAATCATGGGTCCGGCGAATAGCGATTTGCCAAAGGCGGACGAGGATTGACTACTTGGCGAGCAGCAGCTCAACTTGACCGCGATCAAGTGCGACACCGTGCCGCATGTTTCGGGAAGATTCGTCTACCAACCAGAAGTAAACCTTGCGATCCTCTTCAAGGTGTCCGATCTGCTTCAGCGCGCGGTCATCGAAAAGCGCCGCACTAAAGACCAGCAGCTCTACGTTGAAAGCACGAACAGACTTCGCCGCGTCGACGCTCGAGAAAAGTGGGACTCGAAACCGCAACGGCTCTTTGATTGCAAACCAGTCGCCATTGGCGCGTTGCATTCCGTATAGACTCATTAACCGATCTCCCTGCCTGGAATCTGCGATAGGCTGACGGTCAAACTGTCAACCGCGTGCGGCCCGACAGTTCCAGCTAAGCATGTGAATGAAATTCGTCGATCCGCGTGACGAAGGGCCCGAATTTATTCGAGAGGGCCGTCATTATCTTCTTCGTTGATCCTAAAAAATCCGGAGCACGAAGAAACCGGCACCCATAACGATCGCTGCAAGCAGAAGGTAATGCAGCCACCGGATTGCTGATTCTCGGCAATATGGGCAGGTCAGGTCCCTTAGCCTTAAGGTCCTTCTACAGTTGTTACAGGCTAATCGCATCCCGGTCATTCCAAATCAAATTGAAAGTCCTGGCCCTTCGAGATCTTCAGAGAGTTCAGCGCGAGTGACGTGTGTGCGAGGCTAATTCTCCCCATAGGCGTCGCTCAACTTGCGGAAGTGATAGCCCATCGCCGCGAGGCGTAATGACTCGGCAAATCCTTTACGATGCTTTACCAGAGTTTGGGTCAGGAACCGCCAGAACTCCCGGCGCTCATGATCGAACACGCCCAGCTTAAGCATTATCCGCGTCAATGAGGCGAGACTACTAAACAGTTTGTAGTGCTGCGGTTCCGAGAACTGCTGGGCCGTCCGGCGCATCGAATCGAGTGCCCGCTGATAATACTCGCGCGGACTATAAATGGTTCGCATGATCGTCTGATAGCCTCGGATCAAGAGTTGTGGATCCATTCTCGTCTGGAAGTTAAATGTGCACTCCGTGTTGTTTCCTGACGCTTCACCGAGCAGACGGCCTTCGCGCTCGAGTCGCTTCCACAGCTGCGTATCCGGCAGCGCATTGAGCAGACCCACCATCGCCAGCGGTATCGCGCTCTGACGAATGAAATCGATCTGACGCTCAAAAATGTCCGCGGGATCATTGTCGAACCCGACGATAAATCCGGCCATCACCTCCATGCCGTAGCTCTGGATCATCTTCACTGAGTCGAGCAGGTTGCCACGGTTCTGCGATTTCTGGGCTTCTTTCAAACTCTCCTCGACCGGGGTTTCAATTCCGAGAAACACGCGGCGGAAACCTGCGTCTCGCATGCTGTTGAGCAGGGCCTCGTCATCGGCGAGATTCACGCTCGATTCGGTGATCAATGAAAACGGGTAACCGTTGGCTTTCTGCCAGGCGGCTAGCGCAGGTAGAAGCTTACGGACATTTTTCTTATTGCCGATAAAGTTGTCGTCGACGATAAAGACTGTGCCGCGCCAGCCGAGATCTCGCAGCGCGTCAAATTCAGCCAGCATCTGCTGGTTGCTCTTGGTGCGTGGCACGCGCCCGTAAATCTCGATGATGTCGCAGAACTCGCAAGAGAAAGGACAGCCTCGCGAATATTGCACTGACATCGCGCTGTATCGTTTCATGTTCGCCAGCTGAAAGTGCGCTTGCGGCGTGGCTGAGAGTGGAGGCCTTTCCGCTGCCTGATAGGTACGTTTGGCCTCGCCCCGGGCCAGGTCCGCGACGAACTCGGGCAACGTAGTTTCAGCTTCGCCGAGAAAAATATGATCGGCATCCGGCAATTTTTCGACGGTGGTCGTCACGTAGGGACCGCCCAGGACCACACGTTTCCCGTGCGCTTTGCATCGTGCCACGACTTCTCTGAGCGATTCTTTCTGCACGAGCATTGCCGTGACGAACACGATGTCGGCCCATTCGATGGCCGAAGACTTCAGCGTTTGCACATTCAGGTCAATCAGCTTTCGTTCCCAGGACTCAGGGAGCAGGGCCGAAACGGTTAACAGTCCCAACGGTGGAAACGCTGAGCGTTTACCTTCAAAGGGCAGCGCGTGACGAAAACTCCAATAGGTGTCGGGAAATTCGGGATTGATTAGTAGCACCTTCATAACTTCTCCTGGCGAAAGTCAATCGATGAGCAGCACCCGGTTATTCGATCTCCACTAATGGGATGATCAATCCTATGGTGTGGTATCGCACACAACCATGATGGCGCTGTAAAGAGAGGGTTTCGCAATGGTTTCCTGCCGGTCACGCAGTTTCATTGTAAGACGACAGATAATTGCGCTGATTTCAATTGGGGATTTCCAGCCTCTCCATACGCGCGCATCGCGAGTTCAGGACGTTCTTCGGCCCAGGGGATTTCCCGAACGTGGGTGCGACCCGACTTAAACTGCTCGATGACTCCCAGCAACTCATCGATAGCGGGCTTAGCGACGTAAGCATCGGCGCCCGCAGCGATTCCCTTCTCCTGGTCGGCTCCATCGGCCGCTCCTGAAAAGAAAAGGATCGGAATGTGCGAGTCGACGGCGCGCATTCGTCGGCACAATTCAAAACCATCGATCTCAGGCAAACGGCTGTCGAGCATGCAGAAATCGAAATGTTCCGCCTGGATCAGCGACAACGCTTCGGGAGCATTCCCCACAGCTTTGGCTTCAACAAATGCGAGCTTTAATAACGTGACCAACATCTCACGAGAGTCCTCGTCGTCGTCGACGCACAGAACACGGGGTCGGGGGCTGACTTGCATAAACGCTCCTGGTTCAAGGGATAGTGTCGGAAGTCGTCATTTTAGATGAGCCGAGAAACCACGTCTGTGTGGTAACACACATAAACGACACATTCGTGCTTTGTGTGTTGTCGCACAGACCAGCTTCGTTTCACGTTGTACCTTGTTCGTATTCATTCTTCCGACAACTCGAGCCCGAACTCGCCGGTAACGTCGCTCAAAGCGCTTCGAGATGTCCCGAGATGACCTGCAGCTGAAGGAGCAAGAAACAAATGTCTATCAACGATATCGCCACCGTGAGTCTTATTCTTTCCGATCGGCGCGAGAATTCGGCGCTGGCCTTCGTTGGCTGGATTGCCCTGGGGGCGGTCACCGGATTCATCGGCAGCAAACTCATAAACAAGACGGGTCACGGCCGGCACCGTGATGTTCTCTTGGGAGTGGTCGGAGCAATTATCGGAGGGTTTCTCGCAAATCTGTTCCGAGACGCCGGGGTGGCGAACCTGAATTTTTATAACTTCTTCGTGGCGATTGCCGGCGCCGTCGTATTCCTGATCATTTATCACGCGCGCTCGCTGGTCGGCGGAATTCGTCAAAGACGTTCGTATTGGTCAAGTCGAAAGAGTAATGGACTCAAATAGAGGAGAGTAAAAAATGCTTTGGACAATATTGGTAATCCTGGTGGTCTTGTGGTTACTAGGATTCATTGGTCACTTCGGTGGCAATCTGATTCATATCTTGATTGTGGTCGCAGTGATCATCTTGATTTACAACCTGGTCTCTGGCCGCCGTTAGTTGCTGCGTTGACCATTAATCGCAGTAAGTTCTTAACAAATTAGCCATTCGACATCAGACAGGTTTCAAAGTACGCCTTCTTGTGCCGTTGGTTCTATTGCCGGAAGGCAATCGAAAACAAGGAGCAACCGATGTCGAAAATCACCGCGCTTCGCGCGCCGCCAACCAACCGCCTGCTCGCGGCCCTGCCAGAGGATGAGTATCGAAAGCTGTTACCCGACCTCGATCAGTTCCCGCTGATCTTCGGGGAACAGATTTATCGGCCCGGCGCTGTGGTGCGTCACGTTTATTTTCCCACCAGCGGAATCGTCTCTTTGCTCGCCGATGTGGACGATGGCGGCTCGCTTGAAGTCGGGATCGTCGGCCGTGAAGGCATGGCCGGTATGTCTGTTTTCATGGGCGTCCAGACCTCGCCCAATCGTGTCCTGGTCCAGGGGGCGGGCTCTGCGTTGAGAATGAAGGCTGCCACACTGCGAGGCATCACCGATAACGACGGTTCCCTGTCGCGATTGTTGCGACGGTACTCGTACTCACTGTGGGCCCAGTTGTCTCAATCTTCTGTCTGTAACTTGTATCATCCCATTGACGCGCGCCTGGCTCGTTGGTTGTTGATGACTCGTGACCGGATGGAAACAAACGAGTTTCCCATCACCCAGGATTTCCTCTCCAGCATGCTGGGCGTGCGACGCGAGGGCGTAAATAAGGCCGCCGGCAAACTTCAAGAACAACGCCTGATCAGTTACACGCGTGGGACGCTCACAATTCTCAAGCCTGCGGGCCTGGCAGCCGCGGCATGCAAGTGTTACCGCATAATCAAAAAGGAATATGGCAGGGCGTTCTAGATTGCCAGGCGGCGTCTGATAGTTGTATGGCCGGGGCGTTAGCCCGACTGTCAGGGAGGGCTCAGGATTGACTCGTTCCGAAGTCAACCGTCCCAACGGTGGGGCTAGTGCCCCGCTCTGCAGCAACCCAGCTTTCAGATCCACCAATTTCTATGTGCGTTAGCGCACATACAATGGTATAGTGCTATCGAACAGCCTGCTTGACATCTGGAACGAGTTTTTTCCGACTCCTCCTCTTGCCATCCCTTTGCGTAATCCTGCGCAAGTTGAAACGGCTTTTATTCCTTCGGACGCCGGGGGTCGACAAATGAAAATCCTGCTCTATAACCCCGACAATGGGGTGACGCGCAACTTTATGCCGCACCTCTGGATGTTCCTGCTGCAAGCCATCACGCCTCCCGGTCACGAAGTAATTCTGATCGATGCCAACGCGCGCGCGATGACCGATGACGAGATTGTCGAGTTTGTGCGTGCACAAAACATCGAACTCGTCGGCATCGGCGCCATGACCAGGATGGCCGAGAAGGCCTATCGCGTCGCCGACGCAATTCGCGCCGCCGGCGTGCGCGTCGTGATGGGCGGACCGCACGTCACTGAAGTTCCGGACGAAGCCCTGGGGCGCGACGGTGGGCCGCGTCATGTCGATGCGATTGCGCTTGGTGAAGCAGATGAAACCTGGCCCAGGATAGTTGAGGATGCCGCGCGCGGCGAACTCAAAGAGATCTATGCGCCGGTTGACGAGACCGGGAAAGAACGCAAGCCAAGTCTGCAGCCGTATCCAGCGATTCCCTGGGAGACCTTAGACCTTGAGCAGTTCGATTTCTTCCCAAGACTTTTGCGGCCACTGTTGTCGCGCGTCGGTCCGCACTGGCGAACCTTTCGCATAATACCCATCGAGTCAGGCCGCGGTTGTCCCTACGGCTGCGAGTTCTGCACGGTCACCGGATTTTTCGGTGATTCAATTCGCTTTCGCAGTAATCAAAGTATCGTTGACGAACTCCTGATGTTGAAAGCACGCGCGCAAAAAGAGAGCGGCTTCGTCACCGTGTTCTTCGTTGACGATAACTTCGCGATTAGTATCAAACGCACGAAGTCACTCTTACGCGACATCATCGCGGCGAACGCCCAGGTTCCCTGGACCGCGCAAATCAGCGCCAATCTGCTGCGCGATGAAGAACTGGTTGATCTGATTGACCGATCGGGCGGCAGAATGATTTTCATCGGCATGGAGTCCATTGATCCCGTCAATCTCGCCGACGTTAACAAGAGCTTCAATAAACCCGAGGAATACGCGACCGTGCTCAACCGGCTCGCCGACCGCAACATTCACGCAGTTACTTCATTCATCATCGGTCTGGATAACGACACGCCGGGAGTCGCCGATCGCATCCTGGAACAGGTTCGCACCTGGCCGGCCGGCCTGCCCATCTTTGGTCAACTGACTCCGTTTCCTTCAACCCCGCTTTATCAACGCCTGCTGAAAGATGGTCGATTGATCCGGCCGAAACACTGGTTGAAGTTTGAGCGATACTCGATGGCCCATCGACCGCTGAAGATGACCATTGACGAAACCCATCGCGAGCTTCGTCATGCGTGGGCCGCTTCCTACAGTGCGGAGCGAAACTGGGAAGTGATTCAGTCGATGAAGCACAGGGCGGTGGGCCCTCGGGTCTTTCACTTGATCTCGCGTCTGGTTTTCCGCGGAATCTATTTTCCGCAGACCACTAAGCTGGCCTGGCTGCAGGTGGTCTGGGAAAATCGACGGACTATTTTCAGCCTCGTGAAGGAAGGCCTTGGCACCATGCTAAGTTCAAAGGAAGAGGCGAGGCGACGTGCAGAGCTTGCCAGAGTGGTTAGCGCAGAGTGAGGGAGATACGTTCCAGCCGCCGTCGTAACGGGTTTCACGCGGCTTGGCAGCGCTCACTTTTAAGGCGCGACCACCATCCCTCTGACTGTGCCTTTCATGCTTCCCCACAATGTGCTGTCGCAAACGAGTCGTCTCTGTGCGTTAGACCACATACATTAAATGCGTTGTGATCGAGTCGTTGGATGGCAAATGAGACATCAGTTAAAATTCTGTTTCGGTGATTCGAATTCATGTCCGCAACGGTAGATAACCCACGTCAGAATCGGCTGCTCGCCGCGCTTCCCGACGAGGAATACGAACGCTTGCGTTCGCACCTACAGCCGGTTTCGTTTTCATTAGGCGAAGTCGTTTACGAATTCGCGGCGCAACTCGATTACGTCTTTTTTCCTACGACGTCGATAATTTCCCTGCTGTACACGATGGAGAACGGCTCGAGCGCCGAAATGGGTTTGACCGGCAATGATGGCGTGGTGGGCATCGCGCTCTTCATGGGTGGCGACACCATGCCTAACCGCGCCGTAGTACAGAGCGCCGGCGCAGCTTTCAAAATGAAGGCGAAGATGCTGAAGGATGAATTCGCGATGGGTAAGGCCTTCCAACGCTTACTGTTGCGCTACACCCAGGCATTGATTACCCAAATCTCACAGACGGCCGTCTGCAATCGTCTACATTCAGTTGAAGAGCAACTGTGCCGCTGGCTCTTGTTGAGCCACGACCGGCTGAACACGAACGAGCTCGTGATGACCCAGGAATTGATTGCCGACATGTTAGGTGTGCGCCGCGAGGGTGTGACGGTGGCGGCCGGCAGGCTGCAAGACGACGGCGCCATCAGCTATGTGCGCGGCCGCATTCAGATTCTTGACCGGGCCAAACTGGAAGCCACGGTTTGCGAATGTTACCGCGTCGTCAAAGACGAGGTTGATCGGTTACTCGATTAACGAGCGCGACTTCTTGCGTCTCCCCGCTCCCGGCCCTCCGAAACGCGATCGCCGTGAATCGCAAACGCGATTTGATCCTGATTAATGCCCGACCGAGATTCTTTGAAAACGCGCTTTGCCCTCGGCGTCCTGCCACGAAACATCGAGTACATAAGGAGTGGGTGCGCCCGGTACAATTGTGAGCCGGCCGATTTGATCGCGTTCATCGCGCGCCGGCTGTCCGTCTATCCAGGTCCGGTGCGCGATTACTGCGCTCTGCCGCGGCGGCATCGACTTTATGGCATCGAATCTAATGTGAGCTTCGGAGGGAGCGGCGGCCGTCTGGTCGGCTTTAAGAAAGACCGTCAGAATTTCTACCGATCTAAGAGTCGTCTCAGTTTCGTTGGTTAATTCCAGGAGCATCCTTGGCTTGGCATCGAGAAATTTCGCCGTCAAAGTTCGCTGCTTAGTTGTATTCATGGTGTCACTTTCAATTTGTCGACTAGGCGCTCAACGCCGCCGGATGGTTAGGTCTCGTCAGTAAGCGGGAAAGAAGACCCCGCAACTGGTTGAAGTTATCGGGCAGTGTCAGGTGAATGTTTTGACCGATCGCAATCTCGTAACCCTCTGCAATCCCCTCAACGCAAAAGATCACAACGGGCACCCGTTCGTCGGCATTTTTCCAGCACATTGGGATCCTAAGCTTAGAATTCCACGTGGACAAGTTGTCGCGG
>JADMIO010830117.1_pt1 | contig 113236 bp, 106 predicted proteins | sample 8958161 | NCBI WGS metagenome assembly JADMIO01 (sample SAMN16585339, study PRJNA669376) | soil metagenome | isolation source: Crop rotation soil | place: USA: Cullars Rotation, Alabama | collected 2011
GGCCGCGACTTCAAGTCACGTGAATTCCAAGCTTCGGATCCCACTGTGCTGGAAATTGGATAAATATAAACGGTAGTGGTAGTGGTATCGCCGCATACTGTACCGGGATTCACGTAGATTGTAACAACATAAATCCCTGTATCAGTATAGGTGAAGCATGGAAATTGAAGATTGGAAGTATCATTCGGATTTCCAGTCCCAAAATCCCAATGGTAAGTTGTACCACCAATACTATTGTTTTCAAAACAGATGGTATAGTCAGAGCAGTTGTTGATTACTGCAGGAACATCTGCAATCACTGAAGGGGTACAGTCGGCAACATTGAATTGAAAGTCTCTCTTGTGAACAGAGATAGAATCACCATTCCTGTACTCTGTGACACATACACCTACTACAAAGTTCCCAATAGTATTAGGAGTTACTGTAAGCTGGCCGGTCTTGGGATCAATCGCCATTGGAGGACTTCCACCCATAGGATTGTTTGCTGTGTAGCCACCTACATAAGTAACATATGCATATGGCGGAGGCAAAGGAGGATCAGGATAGGAGTTAACATTATCAGCTCCAATGAATGGCGCACACAAAGCATACACAAGCGAATCTCCATCGGGATCAGTCGCAGAATGATCGAATACAAATGGCACATTCACGCAAATAACCGTAGGAGGAAAATTATTAAAGGAAGGGCTGCTGTTGCAGGTAACAATTCCAGGATCGGGAATAGTACCCAAGTAAGTGGCCCCCGTATTGCTCGGGTCAAAAATATTTTGAATCAATGAATTCCTGCAACATCTCTGGTAGAGAATTGAATAACCGCCGGGAGAATCAGGAAGCGTAACGTTGTAAACAAATACGGCTTCCTCAACACACACATTCGGAGGAACAATTAAGCAGGGGTTATTTGAGTTATTATCAAGTGTGTCTGATCCGGTAAAACTGATCGGAAGTTTTGCCACTTCATTTCCGTTTGCATCAAAAACAAACACATTCGTTGGATTATCAAAAGGGGGAATTCCATTGTAACAATCTCTGTAAACTTTTAACGTGATTTCATACTGGTTATTCCCAAGGCATTTATAACTCATTTCTCCCCCAACAATATGAGACGCCTCTGTAATGTTCCATGTAATAACAAATAATGCAACACTGAATAGAATTAGTAATTTTTTTTTCATGTCTGGTGTGTTTTAGTGCCCTTTTTTGTCATCGTAATAATACAACATTTCCTTTAACGAAGTATTCCTTGGCAGTAGTGCCTGATTTGCCTTTCAGGTAGTAAACATACGTTCCCATTTCTGATTCTTTCCCATCATGTTTTCCATCCCATCCCTTGGTAATGTCAGTGGTGGAGTACACCAATTGCCCCCATCGATTGAAGACATCAAAGATCTCTGCTTCAAAAATTCCCTGAACAATCGGGAGAAACTCATCATTCAATCCATCATCATTTGGAGTAAAAGCATTGGGTACAATCACCAATGGATCAATAACGACCGTAACAGTTACGGTATCAATTAATTTACATCCTTCAGACGTTGTTACATACACGATGTAAGTGATTGTTTGATCAGGAGTAATTTCAGGATTCCAAATATGATCGTTATCCAAATAAGTAGCAGGTGTCCAGCTATATGTTTGCCCTCCTACACAATAAAGATGTGCACTAGTCCCTAAATACATAATCGTATCCGGCGTGGTTATCAGGGGATCAGGTACGACTACCTTTACAATCAGCGTATCCAAAACGGTAACAGGACAACTGCTTGTATCACTTGCCACGAGGTGATATTCCGTAGTAGCTGTTGGAAAGGCAAGCGGAGCAGCAATCGCTGGATCGCTCAAACTGAACGAAGGTTCCCACTCATAAGATGTTCCGCAGCAGGCATCAATCATCACCGTGTCGCCAATACATATTTGTTGATCAGGTCCGGCAATAATTAATGGCAGTGGCTTCACTCCTATATAAACGAGAGCAGTATCGAAACAGGATCCAATGCTTGTGGTAAGCGTGTAAAGAGTGGAAGAAGATGGAGTTGCAACGGGGTTCGCCGTCAAAGCATTCGAAAGGTAATAGGCAGGACTCCAGTAAAAATTCCATCCACCTGAAGAATACAATTGCACCGCTTCGCCGGGGCAAAGCGTTGTATCAGGGCCTGCTGTTGCATTGATCGCATTGATCACTGTGATGTCAACCGTATCTTTATCAGAACAGCCCCACTCATTTTCTACAGTTAGAATGTAAGCAGTATTTACATCCGGACTAACGAATGGGTTCTGAGCAGTGTCGTTGCTGATGCTGTAATCAGGAGTCCAGAGATAATTTCCTTCACCACTACCAAAAAGCTGCACGGTATCAAGATAGCAAGTGGTGGTATCAGGATAAGCACCAGCCACAGGCTGCGGATGGATGGTAACAAATGTGGTTACAGTATCTACACATCCCAATGTATTTCCAACAACCAAAGTGACGAGGTATGTTCCGGTGGTATCAAAAGTGAAGGTTGGGTTTTGAAGATTTGAAGTACCGAAGCTCGCAAAAATCCAATACCAGGAATTGATGTAACCATAAGTTGAACTGGTTGAATCTGTAAACTGTAATGGTACTCCCTGGCATCCGTTTACGGCATGAATGCCTCCGGAAAAAGTTGGATACACATACACCTGCATTGTTGCCGTGTCACCGCAAAAGGTTCCGGGATTGGCATACAATGTAACAGTATAAACACCGGTATCTGCGTACGTATAACTCGGATTATAAAGTGTGGAAGTATCTGATGAAAGTCCCGGTACTCCAAAGTCCCACAGAAAAGTAGTCGCACCGGTACTGTAATTCGGGAAGCTGAAAGTAAAAGCATCGCAGCCGTTCAATACGGATGGAATAGCTGCAATAGCAGGCAACGTGCATTGCGTTACATTGAACTGAAAGTCTCTCTTGTGCTCAGAAAGCAATAGGCCATTCCGGTATTCCTTCACACATACACCAACTACAAACTGCCCAATGGTAGTTGGCGTTACGGTAAGCAATCCTGTTTCAGGATCAATGGCCATGGGCGGCGCACCTCCCATCGGATCTATGGCTGTATAGGGATTGAGGAAAGTTAAAAAGCTGTAAGGATCAGGAGGGAAAGGATAAGGATTTAATGAAGTCGCTCCGTAGTATGGATTGCAAAGAGAGTAAACCAATGAATCCCCATCAGGGTCTATCGCTGAATGATCAAACGTAAAAGGTTGATCAACGCAAATGACGGTCGGAGGAAAATTGATGTAGTACGGTGAACTATTGCAGGTAACAATATTCACTGAAGGAATGGTTGCCTCGTAGGTACCCCCTGTATTCGAAGGGTCTACAATATTTACAATGGAATAATTACGGCAGCAGCGCTGATAAATCATTTTATACCCCAATGCGCTCAGTGGCAAATGTACCTGGTAAACAAAGATTGCTTCTTCCACACAAATATTTGGCGGCACAATCAGGCATGGATTGTTCGCATTGTTAGGAAGCGTATCTGAACCGGGAAATGGAACCGGCAAGTAGGTATAGTAATTTGTGTTGTTCCCCTCGTAAATGAAAATGTTAGTAGGGTCATCATAAGTAGCCACTCCATTGTAACAATCACGGTAAAGCTTTAGTGTAACGAGGTAGTCATCGTTCCCAAGGCACTGATAAAACATTTCACCACCCACAATGTGTGTAGCTTCAGTTTTCAGCGGCAATAGTGCCATTGCAATAACCAATAACTTCAATGATAATCGTAGAGGTAGACCCATTTGCTGATTAACGAGCGTAAGTTAGCAAATCTTCAACAGCTTAATACCTGTCAATTACAATTTTTCTCACCATGTCGGAAACCGGAGTACTGAACAGGAGAAAATAAACACCGGAAGGAAATTTGCTCACAGAAAATTCGGCATCGCCCCCTGAAGTCATTGTGGTTTCAAAAACTTTCCTTCCTGTTAAATCAACCATGGAAACTTTAATCTTCTTCTTGCTTAATTCATTTGAAAGACTGATGTGTAAATAATCAGTAGCAGGGTCAGGAAAAACCTTCACAGCACCTTCCCACATTTGTTGCTGTGCTTCTATTCCCGTCACCTTGCTATCATAGAAGTTGACTCCTCCCCTGTAATTTCCAACCAGCAGATCCATCTTTCCATCATTATTCACGTCAGCACCATTTACACATGACCGCGCTCCTGCTTGTATGCCACTAAAAACACTGTCTACCAAAGTAAATGTTCCGGTAAGGTTGCCATCAATGTTCGTGTATTTGAAAATGGTTCCCCGCTCACTTCCAACATACAGTTGATAGCCATTGCCATCATTTTCATCTACTAAAAAAGGTATTGAATAGCCTGTGAGAAAGCCAGCTACATTGATTTTAATATTCCCGAATGAAGTAGTCTGCAACAGAAAATTAGCATCGGTTGGTGTGCCGACGTTCATGTAGTAATTCATGTTCCCGCTTGATTCACCAATGAGAAGGTCAAGCAATCCATCATGGTTAACATCTACCAGCTGAGGTGCACTAAAATTCCCGATGTCAATTCCTCCATAGTTCGTTGCGAAGAAAACAAAATTTGCAGGCGCATTCAGTGGAGCAATGTTCTTAAATAGCAGCAACACGCCATCTTCTGTACCCGAAATCATATCATCATCGCCATCACCGTCGATATCACCAAAAGTGGGCAGAACTGTTTTTATATTCAGGGAGGAAATGTTTGCATAATCTCTTGTGATCAACTTAAATGAAGGTGCATCAGCTGTGCCTGTGTTTTTATAAAATGAAATTCTTCCGTCAAACAAATTCACATTGTCATCATTAAAATACCCGCGGTTCCCAATCAGCATATCCATTAATCCATCGGCATCCGCATCGAAGAAAACAGGATAAGCTCCTTCGCCGAGGTCTATCATTTCATTCACCAGAAAAGTGTCGGTAACTAAATTGAAATTTGCTGTAACAGCATCACCCGTATTCTTCCAATACCAGCTGCACCGGTAATTCTCTACACCTCCTGCGGCATTTGGTGCACCCAATAAATCCTTCAGTCCATCATTGTTCACATCAGCCAGAAATGGTGCAGGATAAATAAAGATATCTGCTGGTACATCGTAAGATGGGAACTGAAGGTCTTCCGTGCTAAAGTGTGCATCCTGTGGCGTACCATCATTGATCATATACACAAGGTTGTTGCAGGAGATGTCTCCCTTTAAAAACTCAACGTCACCATCTCCATCATTGTCCCATGCAAGCTCTGTTGATCCGGCATGCAATCCGTCTTTGAATTTATCATCGCCTTGCTGATCGGGTGAGTAGAAGCAAGCCGAGTTCAATTCATCAGGCAAGCACAAGCTCGGCTCGAAAAAATTTCCCCAACAATCATCATACTTTTTATACAACAGGCTATCACACCCATATCCCTTTTCCTTAGATTGATTCTCAAAGTATACAACAAACCCACCTGTGCTCCTGAATGTAACCACGTCCAAATCGCCATCTCCATTCACATCTGCAATGGCAGGAATGTCTACAGAGCTCACATAAAGATTGAGTAAAGAAGTATCAGAGGGATAGCGGAGCAAGCTGTCAGCATTCACAAATGCAATCCTGTTATTGCCATCGTAATAGCCGCGATAAACCTGGATGCCTACCCCTTGTGGAGAAGGAAAAACAGGACCTGTGGTATAGGTGAATATGTCTGCAATACCATCACAATTATAATCGTCAAGCAAGGCCCAATCATGCAGCTTCGGGAAATTCTTTTCGTATTGTGGATCATAAGTCAGGTCTACTTCATTCGGTGTTCCTCCATTGATAAAAGTGAGCACCTTGTTTCCCGTGCGATCAAAAATGAAAAGATCCTCAATCCCATCATTGTTCAAATCAACATTCGAAAACTGCGGATTATTTAATCCACCCGCCCAGGGATTTTTCATCTGCACATCATCCAACCCCTTAACCTCAATTGCAGTGTTTTGAAAGTATTGTGCATGCGAAATAACCACCAGCATAGAGCATAAAATTGTAAGAAGTGTTCTCACGATAAAATATTTTATGCTAAAGTAAGGAATGAAAAAATACGACTCCATCAGAACGGATACCCAACAGCAAATTGAAAAACAGGTGTTGTGTTTGTCTCACCTTTTTTAAGGCTGAAGTCTTTGATCACCCAACGTTCTCCTTCCGCATAAGAAGGATCATAAACTCTTGTTGCAAGATCAAAGCGCATAATGAAGTAAGTAAAATCAAGCCGCAACCCCACACCACTGCCAACCGCAATCTGCCGATAGAATTCATCGAACTTAAAAGCGCCACCGGGTTTTTGAGGATCATCACGGAGCAGCCAAATATTACCAGCATCAACAAAAGCAGCCCCCTTCAACCTGCCGATAAGATTGAACCGGTATTCTGCATTTACCTCGGCTTTGATATCACCGGCACTATTATAAAAATTGGAGGTATCGTTATAAGCACCAGGCCCCAATGACCGCACTTTCCACGAGCGAAGACTTGATGTGCCCCCAACATAAAACTGCTTTACATAGGGTACAACCTTGGAGTTACCATATGCATAAGCTGTTCCCTGGTCGAGGCGCAACACCAAAGCCCTGTTCCGTGTGAATTGAAAGTAATGCCTCACATCCACTTCATATCTCACGTATTGCGAAAAGTCAACGCCATAAAAACTATAGCTGCCAGTGGAATCGCGAGGACGTTGTATGACGGTATTACCGAGATAAAAAAGATTACCGGCCGTTTCGAGGTCAAGCCGCAAATAGGTGAAATTAGCAGTGCGGTCAAACTTCTGGTTGCTGAAGATAAATGCATAACCAAGGCTGGGTATAAACTGCTTGCTGAAAGATTGCTTGAGAAATGGATCGAGGGCAAGTCGCTCTGCAAATGCAGGAGTGTAAGTTGGAAATACATAGCTCATGGCGATGATGGGAAAAATAAATTTCTTGAGCGGGTAGTCCACCTCTTTCCATTCCATCGAATAGCTGATACCATAATTCTGAAGCGAGTACAAATTTGTTTGCTCAAACAAATTTCCCTTGAGTGAAATTTTTGTAACAGGGTTGTTATAGCAGGAAATCTTTGGATGAATGAATGGGAAAGCAAACTTTGGAATGTAGTAGTTGATCTGTCCGTTCAGGCTGTAAAACAAACTGTCTTTGTTCAGCACAGGTACCTGTATGCCACCAGCCGTGCTGATGTCAAAACGATTTGCGCCCGCTGCTACATTCTTATCACCAAATGAAAGACGAACGCCGCTTGCAAAATTACTTTCAACGTTGCCTACTTCTATTTCGCCACCAAGCGTGAGCTTTTTCGCCGGTTGCAGGTAGATAAAACAGTTCAGCGAATTTTTTACACCTGAAGAAGAGTCAGCACGAACAAACCGCACATTCGCAAACTTGAAAACTCCAAGATCGCTGACACGATTGAGCGTACAATCATAATCGTTCCTTGAGTATAGAGTACCCTTTGTAAGGAATATCGCAGTAGATAAAATCTTAGGGTCAATAAATTTCCTCGTTGACAGAAAGTATAAGCCATTGTACAACACTGTGTCATATTGCACATTACCAAGGTCATATTGAGGATTGTAATCTGAATAAATATAGATGTTGTTGATGCCGTACGTCTGCTGCTCCGGCAATGAGTCATCTTCCTGGAGCCGCACATAAAGATTTACCCGGTGATCGCCAATCGTTGTATCAGCATTGTAAAAGATGAAGTCTTTCCTGAAATAGAAATACCCGACATTCTGATAGTCACGCACGATGCGGGACTGCTCTTTTGAAAGCTGGTCCACATCAAATGCGTTACCGGTCTTCAAGTACGTTTTGCCTTCATTCCCCCGAATGATCCACGATAGCGGCGAAGAATTCATAGGAAAGAAAATACTGTCAATCGTATACAGCGGCCCTGTTTCAACTTTAAATTTTACCCGCGCCTTCTTTCTTTTGATTTCATATTCATAGTCTACCCGCGGAAACAGATAACCTTTGCTCACAAGGTAATCACTCATCAGGTTTGCTGAAGATGGAAGCAATGTAGAATCAAAGATTACCGGCGGCTCACCCACGGTCGTCATCATCCAATAATAAAATCCGCTGTCGCTGGTGGTATAAAAACGATTGTAAACAGCGAGCTTGAAAGGAATAATGCCCAATGCTTTTTTATTCGGCTGCTGCCTTGCAAGAGATGTGAGCTTGCTTGCAAGTGTGAGATTCTGATCAATGTTATCCCTGACCTTTCTTAGTCCCGTTGCAGAAGTTTTTACGGTGATGTTGTTTTTCTTCAGCAGGGCTTTGTCATCGGGTACATGCTTTAAAGTTCCGCAGGATGTAAGAAGGATCGCCGGCAGAAGTAATAAAAGAATGTACCTTGCACGTACCCGTCTTAAATGCATGATTTCGAAGTCGTTTGAAAAATACATCAATTCGCTAAAACAAAAAAAGTATCGCGGACAATATCAGCGTTTTATTGCTGAGGGAGAAAAAACCGTGCTGGAATTGCTGAAGCAGCAAACATCATTCGAAAAAATTGTTGCAACTGCTGAGTGGCTCGATAAAAATATTTCACCTTTTCATTTGCCCGAGGAAAAAATAATTGCTGTTTCAGAAATTGAAATGAAGCGAATCTCTAATTTCAATACGCCGGCGCCTGTAATGATGGTAGCTGACATGCCTGAATGGAAAATGAATGCTGCTGAAATTCGTTCATCCATGAACCTTGTTTTAGATGACATACAAGACCCCGGAAACATGGGAACCATTATCCGCACAGCCGACTGGTTTGGAATCAACAATATTTTCTGTTCTGAAGATTGTGTGGATGCTTACAATCCCAAAACCATCCAGGCGAGCATGGGATCGGTTACACGAGTGAAAGTTTTTGAAACAGATATCGCTAACCTCCTGAAAACATTTTCAGATGTAGCTGTGTATGGAAGTTTTTTGGAAGGGGAAAATATTTTTGAGATTGATTTTCCTGAACAAGCTTTTCTGATCATCGGTAATGAAGCCCACGGAATTTCTTCTTCACTACAAGATTTCATTCAACACCGCATTACCATTCCTCAATACGGAAAAGCAGAATCACTCAATGCTGCTGTGGCTACCGGGGTTATCTGTGCATTACTTAAGAACAAATAAAAGATTCATTACCTCATCGCCCCATCCGGCACCGGCTTTTCCAAAATGTATTTATAAATAAATTCTGTGCTCAGGTTCTGGTAATGAATGCCCTGGTTACCACCCCATCCATGTTTGCCGGTTGGATAAACCATCATTTCGAAATCTTTCTTCTTGTCTTCAAATGATTTAACCAATTGCAAAGTGTTTTGCATGTGTACATTGTCGTCAGTGGTGCCATGCACGAGCAGCAATTTTCCTTTGTATTGATCCGCATACGTGAGCACTGATCCCGATTTATATCCTTCAGGGTTATCCGCAGGTTTATCCATGTATCGCTCCGTATAAATATTATCATACAAGGCCCAGTCAACCACGCTTCCGCCCGCCATTCCATGCGTGAATACATCTGCACCCTTTGTCAGTGCCATGCAGGTAACATAGCCACCATAACTGAAACCTGTAATGCAGACTTTCTTTTCATTCACCCATCCTTTGCTTTCGAGCGACCTGATGACCGTGCTATAGTCTGTGATTTCCCAATGACCTAAATCACGGTACATGTATTCCATTCCCTTTTTCCCGAACTGCCCGCTTGCCCTGTGATCCATCGTAACCTGTACGATACCCTCCTGCGCCCACCAGATGCTTTGCGGGCTCATCACATAATTGTCATTGATATTTTTTGCACCCGGCCCGCCATAAATATTAATGAGCAGCGGATATTTTTTTGAGGGATTGAAATCTGCCGGATAAATAACTTTAACAGGAAGGTCAAACAAACCATCATCACTCTTTACAGTAAAGATTTCTGTTTTGGGAATGTTGTATCCATCCAGTGCGGTGTTCTTCGAATCATAAATCATTTTGTATTTACTATTCCTGTCAATAATGGCAATGCCACCTGCATCTGAATGATTAGAATAAGTGGATTTGAAGTAAGAAGCATTCTCAGATGGCTCAATGCTGTGGTCATAATCACCAAATGACAAGCGTTTCAAATTTTTTCCATCAAGCTGTACACTGTATAAATCATCCCGCATCGGGCTTTGCTTGGATGCAGTAAAAAAAAGCAGGCGTTTCTTTTCATCAATAAAAAGTATTTCACTCACGTCTCCCTTCCCTGTTGTGATTTCATTCTTCAGCTTTCCATTCATATCATACAATGAAAGATTCATCCATCCGCTCTTGTCACTTTTGATGATGAATCCTGATTGATCTTCCAATAGCGTAACGACTGTCGTTTCATCTATTGAGACCCATGTACTTTGCTTTTCATCATACACCTCTTTGATCTTACCATCAGGAACATTTACCTGGTAAACTTTTAAATTATTCTGATCACGGTTGCACCAGGTGAGAAAAATGCTTTTGCTGTCATGCTGCCATTGTGGTGTTCCGAAATACTGATCAAGAGTGGGATCAAAGGAAGCCCAGTTGATATTGCCACCCTGCGGAGCAACCAGTCCTACCTTAACCATGGGATCATCATCACCAGGTTGCGGATAACGGGTGTTGATGAGCGAGCCGCGTAATCCTTCCGCATTATAAATCGGGAAAACCGGAACCGGAGAATCATCAGTTCTATAGAAGCACAACATTTTACTATCAGGGCTCCACCAGAAAGCTTTGTAATGTGTCGGCCTGCCGAGAATTTCTTCCATGTAAACCCAGCTCAGGTAACCATTGAGAATGGTTTCACTTCCGTCTGAAGTTAACTGCGTTTCTTTTTTAGTAGCGACCTCAACAGAATAAAGGTTATTGTTCTTGGTGTAAGCAACCCATTTATAGTCGGGAGAAAACGTAGCGTTCTTTTCTTCTGCTGCATCATTGGTTAGCCGCACTTCAATATCATCATCCGTGAGATACAGATCATTGTTCTTGTTAATCAGTTGTGGGTGAACATCCCCTGAAAATTTTTCCAACTCTGTTGTTGATGCTTCTCTTCCCTTACCCGTGGTTGCATCAAAAATTCCGGCTTTGTTTTCTTCTGCGTTTCCATCATGGCGTTCGAAGCTGTAATGCGTATCATCAAGCCACTCAAATACAGGAGGGTATTTGTAAAGCCGTGGCTCTCCATATTTAAAAGCCTGTACTGCGGTAATGTTCTTCTTCTGCTGTGCATGTGATGCCGTGACAATAAGAGAAGCAAAAATGAAAAGGATGCGTGCTCGTTTCATGCGTTTTAATTTGGATAGCAATTTAGAAATTGTGTTGAAGCCTGTTTAAAAAACTTTCTCTCCCTTCTTCAGCCATATCCCCCAGGTGTGATTGTATGCGTGAACTTTAGCTGTAGGCTTTCCTGCATTATCATATACTGTATTTCCTTCATTCACCCATTCGAAAATGCCGCCATATAAATTAAATACCTGTGTGTAACCCGCAGCTTTGATTTTCTCCGCAACCTTTTCACTCCGGTAACCGACAGAACAATAAACGATGATCCGCTGATCTTTGGGTACGGATTGCAGACAGGTGTTATCAAAGTTTTGATAACCGACGTTTGCTGCATTCTTAATATGACTTACATCAAACTCCGCTCTTTCTCTCGCATCAAGGAAGAGCACTCCCGTTTGTTGCTGTGCTTCACGCACAGAGATTTCATTTACAGAATGCGCAAGCAGGTTCCTGAGTGTAAGGTTATAAAGTGAGTCATTTACCTGCGCAGTAAGTGTGTGTGTAAGAGCAATAAGAATAAGCGGAAGAATTGTTTTCAAGAAACAATTTTTAAACCGGCAGTAGTATAGCCAGGTAAATGTTGAGTGGAGAATACCGGGGTCGAACCGGTGACCTCTTGCATGCCATGCAAGCGCTCTAGCCAACTGAGCTAATTCCCCAAAGTGCGGCGCAAATATATTGCTTCACGCTTGCTGATGCATGTCTTTTAAAATCACAGCTGCTGCTTTTGCTGAAGCTCCCGAACCGCCAAGCTTTTCTTTCAACTCCCGGTAGCCGGTTAAAATTTCAGTTCTCGATTTTTCATTATCCAAAATATTCTTCAGTGCGCGCTCCAGGTTGCGCCTGCTCAAATCATCCTGTACGAGCTCTTCAAGGAGCGGCTTCTCCTCCACTAAGTTTACCAGTGAAATGTATTTCACGTTCACCAATCGCTTTGCGATCCAGAACGAAATTTTATTTCCCTTGTAACAGACTACCTGCGGCACATTAAAAATCGCTGTCTCCAATGTTGCCGTACCTGATGTCACCAATGCAGCCCTTGCCGTGGAAAGCAAAGAATAAGTTTGATTGAAAATAAGGTCGCATTTTTTCTTGCCGATTATTTTCCAATAGAAACTTTCCGGCACTGCGGAGAGTCCGGCCACTACAAAATGATAAGCCGGAAATGCTTCTGTCACCTGTAACATTTGCGGAAGCATGTTTGCAATTTCCATTTCCCTGCTCCCGGGCAGCAATGCTATTATTGGTTTCCCTTCCGGATTATTTTTCAGCGCAAGCTTTTGCGGAATAAAATCTTTAACGGCATCAAGCAGCGGATGCCCGACAAAATCAACTTCATAATTCCATTGCTTGTAAAAATCCTTTTCAAAAGGAAGGATCACCAGCATGCGGTCTACATCGCGCCTGATCTTATGCACTCTTGAAGACTTCCATGCCCACACTTGTGGAGAGATATAATAGAAGACCTTGAATCCATGCTTCTTTGCAAAGCCGGCAATGCGCAAATTGAAGCCGGGATAATCCACGAGAATCACCGCATCCGGCTGCCAGGTGAGAATGTCTTTCTTACATTCATCAATGAACCCCAGAATCTTGCGCAGGTTTTTGATCACTTCCAAAAACCCCATGAAAGCTGTTTCGCGGTAATGCCTGAGCAGGGTAACATCTTCCTTCATCATCAGGTCTCCGCCGAGGCCGCGGAAAGTTGAATCCGCATGCTGCCGCTTCAGCTCTTTCACCAGGTTAGATGCATGCAAATCACCTGATGCCTCACCGGCAATCACATAAAACTTCATCAGGAAAATTTAAGGATGATGATGAGCACGCCATAAAAAATGGTGGCGCCGATGATTCCTTTTGCGCCCTCATAACTTTTGTTGTTGATGAAATAAAAAAATATCGCAAGGTTGACGATGATGGAGAGCGATAATGCAGCGGAAATATTTCTTTCCGCAAAAAGAAAATCCCAATATGCCTGCAGGGTCATTCGATCGTAAAAGAGCAGCAGGTAATAAAGCAGGAAGCCGATGATGGGAAACACGAGGCCAAGGAAAGCGCCCATGTACCGGTTATCAGCCCTGCGGAATCTATTTTCTCTCCTCATGCAGCTTCCAGTTATTGTTGATGTAAGGAATGGCATGGTGTGCAGTGAGATCGAACTGTACCGGAACAATAGATGCATAGCCATGGGTAAGCGCCCACTCATCGGTATCATCGCCGTTATCGTAGTTCACAAATTTGCCTGTGAGCCAGTAATATGTTTTTCCTCTCGGGTCAATGCGCTCATTAAATTCTTCTTCCCACTTCGCCACTGCCTGCCTGCAAACCTTCATGCCCTTGTAATGTGCTTCGGTGATATTGGGAATGTTCACATTGATCAGTACATTTTTCGGCAACCCATTCTTCAATACTTCAGCCGCAACACTGCGTGCCACCCTCCTGCACAATGCAAGGTCAGCTTCATAAGAATAATTGAGGTAGCTGAAGCCGATGGCATTGATGCCTTCAATGGCAGCTTCCATTGCTGCTGACATGGTTCCTGAGTAAATGATGTTGATGGATGAATTGCTGCCGTGGTTGATGCCCGACACACAGAGATCAGGCTTGCCTTTGATGATTTTATCTACTGCCAGCTTTACACAATCCACCGGTGTGCCTGTACATTGGTAAGATTCTACGCCTTCAAAAATTTCCACCTTCTCCATCCTCAAAGGATCATCCAATGTGATTGCATGACCCATCCCTGACTGCGGACTATCAGGCGCCACCACTACTACCCTTCCCAAATGTTTCATCTCCTCTACGAGTGCATGTATGCCGGGAGAGGTAATGCCATCATCATTGGTGACGAGGATTACCGGCTTTGTTTTTTTAGACATGGTGGCAAAGGTAATGATTGGAATAGCAGGTGCCGCGCTCACTGCCCATCATTCCGGGGAACGAGGAATCCATAACCAATGGATGATCATGGATCCCTCTCCCGACGGGATAACAAAACAAAAGCCGAAACACCCCTCAATTCCCAATGATCTCCTTATCCTGCGCACTCCATGCGCCCAGTTGTTTCTTATGCCCGATCCAGCGGCCCCAGCCATACACGCTCTTGCCTGCATCTGATGGGTTCATGTTCACAATCGTGGGGCTGCGCTTGCTCTGCACCTTTATCAGGCACAGGTCGCCATTCGGGGGAGGATTGTCACCCGGCCACAATGCCACCTCGAACTCCGCCGCCTCTTTCGGCTTGCCACGGCTGGCACGCCCCAGCGCATCAGGCTGCTGCCGTGCCGTTATCTTCAGGCGCGAGCCCGTGAGCGACTCGATAAAAATATCGGGCACGCTCTTCGGCGTTTCGCTTGCACTGCGGAAAGTCTTGTACACCGTTATGCCCAATGCCTTGCGGTCTGTTGGTGTTACCGCAGGGTTGCCATTCAGGAACTGCTTCACGAAGGCACGAATCAATCCCTTAAAAGATTTCGTCTTCTCATTCAGTGTCTGCGTTTGCTCGCCCGTGCGTGTCCCCTTCTTCGACTTGTTACCTGCATTGTAGGCATCCTCATAGGCAGTCTGTCCGCTGTTCAACTCCGCCATCTGCGCGGGAGGCACTCCCCAGGTAACGGCCTTCGGCGTGGCCACCTCCAGGAAATTCTGTTCCCAGGCAAAAAATTCTCCCTGGGGCATGCTTAAATAATCACTTGTCATACTCGTTAGATTTTAGGTTTGAAAAAAATGAATTGCAACATGCTGCCGATGCGGGCAGCTACTCACAATGTCGCAGGCGGACCGCGAAAAAAGCTGCGCCCCCTTTGCGGGTAAGGGCAAAGCCATAAAATGTTTTTCGTGTACACGCAAGGCATTTGCGGCAATACGCAAAGCTGTTGCGGCATCACTGAAAATAATTTCGTTGTAACGTCACTTCTTTTAGTGCCCGCCTGCCTGCGCTGCGTGAACAACAGGGCGGCCATCTGCAACATGCAACCCACCCTGCTGCCACCGAAATTCTTCACCGTGTAAACGGAAATATTTTTTTGCCCGCCGCAAGCGCCTTTTTGTGGCGGTGGCGCTGTAATGCGGTGCGTGGTGCTGCTGCTTTGATGCAACAAAAACAATTGCCGCATCATTTTTTTGGTAACGTAACAAACACTTTGCATGGCGTGGAAAGAAAAATGGAACACTGCAAAAGTGAACACCCTTTTGCTGCTGCGCATCGCCATTTTGCCTGTCATACAAATGCATATCATCATTTAGCATGATGGCGGGAACAACCTTGTGGTTGACCGTTATATTAGCGTATTGTTTTTTTGAACATCAAATTCACTCCTCATGAAAACCCACACTCCTCCACGCCTTACGCCTGCGGAAAAACAAGTGGCCATTCTCGTATGCCTGCAGTTAGCGAACAAAGAAATTGCACAGCGACTCGGAAAATCTGTTGCTACCGTCGTAAGCCAGCTCAAAAAGATCATGGAAAAAGCAGGACTGAAAAGCCGCACCGGCATCGCACTGCTGGCAGTAAAGATGGGGCTGGTAGATATTGAAACGCTTGAGTTGTGGATTGATTGAGGGGAATGGGTTTGAGAAACTTGTGTGGTGCTACAGACTTTGGGTGGTGGGAAAGGTTTTTATATTTAGGGGGTGGAGGAAATTTATAATGACAGTCCTCTATAAAACAAACAGGCAGTATGATTAAAAAAATAATTAAATTGATTTTTGACCCACTGACCGTGATTAAACATGGTTGGACTGAGTTTATTATTTGGTTCGTGTTTACAATTTTTGCTGGACAATTAGGCATCATTCTAAACGTAATAATTAGAAAGTACTCATATGGCACCCCGGTGGTTCATTCAATATATTTAGACTCAATCACCGGCAGTTTTTACACTTTTGTAATAGCGACCGTTGCCTCAATGCTTGGACCATTATTCATTAACATCGTTGATTCCGAAAGATTGAAATTTAAAACACTTAAAGTGTTCGCCACTATTGTAACAATATTTACTTTATTCTTTACCGGAGTTATTTATTCTATAACACAATCCAAAAACAATTCTTCGCTTGGCAACATAAAGTTTAAAATTGACCCTACCCAACTGATAATCTATATTCTATCAATTTTCATTTGCATTTACGCTTATTCATTGATAAAACTGGACAAACACCAAAAGAATTACGGCCATTTAGATGACCCACCGTTTAGTGTAGTGGATGATAAAAAAGTTGCTACAGTAACACAGGAAAGTAAATCTATTGTTGATGACGGAAAAGGAAATCAATTATGAAACAAATAAAATTTATTGAGGTAACTCAACCAATAGGAACATTCTATTTAACTGCGTTGGATGCAGAAATGGTTGTAAGAATTACTGAAACACAGCCAAGAAGTAGTAATCCAATGGCGGTGCAACGTGATGAATCAATCGCAAGAATTAATGAAATTGCGGACTACTGTAGCGATATGGATGCGACTTTTCCAACACCAATCATTATCAGTGTTTACAATGATGCCAATGCTCAGTTAACTGACACACATATTGAATTTGATGAAAACAGTAAAATAGGTGAAATTATTGATGGTCAGCATCGAATTAAAGGGTTAATTAAATCAAATAAATTAGAAAGATTTGAATTGCCGATTATTATGATGTTTAATCTAACAAATGAAGAAAAAGCCTATGTTTTTTCAATAATAAACAGTAAGCAAACCAAGGTTTCAATGTCTCTGATTTACGATTTGTTTTCGCTTTCAGAACATAGAAGTCCATATAAAACTTGCCATGAAACTGCAAGAGCATTAAATCGTGATGAAGAATCTCCTTTTTTCAATCGCTTAAAAATGCTTGGTAAAAAAGAACAAAATCAGACTATTGCTTCGCTTTCACAAGGAACATTTGTAAAATATCTTTTGGAATTAATTACAAAGAACGCAGATGAGGATACTAGAAGATTAAAAAATAAAATTGAGTTAGAAAAAGATAGTAGTCTAATATTGAGAGATTACTTTATTCAAGAAAAGGACACAATTATTTATAAGCTCATCTTAAATCTTTTTTGTGGAGTTAGGGATGCTTTCGAAGAGGAATGGAATAATCCAAAAACATTTATCTTGTCTAAATCAATTGGCTTTGGCTCTGTTATAAAATCATTCCCCTTTATCTACCAAATTGGAGACAAAAAAAAAGACCTAACTAAAGACTTTTTTAAATCACAATTTTTGCATGTAAAAAAGTATTTGCAAGACAATAAAATCCGTTTGACATCTGAATTTTTTGGTTCCAATGAACAGGCACGAAAATATCTATCAGACTTAATTATTGCAGGAATAAAAAACGGTAGTTAACATGAGCTTCGCAAAAGTGGTGATCTCAGCTAGTGTAGGTCTGCAGTTGAGGATATGTGTTGCTGACTTGTGCTTTTTACCAATAGGACAAGTCGGCCCTGCTCATAGCTCTGCATCAGACTTGCGCTAGTGGTGAAGCATCGCTTTTACGCAAGAAAAAAGTTCAGAAGAAAATCAAATTGATAAAGCAATCCAAAATACTATCAGACCATAAGAAGGTTGGTAAGAAACTTAGACCGCCAATGCTTGATGTGTTTCCGGGTTGGCAAGTTCACAATAATGAAGTTCCCTACTTATACAAAGTAATGCCTGAAATTCTTTGGCAGGCGTTTTTAAATGAGAGATATGGAGTGAAAGAAACAGTAGAGATAACTATGTATTTACTTGAAACAATTCGTGATGCTACTAACTTGGAAAAGGGAAAGCTGTATTGTTTCATCAGCAACTTTGAGTTGTTAAATGAAAAGCAAATTGATAAAATTCTTGCGCATTTCTTTCGTAATCCCAATTACAAAAAAATTGAAGAAGCAATCAGACCATTTATAAATGTTTTTCCTGAGTGTCCGTTAAGCAAACTGTTTTACAATCCAACGCCAGAATTTTCTCAAAATGATTTAGAGCATGTAAAGAATATCATAAACAAGATGCTCAGCAAAATGGAGAAGGAAGCAACTTTTTGTTTGGCTAATATCATTTATTACGCTTTTCAAATGAATGTCCTTAAAGTGAATCGTGATAGTGAACTATTTAAGCTAAATGAAATTGAACACTATCCAGAAACAGAGGAATCCAAAAAACTTGCAAGTTTTCTAAGAGCATCAATTAACCCCTTTGTTGCAAATGACAATTTCGTTCTACAAAAAAGTAATTGGTCTAAATATTTTTGGAACAGAGCTTATCAATTAGACCCTTACAACATTGACGATTTATATTTTGACTGATGGAACAAATAGATGAACTACAAAAACTTATTGTCCGCTACATGGACAACATTGAAGCCGATTTGAAAGAACGTTGGAACAATTGGGAAAAGGATTTAACTACTCCTGAAATTTATGAGGTAATTGGTGGACTGATATCAAGGCAAATAACTATTGCAATAAATTTTATGAGTTGCAGTTCCATTTGGAATGGTCATATAGCCCCAATCATTATGAGAAGTTTGGTTGACAATTACATAAACTTCGCATGGATTCTTGAAGACCCTCTCACAAGATCGCGTAAGTTTATTTATTACGGATTAGGTCAGGAAAAACTTTTATTGGAGCATCGCAAAAAAGAATTGGAAACAAGGGAAGCTAATGAACAGGAGAAACAGTTAATTGAATTTACAGAGCATTGGATAAACCAACAGCGATTTACTTTTCTTACCGAAGTAAGTTTTAAAAACTGGTCGGATATAAATGTTCGTCAGATGGCAGAAGAAGCAAATTGCCTTGATCTTTATAATTATGTTTATCAGCCATTCAGTCATGCAGCACACAATACTTGGAATCACATAGCGAAATATAATTTATTGGAATCAAAAAATCCGTTACATAAATTTTTTAGAAAGCCAGCCATTTTCAAATTTCAACCTGACATTCATTATCTAGAACTTACAGCGAAATATGTAGATAAAATGTTCCGACTATATGACAAGAAGTATAATTTTCAACCAACAAAAGAATATTCTTTTCTAACCTTTATGAATCAGCTTGATGAGTTGACGGAAAAACTTTGGAAAGCACATCAGGAAAAAGAAACAGCAGCACAATAAATTTCTATCTCATGTTCGATTTTATCAAAACACAAATACAAATTTTCTTCAAGCGCGAGGAATCTTATGTTGAGGCAATTCAAGACAAGAACGATAAACCGAATTTGACTGAGCAGGAAAAGGACAGAGTATTGAAGTTGGTAAAAGAAAAACGCGAGGAAGAATTAAACCATCCGCCAACTATCGCAATTATAGGAAAGACAGGAGTTGGGAAAAGCAGCACGATAAACAGTTTGTTCAATGTAAAACTAGGAGTAAGTCATTTTGAATCTTGCACCCAAAAGGCAACGCCAATCAAAATAACAAACGGCAAAGGCGAAATAGTCATTTACGATATGCCTGGACTTGGCGAGGATGAAGAAAAAGACGAAGAACACAAACTTGAATACAAAAGAGTTTTGCCTTTGTGTGATGTTGTCCTTTGGATAATGAATGTTGCAGATCGTGAAATGTCATCGCAGCAGAAATACATCAGAGATGTAATGACTTATTTGGAAGGTCGGTTAGTTATTTGCGCAAACAAGGCAGACATGGTTCACCCTGAAAACTGGAATATGAAATACAATGTTCCATCAGATGAGCAAAATGACATTCTTGAAAAAAGAATTATTGACATTCGCAAAAAACTTCTTACAGTTGTCCCCAATATGAACGAAGAGGTAATAGTTTATTACTCAGCAACGAAGCGTTACAAATTAGATGCTCTGTTTGGAGCAATGCTTGCAGCTTGTCCGAAACACAGAGGTTGGGTATTAAATAACAGAATTGACTTAGCAGATTTCACTGAGTTAATTGATAAAGACATTTTAAAAAAATTAAGCGATGGCAAACGATAATGATAATGATTACATTTTCGGACGTCTTGAAAATGAAATGCGCCAAATTGAAGAACAGAAAAGGCGCAACGCACAGCGAGTAAAAGAATCTGAGAAAAACTGGTTGTCAAAAATTTTGTCCGAGATAGGTCGTGTTTTAGGCAAAGTTGTTATTGATGCTTTTGACTTTCTAAGTGACTTAATTGAAAAAATCTTTGGCTCAAAAAGATGAAGGCATTTTTCACATCACTAACATTTCTTTTTGCTTTGAGCGTTTTCGCTCAAAATAAAACGGCTGTTGTAAAAACAGATTCAGTTTTAAAAACAATTTCTGCCAACTCAAAAATTGACAGTGTCAAAACGGAAGCAAGCAATATCTATATCAATGTTCAAGGAGAAGAAAAAAGTTGGTGGTCAGATTGGCTTCCTTTCTTTGCAACTATAGTTGTAGCTTATGCTGCATATCGGGGAGTAATAAAGCAGTCCAAGGCATCTTCAGTTTCAGGTTTTCGCGTTACATGGATTGAAGATTTGCGGGTTTGCTATTCAAAGTTTTTGATTGCTCTACGAAATGTTGACACCAAAATCCGTAAAGGAGAAATTGATTTAAAAAAGCATAGCAAAGATGCAGATGTTGAGGAGTTGCAGTTTCTCAAAACAAAAATCAAATTACTTATCAATCACGGAGAAACCGAACATATTGCTTTTTGGGAAGCACTTACGCAATACATGCAAAAACATAATGAGTATTACAAAGGCGAGTATTCCATAGCAACGGAAATTGAACTTGATAAGATGCGTGTTAAGATGGAAGATTTGCTTTTAACCATTTTTAAAAAAGAATGGGATAAGGCAAAGAATTTTGGTTAGAAAAAATATAAGGCTAAGTCTGATGCAGAGCCATAAGTAGAGTCGACTTGTGCTCCTACTGCTCAAAGTATTTTTCACTTCTAATTAAAAACAGATACTTCCTTCGTCAGGATGACAAGTAATGGTAAAAAAAATCAGTCCCGCCAATCGGCAGGACTGTTAGATTCCATTTACTGCATTAACTCCTTTACTAATGCTGCACCACAATACGCTGTGTTACATTCATTCCCCTATCACCGGAAGCAATCAAAAAGTAAATGCCATTCGCAAGCGAAGAGACATTCATTTCCAAATGATTAATGCCGCTGTTCAGGTTGTGCTTTTCAACTGACATAACCCTACCCTGCTCATCCACGAGGTGCATAGTGATCTCCTGTTCTTCATTTACCGTCAAAGAATAATTGACGGTAGCCGTTGCGGGATTGGGATAGATGTTGTTTAACACCACCTCATTGGCATCCAATGCCAGCTTAGGTCCACCGGCTTTGATGGTCTTCTTGCCTGCCGCATTGGTTTGACTGTTCACCACGTTCGGCGCTGTGGTATAAGTGAAAGTGACAGGGTCGGTGCTGCCGTTGATCGTAACCGTTTTATCAAGCGTGGCATTGGCATCTACATTTACCGTCACCACGAAGTAACCATCTTCTGCCAGGGCGAGCGTGCGGTTGATGGATAAGGTATAAGTGTGCGGCCCGGCAAAAGTTGCCGCAGTAGAGTTCAGGTAACTGGCTCCTACAAGGTCGGGGGTATTTGGATTGTAATAGACCGTAACTGTTGTGAGATCGTTGTTGTCATGCGTGCCACTCAACGTGAAGGTGATTCCATTTACTGTAATAGGTTCAGTGGCATCCACCATTTTTGCAGCGTAAACAATATTGCTGGTGCTTCCCTGCAGAATATTGCTTGCTGCAATGGTTGCAGTAGTAAGTGTTAAATCAGCGGCTTGTATCTTCTGTGCCTTCGCCTTATTCGATTGTTGATCATCTACATTCGGGGCAGTGGTATATCCAAACAGAACAGGATCTGTATCACCATTGATCTGCACTGTTTTGTTATCGGTTCCTGTATTGCTGATGTTAACGGTGATCACAAAGTATCCATCTTCACCCAATGCAAGCGTGCGGTTGATGGATAACGTATAAGTATGCGGAGCTGCAAAAGTTGCTGCGGTAGAGTTCAGATAACTGGCTCCTACAAGATCAGGTGTATTGGGATTGTAATAAACAGTGACTGTTGTGAGGTCGTTGTTATCATGTGTGCCACTCAATGTGAAGGTGGTGCTGTTTACCGTAACAGGTTCGGTAGCATCTACCATTTTAGCAGCATAAACAATCACACTCGTAGCTCCCTGGTTAACATCTGCAACAGCGATTGTATTGGAAGTAATTGTTAAATCTGCGGCTTGTATTTTCTGTGCTTTGGCTTTGTTCGATTGTTGATCATCTACATTCGGCGCAGTGGTATATCCAAACAGAACAGGATCAGTGTCGCCATTGATCTGCACCGTCTTGTTATCTGTTCCAGTACTACTGATGTTAACTGTGATTACGAAGTATCCATCTTCACCCAATGCAAGCGTGCGGTTGATGGATAACGTATAAGTATGCGGAGCTGCAAAAGTTGCTGCGGTAGAGTTCAGATAACTGGCTCCTACAAGATCAGGTGTATTGGGATTGTAATAAACAGTGACTGTTGTGAGGTCGTTGTTATCATGTGTGCCACTCAATGTGAAGGTGGTGCTGTTTACCGTAACAGGTTCGGTGGCATCTACCATTTTTGCAGCATACACAATCACGCTGGTAGCACCTTGATTCACATCTGCAACAGCAATGGTGTTAGAGGTAATCGTTAAATCTGCGGCTTGTATTTTCTGTGCTTTCGCTTTGTTGCCTTGCTGGTCATCTACATTCGGCGCAGTGGTATATCCAAACAGAACAGGATCAGTGTCGCCATTGATCTGCACCGTCTTGTTATCTGTTCCAGTACTACTGATGTTAACTGTGATTACGAAGTATCCATCTTCACCCAATGCAAGCGTGCGGTTGATGGATAACGTATAAGTATGCGGAGCTGCAAAAGTTGCTGCGGTAGAGTTCAGATAACTGGCTCCTACAAGATCAGGTGTATTGGGATTGTAATAAACAGTGACTGTTGTGAGGTCGTTGTTATCATGTGTGCCACTCAATGTGAAGGTGGTGCTGTTTACCGTAACAGGTTCGGTAGCATCTACCATTTTAGCAGCATAAACAATCACACTCGTAGCTCCCTGGTTCACATCTGCAACAGCGATGGTATTGGAGGTAATCGTTAAATCTGCGGCTTGTATCTTCTGTGCCTTTGCTTTATTCGATTGTTGATCATCTACATTCGGCGCTGTTGTATATCCGAATAATACAGGATCGGTATCACCATTGACTTGTACTGTTTTATTATCTGTGCCTGTGTTGCTGATGTTAACGGTGATTACAAAATATCCGTCTTCACCCAATGCAAGTGTGCGGTTGACCGATAATGAATATGTGTGCGGTGCTGCAAAGGTGGCTGCCGTTGAATTCAAATAACTGGCGCCCACAAGGTCAGGCGTATTTGGGTTGTAGTAGATGGTTACAGTAACGAGATCGTTGTTGTCGTGTGTGCCGCTAAGCGTGAAGGTGGCATTGTTCACCGTAACAGGTTCGGTAGCATCAACCATTTTAGCAGCGTAAACAATCACACTGGTTGCACCTTGATTAACATCTGCTGCAGAGATGGTGTTGGAAGTAATTGTTAAATCAGCGGCCTGTATTTTCTGTGCCTTTGCTTTATTCGATTGTTGATCATCTACGGTAGGCACCGTGGTATAACCGAAGATCACAGGATCAGTATCGCCATTGATCTGTACAGTCTTGTTGTCGGTTCCGGTATTGCTGATGTTCACCGTGATTACGAAATATCCATCCTCATCTTTGGCAAGCGTACGGTTCACTGATAATGAATATGTGTGGGGTGCTGCAAAAGTGGCTGCGGTAGAGTTCAGGTAGCTCGCTCCAACCAAATCAGGTGTATTTGGATTGTAATAGACTGTTACGGTAACGAGATCGTTGTTGTCGTGCGTGCCGCTCAGTGTAAAGGTGATGTTGTTTACGGTTACAGGATCAACTGTTACTTCCATTTTTGCTGCATATACAATCACGCTGGTAGCACCCTGGTTAACATCAGCAAGCGCGATGGTAGATGAAGTGATTTTTACCGAGGCAATGGCGTAAGCTTTATTCATGCCGGCTGTTATCGCTACTGCTATAAGTAATAGCAAGTAAATTTTGTTTTTCATACGATGTTGGATTTTAGTTAGAAGATTATAATGGCTCAAAACTGCTGCGAACCCAAAAAGGTGCAAAATCCAATTACCAAACGGTAAGAATGAATGATTAAGCGGCAAGTCGCGGAGGATTTACACGCTCATTTCAATATTCAATGCTTTATTGAAAGTTTATTTTCTGGCGACCCAAAAAATTAATCAGTAGCTACCAGGTATGTTTTAAAAGGAGGAAAGAATTTTGAAGATCATTAAAGCTTTACTCCAGTCGCTTTAAAAGCCAGTTGTGGTTTAGGCTGCGTGATCAGGTCAATTTCTTCCTGTGATTTGCCTTCATCCTTTGCGAAGTGCTTTAGCTCCTCTACTGTAGTGGTGTCATAGAATGCATAACCGTTGATGATGGCCGTTTTGTTTTCGCAATTGATGGGTACATTAAAATCGTGGTTCCAATCTACAAACACATCATCACCGGCGGTATTCTCAAGGTTCATCCAGCAGCCTTCAGCTTTGCAAACCGAAGTCACTTTTCCTTTCACCACCGCATCCATTTTTGTTTGCCCCTGCATTTTTTGTGCAAGCTCATTCACGGTAATGGCACGCGCAGTGTCGAACTGCTTGCCGTAAAATTTCGGCACAGCATCATGCATGCAAGAAGTGGCAAGAAAAATAAAAGCAAGGAGTGTAAATAATTTTTGCATCGTGTAGTGGTTTAAAACATCATGGGTTTTTGATGTAGCGAACGGAAAATCCATTCGCACGGCGATAAGTGGTAGTCGTAATTTCAGGTTTTCCTTTTTCAAAATGAATCGCATACGCTGTTTGGTCACCATCAGTAGTGGAAGTCCAATAAAAACCCCATTCCCCTTTGAAATTATAAATATCAGTAGGGCTGATGTTCGCACTCTTATTGCCACCCATTAACAGGTTCATTCCGCTCTCCCCTCCCTGCAATAATGCTGTCAAAGCCTTTTGGTTTCCTCCATAATGGTTGATCAATTCCTGCCACTCATCTAGCGAAGGAAGATGCCAGCCGGGAGGAGCAGCAGCAATAGCGCTGCTGAAAAAATAGAGACGACCATAAGTTTGATTCGCCGCAGAGTCATTGTCGAAATAAAAACTCTTAGGTGTTCTGTAATTCCAGTTGTTTGTCATCCAGGTTTGGTTGCCAATTTTAATGGAAGGAAATTCGGATGCATTGGTACCGGCAAAATCAGCAGTAGCATGGGCCAAGGTGCCTGCTATTATGATGAGGAAGGAAGTGAATGCGGATTTCATATGGACAAAATTATTTATTTCAGTTCAGATTGCTGCGCTGCGCTGCCTGAGGAGCTGATCAGCAAGTACAATGGCGGCCATTGCCTCCACAATTGGAACAGCGCGGGGAACCACACACGGGTCGTGCCGGCCCTTCCCTTTCACGGTTACAGTTTCACCTTTCGTGTTCACAGAATCCTGCTCTGCAACGATGGTTGCAACAGGCTTAAATGCCACATTGAAATAGATATCCATGCCATTGGAAATCCCTCCCTGGATGCCGCCGCTGAAATTCGTCTTCGTAAAAACTTTTCCATCGTTCACATCAAAGGCATCATTGTTTTCAGAACCTTTTTTTGCTGCGCCTTCGAAGCCACTCCCATATTCAAAACCATGCACGGCATTAATGGAGAACATGGCTTTCGCCAGTTCGCCCTGCAGCTTATCAAACAGCGGCTCACCCAATCCTGCCGGGCAATTTTTTATGATGCAGGTGATCACACCTCCAACAGTATCTCCTTCTTTCTTTACTGCTTCAATCAGCTCAATCATTTTTTCTGCATCTGCATCATCAGCACAACGAACAATGTTTGACTCTGCATGATTTACCTGTTGCAACAATTCTTCTTCATTCTCCACATGTTTCAGTTGAGATTTCACGGAACCAACAGTCGTAACAAAAGCATGAATCATTACAGCTGAATGCGACAAAACCTTTTTTGCGATGGCACCTGCGGCCACAACCGCTGCCGTTGCCCGTGCGCTGGAACGGCCGCCACCCCGGTGATCTCGAATACCATACTTAACATGGTAAGTATAATCTGCATGGGAAGGCCGAAATGAATCGGCGATGTGATCATAGTCTTTCGACTTTGCATCTTCATTGGGAATGAAGAGCGCAATAGGAGTTCCAACAGATTTTCCATCGAACACACCGGACAGAATTTTTACCGTGTCACTTTCCTTTCGTTGCGTGGTAATGTGTGATTGGCCCGGCCTGCGACGGTCGAGGTCACGCTGAATTTCCCCTTCGCTGATGATCACACCTGAAGGACAACCATCGATCACGGCTCCGATTCCTTCACCATGAGATTCACCGAAAGTGGTGACCCTGAAAATTTCCCCAATGCTGTTTCCTGCCATGTAAAAGATGCTCTTCTGTTGATGATGAATGGATGCAGATGAAAAACATGATCATTCAAACTGTTCTATCTTCATCCGCTCAAATGTGGTGATGAATTTCCTGTTCAAAAATATCAAAAGTTTAGCGGGCATCCGTTCCGAAGGAACTGAGTTGTTGCGTGGAAATGAATTGAAGGAGCTGCCTTCTATCGAAGATGCATGGCTTCATGTGAGTGCAGGCAAGATCGCGGCATTCGGAAGCATGAGCAAGGCAGATTTTACTTCCTTACGGGGAAACAACGAAGTAGTTGATTGCACCAATCGAATCATGTTGCCTTGTTTCTGTGATTCACACACGCACCTGGTATTCGCAGACTGGAGGCAAGAAGAATTTGTTCACAAAATCCAGGGATTGAGCTATGAAGAAATTGCCGCACGAGGGGGTGGCATTCTCAACTCAGCGCGAAAGCTGAATGCAACATCAGAGGAAAACCTGCTGCAGCAAGCGCTGCAAAGAATTGAAACCATCAAAAACCAGGGAACGGGTGCGGTAGAAATCAAGAGCGGGTATGGTTTAAGTTATGATGGGGAATTGAAAATGCTTCGCGTGATTAAGAAGCTAAAGGCTCTATCTCCCATACCGGTGAAGGCTTCTTTTCTCGGTGCGCATGCCATCCCCGCTGAATACAAGGATCGGCGGAATGAATACATCAAAATGCTCATTGATGAGCTGATGCCAACCATTGCAGCAGATAACCTTGCCGACTACTGCGATGTTTTCTGTGACAAAGGTTTTTTCTCACCTGAAGAAACAGATCAAATTTTGCAGGCAGGTTGGAAGCATGGATTGAAACCAAAGATTCATGCAAATCAATTAGCCATCTCAGGCGGTGTGCAGGCCGGCATTCGCAATAATGCCATCTCCGTAGATCACCTTGAAAGTGTAGGTGATGAAGAAATAGAGGCTTTAAAAAATTCCACCACCATCCCTACCCTGCTGCCTTCAGCCGCTTTCTTTCTGCGGATGCAATATCCACCGGCAAGGAAGATGATTGAAGCGAATCTTCCCGTTACGCTTGCAACAGACTTCAATCCCGGATCATCACCCAGCGGCCGCATGAGCTTCGTGATTTCCCTTGCCTGCATCCAAATGAAGATGACTCCCGAGGAAGCCATCAATGCTGCCACACTCAATGGCGCCCATGCCATGGAATGGAGCGATGTGATGGGCAGCATCACCGTCGGCAAGCAAGCCAATCTTATTCTCACCAAGCCCATCAACTCCATTTCAAATATTCCATACAGCTTCGGCTCAGATGTGATTGAAAAAGTTTTTATCGGCAGCAGATGAAACCAACCTTTTGTAAATTCGGTTTGGTGATTCAATCATCAGCGTTCCGCGAAGAAAATGATGTTCACTCTTTAAAGTCCCAATAAATATTCAGGAATGAATGCATCCCAGCTCAAAGAATTTGGATACGTGATTATCCGCATCGGCATTGGTGCACTGCTTGCCCGCCATGGCTTCCCGAAAATTACAGGCGGCATCAATGAATGGGTTAGTCTTGGCGGTGCCATGAAAGATATCCTGGGCATTTCATTCTTGCCTGCGGTGTGGGGCTTTATGGCAGCTGTCGCAGAATTCTTTGGAGGGATTTGTATCGCGCTTGGTTTTCTTTTCAGGCCTGCATGCGCACTTCCATTGTGCGTAATGATTGTTGCCTTTGCTGCGCACATGGTGAATCATGATCAATTCGGTGATTGGGCTGAATCTGCCGAAGTCGGAATCGTATTGCTTGGAATGTTATTGATGGGTGAAGGAAAGTTTTCGTTGAGCATTTCATTGAACAAATAAAATATCAAACCCTGATTTTGTAATGGAGTATATCGATTACTATAAAGTGCTGGAGCTCGATAAAAATGCCAGCACCGATGACATCAAGAAAGCATTCAGAAAGCTGGCGAGAAAATACCATCCTGACCTCAACCCAAAAGATGAATCGGCAAAAAAGAAATTCCAGCAGGTGAATGAGGCAAATGAAGTGCTGAGTGATCCGGACAAGCGAAAGAAGTATGATAAATACGGTAAAGACTGGAAGCATGCAGATGAATTTGAAAAAGCCGGACAATATCGGCAACCGACGGGCAATCAATACAACGAAGATTTTTCGGGCAACTTTTCTGAAGAAGGATTTTCTGATTTCTTTGAGTCCATGTTCGGAGGAAGGTCAGGCGGAAGAAGCAACCCGCAGGTAAAATTCAGGGGACAGGATTTTAATGCAGAAGTGCATCTCATGCTGGAAGAAGTTTATAAAACACATCAGCGCACTTTTACGGTGAATGGGAAAAATATCAGGGTGACCATACCTGCTGGTGTAGAGAATGCACAAACAATCAAGATCAAAGGTTATGGCAGTCCCGGAATGAATGGCGGCCCCAATGGTGATTTGTACATCACCTTCAGGATTGCAAATCACTCACATTTCAAACGTGATGGCAACAACCTTTATGCAACAGTCGATCTCGATCTTTACAAGGCAGTGCTTGGCGGAGATGTTACTGTTGATACCATGGATGGAAAAGTAAAACTTACCATAGCCCCGGAAACTCAGAACGGAACAAAAGTAAAATTGAAAGGAAAAGGATTTCCTGTCTATAAACAGGAAGGATCTTTCGGTGATCTATTCATCACCTACCAGGTAAAAATTCCCTCCAACCTTTCTTCAAAGGAAAAAGAGCTATTCGCAGAACTTTCAAAACTCAGGTCATGATGGAACACGAAAAACTAATCTCCATCGAACAATTCTGCAACCATTACCAAGCAGACGTTGCATTTGTTCATTTACTTGGCATGCATGATTTAATTGAGGTAATCAATATTGAACAAGCGCCTTACATCCATGAAGAAGAGGTTGACAGGCTTGAGAGGCTATTACGATTGCATGATGATTTGGAAATCAATGTTGAAGGTTTGAATGCCGTAGCCCAATTATTGAGTCAGGTAAATGATTTGCAGCAAGAACTAAACAATTTGAGAAATAAGCTTCGGATTTATGAGAGCGAGAATGATTGATCAGTGCTTCACAATCATCTGCAAAACTTTGGTACCGGATTTACCTGTCACAGTGACAAAGTAAATCCCATCTACTGCTGTTGAGGGTAATTTTAATGATACCATTGTTAAGTCATCTTCCAAATCAACTTCCTGAGCCAAAATAATCTGCCCGACAATATTTGTTATGCTGACGGTGATCTCTTCACTAAAGGCTGAAAGAATGTTCAGCTGGAAATTTCCATCGTTCGGATTTTGCAAGATCATCACAGTAAGCGATTTGTCTTCTGTATTTGTCTTGCAGGAAGAATAAACAGTTGCAGCTGCAGAAGTTTTTTTACAACCATTTTGATCCGTGACTTTAACCGTGTAGTCTCCTGCTGTTGTTGCTGTGTATTGTTGATTGGTTGCGCCACTGACCTTTACTGCATTCTTATACCATTTGTAAGTTAATCCAGCCCCACTGTTTGCCTGGAGTATTACCTGCCCTGTGTTGCAGATATCCAGGTTTCCTAATGGAGTAACAGTAGCAGCAGGTTTACTCAGCTTATTAACGGTTGTGGTGGCAGAGGTTGTGCTGCATCCTTCAGTTGAATTGACTGTAACAGTGAAGTCAGCAGTTTTATTGGATGAATATGTATATGAAGAAGTTGTTGCGCCTTCAATGGCCACTCCGTTTTTATTCCATTGATAGTTATAGCCATTTCCAGTTTTTGCAGTCAGGGTTACTTTACTTCCCTTGCATGAATTCACAACCGATCCATTGGTGATCAAGGCTTCGGGTAATAAATTTTCCGTTACAAGAATCGCATTGGAATATGCAATACATCCTTGGTACGCAGTACTGAATGTATAACTGCCACCGGCGCTTGCTGTATAAGAAGAAGCACTGGCACCCTCAATTGCTAATTTATCATGGTACCATTGGTAAGTGTTATTCAAAGTAAAGTTTTCTGCAGTAAGCATTACGCTTCCACCTGTGCAAAAAACAGTGGCGCCTTGCGAAGTAATCACCGGTGCCGAAACATTGTCATCAATGATGCCGCTACAATCATCATCAAGGTTGTTGCAATATTCAATCGCACCGGGATGTAATGAAGCATCCGCATCATTGCAATCAAACTTATTCAGTACATATCCGGTAACGCTGTTGCATCCTACCAATGAATCATTCGGATTGCCATAGCCATCGAGATCAAGGTCTTTAAAAAAAGTTTTTTGAAAACAAGCTTTAATAACCCATGCATCGAGTCCGCCATGTTGGTTGGATACATCTCCATTATTTGAACCCGTAAAACCTGCGATCAACAGGTTGCCATTATCCATTTCTTTTACCACCCGGCCTTCATCAAACTGGGAACCACCAAAAGTTTTTTGCCATTGCAGGTTGCCAAGTGAATCACATTTTACAATCCATGCATCGCTTTGGCCGTGTTGGTTGGTCACTTCTCCGGCTTTGGATTTCACAAGGCCAGCTAAAAGATACCCGCCATCTTTGCTTCTTTGAACATAGTAAGCATAATCATCAGCAGCACCGCCAAAGGTTTTCTGCCACTGTATGTTTCCTGCTGAATCGATCTTAAGCAACCAATAATCAAATTTCCCGAAGTTGCCGGTTACATCACCATCGTTGGATCCAACATATCCTGTAATCACATAACCATGATCAGGAGTTTGCTCAACCCATCTTGCGGCATCATCGCCGGTTCCGCCGTAAGATTTTTTCCAGATAATATCACCACCTGGTGTCAGCTTCACTGCCCAAAAATCCCTTGATCCTTTATGATCATTCACATCACCATCACCGGATGATGCAAAACCTACCACCAGGTAACAGTGATCATTGGTTTCCACTACATCTGCCGCCTGTTCATCGCTGCTGCCGCCATATTCGCGAGCCCAAATTTTATTCCCATTGGCATCACACTTAACAATAAAATAATCCTGGCCTCCATGGTTGCCAGTAACATCACCATCGGTTGATTCCGTAAAACCTGCAGTGAGATAATTTCCGTCTGAAGTTGGAATGGTTCGGTATACATTTTCAAATCCCGAACCACCGAAAGTTTTCTTCCATGTGATATCCAATGATGCACTGAGCTTGAGAATCCAACAATCAAAATCACCATGATTGCCGGTTACATCACCATTTACTGACGAGGCTTGCCCTCCCACTATAAAACCTCCATCATCAGTGGTAACCAGGCTTCGAGCAAAATCATCGAGGGTGCCGCCAAAGGTTTTCTGTGAGACAATACTGCCATTTGAATCGGCTTTCACAATCCAGTAATCACTTCCCCCATGATTAGATGTAACATCTCCATCCGTAGAGCGGGTATAGCTGGCCGCTGCAAAAGCGCCATCGTTCAACAGCTCCACCGTTCTGAACTCCTCATCTTGCGTGCCTCCATAAGCATGCTGCCAACTGATAACGGGTGCAGCTTGTCCAACTGCACTATCAAGTGAGATGACGTGTAAAACTATTATAAGTAGGAAGAGAGTAATTCCTGGCTTCATTGAGATAAGATTAACAGATTCTAGTAAACATAATAAAACTATCCTGCGTATAAATAACGCTTTTCAATACTGTGAATATCTAAGAATTAACAATGGAATCCATCACTAACCCTATAAAACTAAATACGATATTTGAAGCATCAGTGCTGCATACAATTGATTTCCTGAACCAGCAGATTAAAATGCTGTCTTCTATCTCGAATTTAAAACGGTGCCTTGCCATCATTTAAATTTAAATGGAAACACTTGAATCCATCGTTCAAAGAGGAAAGCCGGCAGGCACGCATCTTCATTTCAACTACTTACCCCAGTTTGCTGCTTACCTGCTAAAAAATAAAACGGAAGAGTTTGCGATGCAGCAATTGCTGCTCTCGCGTGAGATACAGTTGCCTCTGTTAAAATTTCTTGAAGCATTACCGGAACGGGAAATGGTTGCGCTTTCTCTTAAAGCAACTAAGGGCCTGCTCACCTACTTTTCAGAAAACAGGATCGCAGAATTCATTGATAAGTCTTTGCAAAATTGGAAGCTGAATGTTCTACCAATTGTGAAACGGGATGATATTGTGGCGGACGATATTTCGTTGCTGGGTTTTATCCGGCGAAAAGTTTTCCGTGACTTGTTTTTGCATTACAGCTCCGATCTCAACTTGTTTCGGAATGTGATGGAAGAAGTGGACCAGTTTACTTTTGAATTGGAAAAGGTTTGCTTCAAGAATCTGTTTGAGCTGAATGATGCAAAACTTAAGGAGCACAATCACTTCATTAACCAGGTAAGCCAAACAATACCCGGTATCCTGTATGTTTTCGACCTCTCTTCACTTCGCCAGGTTTACAGCAACAGAAAGCTTGAGAAAGTTCTCGGCTATACCATCAGCGACATCAGGGAAATAGGCACCTCTTTCCTCGAATCAATTGTACATGAAGATGACATCGCAAGTCTTCGGAAAAATGTAAATGCATTTTTAACCGCACCGGATGGTGAGATGCGGATTGCAGAATATCGTGTGAGAAGCAAGAAAGGAAATTACCACTGGCTACGCAGCTATGAAACGGTTTTTAAGAGAGATGAAAATGGAATTCCATCGGAGGTTATCGGGATCTCCATCGATGTGACGACTGAAAAGGAAATTGCCCTTCAGCTTCAAACCCGCGAGCAGCAACTGCTGGAAGCACAGGAAATCGCTGAGCTCGGAAATTTCGAATGGAACATACAGGATGAAAGCAGCTCCTTCTCTCCACAGGTGCAGAAAATATTTCAGTTCGAGGAGAATAGTAACCTCACCACCTTCCTGGAATATGTACATCCGGGAGACCGCAACAAAGTGAAGGCAGCAATTGACAAGGCCTTTAAGGGTGAAGGGATATTTGAGTGCGAGTTCAGGTATCGCATAAATGGTATTGAAAAAATTATCTGGTCGCGCGGTGTGGTTTCATTCGAAAACGAACAACCGCTTAAGATGAAAGGCACTGTAATGGATATTACACAGCGCCATCACATGTTGCAGGAATTAGAGCGCAGTGAAGAATTGCATAAGCAAGCGCAGGCGCTTACTCATATTGGTAACTGGAGCTGGTTTCTTTCTGACAATGCCATCCAATGGAGTGATGAGCTCTACAGGATCTATGGCTTAGAGCCACAGTCAGAGGTGATCACCTTCGAGCGCTTTTCATCGCTCATACATCCCGATGACAGAACACAACGACTGCAACAAATAGATGAAGCGCTTGAAACGCACATAGCTGAAGACTATACCATGAGGATTCTTTGCGAAGACGGGAGTGTAAAAGTTTTGCAGGGCAAAGGCCAGGTATTAATGGATGAAAATGACCGCCCGTACAAACTGATCGGTACCTGCCAGGACGTAACAAAACAAGTTCAGCTGAACCAGGAGTTGAAGGAGAATGAAGAAACTTTCCGTCAGCTGATCTTTAATGCGCCCGATGCAGTTATCATGATTGACCATGGAAGCAACATCCTTCTATGGAATCCCAAGGCAGAAGAAATCTTTGGATGGAATGATGAAGAGGTATTGGGCAAGTCTCTTGTACAAACCATCGTTCCGATTCAATACAGGGATTCTCATTTGCAAGGACTGATCCGCCTTCAAACCACGGGAGAAAGTCACGTGCTGAATAAGACACTGGAAATTACTGCGCTCAATAAAAAGGGTGAGGAGTTTTATATTTCTCTTTCCATTGCCCGTTCGCGCCGCGCAGGAAAACCGGTGTTCATTTCTTTCATCCGTGATATTTCAAAAGAGAAAAAAGCGGAAGCGGAATTGGAAGAAAGCCGCAATCAACTCGCTCACCTGAATGAATCCTTACAACTAAAGAACGATGCGCTTGTTAGAAGCAACCGCGAGCTTACTTCATTCAACTACATCGCCAGTCATGATTTGCAGGAACCTTTGCGGAAGATCAGGACATTCAGCAACCGCATCATTGAAAAAAATGATACCCTCACTGATGATACGAAAGAGTTCTTCGGTCGCATCATTTCATCTGCCGAGCGCATGCAGCTCCTGATTGATGACCTCTTGTCATTCTCGCGCACTTCAATGAGCGAGAAAATTTTTGAGCCGGTTGACATGAATGCGATTCTCCGGGAAGTGAAGACTTCGTTGAAGCATTCAATTGATGACAATAAGGTTAAGATTACCTCTTCACAATTGCCGACCATTAAAGGCATTCCATTCCAGCTGCATCAATTGCTGGAAAATATTTTTACCAATGCCATTAAGTATCAAAACAATAATGTCGCTCCCAAAATAAAAGTCTCATCAACCATCGTCATGGGCAACCAAATTCCGAATGTGAGTGCGATACCACGAAAGAAATATTACAAGCTCAGCATTGCAGATAATGGAATCGGTTTCGAAGATCAATATGCGATGAGAATTTTTGAACCATTCAAACGCCTGCACGGAAAGAATGAATATTCAGGCACAGGTATTGGCCTAGCCATCTGCAAAAAGATTGCAGACAATCACAATGGATTTATCAATGCTGAAGGAAAGCCGGGTATAGGCTCTGTGTTTCATGTTTATCTTCCGATGGATGACAATTGATTTTTACCTGCAATGCTTCTTCACCTGACAAAGAAGTAGATGGTGAAAAAGATTCCCACCCCTATTATAAACCAGTGAAGATATTTCTGTGAAATGTGCGTGCCCATGTACGCACCAAGGTAACCGCCCAGTATGGCAGCCGAAACCATTACCAATGCCTGCGACCAGAAAATTTCTTTCATGAAAACAAAAATCATGACGGCAATTCCATTGATAAATGCACCGAGGTAAGATTTGAGCGCATTCATCTGCTGCAAATCGGCAAAGCCAATGAGACTAAATGCTGCAAGCATCAAAATACCAAGCCCACCGCCGAAGTAGCCACCATAGGCAGCAATAAAAAATTGCAGCGTAATAACTGCAGTCGTATTGGATGCGTTAGCAGGAAGCCATTTATTATTTACAATCCTGTTTTTAAAGATGAGCAGCAATGTAGCAGAGAGCATTAAGTAAGGAAGCAACATTTTTAAAACATTCGGTGGCGTTATCAGCAGCAGAATGGTTCCTGCAATGCTACCGATGATACTGATGATCGTGAATGCTATGAGCAACGATCTTTTAACCTGCAGCTTATTGCGATAAGTATATGCACTTGAAATTGCACCCGGCCACAGTGCGATCGTGCTGGTCGCATTGGCATTTAAAATCGGTACCCCAGTGAAGATGAGTGCAGGAAAAGTAAAAAAACTTCCCCCTCCTGCAATTGCATTGAGCGCGCTGCCTGCAACAGCAGCAGTGGTTAAAAGAATGATTTCATTGATTGACATGAGAAGCGATTCCTGTTCTGCACCATTCAGTTTTTAAAAACCTTCTTCGTTATAAAATGATCCCCATCGGACAGAACGAGAAAATAAATTCCAGCAGGCAAATTGTTTTGCGCATCATCTTTTCCATTCCAAAATAATTGGTGTCCTCCGCTTGCGAATGTCTGACTGAAAAATGTTCTCCTGCAAATTCCCATGGCATCAAACAATTTCATTCCGACATTCATATTTTCAGAGGCAGAGAACGTAATTGCCGCATCATCATTTACAGGATTGGGTGCAACAGACAACTCAAATGCACTTTCATTTACTTCGTACGCTGCTGTTGCAATATTCAATGCGCCGCAGTTAATCACAAATGAATTATCAGGATAGCCGGTATCATTCCAAAGCATGCCCACATAATTTAACCGCTTCCAGTTCCAGTCTGAACCCAATGTTCCGCTGAAGGTATAGCTGTAACTTCCACCCGATGATGGAATCACCAGCGGGATGGTGCTGGAAGGTGCTGCCACAGCAAGCCGTGCAACATTGTTGTGCGCATAGTTTACGATGGGATCGCCTAAACCAACAAAAGGAGAATTGGGGTCAATGCTACCATCATTGTAATAATTTTTCTGTCCCTGGCTGATGATGGAGTCTTCAGTAATAATGAGTCTTAAGGCATACGTGCCACTTGCCGCACCATAAAAGTTTGTCGTAACTTTAACCGAGTAATGCTTGGTAACAGTATCAACGGTTGCGCCGGAGAGCACAATATCTGCAGGCACTGTGTATTGCAACCTTTCATCTGTTGCATGAAACCAGTCCACCCTGTTCAGCACCGGCCCTGACTGCCATGCATATTCAAAACGATCAATCATTCCTGTCGGGTAACCCACAACATTGTAAAACTCAGCGAGGTTATACGATTCATTGATGGCGTAAGGATCGGTGCTGTGATAAGCGATGGTAACCACATGGCCGGGAAAAGAATCTTCATCCAACTGCGCCTTGTAATCTCCATCAGGACAATACCCGCACCACTCACCAACAAAAGTTTCCAACGGAATTACTTTAAATGGGGCGAAGGTCAGCACAACAACAGTCTTCTTTAAAGTATCATCACTCTTATTGGTATCGTTCAAATTGTTGGGATCTGAAGTCCATACTGTAATGTTGTGCACTCCCGTTGAAGAAAAAACTGCGGGACTGCTGAGCGCAAACCTGTAGTAGGCCAGGTACTCAATATTTACCCCGGTGATCGATTGCGTGATGGCTGTTCCACCGTCAACAGAAAAATTGATCTTGAAGCTTGTAATGGTTGACTGCGGACTTTTCACCACGCAATAGAGTGGTTGTGTTTGAATGGCGTATCCATCAATGTTTACACTTGCCAATGTGATATTGGCCGCAACGATCATTTTCGAAATGAAGCATAGCGGAATAAGGAGGGAAAACTTTCTCATAACCGGCGTTTAGATCAAAGATATGATTGTTCCGATTGCGGTGATGGTTCACCTACAAAATGCTTTGGCCGAAAGTCAGCAGATTGTTATCAGGATCAAGCAATGAAAATTCCTTTTGTCGCCATGGCTTGATTTGCAGATGACCTGCCTGCGGAAATTTTAGTTTCTTGCCTGATGCCAGTTGATATAGTTCATCAATGTGATCGGTCCTGATGTAAACCTGTCCATAGTTTTCTTTCGGGTCAAGTTCAGTAAACTCAAAAAAGTGGATCTGCACCTGGTCTTTTTCCACCATCAGATAACCTTCATAATCCGCATCTCCAAATTCACGGAACCCCAGTTGATTGATATAAAATTCCTTTGTGAGGTCTTTGTTTCTCATAGGTAATTTCGGATGAATGGCTGTGAGCATATCTTGTATGTAGTGTTATGGAAATGAAAATGCAGCATCACTAGAACTTGAACCCCGCAGTTATTCGGGGTGCAAGAATGGATAAAGTGCCGTGCGTGTAGTTTCCATCAATATCAATTCCTGTAACCCTTCCGATACCCAGCTCCACTCCTACGGAAAATAGTTTGTACCTGAAACGTCCACCGGGAACCACCTGGAACCCGGCATCAATAAAAGCATCATCGCCATCATTGAATGTTCCGTTTAAAATAAAAGTCGGCATCAAATCGACGAAGACATCCACCGCCATCTGATCATTGAAAGCATAACACCCCGTGGGTCCAAATCGCAGGGGTTCAAAGTAGATACTCTTGTATCCGTCTTTCACACCCACTCCTAATGTTAACCATGTCACATTCATCCCGATTCCAATCTTATCCTCTACGGGTTGGGTGAAAATGAATTTGTTGCCGATGCTTATGGTAGGTGTGATGCCAAGAAAAGATGAAACATTTGAATAGCCTGAAGTAGGAAATGATAAACCGAAGTCAAGAAAAATACCGCTGCTGACCATTGACTCATCGCCGCCTGCATGAGTCGTTTCAATGTAAGTGCTGAAGAATAGAATGAGGCAAAAAAGTTTTTTCATTGAGTACGTTAGTTGAGTTGCCACCAAAATATGGGAGAAAGGTGCTAATGGCTTTTTTGATGATCAACATCATTGTTCACTGTGTTGACGAAAGTGGATTTCAGGGTATTAAGCCTCATTCAGGATTCTTTTCATTAACACCCCTGTAACTATCCCGAGAACAATTCCGCCAGAGAGAATCAGCAACAGGTTGATACCTGCCAGCGCTAAGTTTGAATGAATTACCTCTTTGAGTCCATTGGTATAGTCAATGGTAAAAACGGTTGCCACGGCAAGGCACCATCCGATGGTGCAGCCAAAAATCCACCAATACGCTTTGGAGAAATGAGATTTTAAAAGGTTGAATTGCAGTAGAGATACAAGCACAGCACTGATCGACATCTCAAGTGGAAGCTTGTGTGTCAGCATGTCTTTCAGAAAAAGATCCATCACCAGGAATGGAATTCCCATGCCGATTATCGAAAACCACATCCAGCGTTTATCAATGTGCATCACCCTGCGAAGCACAAACCATTGCGCTGCACCTACCCCTGCTCCCATTCCTACCCAAGGTAGAATTGCATGTTCTCAATACCTGCAGAACTTAATATGGAAGAGAGAATCATGATGAGTAGCACACCCATTAACCAGCCGATAAAATTTGCGGCAACCCATCTGCGATTACTGAAGGGAATATTATTCATCAAGATTTAATTCATAAACATATCATTAAAATGAATTGCCTGATCATTGGTTGATTCGCTGCAAGGAATTTTGAAACCACCATTTACTTAGAGTAGTGAAATCAAATATCACAACAACAAAAAGATTTCTTGAAGAGCAATGGCTGAAGGCAAGGAATATTCTTCCCGCTACTTTTTACCAGGGGTTTCAATAGCTAATTGCATCTTATCACCTGCCAGGTAAATGGCAGCAGCCCGTGACCTACAATGCGCAATGGCAAGCCTGAGTATTTCTTCATCACCATAGTTGGAAGACTGCATCTGTAACCAGACTGTTTTAAAAACACAGCACAAGAGGTTCTCAATATCTCGGTTCTCTCCTCTGCTTCTTTTTGCAATACCATAGATCACTGGTGCAAACTTGTCGTAGAAAAGTTCGAAGCGTTGTAAGGCTAGAGGATTGGAGGAGGGTGAAAACATAGCAGTCATAAAAGGCAGTGATTGACAACTCCTAGTACAACCATGGTGCCATGGGAATAAGCCCTCACAAAAATGCTCGCGGGAGGTCCCGAAAGAAATCCATTGCCTTAAGCGGGGTGTTATTTCTACAGCTTACCAGAAATAACAAAGCCATCCGGAAATTTACCGGACGGCTTTGTTGATCTAAAACATTGCTCGGATTTAATAGTCCATTCCACCGCCAGGAGGCATTGCGGGCATGGCCTTTTCTTCCTTCGGCTTCTCAACGATGACACACTCCGTTGTAAGGAGCATGGATGCGATTGATACAGCATTTTCCAATGCTACCCTGGTAACCTTGGTAGGATCAATAACACCTGCAGCCATCAATTTCTCGTACTCATCGGTACGGGCATTAAATCCAAAATCTGCTTTGCCTTCTTTCACCTTCTGAACTACGATGCTTCCTTCAACGCCAGCGTTCGCAGCAATGCAACGCAAAGGTTCTTCAAGCGCACGGCGAATGATGTTGAGGCCGGTCTCTTCATCGTCGTTAGAAACTTTAACTTTTGAAAGTGAATCGAGTGCACGGATGTAAGCAACGCCACCACCCGGGATAATTCCTTCTTCAACAGCAGCGCGGGTCGCATGCAATGCATCGTCAACACGGGCTTTCTTTTCTTTCATTTCCACTTCACTTGCAGCACCAACATATAAAACTGCAACACCACCGCTCAACTTTGCAAGGCGCTCCTGCAACTTCTCCTTGTCATAGTCGCTTGTAGTAGTTTCTATTTGTGCCTTGATCTGGTTTACACGTGCGAGAATGTCAGCTTTCTTTCCGCTTCCGTTCACGATCGTTGTGTTGTCTTTGTCGATGATGATCTTTTCAGCTTTACCCATATTCTGGATCGTTGTGCTCTCCAGCTTGTAACCTTGCTCTTCGCTGATCACGATTCCACCGGTAAGTACAGCAATATCCTGCAGCATTTCTTTTCTGCGATCGCCAAAGCCCGGAGCCTTTACAGCAGCAACCTTAATGGTGCCGCGGATTTTATTTACTACCAATGTTGCGAGTGCTTCACCTTCCACCTCTTCGCAGATTATCAGCATTGGCGCACCTTGCTGTGCAACTTTCTCCAGGATCGGGAGCAAGTCTTTCATTGAAGAAATCTTCTTGTCGTAGATCAGGATGAAAGGATGATCCATTTCTGTTTCCATCTTCTCCGGATTGGTAACAAAGTAAGGAGAGAGGTAACCACGATCGAACTGCATTCCTTCTACAATCTCTACAGTGGTTTCTGTTCCTTTTGCTTCTTCCACAGTAATCACACCTTCCTTCTTCACTTTACCCATCGCATCTGCAATGAGCTTTCCGATTACGGAATCATTGTTTGCAGAAATGGTAGCCACCTGTTCAATCTTCTTATTGTCGTTTCCAACTGCCGTTGATTGTGACTTGAGGTGTTCGATCACTGCATCACAAGCTTTATCCATTCCGCGCTTGAGATCCATCGGGTTAGCGCCTGCAGCCACATTTTTCAAACCTGCTGTGATCATTGCCTGTGCAAGCACCGTAGCTGTAGTAGTTCCATCACCGGCGATGTCAGCAGTTTTAGAAGCCACTTCTTTTACCATTTGTGCTCCCATATTTTCAATGGGATCTTCCAATTCAATTTCTTTAGCAACAGTAACACCGTCCTTAGTTACGAGTGGTGCTCCATATTTTTTTTCAATCACCACATTGCGGCCTTTAGGACCGAGGGTGACTTTAACGGCATCAGCGAGCGAATCAACACCTTTCTTGAGGCGGTCGCGGGCATCTGTAGTGTAGTTGATGATTTTTGACATGGTTTAAATTTAGATTTTAGATTTTGTTGTTGTGGGAAATGAATTATAGCACTGCAAAAATGTCGCTTTCACGCATGATCAGGTAGTCATCGCCTTCAATGCTGATTTCTGTTCCTGAATATTTTCCGTAGAGCACGGTATCACCTGCCTTTACAGTCATGGGCTCATCTTTCTTTCCACCGCCGACTGCGATTACTTTTCCTTTTTGGGGTTTCTCTTTGGCAGTATCAGGAATGATGATGCCGCCTTTTGATTTTTCTTCAGCTTCAGCGGGCTTAACAAGCACGCGGTCTGCAAGAGGTTTTAATGCAACTTTTGCCATTGGTATTTGTGATTTTTGTTTTGAATTGAATTTCTATCCCGTAGATTTTGGGTCGGCGAAGATACTTTCATTTACCATGCCATCCAACATTGCCTGCATATTCTGGCAGAGAGGTGAAAAAATAGCGCAAACATTCCCTTTGCGAAGTGACAGAATTACATCTCTCACTTTTACCAGTCCACAAGATCATTTGCGTTCTTTGCTGCCATGGATACCATTACGCATACCGTGCTGGGCACATGCATGGGCGATGCAATTGCAGGAAAGAGAATCGGGAAAAAAGCCATGCTTATTGGAGCACTTGCCGCTAACCTTCCAGATGTAGATGTTTTTTATAGCTCGTTCAACGATGTACCTGATAACCTGCTTTCCCATCGGGGCTTTACGCATTCCATCCTGTTTTCTATTATCATGGTTCCATTGCTTGCCTATCTTTTTAACAGGTGGATGAAAAAGCAAGACATGAATTTCATGAAATGGTTTTGGATTTTTTTCGCCTGCCTGTTTTCACACATCACACTCGATTCACTTACTAACTATGGAACAGGATGGCTTGAACCTTTCAGTCATTATAGAGTTTCCTTCAACACCATCTTTGTTGCTGATCCTTTTTTTACAATCTCCTTATTGATTGCAACTATTATTCTCCTAATCCTAAAAGCACATTCACGCCATAGAAAACATTGTTGGCAAATTGCTTTTGCTGTTTGCATATTGTACCTCGTCTTCACCTTTGCAAACAAAGCAGTGATCAATGCAGCGTTTAAGAAATCACTGGAGGTAGAACACATTGCCTATTCAGATTATTTCACTACTCCCACTCCACTTAATAATATTCTGTGGTATGGCGCTGCAAAAACCGATGGGGGTTACTACATGGGTTATCGCTCTCTCCTCGACAAAAGTGATGCGATGCAGATTTATTTCATTGCAGGAAATGACTCGTTGCTAAAAGGTTTTAATGATGATGATCGGGTAAAGAAATTGATTCGCTTCTCGCAGGATTATTATGTGATCACTAAAAATGATTCCGGCGGCATTGACTTTCATGATGTGCGCTTCGGGCAAATGGGCTTTGATGCGCAAGCGCCTTTTGTATTCAAGTTTCATATCACCAAAGGGCCAAATAGCAAAGCGCTGATCAATGAAGGAAGGTTTGAAGCTTCTACTGGTGATGCATTTCATGCGCTGTTTAAACGGATAGAAGGTGAATAGAATAAGAAGTGAATAACTGACTTCTTTCAATCTTCTTAATTTTGAACATTAATCATCACATCATGGAGAACAATTCAAAAACCATTCTTGCACTGCTGGTGGGTGCGGCAGCCGGTCTTGCGGTAGGATATTTTCTTGCTTCTGATAATAAAGATGAAATCATCGCTGACATTAAAGATGCAGCCAGAAAAGTAAAAGACAACCTTGATGAAGAAATTGAAAAGGGAAAGAAACTTGTGGACGATGTAAAAACGAAAGTGAGTGACTTGCTTGATAACGCTTAGTTCATGAATAAAGATTTAAAAACATGGTGGGAAGAATTGCGACAGGATGTTACCCTGTACCTTGATGCAAAAACTCAGCTTACAAAAATACAGGCGTATGAAAAGATCGCCAAAGTAGTTGGCGTAGTGATTTCTTTTTTTATTCTTGCTTTACTCGTGGGTTTTGTAATCATTTTTATCCTCATCATGCTGGGAAGCTGGGTTACACAGCTCACCGGTTCCGTCGCAATCGGAATGTCGTCTGTAGCTTTTGTGGTGGCGGCAGCATTTATTTTACTGGTGATAAAAAGGAAAACCTGGTTACAACAGCCCATCACCAATAAAGTGGTGGAAGCATTGTATGATGAAGATGAAAAACACCAATCATGACTGACGAAAACAAGCTGCCCGTTTATGATATGGCCTCGTTGCAGGCAGAGAAAAAAAGACTGGAGGCAGTATGTGCGGTTCGCGAAGAAAAATTACGCGCACACGTTAGAGATCTCAGGGAGAATTATTCGAAGATGGCCATCAACAGCTTGCTCCCTTTTGAAGATAACACGAGGGAAAAAATTTCCGGTGTACTGGACCTCATGAATGAAAGTATCATTCCTTCCATACTTGGCTTTTCCCTCACCTCCAGGGGCTCTTCCTTTAAAAGAAATCTTTTTAAGGTTGCACAGGCAATCATCATATCATTATCATTCAGGCTTTTTAAAAGGTTCCTTGGCAAGAAAAACTCCGTGAATGACTGATGAACTGGCTACACTAACCGACAGGGTAAAAGTGAACCTGACTGATCTGCTCCTAGTGCTGATTTCCATGGGAGTAGTGTCAGAAATACTTTCTCAGTTTTCAAATGTTCAGGACTGGGTTCGCATTTTACTTCTTGGACTTACTGTTTTGTATGAGCCGCTTTTTACCAGCACCGCATGTACGCTCGGTCAAAAAATCGTAGGAGTCAGGGTGAGAAATTTTGAAAAGCTCTTCCATGAAAACAAAGAGGAACGCATCAGCTTCGTTGCAGCTTTGATTCGAATGTTTTCTAAAATAATCCTCGGCTCCGTTACTTACATCACCTTCTTTACTTCTGATCAAAAAAGAATGATCCACGACTTTGCTTCCAACAGCATTGTGATTAAAAGAATGCGAACCATTGGGGAACCACAGCAGTCATCGCCTGTTGCTACGTGAAATAAAAAAGCCGCTGTTAAGCGGCTTTGGTTTTATACTTTGTTCAGAAAATTAATTCCACGGAGCTTTTCCATCAACTGTTAATCCCATGCTTCTTGCTGTTCCTGCTACCATCCTCATTGCGCTTTCAATTTCGAAGCAATTAAGATCACTCATTTTGCCTTCAGCAATGGTGCGAATCTGATCCCATGATACGCTTCCGATCTTCGTTCTGTTAGGAACGCCGCTACCTTTTTCCTTTTTGGTTGCTTCCAATAATGAAACAGCAACAGGAGGTTGCTTGATGATGAAGTCAAATGATTTGTCCTTATAAACAGTAATGATTACAGGAAGTGTTTTACCCTGCTTATCCTGCGTTTGCGCATTAAAGCGTTTGCAGAAATCCATGATGTTAATTCCCTTGGAGCCGAGTGCAGGCCCAATCGGGGGAGCAGGATTTGCCTGGCCACCTTTGCACTGCAGCTTTACGTATGTTTCAATTTCTTTTGCCATGATTTAATTTGTTGTTGTTTACTATTTTGACACTGATGAAAATTTTGAAACTGCCAAGTGAATCGAGGGAAGCATCTCTATCACGAATCAAAAAAACGCTATTGCTTTATTGTGATTTAATTTTTCTGTTAAACTTTTTCCACCTGCGCATAACTTAATTCTACCGGAGTTTTTCTGCCAAAGATTTTCACGTTTACCTTGATCTTTTTCTTGTCTTCATTTACCTCTTCAATCACTCCTACAAAGTCGTTGAAAGGACCATCCGTAATTTTGACATTCTCACCCACGAGGAATGGTTCAACTACCGTTTCACCGGCACCGGCCATCTCATCTACTTTACCTAAAATCCTGTTCACTTCAACTTTCCTTAGCGCTGTAGGTTTTGTTCCTCCCAAGAAACCGATTACGCCGGAAATATTTTTTATTGCAGCAAGCATATCGCCATTGACTTTTTTGTCATCGGCTTCCATCAAAACGTAACCAGGGAAGAAGGTTCTTTCCTTGATTACTTTTTTTCCATCCTTCACCTTATAAATTTTTTCCATTGGCACCAGTACCTGGGTCACAATCTCATTCCACCCGCTGCGGCCAACTTCGTTATCGATGTACTCCTTGATCTTCCGTTCCTTGCCGCTGATCACCCGCATTACAAACCATTTTTTTTCTTCGGACATGAAAGCAGTATTTATTGAAACAGGTGATAGAATGTTGTTAAACTGAGATTTGCTACTTCATTCATTACCCAAATGAGCAATGCGAGGATGATAGCCGATGTTGTAACAACAATCAAGCTGCTCTGCAGGTCTTCCCATGAGGGCCATGAAACTTTAAGAATGAGTTCGGAATAGATTTCCGAAAAGAATGTGTTGATTTTATTCATGTTGTTTAGTGTTGCAGGGGTGGAGAGACTCGAACTCCCAGCCAATGGTTTTGGAGACCACTACTCTGCCAATTGAGCTACACCCCTTTGTTTAATTTTTTATACCCATTTTGAAATTCAAAGGTTCCGGGTGAATGCAACCTGCATCTACCCGAAACCTGAATATTTAACCTTCAACAAATTTTTACTTAATAATCTCTGTCACCTGACCGGCACCTACCGTTCTGCCACCTTCACGGATAGCGAAACGCAATCCTTTCTCCATTGCCACCGGCATAATCAGTTTCACATTCATTGCGATATTATCGCCGGGCATTACCATCTCAACACCATCAGGTAATTTGATTTCACCTGTAACGTCAGTCGTTCTTAAATAGAACTGTGGACGATAGTTGTTAAAGAATGGAGTATGACGACCACCTTCTTCCTTTGAAAGTACATATACCTCGCATTTGAATTCTGTATGCGGTGTAATAGAACCGGGAGCACAAACAACCATTCCACGACGGATGTCATCCTTTTCAACACCACGTAACAGAAGACCTACGTTGTCACCGGCTTCTCCTTCATCTAAAATTTTACGGAACATTTCAACACCTGTAACCGTCGATTTCAATGATTGTTCCTGGAGACCGATGATTTCAACGCCGTCGCCGGTGTGAATCATTCCTCTTTCAATACGTCCGGTAGCAACAGTACCACGGCCGGTGATAGAGAATACGTCTTCAACGGGCATTAGGAACGGTTTATCAACGGCACGAACCGGAACCGGAATTTGACTGTCAACTGCATCCATCAATTCCTGAACAGATTTCATTCCTGCAGCATCGTTATTGAGTGCACCAAGAGCTGAACCACGAATAACAGCAGCAGCATCGCCATCAAACTTATAGAATGTAAGCAGCTCACGAATTTCCATTTCAACAAGGTCAAGCAATTCAGGGTCTTCAACCAGGTCAACTTTATTCATGAATACTACCACTTTAGGAACACCTACCTGGCGAGCCAAAAGAATGTGTTCACGTGTTTGCGGCATCGGACCATCAGTTGCAGCTACCACGAGAATAGCGCCGTCCATCTGCGCTGCACCGGTAACCATGTTCTTGATATAATCCGCGTGACCCGGGCAGTCAACGTGTGCATAGTGACGATTTGCTGTTTGATACTCAACATGCGCTGTATTAATGGTAATACCACGCTCCTTTTCTTCCGGTGCATTATCAATAGAATCATAAGACTTTACTTCCGCTAAACCTTGCTTTGAAAGAACATAAGTGATAGCAGATGTTAAAGTTGTTTTTCCGTGATCGACGTGACCAATTGTGCCGATATTGACGTGAGGTTTGGTCCGTTCGAATTTTTCTTTAGCCATGACTAATTTGTTGTTGAAGGGTTAAAAATGAAATTGTTTTAAAATTTACTATACAGAATTTAAATCGGTTAAAAACTTATTGTTCAAGAAATCAACCTTGAGCCAATGACGAGACTTGAACTCGTGACCCCGTCCTTACCAAGGACGTGCTCTACCAGCTGAGCTACATCGGCATGAGCGGGAGACGAGACTCGAACCCGCGACCCTCAGCTTGGAAGGCTGATGCTCTACCAACTGAGCTACTCCCGCTTATGACTTTTCAGTTTTTTAAAGAACAAACTTCTTACGCTACAAAATCTGTTTTCTGTGGGCAAGGATGGATTCGAACCACCGAACTCCGAAGAGGACAGATTTACAGTCTGTTGCCGTTGGCCACTTGGCTACTTACCCAATCAACTGAGCCGATGGAGGGATTCGAACCCCCGACCTACTGATTACAAATCAGTAGCTCTAACCAGCTGAGCTACATCGGCAACAATTTCTTTCAATTTGTCAATGTACTCATGTACTTTTTATATGCAAAGTCACAGGCATGCACACAATACCTTCTAAAAAGGTGGGCAAATATAAATGATAAAATTCGGAAATAGGTAGCAGCGATTTTTAAATTAATGCTGAATCTTTTCTTTGTGCTTTTTGACCTGCCTGACAATTGAATCCATAGAGAGTTCAATGCTTTCTTCAAAATTTTTACTGCGCTCTTCAGCAAAAACGGTTTTACCCGGAATCCGGATCTTGATCTCTGCAATCTTATCTTTCAGGTTACCCTTATTGTGATCAAGCTTTAAGTATACTTCAGCATCAAGAATCTGGTTTGAAAACTTTTCGACCTTCTGCAATTTCTCATTGATAAATTTCTCCAGTTTGATATCGGTATCGAAATGGATTGAATGAATTTTCACGTTCATAATATTGATTTTAGGTTAAAGTTTCTGCTATTCGGATTGTGCTTTTGGATGTGCCTTTTTATAAACATCCTTTAATTTCTCTATGGTATTGTGTGTATAAACCTGGGTGGCGGCGAGTGATGCATGTCCCAGTAACTCTTTGATCGCATTGATTTCTGCCCCATTATTTAATAAATGAGTAGCGAAAGTGTGGCGCATCACATGCGGACTTTTCTTCTCTACCGTTGTTACTTTCTGTAACGTTTCATTTACGATGCGGTAAACGTAACGTGAATAGATTTTTGCACCCTTATCATTGACCAGAAAGAGGTCATACTTCCTGTCAAAGATCTTATTCCTCATAGAAATGTATTCTTTAATCATCTCCTTTAACTCCGGGTTTAACGGGATAATGCGCTCCTTATTTCCTTTACCCAATACCTTTACTGAGGAACCATGAAAATTAAATGAAGCATCTTTCAAATTCACCAATTCGGAAACACGCATTCCGGTTCCATAGAAAATCTCCATGATCAATTTATTACGGACTCCGGAAAACCCACTTCCGAAGTCATGGTGCTTCCACATTGTTTGTAGCTGGTTGCTTTGAATAAAAACGGGGAGTCGTTTAGCTGTTTTCGGAGACATAACTTTTGTCATGGGGTTATGTTTCATGAAACCATTTTTCAACTGGAACTTAAAATAAGTTTTCAGCGAAGACATTTTCCGGTTAATGCTTCTGGCTCCAATCTTATCATCCATTAATGAAACAATCCAGGAACGTATGTGCGTATGCCTCACATCATCCGGGTTTCTCAACTCATAAGTTTTATCCAGGTAGGCAATTAATTGAAGCAGGTCATTCTCGTAAGCAGTAATCGTATGGGATGAGTAGCGCTTCTCGTACTGCAGGTATTGTAAAAAACTCCTTAGCTCCATTGACGTGTTCCTTCCTTACAAAGATAATCCATGAACCCTGCTGTTAGCAAATATGATTTGCCACATGGGAAATACGATTGTACTAAAAAAAGAAGTTCGGATCAAACTGACCCGAACTTCAGAGAATTGCTTATGAAGTATTTTTTTATGCCTCAGACTCCCGGCTTAATTGATCACGATAAACAGCTTTAAGAATTTCACCACGGCGCTGAACAGACGGTTTTGTATAAGATTGCCTTGCTCTCAGTTGCTTAATGGTTTGCGCTTTTTCGAATTTTTTCTTGTACTTTTTTAAAGCTTTATCAAGGGTATCAGAATCGCGGGCATCAATAATTAGCATGAAAAGTTGTTTTGTTTTAAGAGGTGCAAAAATAATCAGACTCTATGATTTACCAAATCTTTTAATGTTATCGTTGCTTTCCTCATTTCTCTCCTACTCAAGTTGCTGAAAGAGCGTCATAATGTCTGTCGCAAATTTTCTCCACGAAAATCTTTTCTTCTCTTCAAGAATGCCAGCTTCAAATTTCTTTGATAAGTTGTTTTGAAAGAAGGATAGTATTGCATCAGCAATGGCTTTTGAATTTGGTTCAACACATAAACCAACCTTTCCATCAGGTACCAACTCTGGCAACCCTCCCACTTTAGTAACGATCATGGGTTTATTGAACTGATAGGCGATTTGTGTCACACCACTTTGTGTGGCACTCTTGTAAGGTTGAACCACGACATCAACCGCCGAAAAATATTGCTTCACTTCTTCCTCTTCAATAAAATCAGTTTTAAGAATAACATCCCCGGCAATACCAGTAGTATTTATTAAATCGAGGTAAGGCTTTTCGTTCTCATAGAATTCCCCTGCCACAATCAACTTCAAAGGTAATTTTGTCAACCGCTCATCTGCAAATGCTTCAAGTAGTAAATCAAGCCCTTTGTATTTACGAATAAATCCAAAGAAAAGAATGTAGTGACATGCAGGATCCAAATTCAATTTCCTTTTTGCCTCATCCATTGGAACTGCTTCCCCAAAATTATCATAGAGCGGGTGCGGGTTTTGGATCATTGGTTTTTGAAATTCGAATTTTCTCAAATCAGCAGTTACTGTGTCGGACATGGTGAGAAAAGCATCACAGCTTTTAACAAAATATTTTGTGAAGGCAACATCTCCCATTCTTCTTTCATGCGGAATTACATTGTCAAGAATTGAAACCACCTTCGTATACCCATTTGCTTTCGTTCTTCGCGCGATGGTTCCAAAGCATGGCCCCATCAATGGTAACCAGAACTTAAATAAGAGCAAATCAGGTTTTTGCTTCCTGATACTATTTCCAACCAGCCACCAATTGATTGGATTAATGGAATTGATTTTTCTCAGGATTTGAAGACCAGCAGGTCGAGGGGCATCAGTAAACTGTGATTTACCCGGAAAAAGAAAAGATGGATACTGCAGTGTAAACGTGTAAAGAACTACCTCATGACCCATCTGCTGCAATTCACGGGCAAGCCTTTCATTAAAAGTAGCGAGTCCTCCCCTGAATGGATGTGCACTTCCGATGAAAATAATCTTTGCCATGAGGTGGCACAAATAAAACCATTCGCAATCACTTGAAGCTGCCGGAATTCACTAATGATTCACAATGATTTTTAAGGAGTATCGATTCCCGCCGTCTTCAACCTTCAACAAATACAAACCATTATCCCACGCGCTGCAATCAATATCTTCAATGAAGTTGTAAGGCTTGCTAATAGACCTACTCCATTGTAAGCGGCCAAGTGCATCATAAATTCCCAGCTTCGCCAGTGCATTGGTATGGGAAGAATAATAAATCGAAAAATTCTCACTGGCAGGATTAGGGCCTACTCCCAATTCCACATCAGGTGTTTCGCTGTCAGCATAGATGGTCAACCGATCTCCATCTGTAACCAGGTTGCAGGTTTTCTTATTGGGTGTAATGTCGGCCAAAGCGGTTCGAAGGCTATCAAGCAATATTTTTTCTGAAGCAATGATCGTTTGATAGGTTGCGCTGAAAATGAGGTTGCTGTCTTCACGCGGATCTGCGACCAGGTTATAATATTCTTCGGTGGTGGTTTTACAATATGACCTGATGAAAATATCATTCAACGTTCTTACAGCACGCAGCTTTGCGGTAAAGGGATCATAGCCGCTTTCGTACATGAAGTTCTTTCGATGAATTTCCCCGTTATAGATTTTCCGGAGTGACAATCCCTGGAAACCAAAAGTGTTTTCAATGCCTGCAAAGTCAAGGAAGGTTGTGGCGAAGTCGAGGTTCGAAGCAATTTCATCATCAATAACAGCGTTCGATGCAAACCATTTCGGATAGCGTATAAATAAAGGAAGCTTTATTGATTCTTCCAAAGCAAGAATCTTATCGTTTAACTTATGTTCACCCAGCAGATATCCATTATCGCTCGTGAAAACGATTAAGGTGCTATCAAGCATCCCCTTTTCTTCAATCCATCCCATCAATGTATCAACATTGTTATCGGTGCCTTTAATTGTTTGATACCGCAATCTCTCCATTGAATCAATTTCAAGACTATCAGCAAACCAGCGATGGTCGGAATAAAAAGAAGGATAGTTATTGGTGTAGAACTTATGGTTGATGGCATAAGGCATCTCTTCATTCAGGTAAAGTGAAGCTTCTTGAGTTCGGGGAATAGTGGGTAAATGCGGGGCCCTTGGAAAGTAAAACAATACAAAGTTCTGTCCTTCCGGAACAGAGTTCAGGAAAGTCATGGCCAGCTTTTGATAGTTATCAATGATGTTGCCGGTAATGGTGGTATCCACTCCATTAATGGTGTACAAAGCATCTTCATACACATCTCCTGCACTGATCGCCCACCAATTAAATCCCTGGGGATCGCCAAGGAATTGCCCAAACTTCCCAACAAAACCTGTGTAATACCCACTGTTTTTTAACACTTGTTGTATCATCGGTAAGGTAGAATCCAGTGTGTCGCCATTTTTTGTAGTCCCGTTTGTGTGAGGATATAAACCGGTATAAATGCAAGCTCGACTAGGAGCGCATTGTGAGGTGGTAGGAAGTGTGAGCTTAAAGTTTACCCCTTGTGTTGCAATGCTGGTAATGGCCGGAGTACTGAACCATGCAGGTGCTCCATTGGGTGGAAACTCATCATACCGCGCATCATCCAGCACAACAAATAAAATATTCTTGCGGGGTGTGCTTGGATTGAGCGTAGTAAAAGTGAGAATATCTGTCCATGATGATTTTGCTCCACCACAATCTGCCTGCACCCTGTATTCATACGTTGTTGCATTCAACAGGTTGCTCAATGAATAACTGCTTGATGTAATGTTTGAAATTTTTGTCCAGGAAGTAAGGCCCAGCTTCCTGTATTGCAAAATGAAAAGGTTACTTCCGCAGACAGGAGTCCAGTTGATGGTGGCAGTAGCAAATGAAACACCGCTTGAATTCAAATCAATCGGGGCACTGCATTTCTTTGTCGCCTTTGTAACTACTGGTGAAAACCCTGAAGTTGTATTATCGCTGCAATAACTTGCTACTGCTGCCTCGTAAGTTGCGTTGGACAGCAACCCTGAAAGGGTGGTTGATTTACCGGTGATGTTGCCTGTAAATTGCCACGTTACACTGCCAACTATTCTGTATTCAACCACGTAATAGGAGGAACCCGACACCTTATTCCATGAAACATCAAGCGAGCAGCTTGTTTGATTTTTGAGTTTGAGATTGGTTGGAAAAGGCAGTGAACAGGTTGAGAAAGCTGTTTGAGAAGCAATCATCACGATCAAAATTCCGAGGATTGTATTCAATAATATCTTCATGAAAAATAGTTAGGATTCGAAATAACAACAAAGATTTGCGATGGGAAAAGAATACGCACATTCATGTGTTGAGTTGCAGAAAAGCTGAATGATTTATAAACGTAATTTTGAAGTTCAATAAATATCCATCAATATAATGAGAACATATACTAACCTCCTATTTACGGCAGTGCTTCTTTTTCTTACCTCCGGAAAAATTTACAGCCAAAACAATTCAAGGCCTAACATCTTGCTCATCATCGTTGATGATGGCAGGTATGCAGACTACCAGGCCACGGGTGGCCCTTCATGGTTTAATACGCCAACCATCAGTCGCATCGCGAATGAAGGAGCTAACTTCAAGAATACTTATGCTGTTTTTTCATTGTGTGAACCAAGCAGGGTTTCGATACTCACAGGTTTATATCCGCACCACAGTGGTTATGTAGCAAACAAGCAGTTGTATGATACTACCATCCTCACCATGGCCCGCATTTTAAAAGATGATGGTTACTACACCGGCATCGTGGGAAAATTCCTGAACTCAAATTCAAAGGATGCCAACTCTTTTGTGTTTCCAAAGAATGATTTCAGCTATTACCTTGCTTATGATGGTGAAGGCGGTTACAGCCCGCAGACATTCACCTTCAACGGAAAAGATACCTTGCTCAATGAGAATGTTTCATTGGCCATCAATGATTTTGGTGTTCATTTTCTTGAGTCCGTTCCATCCAATTCTCCTTTCTTTCTCATGTTCTGTCCACGTGCACCGCATACACCTTATAAAGCATTTCCCGGTTACAAAAATGCTTACCACAGCAATGCTGTTTCTTTTCCTACCAACTTCCATGGCTATGTAAAAAATTATCCAAGCTACCTGTACTATGATAACATCTATACAAAAGATTCAGCAGGATGTGTAGATGATATTCAAACCTACTATGAAACTTTAATCGGTGTGGAAGAAGGTGTGGATTCGCTTTTTTCAATCCTGGAAAATCAAAACATCCTTGATAGCACATTGGTAATCTACATGAGTGACAATGGAATTTTTATCGGGGAACATTTTTTCTGCAAGAAGCGATTGGCCTACGAAGAATCCATGCATGTTCCCTTATTCATTCGTTATCCAAAATGGTTTGCTGCGAATACCGTGATAGATGATGAATTCACCCTGAACGTCGACATCTTTCCGACGGTGCTGGAAGCAGCAGGCATTCCTGATATTTATAATGAAGATGGCATGTCGCTCCATTCCATTGCGAACAAAACCAATGAGCGCAAACAATTTCTGTATGAATATTACCAGGATTCCACTGCGCAGAAAATTCCGGACTTCAGGGCTGTAAGGGATTTCAACTATAAGTATATCCGTTCTTCCTGCGATGATGTTACCGAAGAGTTTTTCGATCTGCAGAATGATACCAAGGAAGATTCAAACCTGGTGTTTAATGCAACCTACCAATCTATCATACAAGTATACCGCGATCGGCTTGACAGCATGCGCATTGCAATTGGTGATGACCCTGCTTTGGATACTATCCTTCCATGTTACCTCTTAAATATTGATACCCTTTATCCTGATCCGCCAGTAGCAAAATTCACCGTTTCATTGACTACTGTTTGTAAAAATGGAACCACCGATTTTACTGACCTCAGCACCAACAATCCGACTTCATGGCTTTGGACATTCCAGGGTGGAACACCATCAACCAGTACTGCAAAAAATCCGACGGGAATTGTTTACTCCACCACCGGAACCTACAACGTAACACTCACTGCTTCCAATTCACATGGATCGAGTACCCTTACCAAAACAAATTTTATAACGGTGAGTAATGGACCTACCGCAGAGGAAGCAGCCATCACAGCTGATGGACCGGTAAGCTTTTGCGGATCAGGAAATGTCGTGCTCTCTGCAGTCACTTCCGGATTAACCTACAAATGGAAAAAGAACGGAGTGAATATCTCAGGACAGACGAACCAGAGCTATACAGCAAAGAAGAGCGCAACGTATACCTGCAATGTTGGAAACAGTTGTGGCAACACCACTTCCAATGCAATCGTAGTAACCAAGAACACCAAGCCAACCTCTACTGTAACAAAGGCACCATGCTCCAATGGTTCAGTATTACTAACATGTACAGCTACACCTAACACAGGTGTTACTTACAAATGGAAAAAAGGGAGCACCGTACAAAACGGAGCAACCAATCCTACTTTTAGTGCGACCACCAATGGCACTTATAAATGTACCGTAACAGTCACAGCAACAGGATGCACCAAAACATCTGAAGGAGTAAGTGTAACCATCAATTGTAAAGAAGGAGACCCGGCCATTGTGAATGAGTTCAATATTTATCCAAATCCAAGCAATGATTATTTCGTGATCACCGGAACAAATCTTAATGAGCCAACCACAATCAAAATATATGACCTTACAGGAAAGCTTTTAGAAAGTGATGAGGTTGCCACTGAGCAGATGAAAGTCGGAGCATCCCTTCCGGTAGGAATGTATTTCGCAAACATTGAAGTAAACGGAGAAATAAAGCAAGTGATCAAATTGGTAAAGAATCAATGAGGTCCACAGGATCGTCTTCAATGATTTTAAAACTCAACGACGATTGAAATTAAAATCCATCTTTTACATCCTAAGCCTTCTTTTAATATCCCCGCTACCATTATTTTCACAAATGACCAATAAGAGCATTGCTGGAGCCTATTATCTTGAGGGTGTAAGAGAAACAGGATCAGGAATTAAATTAAATGAGGATGGATCATTTTATTTTTTCTTTTCCTATGGAGCACTCGATAAACAGGGCTCAGGCAATTACACCATCACCGATAGCAAAGTTATTCTGAACAGCCGGCCTCGACCTTTGTCAGATTTCGTTTTAACCACCAGCAAGCACACCGCAAAAAAGAATCTGCAAATTAAAATCACTGATAAAAATCCAATCTTTCTTGACAGGGTCGTTTGCAAAGCTGTTTCCGGTAAAGAATCAGAAACTGTAGAGACAAATAGTGAGGGAGAGATTACGTTTACTCTCAAGAGTGCTGATACAATTTATATTTACCATCCAATCTTTTCTGATCGCCTCTCTCCTTTTATTCCACCGGTTAACGGCGATAATTATTTCGAATTCAAAATTGACCCGGCTATCATGGAGATCTTTTGCAACAATCTCATTTTGAATTTTGAAGATGGAAAGCTAACAGGGCCTCATCCTTTACTTAACCCTCAGGAAGTGTATAACTATGTAAAAGCATATTGAATACTTCAGCACTACACTGCCTTTTATAAGTTGAAAGCGTAAGATCTTTTCTTGCCCGTTATATCTTCTTCTCTACCTGGTAATGATTTCGCTCAAGGGAAATTCTGGAAACCATTTCTGCTAAAAAGCCTGCAACAAATAGTTGAACGCCGATGATCATGATCACAAGGCCCATGTAAAAGATCGGTCGGTCAGTCATGTGATACTGTGCGTAAGCAAACTTCTGTATGGCAAGCACAATTGAAATGACAAAACCGATAAAGAATGAAAGCAGGCCCAGCGTTCCGAATAAGTGCATGGGTCGTTTACCAAACCGCGAAACAAAGGTGATGGAGAGCAGATCAAGAAACCCATTGATGAATCGCTCCCATCCGAATTTCGTCACTCCATATTTCCTTGGGTAATGAATCACCTCCTTCTCTCCTATTTTAATGTAGCCGGCCCATTTTGCAATCATCGGAATGTAACGGTGCATTTCACCATACACCTCAATATTCTTTATCACATCGCCGCGGTATGCTTTCAAGCCGCAATTAAAATCATGCAGGTGGATGCCAGAGATCCATCTTGTTACCCGGTTAAAAAGCCTGGAAGGAATTCTTTTGGAAAACGGGTCATGTCTTTTTTTCTTCCAGCCGGAAACAAGGTCGAAGCCATCTTCAGCAATCATCTTGTATAGTTGCGGAATCTCATCAGGGCTGTCTTGCAAATCAGCATCCATGGTAATCACCACATCGCCGCCCGCAATTTTAAACCCTTCATTGAGTGCTGCGCTCTTGCCGTAATTCCTCCTGAACTTAATTGCTTTGATGTTCTTATTCGTGGCTGCAAGCTTCTCAATCACATTCCATGAAGCATCTTTGCTTCCGTCATCCACAAAAATCATTTCATAAGAAAGATGATGTGCTTCCGCCACCCTAGTGATCCAGGCAATGAGCTCGGGAAGAGATTCTTCTTCATTATACAAAGGAATAACTACTGATACCTGCATGTGATTGTTTTTCGCCTGCTCTTCGAAGGCGCTCGTGCTTATTGTGGTTGCTGCAATTCTTTGTTTTCTTTCCTGAAAATTGCCGCAACAATCAGAGAGAGAATGCTACCCATAATTGCAGTTCCTACGATCACCCAAACTGACATCCACACCGGTGTCATGAATTTCTTGGTATATCCCATTGCCACTGAAATCTGATCATCACTCATTCCTTTATCAATCATTTTCTGTTCCGTTGATTTTAAAATCTGGTCTACCATGTCAGGGGCAATAAAATTCATCATGATGTAGGTTGTAACCACACTCATTACTGCCATTAGTATGATGAAAAGAAATGCAACTGAAAAAGCCTGGCCGAAGCTGATATAACCACCAAGGTCTTTGTCACGACGATCCTTCACTGTAAAAATTATTCCGGCCAGCAGAATGGCATATTGCAACCAGCTTACTGCCTGGTTAAGGTAGAGGTTGGTAACATACATGATGATGGCGAAAATGAATCCTGCCAGCGTAGTGATGATGGCATATTTAAGTGCTGTACTGAAAGCGGATTTTTGGGGTTCCATGAGTTAGAGGTTTAAGAGTTTTGAATGATTGTAAATTGCAATTGCCTTTCCTGAAAATGTTTTTCCGATAAAAGGTGTATTGAATGATTTGGAAAGAATATTTTCTTTTTTCAATTCCCACTGAAGATCAGAATCAAAAATAGTAAAATTCGCCATCGAGCTTTCTGTGATGCCGGATGCTGAAAGCCCGAGAATTTTCCTAGGTGCATCTGTGATCTTCTCTATCAATACTTCCATTTTCAGAATGTCCCTCAGTGCTTCGTTCGCCAGGGAAAAGCATGTTTGCAAATTGATGATGCCTGGTTCGGCATATTCAAATTCCACTTCCTTCTTTTCTGCATTCTGAGGCTGATGTGCTGAACAAATCACATCGATGGTACCATCAGCAAGTCCTTCCTTGAGTGCCTGCACATCTTCTTTCGTTCTTAAAGGCGGGTAAATTTTGAGCAGGGCATCGTAATCACTGAGGGCAGCATCATCAAGATAGAGATGAATGGGATTTACTCCGGCAGTCACCGGTATACCTTTCTTTTTTGCTTCACGAATTCTGTCTACCGCTTCTTTTGTTGAGATGGAGCTGAAATGAATTCTTGAGCCGGTGTATTCAGCAAGCTCAATGTCGCGAACAACCATCAGGTCTTCAGCGAGTGATGGTATGCCATGCATTCCGAGCATAACACTTGAAGCGCCTTCATTCATTTGCCCGCCGGGTGCAATTGTTTCATCATGCGGGTGACTGATGATTACTCCATTGATTTTCTTCACATACAATAACCCGCGCATCATTAAGCCCGCGACCATGATGGGTTTAGGCGCATCAGAAAAGGCCACTGCTCCTGCAACCTGCATGTCGTAGATTTCTGCAAGCTCCTTTCCCTCGCAATTCTTAGTGACTGCACCGATCGGAAAGATGTCTACAATGTTTCCTTTGGATTTATTCAGCAGGTATTCTACTTCTGCCTTCGAATCAATTACAGGATTGGTATCAGGCAGCACTGCCACACCGGTAAAACCTCCTTCTGCCGCAGCATTCGAGCCTGAAAGAATGTCTTCCTTATATTCATAACCAGGGTCGCAGAAGTTTGCAATCATGTCAAACCAGCCTGCGGAAATAAATTTCCCTTCAGCTTCGAGCACTTCGATCCCGTCTTTTACATCAATGCGGTGCTTGATCTGGCTGATGCGTCCATTCTCAATTAAAATATCTTTTGTTTGCTGGTGGAACGGTGAGTTCTTATCGATGATGGTGGCGGCTTTTATCAGCAGCATCTATTTCCAGAGTTTGAGCAGCGCAATCTCAAGCGCTATAAAGATGAGGGCGAAGATAACAGAAACCTTCCACAGCGGTAATCCTAATTTTTGGCCTGTCATCAACATTCCCAGATCACGATCAGCATTTTGAATCACCGTAATGTTCAGGGCTTTGGAAATGTTTTTCAACTCCTCATTGTCAGTAAGACTGAGATCAGATTCTTTGCGGTTATAGTTCATGGCAAAAACACCCAGGTCTTTTTGATCTTCACCCTGCAATGTATAAAACCCGGATTCACTCATCTGCTGATCGAGGTAAATGTTCATGCTTGAGCCGGCCTTTCGCTGTGTTGGAATAAATTCGTTGCCACTTCCTTTCAACCGCAATGCCGCAACATCACTTTTAAGATCGACATCAACCACAGCAATATTTTGTTCACCAATAATGTAGGCGTTGGCATTTGAAGAAGCTTTGGTGATGGCCATGTTGTACATCATGGGTGCAAAGAGTGCATTGAGAGGGAGATCAGAATAGTTTTTATCAAGTGGAACTGAACAGAGATAAAAAATGCCTTTGCCATAAACATACCTGGTGAGAAATGAAGAGCCATCATTATTGACCAATAGCGGCTCTGCATTCGTATTGATTCTCTTGCCGAGAGAAAAGCTGCTATTGCTTTTGGGTAGTGCGAGGTTCTGCACCAATCTTTGAAACACATTGGCGAACACGGCATCCCTGGTGTTTACAGAAGTAACATTTCGCTCTACTGTGGTAAACCCACCCAGCACATCCGCATTAATGGACTGTAAAAAACTATTGCATGAAGGAAGGTCAGTTGATGCGCCGGGAAACAGGCAGACATTCCCACCCTTCTCCAAAAAGGTTTTCAATTCCGCTGAGAGCCCTGATGAAAGCTGGCTCACACCGTTGATGATCACAAACTGGTTCTTAAAGAGATCAGAGTAGTTGAGCTGGTTGAAGGGAACATTACTGAGTGTAAAGAAATTGTTGTTTCCAAAAAGTGCATTGACATAAGGATTTTCCGCAGACTCATTGATCACCATCACTCCTGTATTCTCAGCCACGAGAAAGCTCACAAAATAATTGTCATCGAAAGTGATGGGATGATCAACCACGGAAAGAGAAGCCTTATTCCATCCCCTGTCAGTAATGGTGAATTTGAGGGTATCGATCATGATTCCATTGGCATCGACTGAAAACTCGTTGATGGCTTTAATCTGGTCATTCACTTTCATCGTCAGCCTGCTGCCTTCTATTTCTGAACCTGATTTGTTTACGATCCTCACCAGCATGGTCGCCTGTTGATTAATGATTTGAACAGGTGAAAGAAACCAGCAGGTATCGATATATAGGTTTATCGCTTCCTGCGTTCGGAGCGGAAGAAAATTTATCTTGATTGAAGAATCAACTTTGATGCTACTGAAATCTGAAAACGATTTTTGAAAATCTGAAATGATAAATGAGATTTTACTTCCAGTACCTTTTGCAAGCGCTTCTTTCTGCCTTTGCATTACCAGCGAAATATTTTTTATGGCCGGGGAAAGCTGAACCTCTTTAATCTCATTCAATGCTTCCTGCTTATCAATCAGTCTTTGCTGCCTGCCTTCAAAGTCATTGGTGAGCAATTGAAAAAGATCATCGTCATTCGATGAGGCAATGATTTCCTGCGCCTTCTTTTTCGCAATCTCTACCAGTGGAACATCAGCAGTGGTTTGTCCCATGCTGAATGAGTTATCAATAAAAATGCTGACTGTTCTTCTTCCGGCTACTTCAGTTGCCGCACCTCTTTTTATAAATGGCTGGGCGAAAGCCAGCACAATAAAAATGATTGTTAAAATTCGGCAGAGCAATATCAAAAGGTGCTTCAGCCTCGAGCGTGAGTCTGTCTGCTCCTTCACCTCCTTCAGAAACTTTGTATTGGAGAAGTAAACCGTCTTATACCTGCGGAAATTAAACAGGTGGATGATGATGGGAATACCGACCGCTGCTAATGCAAATAAGAAAGAGGGATACAGGAAAGACATCGTTGGCAATCAATCGCAGCTTATGGTTATCAAATTGTGGTTGCGAATTAACGAAGGAAAATCAGAATTCGTTTTTTGAAATGATATCATTAGCTAACAGAAATTCCATCACTGCCCCACGTCCTGCAGCATGTCTCCATTCATGTGTAAATCTTTCCTTTTAAAAAGAGAGGTATCAAATTTTCCGAACCTGTAACTGAAATTCAACCTGATAAATTGCGGGTCACGGATTCTTGAAGAGGTCTGGGAAAAGAATTCTGTTTCGTAGTGAGTAACGTACTGTTTGGTTCTCAGAATATCAGAGAAGCTCAATGTAACAGCAGCTGCCTTATTTTTAAGAAACTCCTTTTTAACGCTGAAGTCAACTCCGTAAACAGGTTCCACATATCCTTGAACTGTTGCTGGTGACGATCCAAAAAAACCACCGCCTCCGCCACCACCAAATCCACCCATTCCTCTTCCCATTCCACTGCCACCACCTCCGCCTGTTTGTGGAACCGAAGTTTTTGATTGGTAATCTCCGCTTGCCTGCAATGTAAAATTCGCGGGGAGCTTGTAAGTAAGATTCAACTTTCCAAACCAGCTGAACTGTGAGGTAGTGAGATTCGCTTCAATGTTACTTCCATTGATGTAAGAGTCATAAAAATTTACGTTCGCGGTTACAGTAAATTTTTTCCAAATGGTGTTGGTAGAGGTCATTTCTACACCGTACAGGTAACTTGAATTCGCATTCTCATACGTGTTAATGATGACCTGGTTCTGCAGCACGGAATCAAAAACAAGTTCCTGAAACCTAGTGATCAGGTGATTGGTATTTTTAAAATAAACGCTGGCGAGAAAAGTATTGCTGCGATCAAAGTTTTTGTCGTAAGACAATTCAACTGTGTTTGTAAACTGTGGCAATAAATCAGGGTTACCTCTCGAGAGGTTCAGAGAATCTGAATAATCGGTAAAGGGATTTAGCTGAAAGAAATTCGGGCGATCGATCTTTCTTGTATAGTTAAACTCAAGGTCGCTGTTCTTCGAAAGAGGATAAGTGATGAATCCAGATGGAAAGAGGCTCAGCGGATATTTCACCTTGAAGGTCTGATCGAGATCAGTCAGCTTTCCCTGGTAGAAAGAACTTTCAGCACGCAGGCCAACCTGGTATTTGAATTTTTTGATCTCATTCGTGAAGGTTGCATAGGCGGCATACACTTGGTCGTCGAACACATAATTATTCAAGTCAGGCACCTCAAAATAATCTTGTAGTGAATCATCAAAAACAAATACACGGTTCACCGATTCAAATTGTCTGAGGGCTGCTCGTATGCCTCCTTCAATTTTCATCTTCTCAGAAATAGGATCTTCATAATCACTTTGTGCGGTAATGAAACGGTTGGTACCACTTCCTTCCTGCTTCTGAAACGTTTCAGATCCCGCAGGAAAATGATTTGCATCAAAGTATTGAGTGGTAAACAAACCATCGCTGTTGAATTGACTCTGATTGAAGTTCAAATCGGCCGTCAGGTCTTTTCCTTCTTTGGGGAACAGATGCTTGTACTGCAATGCACCACCCAAATTCTGAAAGTGCCGGTCTGTTTCTGATGATCTGATAGCATAGGTGCTTTCAGTTCCTGCATCAAGCAAGGTATCTGTTTGAAGATAGATATCGTCCACAGAATTAAATCCTCCATTTACATAAGTGCCGCTCAATGTAAATGTGTTGCGGTTGTTCAGGAAATAATCAAATCCCAAACTGCCGAAACCAAATTTACCGTTAGAGGTAAGCGTATCATCCTGGAAAATATTGGTAAGTGGTTCACCAAAAAGATTATATCGATCAGTGCTGTTAAAATTGATTGACTTACGCTGGGAAAAATTCGCCATTGAAAAAACATTGATCTTCCCTTGCCTGATATTAATGTCGCCACCCAAATTGATCTTTCCACGCTTATCAATGCCGGCCCTGAGGTTGCCATTGTAACCGAACCTGCGGTTTTTCTTCATCACAATATTCAGGATGCCCGATTGCCCGCCGGAAGCATCATACTTTGCCGAAGGATTGGTGATCACTTCAATCTTGTCAATGGCATCAGAAGGTATTTGGTCAATTGAAAGAGTGGTGGGCCTGCCATCAACAAAAATCTGTGGCGATGCATTTCGGAGTGTTACGTTTCCATCCAGATCAACATTCACCGAAGGCACTTTCTTCAATACATCCTCTGCAGTACCACCTGCATTCGAAGGATCTTTATCAACGGAATAAACTTTTTTGTCCAGCTCTAATTTGAAGATGGGTTCATCAGCATTCACCACTACCTCTCCCAATTCAATTGCAAGCGGTTTCAACTTGATGTTGCCCAAATCTTTGTCAACCCCATTGAGCGCCTTTTGCCAGTTGCCTTGCTGGATGGCGTTCATGTTGATTTCAAAAGATATTTTCTGCTCGAGGGAATCATATCCGATAGCTGAAATCCGCATTGTATACTCTCCCATTACCGCAAGATTCTCCATGCTGAAATCGCCGTTTGATTCAGTGAGTGCACCGCTTACGAGCATGCGCCGCATTTTCAAACTCGCTGAATCAAACCTCGTTTGAAACAACTGGATGGTGGCAAACTCAATTCCTTTCGCGCTCTTATCATCTATGATTCGCCCATAGAAGTGGCCAACATTGAATTGCTTTGTATTGAAGCCACCACCTTTAGGTAGAGTGGGAAACTGAGCCAAAACATTTCCTGCCACAAATAACATGATCAAACACGACCAAAAATATTTCATGGATTTCTTGATGATAGTATCACTGATAATAATCGAGGGAGCCGCAAAATTAAGTGATAGAATGTTAGAGCAAATAATTTTCGATGAACAGCACCCATCACCATATAAGTTTTCAAATTACATTTGCGCCAATTCAATCGGGGTGTGGCGCAGTTGGCTAGCGCACCAGCATGGGGTGCTGGGGGCCGGTGGTTCGAGTCCACTCACCCCGACGAAAAATCCGGTAACCCCCTTACCGGATTTTTAATTGAACCCCATCTTCAGGCTATTTATTTTGAAAATTTATTCCAGGAATTTATTTCTCAAACCGGAGCCAGGTGATTTTTCAGTAACAGAAAAATTATTGTCCAGCGATAAGAAAAATTATTCGAATAACATCCCCGGTTGTTTGGGAAGAGTTTTACCTAGATGCCTGAACGCAAGTTCCGTTGCCTCTCTCCCACGTGCGGTACGTTTTAAAAATCCTTCCATGATGAGGAATGGCTCATAAACTTCTTCGATCGTTCCTGCTTCTTCACTTACGGCAGTAGCAATTGTGTTCAACCCAACAGGGCCTCCTTTGAATTTATCAATGATGGCAGAAAGAATCCTGTTGTCCATTTCATCCAATCCATGATTGTCAACGTTCAACTTATCGAGTGCATACTTAGAAATCTCCACATCAATTTTACCGGTGCCTTTGATCTGTGCAAAGTCGCGAACCCTTCTCAGCAAAGCATTCGCAATTCTTGGTGTGCCCCTGCTGCGGCGGGAAATTTCAGAAGCGCCTTCATGATCAATTTCAGTATTGAGGATTGCTGCGGAACGCAGGATAATTTTCTTCAATGTTTCAGCATCATAATAATCCATTCGCGAGGCGATGCCGAAGCGGGAACGCAATGGAGATGAAAGCAACCCCGAACGCGTGGTAGCTCCAATCAGCGTAAAGGGATTGATCTGTATTTGAATGGAGCGGGCACTGGGGCCTGTATCCAACATGATGTCAATCTTGAAATCTTCCATCGCAGCATACAAATATTCTTCTACCACGGTCCCCAGTCGATGAATTTCATCAATGAACAATACATCATTCGTTTCAAGGTTGGTAAGCAAACCTGCCAGGTCACCGGGCTTTTCCAATACCGGTCCCGAAGTCACCTTAAGATTTACGCCAAGCTCGTGAGCAATGATATTTGCAAGCGTAGTCTTTCCCAATCCCGGTGGACCATGAAGCAGCACATGATCAAGCGCATCTCCTCTTTGCTTTGCCGCGGCAATAAAAATTTTCAGGTTTTCAACCACCTTATCCTGTCCGCTGAATTCATCGAACATGGAGGGGCGCAAAACACGTTCTGCCTCTGCATCAACAGTCAGCATGTTTTTTTCTTCCGGATCAAGATTGGGATTGCGCATGTAAACAAAAGTAGTGGTTCAGCGAAAGGAAGAAAAAAATTCCCGCGTAAAGCTTTCAACAAATTCAGCATGCAACTTGGAATAGCATTTTTCGTTTTCTGTAATGCTGCGTTTGTTAAAGGAATTACTGTTAAAGCAAGAGTTTATAATTTCGAATCATGAAGAAGATCATCCTGGTTACTGTTTTCGCGCTTATCATTCATTCAGTATTTGCATCCATGATTTTAATACCCATGGATACAAAACAAACCGATCACCTGAAAGCATACGGTGTAGCCTATTGGTCACTCACGAAAGGAGTAAAGGTTGACTGGATGCTTAACTATCGCGGAGGCAGCTTTGCCGTCCCCTACTTTGCTGAAGGAGAGAATGAATGTGTGATAAGAGGAGTTGCCTATGAAATTGTGCCCGATGTTCAATACAACAGCATACTGGCAGAGATATCCAATCCTGAGGTGAATGAAGACGTGGTAAAGCTGGAGAAAGCACCGAAGATTGCGGTGTACTCTCCCAAAAATAAAAGGCCTTGGGACGATGCTGTTACCATGGTGCTCACCTATGCAGAAATCCCTTACGATGTGGTGTATGATGACGATGTATTGCAGGGAAAGCTTGCGCTTTATGACTGGCTTCATTTGCATCATGAAGATTTTACCGGGCAATATGGAAGATTCTATGCCGCCTATTCCAATGCCGCCTGGTACATTGAAGATGTAAAGCTCCAGGAAGCTACGGCAGCCAAATGGGGATTCACCAAAGTCTCACAGTTGAAGCTCGCCGTTGCAAAAAGAATCAGGGATTATGTTACCGGTGGTGGCTTCATGTTCGCCATGTGTTCAGCAACAGATTCGTATGACATTGCATTGGCTGCTGATGGAATTGATATATGCGACTGGATGTATGACGGTGATGGCCAGGATCCAAACGCCCAATCGAAATTGGATTTTTCTAAATGCTTTGCCTTCAAAGATTTCACGCTTGTTCGTGATCCGCTCACCTATGAATTCTCAAACATTGATGCCACCAATACGAGGCGGGTTCCGATGGAACAGGACTACTTTACACTGTTTGATTTTTCTGCCAAGTGGGATCCCGTTCCTTCCATGCTTTGCCAGAATCATACACAACTAATTAAGGGATTCATGGGTCAAACAACTGCATTCCGTGATGAGACTTTAAAATCCACCACGCTCGTGATGGGTGAGAATAAAGCCGCCGGAGAAGCGCGCTATGTGCATGGCGAATTTGGGAATGGCACGTGGACTTTTTATGGTGGTCACGATCCTGAAGACTACCAGCACCAGGTTGGAGATCCCCCTACTGATCTTGCTTTGCACCCGAACTCGCCAGGGTATCGTCTTATTCTCAACAATGTTTTATTTCCTGCTGCAAAAAAGAAAAAGCAAAAAACGTAATCTACTTTCGCAGCCCGGGTATGAAAAAAAATTTCTTCATTCTTTTTCTGTTCATCTTATCATTCAATTCATATTCCCAGGACATGGAGAATCTCACCAAAGATTTAAAGTGTTTTGATAACGCCGCATTTTCTGAAATGGATTTGCTCGTTAGCAGCAGAAGTGCCGGTGAATATGAAGTGATGGCTCAATGGAGTGAGAAAGTTTCTTCTGATGATTTTGTGAAGAAAAGATTTCCGCTTGAAGGTGGTTTTCAATTCGTTATTATTCTCACCACTGAAAACGGTGTTGACGGAACAGGTATTGAAATCAGAAACAGCCGCGGAGAAAAGATTGACTACATCTATAAGATTGATGAGCTCGATAACAATGTGATCAATTTCTTTTTTACACCGCCGCTTGATGATGTGTATTCCATCATCTTCAGAACAGTGAATACACACAAGGCATCTTCTTGCATGTTCATGGCGATTCTGAAAGGAGAAGAAGATTCTCAATATTAAAAGCTAATCCCAAAACATCCATTGAAAGCCGACCTTGAAGGAGCGGTCAGGCATGGGATACGGAATGGCTCCAAAGGTGCCGCGATTAAAAATGTTCTGGAACATCACAAAGGCATGTACGCCCCTAACCCGAACGCTGATAAATGCATCGAATAAGATTGCATTGAGCTGCTCATCTTCATGTTGAACAGTATACTGACCGATCACACCTGAATAGCCGGGCGCATAATAATCGCCGGTGTAACGAATATCAACTCCTATTTTACCTTGCATTGCATTCTTAAAAATCTTGTTTTGATAATAGAGGCTGCTTCTTAAAAAATAAGGTGGAAATGAAATTGCAGTATCCATGTTATAAGATTGATACATCAATTCATTGTCGAGATGAAATTGCCAGACTTTGAAATCTTTTTTCAGGAAGAATTGAAAACCGCTTAATGATCCATCAAGCTGAACGGGTTTTCCTTCCTGATTCCAATAAATATAATTGCCCTGCGAAATGAATGCAGCACCGGCAACCAGTTTCCATCTTCTTTCAGTGAAAGAAAAATTGAGTGCTGTAGTATTTACATTATCAAAATCATTCGCAATGGTAAAGTAGGCAGCATGGTATTCATTTTCAATCAACGTTGGATGCTGCTTTGCAAGGTTTGCCTCCAGCATCAATACCGCATTTTTTATTGGTTCATAGCTTAACGATGAATTAAAATGATAGTCACCTGAATTTCGGTCTAAAAGGTTGTACTCCAATGATCCGTGTAATAGAAGAAAAGCCCCGAGCTTAATATCAATTACTCCACCAGCTATTCCCGACTGCAACTTCCTGTCAAAACCATTATTATGAATGGAAAAAAATTCATGCCTGAAAAAAATATTTCCACTATACCTCAGTGAGTGCCTGCTTGTATCATGATTGATTTTAGAAAGCTGCAATTCATTCATCACACGATCGAACTTCAGGGAGTCGCGTACATCCTTCCACTCCAATGTATCACTCACATAGAAGATTCCATCATTCACCCGATCATCAAAGCGATAGTTTCTTCTCTCCCATTCAAACCGGTGTTGCAATCTGACTTTGGGAATAATTTTCCTTTTCGAAATTGTATCCTTCTTATCTGGCTCAACCCACTTCCCGAATTGAAGTGCATTTAAGATCATGATGTGATCATTCTTCCAGGTGGTGCCCGCAGAATCGAGATTTACATCCGCCAGTGTTTTATCAAATAGAACTGAGTCACTGAAGAGGTTCTTATTCACTACGCCTCCATTCTCATTCACTTTAAAAGTGTTGAGCACATATGCGATGGTGCCATAGTACCGGTTATCATTCGCTTTGAAGTGGAGGAAAGCATCGAGTGTGCTGAGTTTTGCCTGTTGCCTTTGATACCAGCCATCTGTTCTGATGCGGTTGAAGTCAACGCCAAATGAAACGTTCTTGCTCACACTTCGCGTGTGTTGCACGTTTGCAAGTATTTCTGCCCGTGAACCTTGCTCATATGTAAATGATGTGTAGGGCTCCCTCGTGTTATAAAACTTTACATCTTCCATTCGCTTCCAGTAAATATCAAAGGAATGAAAACCCACATCGATGTCAGCAGTTAGCAAAGGACTCAGAAACATTGGCTCTGCCGGGGCACCGGCAAAACCATTGTTTAACATTCCAAAGGTTCGTTCAGCAGGATTGAGGCGGTGGAAATTTCCTACAGATGTATCAATGGGGATCAATGAATCAGGATTGCTAAGCAGCGCATAGCGTGTCAACTCAGGATAGTAACGGTATGAAGTATCTTGAGCGAATGAGCTGGGTTCCCTAAAAAAAACAGCAATGAAAATCAAGAGAATGAGTTTCCCTCTTAAACGAGAATGATGATTGGTAACAGGCAAGGGATGAGCTGAATTCACTTGTTAAGCTTTTGCAATAACTCTTTGAGGATCAGCGCCATCTTGGGGCCTGCCGACTTGGCCGCTTCAACTACTTCCTGGTGGGTAATTCTTTGGGGTACCACCGGATTTCCTTCATCACAGACAACAGAAATACAGAATATCCGCATGCCCATGTGATTGGCCACAATCACTTCAGGAACCGTACTCATCCCTACGATATCTCCCCCAATGATCCTCATGTATCGATACTCCGCAGGAGTTTCAAAAGTAGGTCCCGTAACGCCAATATAAATACCATGATGCATGGTGATCTTATTTCGTTCTGAGATATTCGTAGCCTCTTTGATTAAACCGGCATCATACACTTCATGCTGGTCGGGAAAGCGTGGCCCAAGCTGCTCCTCATTTTTACCACGCAATGGATGATCAGAATTAAGATTGATGTGATCCGTGATGGCTACGAGGTCGCCTACTTTAAAAGCAGGATTTAGTCCGCCGCTTGCATTGGTTATAAAGATGGTTTGTGCGCCAAGATGCTTCATAACCCTTATGGGAAAAGTAACCTGCTGCAATGAATATCCTTCATAGTAATGAAAGCGGCCCTGCATGACTACCACATTTTTTCCATTCCATTTGCCAAGCACCAACTTACCCGAATGGCCAATTACGGTGCTCAAAGGAAAATGAGGAATACTTCCATACTCAAACTCAGCTTCTACTTCTATCTCAGAAGTCGTTTCTCCGAGGCCGCTGCCAAGAACGAGGGCTACCTCAGGAACTGTAGCTGATTTGTTCCTGATAAAACTTACCGCAGCATTAATCTGATCAATCAATTCATTCATGCTTTTTCATTCTTTTTCATAAAGTCAAAAACGACAGCATCAAACTTTTCTTTTTCGCCAACCAAAAAATCAACTTCAACAGGTACACAATATATTTCAAGGTGCTCGCTGATAAAGAAATCACGAAACTGCTCCAGTCGTACTCCATCCTTTTCGGTAGTGAGTAAAACTTTATTACCTGTATCGCGACATTTCTTAACAATCGTTTTTAATTCCTGCAAAGTAAAGTGATGATGATCAGAAAATTGTTCGTGGGTAAGGTCTGCTATCCTTGTCTTTAGGTAATCATACAGTTGTTGGGAGGAAGCAATCCCTGTCAGCAGCATGGCTGTACTGAATTGTGAAAGGTCAGCCTCCCTTTTTTCAAAAAGCGAAAATGGTTTTCCATATTTTAATGAAGAGAAAAAGACGGGCTTGACACTTATTGCCTCTACTTCCTTTCTCAGTTCATCTTTTTCATTTTCAGAAATTTCAGATGGGCATTTTGTAATGATGATGATGTCTGCTCTTGCAGCTCCTGCTGGTTGTTCCCTTAAATTCCCGATTGGTAAAAGCTGGTCACGCGTGAACAATGCCGAATGGGCTGTAAGAAGAATCGATAACCCCGGCTTCACTTGCCGATGCTGAAATGCATCATCCAAAATGATGGTTTGCAACTGTGGCTGGTCAATGATCATGATGCCAATGCCGATTACCCGTTCTTCACATACCGCGACAAAAGCATCTGGTGATTTTCTTTTCACCTGCAAAGCTTCGTCACCCGTTTGCGTGTACGGGGTATCCTGCATCACTTCAAGATATCCTTTCGATCTTCTTCCATAGCCGCGGCTCAATACTCCCGTGTTAAATGAAGGCGATAACAAATTCAAAAGATACTCCACATGTGGTGTCTTCCCTGTGCCTCCCGTGGAAAGGTTGCCAACACTGATGATAGGGATTTCAAACTGAACACTCTTTTTTATCTGGGTATCATAAAGCTTGTTGCGCAGTTTTATAACACCTCCATATAACCACATAAAAGGCAGGAGCAATTGCTTCATCTCGCCGCAAATTGAGGAATTATAGAGGAACAATTCAATTAAGATGAAAAGAGATTTCAACTCTGCACTTCATGTCAATTGAATATCTTTCAGGAAATTTTTGCAATGAAAAAAACTTACACAATCATCACATGCCTGATCATGCTATTGGCATCACCATTTGTTTCAACAAAAATTTTTGCAAATGTTTATGATGTAAACTCCAATGCAGATACCAACACCGGGAATGGCAACAGCGGAACTCTCCGGTGGTGCATTAACCAGGCCAATGGATTATCCGGACCTCACACCATCAACTTTAGCATAGCAGGAACCATTACTCTTACATCTTCATTACCGGTATTAAACCAATCGATAACCATTGATGGTTCTACCGCACCCGGCTTTACTGATTTACCTGTGATTATTATCGATGGGGGTTCAATAGGAAACGGAGATGGCATCACCATTCAACACAGCGACTGCAAACTTTTTGCATTGGAAATTGCAAACTTTCCTTATCGCGGCATTTATGTAAATGGAGACAATGCTGATCATTTCCAAATTGGTGATGCAGGAAAGGAGAACGTGATCCGGAATAATGGTTATTATGGAATTTCCATTTACAGTGCTGACAATGGAAGAATCATGTACAATAAGGTAGGCACAGATGCCACCGGTGATAACTGCGCCCCGAATGGTTATGACGGAATTGATTTACAGAGCGGCGCTGACTACGATACACTTTTATTCAATCACGTTTCTTGCAATGGATACAATGCCATTCAGATTGGAGGAAGCAGCTTCAACGTGATCAGGGGAAATGTAATCGGTCCGCTTAACGGTACCTGCAGTGGCAATCTCTACAGGGGAATTGATATTGAAGACAACTCTAATAATAATATTGTGGGAGGAACAAATCCATCTGACTTCAATAAGATTACCAGCAATCTCTATTGGGGAATTGAAGTAAAGAATACTTCTGTCAATAACCTGCTCAGTGGGAACAGCTATTCCTGCAACGATTACGGAGCTATCGCTCTCAACAATGGCGGAAATAATGGAATGCAGGCACCGGTTATCACCTCAGCAAATGCATCAACGGTATCCGGTACGTCAATGCCCAATGCTGTGATTGAAATATTCAAGAGCCAGAATACCAACCCCATTCTTTGCACCAGCACACCATTAAACCAAGGCACTGACTATCTCGGAACTACAACCGCCAATGGAGCAGGTAACTGGACCCTGAGTGGAACATTTGGTGGTTACCTCACCGCAACTGCACGTGATGGCAGCAACAATACATCCGTATTCTCCTCCTATACCTACACCGGAATAATAGATACACTGATCAATGATTGCACGGGTTACATTATTCAAATCTCTGCGGGGTTCAATGCAAGTGCCCCTTATTTGTGTGTAAAGCACTGTGTGGATTTCGCCGATCAATCTCAGAATGCCACTTCATGGAAATGGTATTTTGAAGGTGCGACGATTGCGACATCTACTGCACAGAATCCGACCAACATCTGTTACAACAGTCCCGGTACTTTTGAAGTAAAGCAAGTTGCTTATGCTGCAAATGGTGATTCCTCTATCGCCACTCTTAATCTCACTGTTTACCCTACTCCACCAATTCCCGTTTTCAATTTGCAGGGCGATTCTCTTTATTGTACTTCAGCGGGCTATGATTACCAATGGTATTTTAACGGCGATGTAATTGCAGGCGCTACCAATCAATCCTACACTCCTACGGTAACAGGATACTACTACGTTGAGATTACTGACAGCTTTGGCTGCAACTCGATTTCATTACCCACCTACATTGACTTGAGCGGTGTTACTTCACTGACCACTTATCCTTCAGCAATCGCTGTCTCAGCAATCATGGGTAATACCATACAGGTTTACATTCACTCAATGCCGGGGGTAAATTTTTCGTTGCAGCTTATTGACATCAATGGACAGCAATGTTTTGAAAAAAGCTTTCACACCGATCAGGAATTTTATTCCGGCTCGTACCCGGTTGATGTAGCAACAGGGATTTACCTGGCAACCATTACATCGGATCAATTCAGGTTTGTTACCAAGGTTGTTTTACAATAAGTTTGAGAATGAAATTTTTTCGCCGTTTAAATTCTCGCTATGAAGGTCAGCATCATCTTATCATTGCTTCTCATGCTCAACACTAATTCCGGTACCGAAAAATATCTTTTCTACCTGCACGGAAAAATCGTGGAAGACCAGGGCGCCAAAGCAGTAAGCCCGGCGTTTGGTGTTTATCAGTACCAGGAAATTCTTGATGCCTTCAAAAAAGAACATTTCAATGTACTGAGCGAGCTGAGAAAAAAAAATACGGATGTGCAGGAGTACGCACTGCATGTGAGCGAGGAGATCGACAGCTTGCTAAAGAAAGGGGTTGCTCCGCAAAACATTACCGTAGTTGGCGCATCAAAAGGCGCCGTTATTGCAATGTATGTGTCTACTTTTTTGAAAAACAAAAACATCAACTATGTTTTTCTTGCAGCGTGCAACGATGGCAACTTCGAAAGCTTTCCTGACATTAATTTTTATGGAAACATCTTGTCGATTTATGAGAAGAGTGACAACATCGGCGAAAGCTGTACCAGGTTCAGGAACAAATCATCAGCAACCATTTCACACTATAAAGAGGTTGCGATCAATACCGGTTTGCAGCATGGGTTTCTTTTTCAGCCCTTACCTCAATGGATGAATCCCGCTGTGAAATGGGCCAATGGAGATTATGAATAAAATCAACATTCATCTTACACCGTCTCCCCGAAAAATGAATTTTATTTTTACAGTGTGCAGTCATTTGATGAACAAATAATGAAGCGATGCCTTGAGCTCGCATTGCAAGGCGCAGGAAATGTAGCACCGAATCCCATGGTGGGATGTGTAATCGTTCACGGTGGGAAAATTATCGGTGAAGGTTTTCACGAAAAGTATGGGAGGTCTCACGCTGAAGTGAATGCCATCAAGAGCGTGCAGGACCAATCATTGCTGAAGCAATCTACGTTGTATGTCAATCTTGAGCCCTGCGCTCACTTTGGCAAAACACCACCCTGCACTGATCTGATTATCGAAAAAGAAATCCCTGAAATCGTTATCGGCTCTATTGATCCACACGCCCTGGTTGCAGGCAAAGGAATTGAGAAGTTAAGGGCTGCCGGGCGAAGAGTGCTCGTATCAGTTTCGAACGAAGCCTGCAGGAAATTAAATAAGCGCTTTTTTACTTTCCATGAAAAGAAAAGGCCATTCATCATTCTCAAGTGGGCGCAGTCATCTGATGGGTTTATGGCTCCAGCGAGTCGTGAACGAATTGACATCAGCAACGAATACTCGAGAACACTCATGCACCGTTGGCGAAGTGAAGAGAGCGCAGTAATGGTTGGAAAAAATACAGCGCTCAGCGATAACCCCAGGCTCGACTCAAGGTTGTGGGGTGAGAAAAAACCAATCCGCATTGTGATGGACAGAAATCTTGACCTGTCACCAACCCTTCATTTACTTGATCACACATCCCCTACTTTGGTAGTAACAGAAAAAGAAAAGTCAAACGAAGAGAACATCGAGTTTCTTCAATTGGATTTTTCTGATAAGTTCCTCCACCATCTTGTCGCGATTTTTCACGAGAGAGGAATACAATCGGTCATGGTGGAAGGTGGAGGCATGCTGCATGAGTCATTCATTCAACAACGGCTGTGGGACGAAGCGCGGGTATTTATCGCTCCCCGCTTTTTAAGTGAGGGAGTTGCTGCTCCAAAAATTTCCGGCAATAAGGTTTCAGAGGAAAATATTTGTGGTGATCGTTTACTGATCTTTGAAAACTGATTATGATTGCACTCCCGTTAAGCATCATTCTTTCAACCTACCTAGTAGTTTGCTTTAAATTCTTTGACAAGTACAAGATCAATAGCCTGCAGGCAATTGTTTTCAATTACATCGCCTGCGTAATTACAGGCCTTATTGTTTCACCACAAATTGCAAACCCGGTAACCATCATTCATGAAAACTGGTTTCTCGTTGCCGTGATTCTTGGCTGCTGCTTTTTCTGCATCTTCAACCTGATGGCATTTGTCACCAAAACAAGTGGCATTACTGTTACTTCTGTTTCGAGCAAGCTCAGCATGATTATCCCAATCACGGTGGCCATTGCTTTATACCATGAGAAACTCACACCACTAAAAATCGTTTCGCTTCTGCTCGCAATGGTTGCCGTTTATCTTTCTTCAGTAAAAAGAAAAGAAGGCAAGCAAGAAATTGACATGCGTGGGATATTGCTTGCCTTCCTCGTATTTATAGGCAGCGGACTGGACGATACCCTGGTGAATTTTGCCTCTAAAAAATTGATGCAGCCGGATGACCACACAAACTTCAACATCTCCATCTTTTCCTTTGCAGCACTGTGCGGCGTGGTCGTTCTTTTGTACGATGCTATTTTCCTGCGAAAGGCGATTCAATTAAAATCGATTATTGCAGGAATTATATTGGGTATTCCAAATTATTTTTCATTGTTGTACCTCATCAAAGCGTTGAGCATTCCTAATTGGGACAGCTCTGTTATTTTTCCAATTAACAACATGGGCATTGTGGTGCTCTCAGCCATCTCCTCTTATTTAATTTTTTCAGAAAAATTCTCCCGCGCCAATCTCGCCGGCATTGCCATCGGCATCATTGCCATCGGGCTCATGATTTTTAACTGAGGAACTCAACCCGCTACATTTTTCCGAGATACTTAGAAGTGAAATGTGCAATGAGAAATGAAAGTGGCTTGCCGATAATTTTTTCAATTCCTCTCTTGACAGGAAACTGCCGGTAAGGCGAAAAAAATTCATCGAGCGGATGTGGCAGCGGCTGAACAATTTTTTCAGCGATGTATTTTCCGAACGCTGCAGCCCATGGTAATCCTGAGGCTGCAGCAATGAAGAAACAAGATGAATTGCTTCTGCTTTGCCCCGCTATTCCAATCACATCTTTTGACACACCGACCATCCCCGGCCATGCACATTCCCATTCAATTTTCGATTGCGGAAACTTGTCGTCAAAAAATTTATTCAATCGTTCAACCGTTTTCTCTGGATGGTGATATTCTTTGGATGTGTAAGTATGCAGCATGTTGGCACCTCCAAGCAAAAGCCGTTTCTCACCTGTGATGCGGAAATAATTGTAGATGAGCTTTGAGTCCCACACCATCATTTCCTCCCCAGGAAAAATCTTTTTCACTTCCGCTGCATTCATGGGTTTGGAAATGGCTAAAAATGTCTGTAGCTGAAATATTTTATCCTTCAGGAAACCGAGCTCAGGCAAAAACCTGTCTGTACAAAGCACAATGGCTTTCGCTTTTACCACATGCTTTCCAACCCTCACCAGCTCATGTGCAACACCGGTCACATTTGATTGCTCAAATATCTGCACGCCTTTCTCTTCTAAGCGCTTTGCCATCTCACTGCAAAAGCCAAAACCGTCGATGCCAAACGTGTCAGGGTATCTTACGCCGGAATAAAATTTTGACGAGCCGAGTATGGATTCTAATTCATGGCGATCATAAAGCCTGCTTTGAAAATGTAGCGACTGGCGGGAACGGTGTTCTTCTGCAATATTTTCTTTCCCTTTTTTATTAGTGGCGATGTAAAGTGAATCCTGCACCTGGAAGTCACATTCAATTTGATAGCGGTTGATGGAATCTTTAATCAATGTTACGCCGTCGCTCACAAAATTCCACAGTTGCTTCGCCCCATCCTTTCCGTAATTCGCAATGAGATCGCTTAGCTCCAATTCAGAATCGGGAGAAATAAACCCTGAGCTCTTCCCGCTTGCACCTGCGCCGCAGAAATCTTTTTCAATGATGATTACATTTCTTCCCCGCTCTACTAATTCATGCGCGCACATGAGCCCGGCCATTCCACCGCCAACAACCACTACGTCAGCTTCGTAATCAACGTCAATCGCCTTACGAGGCAAACCCTTCTTGTTGTACCAATAAACCTGATCTGAAACCATGAGCACTGTACCGGCTTATATCGCAGCCGCGGGTAAGATGAACAATTTAATTCACAGAGACAGAAGCCTGTGATTTATTTAAATTTTCTTTCAGCTTCTTTGATCTCCACATCATTGATGCTGGCAAAACGCTTTTGCATGTAGCCGTCTTGATCAAACTCCCACATCTCATTTCCGTAACTCCTGTACCACTGCATCTTTCCATCATGCCATTCATATTCAAATCTTACAGCAATGCGATTGTTATGAAAGCTCCATAACTCTTTTGTGAGCTTGTAGTCAATCTCCTTCTCCCACTTTCGCCGAAGGAAAGCTTTTACTTCTTCTCTCCCATTCAAAAACTCGGATCTGTTTCTCCACTCCGTATCGATTGTGTAAGCCATGCTGACACGTTCCGGGTCTTTGGTGTTCCAGGCATCTTCGGCAGCTTTCACTTTTTGCCGTGCAGTCTCCTCTGTAAATGGAGGAACCGGAAATCTTTTTTCCATCGCTATTTATTTGTTGTATAAAAAAAGGGAAGCAGCATCTTCATGGGATTACAGAATCACGCTGCGTTCTTTTTGCATGTACTGCTTCACACAACCATAAAAAGTAATCATTGAATAATTGTACATTTTTAGCAAAGAGGTCATCAGTGAGATTTCCATCTGCATCGAAACGCAAATGCACATTGGGGACCAGCAGCATCTGCGGAACAGCGATCGCATATACAGCAAGAATCAACTGCTGCAGTTGCAATGCAGCCCTGATACCGCCCATGTTTCCGATTGAAACAGCTGAGACACCAATAATTTTTCTTTCAAAAACTTTTAACCCGAAATAATCCACCATGTTCTTTAGCGCCAGTGAATAGCTGCCATTGTATTCCGGTGTCACAAAGATCATGGCATCGGCGGCTTCCAGCTTATCATGCAATACTTTGCATTCTTCCGGTGGCTTTACCTCACGGTGAAATACTTCTTTCCAAAGTGGATATTCATACGCTGTTAAATCAACCAGCTCGACATTGTATGGATGACTTTTTCTGATCTCATTCACCAAATGCATCGCTACCCTTTTTGTAGAGGCGTTTTCACGAATGCTCGATGAGACAATTAGAATATTCATGACATTAAAACAGGATTCTGTTCTTCAAAGATGAAACTTAAAATTGAATTGAAGCAAGGGCTACTTTTTAGTTTCATCATTCATCACATAAGAGAGTGCGCCTGACGGACATTTGCGCACCTGGTCAATCATGTTTGCTGTGGTTGCGGCTGAAGGTGTGATCCAGGGCCGCTTTCTCCAATCAAAAACTTCAGGCAATCCGCGAACACAATTTCCACTGTGTACACAAAGTGCATTTTGCCAAACGATGGTTACTTCACCATTCGAATAGTGTTTCACAATTTTCCTTTCCATGCTGCTGTGAATGTGTGAAAGCTAAAGTAAAGAACTTTCAGCCTGTTGCAGAACAAAAGAAACGCCTTAATGCACTATGGGATTACCGTGCGGATCACGATGTAAGGATAGGTTGCGCCGGCGGAATCAACAGCGATCACTCCATCAATTGAGATGCTGCCGTACACCGTACCGTTGATATTGGTATTGGTAGCACTCAGGTAAAGCGAGTCACCGCTCTTGCCCTGGAAAGAAACATTCCATCCGCTGCTGAGATTGTTGAGACTGATTTTAGCGCCGGTGGAATCTTTGTAGATCACGGAATAGTTTACGCCGCCGGTTCCGGAAACACTGTATTTCGCTGTGTGCTTTTCAACGGGTATAATCGGATCGACCGGGTCTTTCTCACAGGCAACAAAATTTACAGCAAGGAATACAAGCAGCAGGGGGATTATTTTTTTCATGGCGCGAATATAAAAAGCAAAGAGAACAAACAAGATTTACCGCCGGCGAATTAATTGTGCTCCTGTTAAATCTTTTCGTGGTTGTAAATGCCGCGCTGAATCGCATAGAGCACCAGTCCTGTTCTCGATTTAAGATCAAGCTTGGAAAATACTGATTCGCGATAGCCATCAACTGTGCGGACACTGACGTTCATGTCATCGGCAATCTCCTTATAAGTTTTTTCACTGCAGCAACATTTTATAAACTCCATTTCCCTTGAGGTTAATAACGAAAGAAAATCCATTCCCGTTTTTTGATTCCTACTGCTTGCTAAATCCTTTGCCTTCATGATGCTTTCCATGATGAGCCGGTCATAGTGATATCCCTTTTCATACACCATGAGCAATGTCTCCTTCATTACCTGTGGTGAAGAATCTTTGAGCAGGTAACCATGGGCGCCGCTCTCGATCATCCTGTTTACTGTTCTGAGGTCATCATGAACACTTAGTGCTACCACCTTAACTTCAGGATACAATTGATTAAGCTTCGCAGTTGTCTCATAGCCATCCATTCCTACCATGGTAACATCAATCATGGCAATGTGGGGAAGAGATTTCGCAGTACTCATCTTCATCAACAGCTCTTGACCATCAGAAGCATCAATGGTGACTTTAAACTCGGAAAAGTTTTCAAGGAGCATCTTAATACCATCACGCACCAATTGGTGATCATCTGCGAGGGCGATCTTGATTTGCATTGGGAGAGGTTTAGAATTTTAACTTCCGATATTCGGAATGCTGAAACGAAAATAAAATCCTTCTGATGATATTTCAGGAATCGTGATGTTTCCTTTCAACATCTCAACCCGGTGAAAAATGTTGACATATCCCAAACTGCTTTTGAGCGTACCTGATTTCAGCAATTCTATATCCATTCCCTTACCATTGTCGCGATAGTCGATTTCAATCACATCCCCCACTTCAATGATACCCGTATAAATTTTTGTAGCTCCCGCATGCTTCAGCGTATTGCTTACCAACTCCTGGATAATACGAAAGACAAATAGCTCCGAAGGTTTTGAATGAAACACCACTTCATCAGGAAAAGACAATTCCGCCTTAATCATTCGCTGCTTGTTGAGCCTCTCAAACAGGCGGTTCAGAGAATCACGGATGCCAAAGGAAGTGATGTAATCATTGCTCAATGTTTTTGAAAGGCTGCGAACAGAATGAAGTGTGCTTTGCACTGTTTCCCGCACCTGGTCCACAGAAGAAGTCGGTGCATGCTCATCTTTTAAATTGTTGAGCTGAATAATGGAAAGGGTCAGCATCTGTCCTACATCATCGTGCAGATCTCTTGCAATATCATTGAGGGTGTGTTCAGCAACTTCTACCTGCGTTTTCATCAGCTCCTTTTCAAACGAAGTTTTCATTTCCAACACCTCGTTGCGATGCTTTAACCTGCGGTTGCGACTAATGAGCAACAGGTTTACCACCATGCCGGCCAGCACAAGCAAAACAACCGTAGAAAGGGCTACAAAGAAGACGATGCTGGATACCGGCGTGTCCATAAGAATCCGATAATGATGATGGAAAAATTAATCACGTAGCCCACATAGGTATTGATATCGTACAATGGATCAGCGATGGCATTGTTGGAATAAGGAAACCAGTTCAGTGTTGCCAATATGGGTATTGTTCCGATAAAATTAACAAGGTTTGCGATGGAGAACCAAAAGATGAAATGATGAAACGGATTTTCATCGTGCTCCTCAACATATTTTTTCATGTATTGAAAAGCCAGTAACCCTGTGGCAGCTTGAGCAGGTAGCAGCGTAAAACTATTGAAGCGGTGTGTGCCTTCTCCAAAAAATAAATTCAAAATAAAGAAGATAAGAAATACAAAGCTGAGAACAATAACCATCTTCTTTAACTGATCTGAATGCAACAACCGGTAATAGAAAACAGTGGTCATTGAAAGTATCAGCGGCAAGCTGAAATTGTAAAACCACTGATTGTCTGCTGACGGTATTTTATAATGAGACAATGCTGTTGCAGTAATATCACACACATAAGAAACCAGCATGATCACACCAATAAACTTTTCAGGCTTTGACAGCTTACCATAGAAAAGAGAAATCAAAACCGCAGCAACCAGTTCAAGATCGAAAGGCCACCAATACAGAATTTCTTTCAGATAGTCCTGCACAATGCACGCGCTTATTTTTTAGTGGCTGCCATGGGAAACATCAATCCGCATTTGGGTGGACATGGCTTTCCGATCTCCAAAGAATTTACAAGCAAGCTTCCGCTTGCATCAGCAATGGTTAACAAAAACGTTAATCCCCTGTGCCAATTAGGCCGATCACCTGCAGTGGGAGCATCAATCACCTCCCATGGGTAATCATTGGAGATATTCGTGCTCGTAGCATTGGATGTAAAGCCAAACTCAATTTTTAAGGTATAGTAAGACGCATTTCCTGCATTGATACCATGACTGTATAAGTAGTTTTTCAGGTCATCAAAAGAATAATAGCGGGAAGGATTATCATTGGTATTAGGTGGTGCCGGTGTAACATAACTTTTATAAGCGTTCAGCAATAATTGAGGGTCATTTGCATACGGTGTTAAGGTTGGATAAATCGCATCTGCTGCGAGGTTATAATAAGTTCCTACTTCACTGCCATTCAAATTGACTAAACCGATCATCGGGTTCACCACTCCTGCATCATATGCAGGGTAAATTCTAATGCCATATTGATGCGCTGCAAGGGTAGCCATTAACACATCAAGCTTGATCGCAGGGTTCCTGAATGTAAGCGGAGTTCCTACATTCAAATACCGCGTGCGGTCTCCGATAAAATCAGCACGATATGCGGGTGGTACCTCAACTGCTTTGTCCCTTACAATGGTTGCTACCTGAAGATTAGAAAGACCCGAAGCCTTAATGATCTTTTCCAATTCAGCTTTGGAAATGTCTGGAGAAGATACAAAGTCGGCTTGGGTAGCAGTGGTATCAGTAGTTTCTGCAACTGGCTTCCGCGGATTATTCGTGCAGGAATACGATAATACAATGATCAGTAAGAGCGCTGTGATTTTTCTCATGATGATTTTGAAGTTTAGATAATTGAGCACAAATAGATCGCTTGATCATTTCACCTGCCAGCGTAGTTTCCTCCCCGTAAAAACACCCCCGCCTCTTCCGTGTTTTCTCCCTTGTGAGCCGTTCTACGCAGCGTCATTTTTGTCACCGCAAGTTAAAAGCATTCCTAAAAAAATCCTCTGTTATGAAAACAACTTCCATCACATTCATGCTTTTCCTCATTATCTTCTTCACAAATAACACATTGTTTGCAGGTCCGGCTCCATTTGCCACCAAACAGTTTTCACTCAGCGATAAATCATTCAAAGTAGAGCTGTCGCGCGCAGGTAAAAAGTTTATTGCCACGGTGAAGAAAAATGATGTAACTGCCATCGCTGAATTCAACAAGCTGAACGAAATGATAGCAGACTCCATTGCCGGCAAGACTTCTTCTAACGAAAAAGACTTACAGGCACAGCGTGAAAAAATTAAGACACTGCAGAATATTATTCAACTTGAATCACTCAGTGATTTCAAAAGCAAGATTGGCGATGCGATTGCTACACTTGAGCCCGCATTGAAAGACCAGGTGAGCACACCTGCCGCCAAAGATGTATTCAGCCTGCTGCAGAGCGACCTGGATGATGATACCAGTACAAATGATGAACAGCAGTCGCTCAACAAATTGCTTCCTAAAACCTCTTACGTCATCTACACCGACCTTGAGGGTTTCAAGAATGACCAGCCAAACGGGCTCGTGCAATCGGAATTCTACTTCACCTGGTTCCTCAACAGCAAGCTCTTCAATAATGAGAAGCCACAATTATTTGCTGCGCGGAACATGATGCTCGGCATCAACTTTACCAAGCTGGAGAACAACCTCCGTTACAAACAAGTTGGGTACAGCATTGACACCACCGGCGATTTGAACGACACCATGCGTTTCCTGAATGCAATAGACCTTGTGCGCTACATGAACCTCTACTCTTACATCAGGGTAAATTTTTTAACCGCCAGCATTCCCAAACCTTTTCCGCAGCGGTTGTATGTTGATGGCCAGCTTGACTTTTACGATACCGGCGTGCACGACACTTTGTTATCGAGCCCCGACTTCGGCATTCACTCATGGGGGTACGGCATCAATTTAAAATATGCCACCAAATTTAGCCCCGGGGTTTCTCCTGTGAATGTAGAGCTCGGTGCAGAATTTTTCGGCATCCGCATGCACAACAACAACATCCTGATGAAAAACGAAGCGCTCTATTTCCCTGATGACAATCCATTGAACAATACTTTCAACCCCGATGCCAGCAAGAGGAATGCATACTTCTGGGCCATCAAGCCTGTTCTCATGTACAGTCCCGATAAAGACAAGCCCGATAGCCACATCTTCTTTCGCGGATCTTTCTACAACAACTTATTTACACGCGACGTCAATGCAGACAATACCAATCACAGCAACACCTACCTGCAGTTGCAAATCGGTTATGAAGGAAAACTGAGTGACCTGTTTCCGGCGAAGAAAGAAACGACTGAATAGTGTTAAAGTATTTCCTTGTGCAGCACCCCTTCATTACATGCTGAAGGGATGTTTATAGTATGGGGTAATTGGTGTTGATGTGAACGAAGCAGTGACTCATCAACGCTAGATATAGTTTAAGGAAGCTGCTGTACCGACATCGATACAGCATGTACGCGAGCATTCCGCTTTGCTTTCGAACAGCGTTAAGCTGCCTTTCGAAATGATTTATCTTGCGCAACGTTACGTACACAAAATTCCTCATCAACTTTATCAATGAACTTATTGGATCAACGGAGCATCTTGTTTTCGTCATTAGCAGCAATCATGATAATGCTGGTAGCATGCAAAAAAGATTTCCTTACAACAGCAGAAGAGCAAGCGTTGTTTGCAGCACCTACCACCACTGAGTTGAATGATATTTATAGCGAATGGCAAACCAGAGACCTTATACCAACAGAGGTGATCACTCTCCAGAAAGAGGAAGTGCTGGCAGGAAAATTCAAGTTGAAAATTATTTCCTTTAAAATCAACAACATCAAGGAGTACGGGGCATTGCTCATTCCTGATGTGATCAGTACGGTGCCGGTAAGAATTTGGGTTGGTGGTTTTGATTTGGATGTTACCGTCAATAGTGTCAACCTGGTATTGGATACCGCTGCTGACAATGCCTGCATACTGGCCATCCCTGCATTGCGCGGGCAATCGCTGCAAATTATTTTAGACGGTGCTGTCTATACAACGCCCTTATCTGAAGGCAACCACTGCGATGGATTTGATGGCGCAACGGATGATGTGCTGGGTTTTCTGAATCTCATACAAGCAACAGAGACCATTGCTGATGTGAACAGAACAGGAATACAGGGCGGAAGCCGCGGTGGTACGGTTGCGCTGCTTGCAGGCATCAGGGATGCAAGAGTGAAGCGCGTAGCAGATGTAGCTGGACCTACGGACATGTTTACGCTCACATCGCAAAATGAAAACGATCCAACTTATCAGTGTCAGTTTTTGAATGATTATAAATACGGGCAGGCGACGTTGCAGGAAACAAGAAACAAGATGCTGGCATCCTCGCCTCTCTATTTTGCAGCTCACTTGCCTTTGATACAGTTGCACATGGGATTGAAAGACACAACTGTTCCTGTTGAACAAGGTTATAATCTGCAGCAGGTAATGGCTGCCTTGGGAAATGCTGCGAGTTTACTATTGTTCACCTACGACAAAACACATTTTGATATCGCAACAGATAATCCTGAACTTTTAGAAAGAATTGAAGATTTCTTCTCGGAGTTATAAACCCGTTGCTCATTAAATTTGTTGCAGCGAAAAAAATACAAGTTCCACACGCTTATTATTATTATACCCGATCTTACAAGCAAAAAGAAAACATGAAAGCTGTAGTGATCGGTGAATCATCTGGTGCTTCGATGGAAACGGTAATGGCTGTTTATCCGCGGCACAAAGCGATCGTAGAAAAATACATTGAACGGGACGAAGTAATCGGCATTGGTCCTTTTGGTGACAGCGGCAGAGGGAACATGGCCATCTTTAAAACACGTGCGGCAGCCGAGCAATGGGTTAAAGAAGATCCTTTCATCCTTGATGGGTTGGTAAAATCATTTGTGATCAGCGATTGGAATGATACCATGCTTTAAGCGGCATCTGCGTTACGATTCAGGTCCCATTTTCAACAGAGAAAAAAGAAAGAGCTTGAATATTGGAAGACCCCCCTACCATTTATTCAAGCTCTTAATAATTAGGATTAAAATGCACGCAACATGAATTCAATCCTGAAGGATACAAAAGTATTTATGTCAGCTCCCATCCTGTTATACTTCATGTATTAAGTGTTACATAATTCACATGTTGTTCACTTCTACCCTGTTCTTCATCAGCGGATCAAACAACCTTCCTAAATCTTTTATCTTGTGAAGCAAGCGCCGCGCTACGCCTGCGCTGATAACGCCAACAAAGAACATATGACAGAAGTAACGAGGAAACACAAGCGGCACCTTGCCGCTATGATTGCGTTTGGTTTCATTTCACCCTTCATATTCCTCACAATAGGTTTCCTCTTTTTTCCACCTGATATGTCAGGTGAAATGCCCGTCTATTCCGACGGCATGATCTACATGAATGAGATTGCAGTCGCTGCCTTCATCTTCGGCTGTGCTCTCATGGGCATCAAGCTGGCCGACGATCGCAAGGTGATGCCTGCAGCAGGATTTACCATGATGGCCATTGCGCAGGGCGTTGCTTACACCACCATGTTCGAAGCTTTCGGCATGGATCATAAAGAATTTGCTGATGTAATGGAGATGCGCACCAAGGCCAGTAACATTCAGATCGGAGGGGCGATTCTTTTTATCCCCGGTCTCTTCCTCATCACTACCTATTCAGAGTTTCAGAAGTGGCTGAATTGGGCAGGTATCATCATCGCTGTCCCATTTATCACCACCAGCATTGCTTAGATGGTTGGTTTTAAAAATTTCAGTCTCCTCGAAACGGAATGTGGATTACATGCTCTTTAACCTGTTGCAGATTTTCTGGGGTATATGGGTGTGGAAGCGCAGGTATGAGTGAACTCTCCCGCCTCATAAAGAAATAAAAAGTTGATCGCTTCCTTTATTCCTCACTTGATCACCGCAATCTTCTGCGTTGCTACTTGCCCTCCTGCTTGAAGCTTGAACACATACATGCCGCTTTCAAGCTTGCGGGTATCTGCAGAAACATTGTATTCACCGGCTAGCTCTTCAGCATCCAGGACTTTGTATACATGGCTTCCCAGCACATCATACAAATTGATGCTAACGTTTGTCGCTGTGGTAATGGAGTAATGGATGAAAGCAGTGCCCTGCACAGGGTTGGGGAATACAAACATTGAATGCAGCACCTCCGAAGCTGGAATGGTGGTAAGCTCAGCAATCACATTCACGGTAACGATGGAATTTGCACCATCCATTTTTAGCAGGTCATATCCTTTGCAGATGCTGTCTACGCATCCTGTTGCATCTTCAATGTAAAGGCAGATGGTGTAAAATCCAGCATCGCTATAAGTATGACTTGGGAAAGCGCCACTATCAAATGTGCCGTCGCCCCAGCTCCATTGGTAATCAATAGGTAATGCACCGGTGGTCACGTTCACTGCAAAGTAAGTATGTACAGCGGCGGTATCAGCATAGAGATAGAAATAAGCAGAACAATCTTGTCCGCCGTTGTTGATTGTTACCGTACAACATGCAGTGCATCCGTTTGCATCCGTAACGCAAACAGTATAAGTGCCGGGTGTAAGTCCTGTTGCAGCAGAAGTGTTTTGAACAGGATTGGTATCCCACGTATAAGTATAAGGAGCAGTTCCTCCAGATGCATAAGAATGGGCAACGCCATCAGTGCAGGTATCACAGCTTGCATGCGCATATTCATAACAGCCTATAGTAAGGTTGCATCCCGCAACATCAATCGCAGTAGTACAGCATGCATAACATCCGTTTGCATCCGTAACACACACCGTATAAGTGCCGGGTGAAAGACCGATAGCCGATGAAGTCGTTTGAACAGGGTCTGTATCCCAGGTATAAGAATAAGGCTCTGTACCGCCTGATGCATAAGCATGCGCAGCACCATCAGTGCAGGTATCACAACTGGCATGCAGATATTCGTAACAAACAACCGTCATGCTGCATCCTGCCACATCAATCACAACAGTGCAGCATGAAGAACATCCATTTGCATCAGTAGCACAAACAGTGTAAGTACCGGGCAAAAGGCCGGTAGCAGAAGAAGTGGTTTGTACCGGATCGGTATCCCATGCGTAGGTATAAGGCGCTGTTCCTCCGGATGCGTAAGAATGTGCAATACCATCAGCACAGGTGTCACAGCTTGCGTGAGCATATTCATAACACCCAACCGTTACGTTACAACTGACAGTATCAATGATTGTGGTACAGCAGGCAGTACATCCATTGGCATCGGTGATGCAAACCGTATAAGAGCCCGGCAAGAGACCAGTGGCAGCAGAAGTGGTTTGCACTGGATCGGTATCCCAAGTATAAGTGTAAGGTGCTGTTCCTCCTGATGCATAAGAATGTGCAATGCCATCGGCACACGTATCGCAGCTTGCATGAGCGTACTCGTAACAACCTGCAGTCATCGTACAAATCACCACTCCGGTTACTGTAATCGAGTCGCAGAAATAACTGCTGCAATTGGTATCAGTGATGTGAAGGCAGACATAGTAGGTGCCTGCAGCATTGTAGGTGTGGCTGTTATTTTCAACAGAGTTAAAGGTTCCGTCACCGAAACTCCAGTAGTACATGGTATTCCCGGTAGTGCCGGTGGATGTGTTGGTGAATGATACTACGTTGTCGGCGGTTTGTGTCCAGGAATAATTTGACTGGCAGCCGGCTGAAACCTTAAAGCTCATCACTGTAGCAATTGCGCAAATGATGAAGCTTGATCCTGAAGGACTAAATAATCTTTTGAAGCCCATAATGCTAAGTTGAGGCGTGACCTGATTATGCTTATACAATAATAAGCTTTTTAGCGGCGGGCTCAAAGGATAATTTCTGCTGTTAGAAACGTTCATGGTTGCACTTAAGAGGATGCATAAACGAACACGCTACCTTTGTAACAGATTGTAAAATGAACAGTAACTTCAATCAGAAAATAATCATGACAACAGATGAATTGCGCAATCATTTATGCAAACCGATAAGGATACAAGTAGAAGGATAAGAGATAACAATAAGATATGAAAGAAGCAGATCACTTTCTGCAGCAATACATTGAAGGAAATCATACGCCCTCGATTCAATATTTCATTTTCAATGAGGCCGGCATGATGCATCGTTTCATCAGCGGCTTTGCAGACATACAAGCGCAAAGAAGGGTTGATGAAGATTGTACGTATCATGCTTATTCTGTAACCAAAACTTTTACTGCGCTGGCGGTTTTACAGCTGGCAGAAAAAAAGCAATTGGAAATTGAAGCACCGGTAAAAGAATATTTAAACGACTTTCCATATTCACCTGCAATAACAATCAGGCAGTTGCTCTCTCACTCCGCAGGCATTCCCAATCCATTGCCTTTAAACTGGATACACCTTCCGCAAGAGCATGCAACTTTCAACAGGGCTGATTTTTTTAACCGGGTGTTTGAGAAACACAACCAGGTAAAATTTCAGCCGAATGAAAAATTCGCTTATTCAAATCTTGGTTATGTTTTACTGGGTCAGCTGATAGAAAAAGTTTCGGGTATGCATTATGAGCAATATGTGAAGGAGCACATCTTAATGAAGTTGGGACTTCATACCAATGAAATTGATTTTCAACTGAACATCAGCAACCAGGTAAAAGGTTATCAAAAGAGAGCCGGTTTCTCAAACTTCATTTTGAATTTCTTAATCGACAAGTCCAAATTCATGGGAGCAGCAGAAGGTAAATGGAAACCGTTTCAACCCTTTTATGTCAATGGCGTTTCGTATGGTGGCTTAATCTGCACTCCGAATGCTTTGGTGCAATACCTCCTGGAGCTTTTAAAACAGGATAGTCAATTGATCTCAGCTCATTACAAGGAAATGTTGTTCAAAGAAAATTTTTCCAACAACCATCAAGCAACTGGCATGTGCCTTTCATGGTTTGCCGGATATTTGAAAGGAGAAAAATATTTTGCGCATGCCGGTGGCGGTGGAGGATATTATTGTGAGATCAGGATCTATCCGCATAAACGCATGGGAAGTGTCATCATGTTTAACCGAACGGGTATAAGCGATGAAAGATTTTTAGACAAGGTCGATCAATATTTTATCTGAGGATTCTAATTACAATAAGGGATTGATGTTCTCAGGAAGGGGAAGCAACTTAACTTTGTAAGATGAACACGGAAGAATTAAAAAATCTGCAGGCTCCCATCAAAGAGAAATACCGGGAGCATCCTGCTGCAGCATTCATCACGCTGAAAGCTGAAGGGAAAATCGGAGAAGAAATTTCCTGCAATGTTGAAACAGGCAAAGCAATGGTAGCAGCAGGTTTGCATCCTGCTACTGGCGGAACGGGCATGCTGGCATGCTCCGGTGATTTGTTGCTGCAGGCATTGGTGGCCTGCGCAGGAGTTACACTTGCAGCAGTTTCCACAGCGATCGGTATTAACATCATCGATGGGAAGGTGACTGCCGAAGGTGACCTCGATTTTCGCGGTACGCTCGGAGTTTCTAAAGAAGCGCCGGTTGGATTTAAATCCATCCGCCTCTCTTTTCACCTGGAAACCGATGCTGCTGAAGAGCAGCTTCAAAGTCTTGCCAAGCTAACGGAGCGCTATTGCGTGGTGTATCAAACGCTAACCAAAGGAGTGAGTGTGGAAACAGCTTATCACCGTAAATAATTTCTAGCGTGAAGCGAATACATGAGCAGATAATATTGGTCTTAAAACAAAAAGCTTTTGAAAAGAAGATTCAAAAGCTTTGAGACGAATTAGTGACCCCGCCAGGATTCAAACCTGGAACCTTCTGATCCGTAGTCAGATACTCTATTCAGTTGAGCTACGGGGCCTTGGTATGAAAGCGCCGCAAAAATAGTTTGATTTTCTTTTGAGTGCATACTTTCTTTCAGGTGCTGAAAGACCTCATTGGAAAATTCTTTTTGGCATTGTGATCCATGCATTTTTATTTTAGCACCGCAAGCTACAAACGATGAAACCTGCATCAGGAAAACTATTGATTGCTGAACCATTTATGGAAGACCCTTATTTCAAAGGAGCAGTAGTCATGTTGTGTGAATACAAAGCGGAAGGAACCTTCGGTCTCATTCTCAACAAGCCATCTGAAATGAAAGTGAGTGAAGTAGTAGAAGATTTTCCCGGCATTGGCAACCTCATCTATTATGGCGGTCCTGTTCAACCTAACACTTTACACTACCTGCACCGCAGGGGTGATTTAATACCCGATAGCATTGAGCTTGACAGCGGCATTTTCTGGGGTGGTGATTTTGAGAAGCTGGTTTTCATGCTGGAGACAAAACAAATCTCAGAAGACGAAATAAAATTCTTCTATGGCTATTCAGGTTGGGAAGAAGGACAGCTTGAGCATGAGCTTGAATCAAAATCGTGGTTCATCGGCAACAGCACCGAAGAATATTTATTTGAAGAGGATCCGAAAAACTTATGGAGAACCGTATTGAAAAATATGGGCGATCGCTTTAAGATCATTGCCAACTTCCCTGACAATCCGAACCTCAACTAAACCGCTACAGGAATTATTTTGTCTTGCATCACCATGTAGATTCGATCGCCATCTTGCGGCTGAATGGTAGCACTGCCGGTAAAATTCCCAAATGAGGGGAGCACGCAAAAATTTTCGCCAAACCAAAAACAAGGCAACCGCATCGTTTGTCTTCCCTTACCCGTAAGCCTGATAGCAGGATGAATGTGCCCGCTGATGGAAAATGAATCCGGCTCATCTTGCCGCGAGTGAATCAAAAAGAAAGGATGAATGCGAACAGACTTCGAGACTTTTTCAATGCCATGTTGTTTCATCCGTTCATCATCATACAAATCATGATTGCCTTTAACAAGCACCATGTCAATGGCAGCGTGCTTTGCCCTCCATCTTTCAAATTGTTTCCACTCACTGTTGTGGCTGCTGTGAAACAGATCTCCCAGCAGGTAAATTTTTTTTACATCATGCAATGTGATGATGCTGGTTAGGCGTTGTAAATCCTGTTCATGAATGTTGGAAGGAAGCGGCACACCAGCTTTGCGGAAGTGCCCGCTCTTTCCCAGGTGCAAATCTGAAAGCAGCAAAGTTCTCTTGTCTTTCCAGAGCATCGCTTTCTCAGGCAGCAGCAATAATTCTTCTCCTCTTACAGTGATGGAATGCATTTACTTTTCAAATTTTAATTGCAGCTTCTTTACACGCACTTCAAATTTTTCACTCGACAATTTCTCACGCATCCTGTCAACCAGGATAGGAAAAGAAAATGGTGTGGGCCGCTCCGGATATTTGATGATTATTTTTTGAGTGCTTATTCTCATGAGGGCTTTCCGAAGCCGGTATTCTTCGAGTTGAAATTCCATCACTTCGTGGTAGCATTGCTTCAGCAACAAATTTTTTGGATCGTATTCCGAAAAAACTTTGAAGAGCAATTCTGTTGAGGCCTGCAGGTGTCTTTCCTTCTGCATCTTCCCGGGATAACCGGCAAAGACCAATCCTGCCACCCTTGCAATCTCCCTGAATTTTTTCATCGCCATCTCGGTTGCATTTACACTCAGGTAAATATCATCAATCAACTGGTTGGTCGTAAACAAATCTTTTTCAATCGCCTCTTCCAGGGGGATGTCATTGTCACTGAGCAATTCAAATCCATAGTCATTCATTGCAATGGAAAAAGAAAGGGGTTGAATCATGGCAATGCGGTGAGCAATCAATGCGGCCATTCCTTCATGCACCAACCTTCCTTCAAAGGGATAGAAAAAACAATGATGCCCTTCTGTAGTCTCTATTTTTTCAATCAGGAATTCATTGGTCGCGGGAAGCGCCGACCGTTCTTCCTGCAGCTCAAAAAGCGGTTGAAGCACTTTTACTTCAATCTCTGTTTCCTTGTGCTTCTTTACCTCATCAATTTTTTTCCGAAGCATTGCTGAGAGTTGTGAAGACAATGGCATTCTACCTCCCTGCCAGGAAGGGATGGCCCCTTTGGTTGGCTTTGCTTTTCTTACATAAGCAACGTTTCCCTTCACCATCACCAGCGACAAACATTTTCCTGCAAACCAAAAAATGTCTCCTGCATTGAGGCGCGATATAAAATATTCTTCAATCGTCCCTACCCTTCCGCCGGTCATGTACCGAACATTCATGCTGATATCGCTGACGATCGTTCCGATGTTCAGGCGGTGCTTCAATGCAACTCTCTTGTCATAGACTTTAAACAAGCCATCTGATTCTTCCACTTTGGAAAACTCCTGGTATTGATCAAGCGAGCTTCCGCCAGTGGTAACAAACTGCAGACACCATTCAAACTCATCCTCTGTTAAATCAGCAAAAGCAAACGTTGATTTTACTTCTTCAAACAATTGACGGTGGTAAAACCCATCACCCACGGCAAGTGTTACCATGTACTGAACCAGTACATCAATCGTGTTAATGAATGGAATGCGCTCTTCAATGATGTTGTGCGCTACAGCATCTTTGATGGCTGCACCCTCAATCAGCTCAAGGGAATGTGTGGGAACAAAATAAATGTTGCTCACAGCCTCCGGTTTGTGTCCGCTCCTCCCTGCACGTTGGATAAATCTTGCCACCCCCTTTGGACTGCCTACCTGGATCACATTTTCAACGGGCGAAAAATCAACCCCTAAATCAAGAGATGAAGTGCAGACAACTGCTTTGAGCTTTCCATCGTGCAATCCATTTTCTACCCATGCTCTTATCTCTTTGCTCAATGAACCATGATGTATGGCAATGGTTCCGGCAAGATGCGGTGCATGCTCTAATAATTTCTGATACCAGATTTCCGCCTGACCGCGGGTATTCGTGAAGATCAAAGTTGAACCGCTCTGTTCGAGAATCGGAAGCACCTTCGGAATCAGCTTGATACCAAGATGCCCGGCCCACGGAAATCTTTCAATCTCATCGGGGATTACGGATTGAATATTGATTTCCTTTTTTACATCTGCGACTACAATGGTTTTCTTTCCTTTAAAATTATTCCCGAGCAATACATCGAGTGACTGCTTGAGGTTACCAATGGTTGCAGATATGCCCCAGATTTTCAATGCAGAATTTGCATTCCGCTCTTTGATCACTTTAATTCTTGACAAAGCCAGCTCTACCAGTACGCCTCTTTTGGATCCAAACAGCTCGTGCCATTCGTCAATGATAATTGCATTCAGATTTTTGAAAATTTCTTCAGCGCCACCAATGGAAAGAAGCAGGTGCAGGCTTTCCGGAGTGGTGATCAATGCTTCCGGAAATTTCTCCAACTGCTTTTTCTTTTTTGCTGCACTCACATCACCGGTTCGCAATTCTACTTTCCATCCAACACCAATTTCCTTGGCCGAAGATTGCAAGGCCTCATGAATATCCTTTGCCAGTGCTTTCAATGGAGTGATCCATAAAACCTTTAATCCTCTTGCTTGCTTCTGTTCTTTTGATGCTCCCAGTGCTTCCATTAAAACCGGCATCCACAGCCCGAAGGTTTTACCGCTGCCGGTGGCAGCATTCAACAAGCCTGAATGACCTGATAAATATTTTTCCCACACTTCATATTGAAATGGAAATGGTTTTCGATTGCCGGATGCAAACCATTGTTCTGTTATTTGAAGTGGTGTCAAAAAAAATCTTTCGGCAAAAATAAGTGCAATGCCTTTGCAGCGGTTCCTTTGCAATAACATTTACATTTGATATTCACCATGAACCCGCTCGACATTACACGCTTGATCAAATCAGAATCCCTGCGACTGGGTTTTGATTACTGCGGCATTGCCAAAGCAGAAAAGCTGGATGATGATGCAAGAAGACTTGAGGCATGGCTCCAAAAAGGGATGCATGGAAAAATGCATTACATGGAAAATTATTTTGATATGCGCATTGATCCATCAAAGTTGGTGGCAAATGCGAAGTCAGTGATCTCTTTGCTCTTTAATTATTACAACAATGAGACACCCTTGGATAAAACGGCTCCAAAAATTTCAAAGTATGCTTTCGGAAAAGACTATCACATTGTGCTAAAGGAAAAACTTTACCTCTTGCTTGATTTCATAAAACTCAATTCAGGATCGGTAAATGCCCGGGTATTTGTTGATAGTGGGCCTGTTCTTGAACGAACCTGGGCAGCAAAGAGCGGTGCGGGCTGGATTGGCAAAAATGGGAACCTGATCAACAAGCAAAGCGGATCATTTTTTTTCCTGGCAGAAATAATTTGTGATCTCGAATTGAATTATGATTCACCGGTGAATGATTATTGCGGCACCTGCACTGCATGCATTGATGCATGCCCCACAGTTGCCATTCTCCCTGAGAAAGTTGTGGATGGGAGCAAATGCATTTCTTATTTCACGATTGAACTGAAGGATCAGATTCCGGAGAGCTATAAAGAAAAATTCGATGGCTGGGCTTTCGGTTGTGACATCTGCCAGGATGTTTGTCCGTGGAACCGGTTTTCAAATCATCACAAGGAGCAACAATTTCTTCCATCAAAAGAACTGCTTGATATGCAGAAGAATGATTGGGAAGAAATGACTGATGAAGTCTTTCGCAAAGTCTTTAAAGATTCCCCTCTGAAAAGGGCCAGGTTTGAGGGAATAAAAAGAAACATCGCCTTCCTGAAAAAAGACATCCCCATTCAATGAATCCGCTCTCCTTTCACTTCAAGTGATTTTAAAATTTCCTTTTCTGCTTCCAGCATTTCTTTCCAGCGGGCGCTGACTGTTTTAGCCGGCAAGTATTTTTTTGCCAGTTTCATAAACAGCGTGTAATGCCCTGCTTCAGACTCCATAAAGTGACGGTAAAATTTTCTAAGTTCCGGTTGTGGAAGCTTTTCAGAAAGCAACCTGAAACGCTCACAGCTTCTGGCTTCAATGAGTGCAAACACAAGCAACTTATCCATGAGTTGGCGGTCTACCTTGTCACCTGCACGAATCAGTTTCCTCAATTGATTTACATACTCATCTTTCCGTTGGTTACCAAGCTGTAATTTTCTTTTTTTCAATTCTGCCAGCACCATTCTAAAATGGCCCCACTCCTCTGTTACAATCGGCGAGAGTTTTTCAACCAGCTCTTTTCTCTGCGGGTAATTCTGAATGAGAGAGATGCAGGTAGAAGCAGCTTTCTGCTCGCAATAAGCATGATCGGTAAGGATATCTTCGAGAGACATGGAAGCAAGATCGACCCATCGCGGATCTGTAGGCAACTGAAGACGAAACATCATGATGCAAAGTTAGTTTTGAGTTCTGAGTTTCTACTTTTACGAAATGAAAATCCTGGTCATACGCTTTAGCTCCATTGGCGACATTGTTCTAACCTCGCCCGTGATTCGATGCCTGAAACGCCAGCTCGCGGATGTTGAAATTCATTTCCTCACCAGGATTTCATACAGGGAAATCGTAGACTACAATACATACATCGACGTCAGGCATTATCTTGAAGATGATCTTTCCAAAGTGATCAGCGCTCTTAAAAAAGAAAAATTTGACCTTATTGTTGATCTTCACAATAACCTGCGCACCTGGAAAATCAAGGCCGCGCTGAGGAGAAAAACAGCTTCAGTAAATAAAATCAACTTTGAGAAGTGGGTGTATGTAACCCTGAAATGGAACATCATGCCTGTTGCGCATGTAGTTGACAGGTATATGGATACAGTGAGAGATCTTGGTGTGTTAAATGATGAACAAGGACTGGATTTTTTTATCAGTGATGGTGATGAAATTACTCCGCATGATTTGCCATTGACTCACTTGCACGGTTACATTGCCATTGCAATTGGTGCGCAGCATGCGACAAAAAAGCTTCCGGTAGAAAAACTCAGTGAACTGGTTCAACAGCTTCATTTCCCCATTATTTTATTGGGAGGGCCTGAAGATTTTTCTATAGGTGAAAGCATCAGGAATACCGAACCCCTGAAAATTTTTAATGGCTGCGGGAAATTCTCCATCAACCAATCTGCATCATTGGTGAAGAGAGCGCAGTTGGTTATTAGTCATGACACAGGGATGATGCACATTGCCGCCGCTTATCAGAAGAAAATTATTTCAGTGTGGGGAAATACGGTACCCGCCTTCGGAATGTCACCGTATTATGGAGATCAATCCATAGCAAAAGAACGTTCGAAATTTTTTGAGGTTGAACATCTTTATTGCCGCCCCTGCTCTAAAATCGGTTATGACAAATGTCCCAAAAAGCATTTCAGGTGCATGAAAGAAATTGATGTGAATGAAATTGCAACCCTCGTGGGAAAATTTTAAAGGGTTCCTTCAATGGAGCGAACGATCATTTCAATGTCCCGCTGTTCCTGGGGATCATAGTCCTGCTTCAGAGAATAGCCGTATAAAGCGCTGAGCTTATTCCAATAGAAGGCAGACATTGGGTTCTTAAATTCTTTGATCAAATCATAAACACTCATACCGGTTTCCCGCGCAATGAGCTTTACGAGAATATCTCCCTGGGTAACGGTAAGATTTTTCAAGCTGTTTTCATAAAGGTCATCCAGCTCTTTCTCCTTTTCTTTTACAATTCTTTTTTGCTCCTTCTTCTTATCCAACGCATTGAATTGCTCGTTGATATCACGATAAAGAGCTCCTGCTTCCTTGGCGTAGGGATAAACAATCATGATATTTCTTTTCAATTGGTTGTAGCGGTATTGATCTGTCTGAGAAGCAAATGTCCTTTTGGTTACCACCACCACCTCCTGCAAGGTGCAGACAGCAAATGTATCAGACCCTACCACCAAAGTAGGAAGCAGAACATTGGTTTGTGCCCTCAACAGTTGAGCGGAAAAAAGTAAAGCCGCAAGCAGAAATAATCTTCTCATTTTATTTTAATGGACCGTTATTCCAACATCCATTCCAAGATATTCAAACGCTTACGCAAAGTAAATGGTATAGTTGTTGGCAACTTGGAATGCTCTTGCAAAATAACGATCAAATCGTTTAACTTTGCTGGCAAATCTCAAAAACCAATTAACACAATGAAAAAAGTTTGTTCCGTTTTAATGGTGCTTTCACTTGTAGCGTTTTCATTCACAAGTTGTCAGCAAAAGCCCATGGATGATGCTACCATGAATATGAAGGCAGATTCAGTGGCAAAAGCAAGAATGACAGCTGTTAGTGATTCAATGATGAAAGATTGCGAAGCCCACAGCGCCGATTGGATTAAAATGAAAGCTGATTCAATCTATAAGGCAGATTCCGCAGCCATGGCTTCAATGAAATAATCTCAAACCCAAAAAATCAACTCTTAATACAATGAAAAAAATATTCATTCTTACTTTCTCACTTATCATTAGTGCATTCACCTACCAGAGCTGTACCTCACCGGCAAATTCTGCTGCTGAATGGGCGAAAATTGATTCTTTAGCAAACATGAAAGTGATGGCATATACTGATTCACTTCAGATGGCTTGCATGAGCGATGTAATGACAAAAGCGAAAATGATGTCTGATTCTATGATGACGGTAGCGATGTCAAAGAAATCAGGCTCTTCAAAAAAGACAACTCCAAAAACACCGGCTGCACCATCCAATCCGAAATCGGATAAGATGAGCGGATCAAAGGAAGCGTCGACACAGGAAAAGAAGGATAAAATGGAGAACTCTCAAGAGTCAACTACTCAGAAGAAGAAAGACAAAATGAGCAAGGGTACAGAACCAAACCCGAAGTTCTGACCATCTCAAACAAATAAAAAAGCCATCCTGAAAACAGGGTGGCTTTTTTATTTTAGGCTTATAAAGTAAAAGAAATTATTGCTTTATCCATTCAGAATTGGAACAGGAATATCCGTTGCTCCCATTCACGCTGAATTGCCAGATGATTTTATCAGGAGCCAAGAAGTTTCCGTTGCCGCTTACGGTTCTTCCATCGTTGTCAGGAGACTGAATGGGGATGGTGATGGATAACCCGCTGACTTCAGCATTTACCGGGTTGGAAAAAAGGTTGCTGAAGTTCGCAATGTTCACATTGAATAGAGAGGAGGTATCAGCAAAAATGTTCACCGTATAGGTGCTGAGGTTAGGGCAGCTTTCTGTCACATTGTAAGTACCTAAATAAAGATCACGGGTTACTGTTTGACAGTCAGAACCGGTATAACCATCAGGGCAGCTACAAGTACCATCAATACAAGTGCCTCCATTCTGGCAATCAACATCGTTGCATTTATCACCACAACCTGATAAAATGCTAAGGGTAGTTAGTACAATCAAATACAGCCGCAAGCTTGTTGCGTGGAAAATATTTTTCATTTCTTTCTTTCAATGCTAAATGTACAACCTAAAAATTCATGAAGTCTTTATGGTTCAGACTCTTCTTTACACAACACAAAAAAAAGACCCCTGTGATTAGCAGAGGTCTTTCGATAAGCGATTGAAGTTTTTATTTCGTCCAGCTTGAAGTGCAAACATCCACACCAGAACCAGCTGCACTACCATCGATTGTGTAGCTCCAGGTAATGGTATTTCCGGTAATTGAACCTTGCCCTGATACAAAGAAATTATCATTATCAGGTTCCTGGCTTGCGATGTTAATGGTATTTCCGGTAACAGTTGCCTTTACTGAATTCGTGAATGCATCCCAGAAGTTAGTGATATTAAGATCAGTAACTGTAGCGCCATTTGAAATGGTTACGATGTATGATGAATTTCCTGAAGAAGAACATCCGTCATTAGCTGTCCATGTTCCGAGAAATTTGGTACGTGATTCTGTTGAACAGTCTGTTCCTTCATAGCCTGTTGCACAGTCGCAAGTACCGCTAATGCAAGTTCCACCGTTAAGACACGCAACATCCTTACAAGGATCACTCTCACATGAATTGAAAAACATCACCGTCGCAAACGCAATCGCTGATAAGAAAGAAAAACCAAAAATTGAAACTTTTTTCATAGTGCTTTTAATTTGATTGTTAGATTTTTAAGATGTGAGGCAAATATAGGTGCTACCCACAAAGAAAAAAAATAATATGACCCACCGATATTGGGCTATTGCTTTTTCTTCCAAATTCCTGAGCAAGAATCTGAATTGTGGAACTCATCAACCACGCTAAACGTGACAGCGATTTGTTTGGTAATGGTATCAATAACCCCTGCTCCGTTGACTGTTACTCCCTGAACAGCCTGGTTAGGAATTGTAAAGTTGAAACCGGAGATGTTTGCGTAAACTACGAATGAAGTTCCAAACTCACCAAAATTGGTAATCAGGATTTGATTGGTAACTGAAGACGATCCGGCAATGGTGGCAACATAGCTGAAGTCTTTTGCCATACAACTATCATATGCATCCCAATCACCGATAAATTTATCTACTGTTCTCACACTGCAGCTATCACCTTCATACCCGTTGCTGCAGTTACAGGCATTATTCACACACGATCCAAAATAACAAGGAACATTGCAATCGCTGCTTTTATTGTTACATGAATTCCCAATAAGAACCAGGAGTGTAAACCCGATAAATAGAGCTGAATATTTTAACAGGGATTGCTTCATAAAAGAAAAAGAGAATTTTTATTTGCCGCCGCAAGATAGCGTGAAACTGTTTGATCACCAATTGAGCTGATGATTGGGTAAATGGAATTCATTTGCGCATGTATCTTTAAGCGGAAACGATTTGGCGATTTATGGAGATGAAAAATCAAATGTTGAAATTTATTCAGGAGCAACACTTGTTTGAAAAAAGCAATCCTGTATTGCTCGCAGTTAGCGGAGGCGTTGATTCAATGGTGATGGCAGACCTTTTTCAAAATTCCAATTTAAACTTTGCCATTGCTCACATCAATTTTCAATTGCGGGATAAAGCATCGGATGATGATGAAGCCTTTGTTGCAGAAATAGCTTCAACATTAAAGGTCAAATACTTTTTTACCAGGTTTGAAACTGCAGTGTATGCTGCTGAAAAGAAAATTTCGATTCAACTGGCCGCACGCGAATTAAGATATGCCTGGCTGGAGCAGGTTAGAAAAGCCAATCATTACCATCGCATTGTTACGGCTCACCATTCAGATGACTCTGTGGAGACTACATTGATGAACCTGATTAAGGGCACGGGGATTCATGGGCTCCACGGTATTCTTCCTTTAAACGGAAACATTGCCAGGCCGATGCTGCCTTTTCACAAAAAAGAAATCGAAGCATACGCGATGGAAAATAAAATTGCATTCAGGCAGGATGCATCCAACTTAAAAACTGAATATGACCGCAATAAAATCAGGTTGGAAATTATCCCTGCCATCGAAAAGCACTTTCCTGCATTTAATAAATCGATGGCAGAAAACATCTTGCGATGGACTGATGCGGGGTTGATTTACGACGAAGGGTTTTCACGGCTAAAAAAAAGAATCAGTAAGAAGTTGAATGAAAAAACCTTCATCAGCATCGGGTCGCTTAAACAACATCCAGCGTGCAGAACCATCTTATTTGAGCTGCTAAATGAGTTCGGATTCAGCGCCGAGCAGGTAACTCAGGTCAGTGACTCATTGCAGGCAGCTCCAGGGAAAATTTTTCTTTCCGCAACACATCGCATCGTTAAAGACAGGAAACAATTGATTGTCTCACCTATTGCTAGCACAGCAATCAGTGAGATTTTAATTAATGAGAACGATAATGCGATAAGCACCGGCAACCTTAGCCTTCGCCTTCAAACAAAAGTTGCCAATGGATTTTCAATTCCCACAGAAAAAAAATTCAGTTGTTTGGATTTGAGCCGGCTTGAATTCCCGCTCCTGCTCAGGCCATGGAAAAAGGGCGATTACTTTTATCCCTTTGGCATGAAGAAGAAAAAAAAGAAAGTGAGCGACTATCTTATTGACAAAAAATTTTCTCTTCCTGATAAAGAAAAAGTGGTGGTTATTGAGTCAGGAAAAAAAATCTGTTGCATTGTGGGAGAGCGCATCGATGAAAGATTCAGGATTACAGCCTCAACCCAATCATGTTTGCTCATTGAAAAGACCTGAGCAGTGCTCCTACTTTAATAGCTCATCTGATTTTTTCTTTGCCGCATCAAGTACTGCCTGAGCCTGCTTGTTACCTTCATCAATAATTTTTTGCGCCTGTTTATCCGTCTCTGATTTTGATTTTTTTGCTGCTTCCTGTGCGGCAACTTTTGCAAGCGGATTCGTAACCTGAGAAACCAGCTTGTCAGCAGCAGCATACCCTTCTGCTTTCGCTTTATCTGAAGCAGCTTTTGCAGCATCACGAATCTTTTGCGCCTCAACCTGTGCATCAGCCATGATCTTCGCAGCTTCATCACGTGCCGACTGTTTCACATCTTCTACTTTTGCTTCTACTTGTTCCTTCACTTCATCTTTAACTGCATCAACCACTGATTTTCCCTGGTCACCAAAGCCGGTTTTAATCGTTGGTTTTGAAATGGTGCCCCCCACCAAAACATTTATTTTAATGGGATCAGGCAGGGAGAATGATGTGCCTGCAATGCCATTCGCCTTAGAAACAAGCCCTGTCATTACTGAACTGGCTTGTGTTCCCAGTTTTTCTTTCGGGATGGAAAAACCAATTTTGTAATCAATGGTTTGATCAAAACCACTTGAACCATCAATCAGTGCATCCGTTCCTGCAATCTTGGTTTGGTATGGTTTGATTTTTATTCTTCCATTTTCAAACTCGTAGGAGAAATTCACATTTTCCACTTCCGCCTTTTTATACTGCTCCATCTTCAATGCATCAGCGATTTTATTCAGCGGTTCAAAATTGTTAATCACCACTTTGTCTGATGTAAGCCTGCCACTTCCGGTGAGCGAATTCATAACAGGCTGCATGTGCTGATCAAGATTTCCGCGGATGTCCAAGTCAGTAGAGAAATTTCCCGTGCAGCGCTCAGCAATAGGCGCCATTTTCTGAATCGTAAGAAATGTTTTAAAAGATTGTTGCAGATCAAATTGCTTAAGCGATAGAACATAACTGAAATCCGGCTTTACAGGATTGGTGGTAGCATACTTGCCGCTCATTGTTACGGTGCCATTCAGCATGTTAAAAACCAGTTGTTGCATGGTGAGCTCCTGCCCGCTCATGGTAAAAGTTCCTTTCAGGTTCTCTACCACTTTATCTTCATAAAGAATTTTTTTCACCTCGCTGTTGAAAGTAAAATCAATGTTAGCAGGGATTTCAAGCACAATCATTTTAGCAGTATCAGAAGCTGCAGTAGTCGAACTTCCAGTCATCATCTCGTTGAGGTCGATCAATGACGAAGAGAAGTTAAAATTTCCCTTTAGCAATTCATCCTTAAAGTAATAGCCCAGAAGATTATCTACTGATCCATTGGCTGCAATGTCACTTGCCCCAATCCTGAGGTCAAGTGTATTTAAAGTTACATTTCTCGGATTGAACGTGAGCATCATCTGCTGCACAACTGTTGCAGGAAAGCCTTCACTTTTATAATTCATTCCCGTGATGGAGAATGTTCCTGCTGCATTGAAATTTTCGTATTCCTTTTTCTCGATGGAAGAATAGCGCCCCTTCGCTGTGAGGTCTGCGGCTACCAGTCCGTTAAGGTCCGTTCCTTTTTCCAATGGCACAATGTTTTTGATGTTCTTCAAATCCATTTGACCTTTGAGCATCGCATCGATATTCGCATCACTTACTGGCGTAGTAACATGCAAGCGGGCATCAATAGGGGCATTGGCGATTTCTGCATGCATCTGTTTCAGGTCAATAACTGTATGATCCGGAACACCATCGGGATTGGAAACATTGAGGTCAACATTCACATTGTTTACAGATGATGGTAAGGAAGGGTACTGAAACATTCCCTGCTCGATTTTCAGGTTCACCATGTAAGCAGGCAGTTGCTTCTCATTGTAAGTTCCTTTCACGAATCCATTCAATTCCAGTTTCCCCGACGATTTTACATTCTTAAAGTCAGCACTGTAAACACCCGGAACCATGGAAATAAAATTTCTGAAATCATTTTTCCTGATGTTCCATTTGATATCCATGGTTATGTCATCTGTCGGCATGGCTAACCATCCATCAAAACCCAGCACGAGTTCATTCAATTGCAGTTCATTCTCTTTGAAAGTATACTTGTAATTCTTCATGTCCATATCTATCACTGCTGTAAGGTTTGCCTTGGCATTGCTCAGGTATTTCATACCACCATACCAAACACTCGTTTTATCAATTTCGGTTTTGGTATCCAGCGTAAACAGATCTTGTGTGAAATCCCCTTTGCCGGAGTGATTCACATTTGCCAGCAACATCTTAAAGCCCATCATTCGATCATCGTAACGGATGGTTCCATTATTAATCGCATAACTTTTCAATGCAACTTTAAACGAAGATGATGATGAAGCTGTTCCTGAAGAATCTGCTGGCTTTGTAATGTCATAATTCGCCTTTCCATTTTCAAGGATCAAAATATTTACCAGCGGCTGATCCAGTGAAACAGACCTTACTTCCATCTGCGACCCGCTCATCACATTCCAAATGTTTACTGTAACATCGAGAGACCGGATAAACATAAGGGTGTCTCCATCGAATTCATTGATGCCCACCACGCTTAAATCATTCATGCACAACGTGAGATTCGGGAAACTATGAAAGATGGTAACTCCAATATCACTGAAGTTCACCTTCGCATTGATGTTGTTATTGATTTCAGTTTTTGCTTTCGCAATGATCTTGTCTTTGAATAAAAACGGAATGGCAACAGCCAGGGCAATGATCAAAACAACAATGATGAGAATTGATAAAAGAATTTTTTTCATGTTTTCAAAACGAGCCTTTTAAAAATAATGTATGTCAAAGATAGTCGTGAATGCAACGAATAAATTTCAGGAACGGGGCAAGGGGGTCATTTCATTTCTCTCAGGGTCCCAAACTTTCAGCCTGAAGCAGGCAATAATATCTGAAGGATTAAGCGAAGTCAGCTTTGCCTGTTGCAATTCCGGTATCTCCCTCATCGCTTCAGGCAACCTGTAAAAAGGAATGCGTGAGTTGATGTGATGGATGTGATGATACCCGATGTTTGCCGTCATCCACTTCCAGAAAGGATTCATTACCATATAGCTTGACGACTCCAAAGCAGCATGATCGTAGCTCCATTCGATGTCTGCTTTAAAAGTTACGCCCGGGAAATTGTGCTGTGCATAGAAAAGATAAGCCCCGAGTGCACTTGCAATGAGGAAGGGAATAAGAATCAAAAGCAACCAGGCCATCCATCCAAAAAACCAGATGGTGAAAAAGGTGAGTGCAACATGAACAACCACTGCAATGATTGAATCCCAATGCCTTCGCGGGCTGCTGATAAATGATTGAATGCTCATGCCATAGAAGAAGACTGAAAAATATCCCAATGCAATGGTAAGCGGATGCCTGATCAAAAGATACAGCCGGCGGTCAGCGGGTGAGCTCTCAAAAAATTTCTGCTTTGTTACGATGGGAAAAGATCCAACGCTGCTGCTGAAAAGCTTTGAGTTGTGATTGTGATGATAGTCGTGCGTTCGTTTCCAAATGCTTGGAGGAACAAGGATCAAAATCCCAAAAAGTGTAAAGAGGATTTCTGCAAGCATCGAATGTTGTAAAATAGAATGGTGCTGGTAATCATGGAGGATCACAAACAAACGGACCAATGTTAAGCCGGCCAGCAAACTGCAAGCAATTTTGGCAATGAGGTATGGTAAAAAAATAATGCCTGAGAAGAGTGTAAGGAGCACGAGCAATGTCGATAACGTATAATACCAGCTTTTCCAACGCACTTCTTTTGCGTATGGCTTCGTGGCCAGTATCAATTCTTTACCTGTTCGCATGCTGCGGTGGCGAATTTAATGTTTCGCCTTATTGAATAAAAGATACAACTAAGAACTTGTCAAGACGGCTTCTTATGTTTCCAACGCCGGTGACTCCACAACCATATTTCAGGTTGTAAAATAATTTCCTGCTCCAGCTTTCGTGTGTGTGCTTCAGAAATTTCCCCGTCAAGCGTTGAGGCAGGATTTTCAAAAAGTGTTTCAGCCGTGATGCTGTAGTATCCGCGCTTAACCCTGTGAACAGTTGCATAAACAACAGGGTAATTTAGTTTCCTCGCAATGGTTTCTGTGCCACGAAATATGGGTGTGTCCTGGTGAAGAAAGGTGGTCCAGTAAGCATTCTCAGGCGAGGGTGTTTGGTCGGCGATAAATGCAGTGGCATTGATGTTATGTCTTTCTTTCAGCATTTCTCTGAAGGTATCTTTCATTGCAATGAGTCTCGTTCCAAAACGAAGCCGCATTTTCGCAATAAGGTCGTTGAAATATTTATTCGCCAGCGGATGGTAGATTACGAACAGCTGTTGCTTACAAATAAGGCTAAAGCTATTGCCCGACCATTCCCAATTTCCGAAGTGCCCCATTACTATGATCACATTCTGCTTTTTTTCAACATAGTCATCAAAGAGTTGCTTTGCTGCAGGCGTAAAAACGCAGTGCTCAGTTGCAAAACTTTTACTCATGGTGAGAGTCTTGAATGTCTCCAGGAAGAGATCACAGAGATATCCGTAAAATTTTTTGCAGATGGTTTTCAGCTCCTGTTCTGTTTTCCCGGGAAAAGAATTCCGCAGGTTTTCCATCACAATTCCTTTCCGGTAACCGATGATGTGATACAGAAGAAAAAAAACAACATCAGAAAATCCGTAAAACAACCACGATGGCAGAATTGAAATGAGGTATAAGAAAGGCAGAGAAAAATAATATGCGAGGGCTCCCATCAAACCGCAAATTTATACGGAGATAATTTACCGGCTCGGTTTTCACGTTGAGAAATTATTATCGTTGATCGAGTCATCTGCATATTTCTGCATTGAAAATAGGCACAAAGAATCTTTAGCATTGTGACTTAATTCAGCATAACACTTTTGATCCATCTCATTTATCTGTACCATCCTCTGTGAAAACGCAGTTGGTGATTGACAAACAAAACCATTTTTTCCGTCCTTCAAAAAATTCTTATTCTCACCGATATCATTTGCCAGCACAGGCACTCCGCAGGAAAGAAATTGCTTTAGCTTGAAGGCAGATTTAGCACGATGCATCTCACAATCGAGCAAAGGCGCAACACCCACATCACAACCCGAAATCATTTTATAGACCGATGATTCGTTCAGCCAATCAACGTTTGAAGGTATTTCAATTTGAATGTTAGGGTAAGGTGCAAACATCTCCTTCAGATCAATCCAATCATCATCATTCATTGAGGTGATTAATAGCACCCTGATTGGGAATTTTAATTCAAGCAGAGCATGATAGATATATTTCTCCAAAACTTTCTTTCCCGAAAACTCTTTTGAATGCTCACGCCTCGTGTTGTAGAACCCAATCCATCCGATTGTAAAAATTTCATTCTTTCCATTCTTAATCCATGAGTGGTCGATGACTGGTGAAGAAATAATCTTCACATTGTGTGAAAACTGTTTTGCATAGATTGAAAGCTGTTCGCTCCCGGTTATGGTACAAGTACAGCGTTTCATAAAAAACTGAATGGTCTCCGGTTGAAACCGAATGTATTCCGCATCGTCAATGTCATAAATCGTATTCCTATTTCGGAACAACATCAGCAATTTAAGCGCAAAGGCATAAATACCCTTTGTATAAAGCTTCTGAAAGACGATGACAGAATTTTTCTTCCTGAAAAAAAGAACATTGAAATAAATGCTAATAAAATGCGCAATCACCCCTAACGAATAGCCTGGAAATACAAAGTCACTGGAAATTTTTTGTTGCTCTTTTATAAACTCCAGAAAATACTTTCCTCTATACCGAACACTGGGGCAATTGATATTATAGTAAGCAAACCAATAGATATGCCTTATAACCATACCAGAATATTTAACCGATTGCAGCAGCAACCAGTTCTGCTACATCCTGCATCTTGGGAGAATTCTCTCCTGCTTTTTGTTTCAACCCATCGTCAAGCATTGTCATGCAAAACGGGCAGGCAACGGCAACAATGGATGCATTTGTTTCCATCACATCTTCAGCACGCTCTACGCTCACCCGTTTCTTGCCGGGTTCTTCCTCTTTAAAAACCTGGGCCCCGCCTGCGCCACAACACAAACCATTTTGCTTGCATCGCTTCATTTCTTTCAACTCTACTTTCAGGTTCTCCAGCACTTCCCTCGGTGCTTCATAGATGCCATTGCCCCGGCCGATATAACAGGAATCATGATAAGTGATCGAAGCACCTTTCAGGGCATGATCATCCTTCACTTTTATTTTCCCATCCAGAAATAATTGCTGCAAGAATGTTGTATGATGCACGACTTCATAATGGCCTCCCAGTTCAGGGTATTCATTTCGCAGCGTATTAAAACAATGAGGACAGGTGGTTACGATCTTCTTCACCCCATAACCATTCATTGCAGTAATGTTGGTGAAGGCCTGCATCTGGAAAAGGAATTCATTCCCTGCCCTTTTTGCAGGATCGCCGGTGCATGTTTCTTCAGTACCCATTACCGCAAAGGAGATATTCGCAGCATGCAAAATTTTTGCAAACGACCTCGTTACATTTTTATACCGGTCATCAAATGAACCACTGCAGCCTACCCAAAAAAGCACGTCCGCATTTTCTCCTCTTGCAGCTACATCAGCCATCGTGGGAATGTCCATTCCCTCTGCCCAGTTAAAACGGTCGGCGGCAGAAAATTGCCACGGTGCTCCGTTGTTCTCAATGTTGCTGCTCATCATCGCCAGCTCATTCGGAACTTTGGAATCCTCCATCACCATTGCATTGCGAAGGCTCATGATGATCGACAACGGAGAAATATTTACGGGGCATTCCTGCACGCATGCATTGCAGGTGGTGCAGGCCCACAACTCTTCTTCCGTTACATAATCATACAATAAGGTTTTATCATTAGTAGTTGCTCCTGCATCAAGGCTTCTTCCAACCTCTTCCATCCTGTCACGCGTTTTCATCATGATCAATCGCGGAGAAAGTTTTTTACCCGTCTGGTTCGCCGGGCACGCAGCAGTGCATCTTCCGCACTCCGTGCAGGAGTAGGCATCCATCAGCTGTTTCCAGGTGAGATCAGGAACATCCTTAGCGCCAAATTTTGCTGTTGCCGGTTCCCCTTCTGCGGGCACTGCTGAAGGATCAAGCATCAGCTTTACTTCTCGGGTTACACTTTCAAGATTCTGGAATTTTGCCTGCGGGTTGAGGTTGGAAAAGAAAACATTCGGGAAGGAAATGATTATGTGAAAATGTTTTGAGATAACGAGGTAATTAAGAAAGATTAAAACTCCAATGATGTGCAACCACCATGCGCTGCGTTCCACCATCTCAAGTCCGTTGACAGACAGCGAAGCATACATCGGATGAAAGAACATGCCGCTCACGGGAAACACTCCGGCTTTAAAATAGTGCTCCACTCCCTTTGATTGAAGCAGGCTATCCGTTGCATTCATTGAAAGAAACAAAAACATGAGTACCATTTCAAAGACTAAAATGATGGTAGCATCTTTTCTCGGCCACCCGTCAAGGTCGCTGCTGTTAAATCGTGGCAGCTTTAAAACATACCTTCTAAAGAGAAAAACTACGGCTGCAACGATGGTTCCACCGGCAAGAATTTCATACACGATAATGATGAAGCTGTAAAGCGGTGCAGGAAGAACTTGTGCAAAAATCCTGTGCGTACCAAAGATGCCATCAATCAGGATTTCGAGGATCTCAGAGTTGATGATGATGAACCCTGCATAAATGATGATGTGAAAAAAACCTGCAATGGGTTTGGTCAGCATCTTCGACTGGCCGAGTGCCACTCTAAACAACACAAGCCAGCGCTTGTAAGTATCCCCTTCAATTTTCTCTTCTCTTCCCAACCGGATGTTGCGAATGATCTTTCTGACATTCCGTACAAAGAGCGCAACAGCTGTGATGAAAACTACAACGAACAGGATTTGTGCTATCATGAAATCTTTCTACTTTTAAAGTGAAGTCGTAATGCTCTCTAAAACCATGTTATTTATGCGAAGCAAGATAAATGTTTTGATGCTGCTGATGCTTGTGACCCAGTTTGCTTTTTCACAAAGTGCGAAATTAAATCCTTCATTGTTCAGGGCACTGCGATCAGGTGAAGATGATACACGCATTGTTTCACTGTTCGTGGAAGGAAATATTCCCATCATCCAGGAAAAGATCAAGCAGCTGGGAGGCACCTATAAATATGCGATTAAGAATATTGCCTCCGCTTCACTGCCGCTGAATAAAGTAAATGAGTTGTCACTCTCGAATGACATCACCCGCATTGAAGGCTTGTATGGAAAAGGTGAAATGATGGATGACATGACTTTGATCAATGCGAACATCAATCCCGTTCATTCAGGATATGCGCCCTTAACCCAATCCTACGATGGCAAAGGAGTGGTGATGGGATTTCTTGATTCAGGTGTTGACATTGCCCACCCCGATTTTAAAAATGCCGATGGAACAACGAGGATAAAATTTTTACTCGATCAATATACCGGGAATGAATGGACAGCGGCTGATATTGATGCAGGCAATTGTGACTATGTGGAAGTATATGGTGGTCATGGTTCCAATGTTACCGGCATTGGAGCCGGCAACGGTTTGGCAGTAAATAATTTTATCGGGGTGGCCCCTGCAAGCGATCTCGTGATTGTTTCTGTGGCATTGGATGACAACTTTCTCAACAACATTGTTGACGGAGCAAATTATATCTACACCAAGGCAGCTGCCATGAGCGAACCCTGCGTGATCAATGCCAGCCTCGGCACCTATTTCGGTTCGCACGATGGAACTGACCTCGCTGCAATAATGATCAATGACCTGCTGGAACAAGCGAATGGTCGAAGCTTCGTTTGCGCTGCAGGCAACGGCGGTAACAATGGCATCAACCCGCGCTTTCACCTGGGTTATGAGAGCCAGCCCGACTCCTCATTCACCTGGTTTAATTATAACAATGGACTGGGTAAAGTTTTTTATGAGTGGTGGATTGACAAGAAAGATGCAGATGATTTCAATTTTGCCATCGGTGCTGACATCACCAATCCTTATACCTTTTACGGAAGAACACCATACTTCAGCCTTGTAAATGATTTCAATTTTGTTGATGGCTATGCAAGCATCACCGTTTCTCTTTTTCACAATTCAACTTTGCTTGGCGACATTACCATCAATGCCATGCAATACGACAGCACCTATGCTGTAGATGTTGCGATCGATCCTGCATTGACAACTTACTATTGGCGGTTCATTACCAATGGCACGGGCAGGTTTGATACCTGGAGTGCGAACGTGATTACCGGAACATCTGATATGATTGTGAACAACCTTCCTTCAGAAGATGATTTCCCTGACATAGCGAGATACAAAATGCCCGACTATGATCAAACCATTGTTAGCAGCTTCAGCTGTTCAGACGATGTGATCACCGTTGCCAATTACACCAACCGCTACAAGTACATTGATTTCTATGGCGTGCAACAGGTGCTCACCACAGATACAACGGGAAAGCTTGCAACGAGCTCCAGCTTTGGCCCTACGAGAGATGGCAGGATCAAGCCTGATGTGGCAGCTCCGGGAAACACCACGCTTGCCAGCGGCCAGTTGATTGCGCTCTATGCCTTGATTATTTCACAGCCTTTCAAAGTTGCATTGGGTGGCATGCACAACCGAAATGGCGGAACGTCGATGGCTTCGCCGGTTGTGGCAGGCATTGCGGCATTATACCTTCAGAAAAATCCGCAAGCAACCTGGAAAGAAATCAAAGATGCGATCGTGACCACTGCCTTCGAGGATAATTTTACGGGAAGCAACTTACCCGATAAAAAGTGGGGCTATGGAAAAGTGGATGCCTTTGCAGCTTTGATCACTACCCTTGTTTATGGGTGTACTGATCCCTTCTCCATTAATTTCAATCCGGCAGCGAATGTGGATGATGGAAGCTGTGAACCCATTGTTTTCGGATGCACCGATTTGAATGCGCTCAACTACGATCCTGATGCGAACATGAATAATGGTGGGTGCGTTTACAATGTGGGTATTGATGAAGTAACCTCCACTGATTTCTTTTCATGCTATCCCAATCCCGCTGCTTCTTTTACCACCTTTTACTTTTCAAAACTGGAAGAAAGCAATACATCCATCAGCATCACCGATGTGCAGGGAAAATTGTTAGACGAAATCCCGATCTCTGCTAATCAAAATCATTTTACTTACCGCAAGCAGCTGCCTCCCGGTTTGTACATTTGCCGCCTTCAAAACAATGGACAGGTTGTAAATTCTGTTAAGCTGATGGCTTATTAAGAGCATCAATCATGACGATGGAAGCAGTTAACCGAACACTCATTCTGAATGCTGATGACATGAGAAAAAAAATCGAACGCATCAGCTATGAAATTCTTGAAGAGAACTATGATGAGCGTGAAATCATTATTGCAGGAATCAGGAAGAACGGTTTTGTGTTCGCGCAACGATTGGAAGCACAGCTAAAAAGAATTGGCGGGCTCTCTGTGATCCTCACCGACATCCAGCTGCAAAAGCACCACCCCAATCAAGGGGAAATATTGATGGGGATAGATGCCTCTTCCGTTAACAACAAAGTGGTGATTGTTTGCGATGATGTGGCCAACACCGGGCAGACATTGTTGTACGCGATGAAACCATTCCTCGATTTTGCTCCCAAGAAAATACAGGTTGCCGTATTGGTTGACCGCCGTCACAAGCAATACCCGCTGATTGCCGATTATGTAGGCCTTTCGCTCTCCACTAATATGCAGGAACACATTTCTGTAGAAATCGGGATGGGAATTGATGAAGCGGTTTACCTGAGCTAACATTCAAGGGTCTTACATCACCACGTACCTGCTGGGATTCAATGCAGGGCTCAGGAAAATATATGCAGCCATGCCAATAAAAAAGATGATGACAGAAACTGCCACCAGCTTTTTATCCTTTGAGCTGAAGCTGAAAAGAGTGAGAATGGTCGTCACCAATGCAAACAGATAGCTGCTGTTGTAGGCATACCATAAAAGCTCTGTGCCGATAAACCCAAAGTAATTTAGCAACAGGATGAAATAATAGGTGACCACCAGGGTGGCGCTGGCCCTCACGATTTTCTTAATCGTTCGGGGCCTCATGGTATCTACGGTGAAAAACTCACGCATCGGAGTGGAATTTATCAGGCTGAATGATGGTGCAATTTAATCGGCGACAAAAATATTTCATTTCAATCACGCACGTCAATTATTAACAATTGAAAAGGACGTATTAACCGGTTGCAAATTTTATACGGATGAATAATTCGAGTTGTTCAAAACCGTTCTCCCTGCAAAGCGAAATTAAATTTCGCGGCTCTTACCTCCTTTCGCAGATCAGCATCCCAAAGCATTGGATTTGTATGATTGAAATGAATGAAGAATATTTTTTCTTTAGTGGCTTCAGTTTCATTCTTAAAAAAATCCATCGTTTCACTCACGAGTGGATGCGGCACCTCGCTCATTGATCTGCCGGGCAGCTCCGATGCACTGTAGAAAGTAGCATCAATCAATGCCACATCCACTGATTTTACTTCTTCAATGATGTTGCGATTCCACTTCTGCCATTTATCAATGTCAGGGATGAAAAGAATTTTCTTTTCACCCGTGCTGATTTTAAACCCCGCTGTTTCAGAATACTCATCGCGATGGGGAACGGTGAAAGTTTCAACTTTAATCCGCTCGTTGAATGCAATCGTTGAATCGGCCTTCAATTCATGAATCGTAATGTTCCGGAGATTCACCAGCTGACTCCACGGTCCATTGGTTTCAAGAAAAGCTTTAAAGCGTGGCAACACATACACAGGAACATCTTTGGTGCCCATCACTTCCCTACCCAATTGCATCAGGCCCGTATAATGACCTATGTGTGCATGGGTGAGAAAAATCCCCTGTGGCAAATAGGAATATTGCGCTCCTGTTCGTTCCCTGAAATCCTGCAGCTGGTATTTAATATCCGGCGTTGCCTCGAACAGCCACCATTGTTTAGAGACCGAATCCACTACGGCCAATGATACCACATATCTTCTCAGTGAATCATTCCTCCAGGCCATTGCACAACCTTCCTTCATGCAGCCCGCATGCGGATAGCCGCCATCCTGTGCTTTCCAGCACATTGGGATCCTAAGCTTAGAATTCCACGTGGACAAGTTGTCGCG
>JADMIO011101863.1_pt1 | contig 113192 bp, 86 predicted proteins | sample 8958161 | NCBI WGS metagenome assembly JADMIO01 (sample SAMN16585339, study PRJNA669376) | soil metagenome | isolation source: Crop rotation soil | place: USA: Cullars Rotation, Alabama | collected 2011
CCGCGACTTCAAGTCACGTGAATTCCAAGCTTCGGATCCCACTGTGCTGGAAAGGATGATGACGCCCTCGGCGCGTGCTCCCAGGCGCATGGCGCGCACCGTCGGCACGGTCCGCTTCACCAAGGTCATGGCGGCCAGCGACGCCATGCAGCTGCCGAAGAGGAACTCAAGGAGTCCCACAAGCATTGCGTCGCCTCCCAGGATCGGGTGTTCGTGGGCTGGCTGGCCGGTAGATTTTGCCCACGAAGCTAGACCAAGATAGCTGTTGAAGCGGGCCGATCATTCGCTTCGGCACTCACTTCTCGCCCTTCTCGTTGCCACTCTCCGCAGCGGCCTCGATCTTCGCGTCGAGCAGTTCGCCGAGGATGTCGGACATGCTTGGGGGATCGGCTGCGTTGCCCTTCAGAGCGGCGACGCCGGAGTTGGCCGTATAGTCCCCGGCCAGAGCGGTCACGGCCTTGCCCGCAGGTGTCTCCAACGCGTTGGGGATGCCTGCGAGGATCGCGGTCAGGTCCGGAGCAAGCTTGCTCACATCATCCGGGATGTTGGCCAGAGCGGCTATAGCCGCAGTCTTCGCGGTGGATTCCACCGCGCTGCTGACGCCACCGGCCACACCGTTGATCATGCTGCCTTCGAACAGACCCTCCAACTCCTGCTCGCCCGTGGGTACCTGCTCGCCGAGCTCAGCCTTCACGCCAGCGGTCATCACCTGGTCGATCATCGTGTCAATCGCGCCAAATGCCGCACCCACCGCCATTTGCCCAGCGATGTCAGTGATCGTGATCCCGAACAGCTCTACCGCGCCAAGTCCAGCCGAGACCAGTGCCGCGGACGCGCTACCGGAGACAAAATCGGAGATGCCCACGGTCAAGAACGTCGCTACGGCGCCCGCCGTCACCGCAGCCGCGATCTCGCCAGCGGTATCCTCCAGCTTCGACTTGACCTGGTCCACGGCGTCGGCGAACTGCTCGCACGCGGCCGATAGAGCGTTGCACGCGTCGGCTAGTACAGGAAGCATCGCTGTCTGAGAGCTGCCGACACACGCGTCATACGGTCCACCGATGCCGGCCCAGTACTGGCTGAAGGCGTCCATGGCGGCGCCAGAGTTATGTGAGGTCAGGGTCGTGGCCGCGCTTCCGCCGAGGCTCATCGCGTCCGTGGCGGCCTGAGCGATCGCGGACCACGCGCGCGCCGCGTCGCGTGCCTTGCCGGAATCCGCGTCGGGCCAGGGGATGCCGACGTCGTTGAGAATCGAGGCGACGGACGTCACTGCTGCAATCCCTTGAGCGCGGCCGTGATCTGAGCCTCGGTGACGTCGTACTGCTTGCCCATTTCCGTCAGCCCGTCGCCGACGCCTTCCACCGCGACGCCCGAGGCCTTCGCCAGTGCCAGAACCTTCGCCACTAACGGCTGGTACTTCGCCCCGAAATCGGGACCGTGCGCGGTCGTCCCCCAGAACGCGCCAAGCCCGTCGAGCGTCGCGCCCTGCTGGTCCGTGGCTGTCGTGAGCTCGTCGCCGGCTTCGGTGAACTTCGGCGCCATTGCGGCGAAGTCGTCTACCTGTATGGAAAAACCGCTTTGCGGCATGGAAGTAGCCCTCCCTCGTGACTTCCCGCTGTACCGCCCCGTCCGGAGAGTAGTCGCGCGAGGCGCTCGCGCAAAGCAGCTAATTGACAAATGAGGGCCGGTGAGCTTGACGATCGCGGCTCTCCGGGGGCAGGAATTGCGCGGCGCACCACCAGAGAACTCGAGTCTGCGAGACGGCCGTGCCGCATGTGACTCGGCGCATGCGAGGTGTCGCTCCAGGTGGCCTCGGGGCGCCGTTTCACAGTATCCTGACGCTAAGGGAGAGGTCTGATATGGCTGCGGGGGAAGGAGTGCGCGCTGGTGAGTGATTTCACTCAGCAGTCGGTTCAAGCCAACGGGGGCGTTGCGTGGGCCAAGCAGGTAGCGGCGGCTATGGACCTGGGTGCGATCGGCGTCCAGATCCAGGGTTACCAGCGGACCGCGGACTCCATGGCCCACGTCGCGTCCACGCTGCGGACCGTCAAGGGCAACCTCGCCGCGACCTGGGAGGGTGACGCGGCTGAGCAGGCGCAGATGGCTTTTCAGAGCTCGATCGATCACGCGCAACAGATCCATGACACGATCGCTGACGAGGTCATTCTGCCGTTGCGAACTGCCGAGTACGCCCAGAATACGTTCGTCCACGGGATGGCGGAGGTACCGGATGAGAAGGCGGTACCATCCACAAACGATCTTGAGAAGGGCTGGGACTACTTCTCGGGACAGGCCACGCCGACTCAGCTGGTCGAGGCGCACAACATTCAAGCGCGCTACAAGGCAGCCGAAGCCCTGAACACCCTGTCCGTGGGCTACGGCGATGCGGCCACGAAGCTGAATGCCGTCGCCTCGAAGCAGGACAAGTTCACGGAGAACAGCGGTAGCGGCGCGTTCGACCTCGGTCCTGTGACAGCATCGTCGGGGAACGGGTCGGCGAGCACTTACAGCCAGGGCATCCACGGTGGTTCCACGACGACCTCCGGCTACGTCGGCGCGAGCGGATCGCATTCAACGTCTTCTATAGCCGCTCGATCGCAGTCCAGCACGTCCACGCACTTGGTGAGTCCAGATCCCACCACCGTGGTCGCGGGATTGGGTGCGACTACCGCCGACTCGCCCGGCGTAGGCGGTCTGGTCACGGACGAGCCGATACCCGGCGCCAGCCATAGCGACCTCGGGATGCTGCCCGGTGCGAGCGGCGGAGTGTTCGGCGATACTGGTCTTGGCGAGGGTGTGACGTACGGCGGCAAAGGTAGCAGCCTGCGACCCGGCGGCACGTCGGGGGACGACGGGGAATCGCTTGGTGATGGCCACAACGTCGGTCGTGGTAGCAGCACTGCGTCAGCCGACGAGGCGTCCGAAGTCGCTTCCGGCGAAGCGGGGGAACGCGGCGCGACGGGAATCTTCGAGGACGAAGACGAACTCGGATCATCGCAGTACTCGCGTGGCAGGTACTTCGACTTCGAAGAGGATGAGGGAGTCCGGGGCCTGCCGCCTGTACGCTCAGTGTACGAAGACGCAACAGACGCGCAGGGCAACAAGCTGAACCTCCTGGCGCCGACACGGCGTGCAGAGGTGCAGGTCGAGGACCACGAACGTGAGCGCGCCAGGCGCCCGTTGCACCTGAAGGAAGACGAGCATTGGGACAGCGCGCAGCGCATCGTGCCTCCGGTCATCCGCTGATGCGAAATGCAGGACGTCTGAGCGGCGTGGCCCTCGCAGTCTCGCTGCTCGGCGTCTCGCTTGCCGCAGCCGGGCCGTCGTATGCGAGTCCGTCGACCCAGTGGCCACTTCAAAACCTGGAGGCCAGCCGGGTCTGGGACGTCACCAAGGGCTCGGGGGTGACGGTCGCTGTCCTTGACACCGGTGTGACCTCGATCCCCGACACCCAGGGCGACCTGCTCTCGGGCGCGGACTTCACCACGGGCAGTGGTTCCAGTACCGGGAACGGCCAGGAAGACCTCGACGGCCACGGCACGGGCATGGCCGTGCTGATCGCCGGCTCGGGGAGCACATACGAAGGCCTCGCCCCGGGAGCGAAGATCCTGCCCGTCCGGGTCATCACCGGAAGCGGGTTCGGCGACGCAGACAACGTCGCAGCGGGCATCGAGTACGCCATCTCGCAGCACGTGCAGGTCATCAGCATGTCGCTGTACGTCTCGCCCCCCGACGCGACGCTGGCCAAGGCGGTCAAGGACGCCGAGAACGCGGGCATCGTCGTCGTGGCGGCCAGCGGCAATCAGAGCAGTACCTCAGTGGACTACCCCGCCGCATACCCCGGCGTCGTCGCCGTGGCCGCCGTGGACAAGGCGGGGACGATCGCGAGCTTCTCCAACAGCGGCCCACAGGTGACAATCGCGGCCCCCGGCGTTGACGTGCCAACCGAGGACGAGACCGGCGCCACCGGCACGGCGGACGGCACCTCGGCGTCCACGGCCTACGCGTCGGCGACGGTAGCGCTGATCCGCGCTGCGCATCCATCTTGGACTCCCGGCCAGGTGATCAGGGCACTGATCTCTACGGCCGACCCGGCATCGGGGATGTCCGCTGGAGCGCACAGCGATCGGTACGGGTACGGCATCGTCGACCCGCTCAAGGCAGTCGAGGCCTCCCCTCCGGCCCAGACATCCAACCCCCTCGCGGCCGCCGCACCCAGCAGCGGCGCGCCCTCTGCGGAGGCGACCGTGATTGCCTCGCAGACGAGCAGCGCCAGCAGGTCTTCGTCCAGCTCGCAGACGGGACTCTTCATCGGCCTCGCCACTGCGGTGCTCTTCGCCCTCGTGATCGCCCTGATCGTCGTCGTGAGCCGGAACAACAGGAACCGACCTCCGGGGCCGGAAGCGCGCGGGCCAGGCCCAGGGCAGCCGTACGTGCCGCAGCCGCAGCCGGGCCAGTACCCGCAGCAAGGGCAGTATCAGCAGAGCCCGTACGGCTACGGGCAGCAGAACCCGCAGCAGCCCGGATCTCAGCCGCCGTCCTACCCGAGGTGACGCCAACGGCGGTGTGGGCGTTCCCAAGAGGGGCTTCGCCGGTCATCGCGCGCGAGCTCGGGTATGGCTATGGGACGCTGAACCGTGAGCGAGCAGACCATTGAATTCACCCGGCGCCTGGTGGAGCGGTTCCCGGCGCTCAAAGAAGACTACGAGGACCACGTCTTCAACAACGGCGAGACCTTGCCCCACGTGTTCTCCTCCATGGAACTTATGGACGCGGTGGTAGGTGCATACCTCGGCCAGGAAGAGTACCGCGATCTCGACTGGTCGGCCGTGCTCACCTACCTCGATAGGAGGCTCGCTGAGGAAGAAGACCTCCAGATCCGCGGGGTGATTTTGACGTCCTTCGTCATGGACCTCCCCTACCGCAACGAGCCCGGCTACGACCTCGTCGGCCACCTCGGCCCACACCTGGCCCGAGCGTTCGCGCAGAATCGGCCCGGAGGCTGAGCAACTGGCGGACGGCAGACATAGGCGACAACTCTCCGAGCTCCTGCTCGAGACGTCGAACGCCGAAGGGGACGGAGCAGTGCGGCCGTACTGACTCGCTAGTAGCTTTTCTGCAGTACGGCAGTGAAATCCTGGCGCACGAAGACCGGCTGAGGGGCACGGCTTCGACTTGCTGAGAGCCCGCGCCGACCGTTGTCATGGGACGTCACGCATGCGCTACCGCCCGGCGCGTTTCCATGCGTCGAGGAACTCGCGGTAGAGGAACCGCTGGTACGGATGCGCGCCAGCGAACGAGCGCTGCTTGCCGATGGTGCGGGCGGACACCCACAGGCCGCTGACTTTGGGCACGCCGGGCGCGGCCTGGGCCACGGACGCGACCGAGGAGACGAGTTCCTGTTCGAGCGGGGAGAGCTCGACGCGGCGCAAGCCCAGGCGTTCGAGCAGGTGGCGGGTTACGCCCTCGATGTCGCGGGCGAAGCGGATCTGGTCCTCGTCGGTGATGCAGTCGGTAATGGCCTGGCGTAGCTCGGCGGCACGGTCTCGGTAGTCCCTGACCCGGGTGACGATCAGCTCGATCCAGTCTTGGTCCGGGATGGTTCCGGCCTCCTGCGCGGTCCACAGTCTCCCGCCGAGCAGAGGAAGTTCGAGCTGGAGTAGGCGGAGCCGGTGGGTCTCTTCGATGCCGGCCGCATCGGCGAGGCTGTCGTGGATGCCGCGGACTGCACGGATCAGGTCGAGTACTGCGGTATCGGTCGCGCCCCTGCGGGTTAGGTCGAAGGTCAGGGAGAAGTCGCGGCGCAGCGGGTGTGACTGGTAGGCGACCTTGCACGCTTCGGCGCGGGCCCGGTACTTCATGCCGCGGGCAAGGGTCGCCATCACGTACGGCCCGTCATCCGATTCAGCGATGGTGTCGAGTGCTCCGGCCAGCAGTAGCGCGGCGGCGCGGGACCAGCGTCCGAACTCGTCGTCCTCCACGCCGTCCCGGGTAGGTATCCGCTCTCGATGGTGCCCGCTGGCGATCTTGACTTCACTGTGTTGGAAGGCACCCCAGGCGCGCAGCCGGTCGGAGAGCCCGTTCTGCCGCCCGGCGGTGCTCTGGTCGATGGCGAAGGCTTGGTCGACGAACCTGGCCATGCTTTTGATGCCGTTTGCGCCTTGCAGGTCGGTGATGGCTCGCCGTTCGAGAGCACGGGCGCTGGAGTGCTGCTTCGAGTCCAGCTTGAGCGGGCGCAGCAGGTCCGCGGCCATCAGCGACTGGAGCAGGAGCGGGCGCTGGCCGAAGTCGGCAGGTTCGGGGTTGTGCAGGAGCGGGTGGGAGACGTAGACGTGCGACATGAAGATCAGAGATTGGATGATCTCGACGAAGCACTGCTGGGCGAAGGGATCGCCTGGTCGTGTGTGGCGGTTCTGGGATACCAGGTAATCCTCTGCGCTGATCAGCGAGGTGACGTCGATCAGTACGTCGGTGCCGTGGCTCTCGGTCATTGACTGGCTGACTCCACGAACCATGCGACAGTCTCGGGCTGCCCCATCACGGTGGACGGGAACGTGGGTGTGGCCGCGGACAGGAACTCCGGGCCCAGCGGCAGCGCGGCGCCCGTCTCGTCGCAGTCGCGCAGACCGCTGGCGCGTCCGAGCGCGAGGCCGGCCGCGCCGTCCCACAGCTTCTGCTGGCGTCGGCAGAACAGCGAGAACCTGGGCAGCGACGGACCGGTCAGACCGGTGACGTCGACTGCGGTACGGACCATGTCGAGCGTCTGGGATGTCGTTCGAGTCTTGAGTTGGTAACCAGCGGCTACGGCGATCGGGTCTCCGGGACGTGCGCGCGAGCCTTCGCTGCGGGTGATCGACAGCCACCGATCGTCGCCAGATGCCGACGGTCGCGCACTGGGCACGCCGTTAACCGAGACATTCGTGCTCGTGACATCGGCGGTGATCAGGATCGGTGTCCGATCGCGGCCGAGTTCGGGAGCGAGTATGAACGCCGCTGACGGCTGCCAGTCCTCCAGCAGGCACACGACGCTGCAGAACTCGATCCTGTCCCTCCGTACGAATTCCGCCGTGCCGTCGATGGGATCTACCACCCACACTCGGCCCTGCGCCTCGAGAACCTCCGTACGTACCTGCGTGCGTTCGTCCTCCTCGGCGATGACGACGGCGGACGGCTCCATCTCACGGATCGCTTCGACGATCAGCCGCTGGACTTCGATGTCTGCCTCGGTCAGCAGCGTCTTGTCGGCCTTGACCTCGACCGGCAGATCGGCGATGCGCTCTCGGTACCGAGCAAAGGCGGGCAGCAGGAGCCCGTTCAGGTGCGTCCACAGCTCGTCGACAGCAGTCACGTGCACACTCCGTCGGCCATGCTCATCGCGGCTCCTCGCCGTCGCGGTGCGTGTTGCAGAGTACTTAGACTACTGTCGGCGCCGAACCGACGCCACGTTCGACGCACCCGGGGCGTTCCCCTCGAGGCTCGGTGGGTATGGCTGAAGACTCGCCGTGCGCTGAGCCGCGTAAACGGCCCAGAAGGTCATCGACTGATGGCCATGAACCTTGATCGCCGCACCCTCGGCCAGCGATCCCTGTCGGCGTCCGACGCCACCGAGCGCGCTCAGCCGCGCCGCAGTCGGCCGTGGCCCACGTGAACACGGAGCCTACGGCTTCAGGGAGCTCCGTAAACGCGCCGTAAAGTCGCTTGCTGATCTAGACGCTCAATGTCACCGCCCGTTATCGTGTGCGGGCTACGGGGGTTGATCGCACAATCGTATGAGGGGTGGGTGTGTCGTGGCGTTGGATCCGCCGTGGGAGGTGGTGACCCTCCTGAACTTCATCGGCATCAAGTGGCCGATGATCAACGAGGACACGGTGCGGGACGTGGCGACGATGATCCAGTCGTTCGCATCGGACGTGGAGAACACGCACCAGGACATGACCAACCAGATACAGGCGATGTCCGAGGCGTATCAAGGGGCTTCGTACGAGATTCTGGTCCAGCAGTGGCAGTCGCGGTCGAACACACACATGACCGAGCTGATGGACGTCACGCGGGTGATCGTGGAGGCGCTGCACGCGCTGGCGGACTACATCGTGGTACAGAAGGGCGTGGCGATCGGCCAACTGCTGGCTCTGGCCGCGTCGTTCCTGGCCGCCCAGGCGGCGGCGCCGTTCACCTTCGGCTTGTCGGAGGTCGCCGACCTGGGGCTGGACGCGCTGGCGGATGAGGCGATCAACCTGCTGAAGTCGATGGTGAAGATGTACATCGAGGGTCAGCTGATCCAGGCGGCGTTCCAGAAGCTGGGGCCGGTCGTCGAACGGGCGCTGGAGGGGTGGGTGTTCAACTTCGTCGACGGCGGCGCCCCGACCGGCGGTGGCGGACAGGTCGGTGAGCTGATGAAGGTCGATGCGGGCGCGTTGAAGTCGCACGCGAACCTGATGCGGGTGCACGGGCAGACGATGCGCGAGCACGCCGTGAACCTGACGGCAAAACTTTCGGGGGTCAACTACACATGAGCGAGGTCGAGGGCGGGGACTACGAACTCGCCAAGGCGGTCGAGGCCGGCACCCAGCAGGTACTCATACCCGCGATCAAGGACATGGGCGAGACTCTCGAGAAGGTCAGCTCGTCGGTGGGCAGCGGAGCGGATCGGGTTGCCGACACCGCGCTCGAGGCAGACGCAACCGCCGAGCAGGGCATCCGCAAGGCCGCAGCGGCGCTGGATGACGGGGCTTCAGGAGCGGGCTCGAGCACCGCCGCAGACGATTCCTCCGTGGTCTCCGGGCAAGATCTGAAGGCGATGCTGGACCCCGAGGAAGGGGCAGGCGCTGGACAACAGATCATGCTCGGCGGTGATTCCGCCACCGGGGATGTCAGCACTTCGCCGGGCGAAGCGGTGTTCTGGTCGGGCGCGACCGAGTTGCAGCCTGGCGAGACCGCGTGGCCGGGCGCGAAGACGATCACCACACCAGACGGCAAGAATCTGCTGCTCGCGGGCGAGGACAACGCCAAGGCGATCGCGCGGGCACAGGGGAAGGTCTCCCTTGAGTCGTTGCTCGAAGACCGTGGGATCACGATGGAGCCGTGGTCGGATGATCCGGCTGTTCAGCAGACCTGGAAGGACATCTCCGACCGCTACGCCTCGGGCGTCAGCGGGGACGTGTCCGTCGTCCTCGGGGACTCCTTGCGTCCAGGCAACATCTGGGAAACGGTTGAACGCGGCAGGCTGATGAGCAACCCAGCGGTGACCAGCATCACGAAGATCGATCTCAAAACGCTCGAACACACCTTGCTCTGGAGTCGTGACGGCTGACAAGCCGTCCCAAGATCTAGAATCGACCAGGATGCGACGCATCCGGAGACACAAGGACATACACGGCTGTGGCTGACGAGACTGTAAATCAGGAAGTAGGCGAGCGCGCCGAGGCGGGCGACGTCGCGGCGATGGTTCGGCTGGCGATCACCCGGGCTGGCGCTGGGGATATCGCTTCCGCGCGGCAGTGGCTCGATCGTGCCGCCGAACTTGGGAACATCGATGCGTTGTTCGTGCGTGGCGTAGTCGAGGAATCCGCGGGCGAGCAGCAGGAGGCGTACGCCTGGTGGGTACGAGCCGCGGAGGCGGGCAACGGAGATGCCATGTTCAACCTCTCCGTCTCAGCTCGCGAGGCGGGCGACGATGAGAACGCCGCGGCCTGGCTTGCGCGTGCCGCTGAGGCCGGCAACGGCGGGGCCTTGCACAACCTGGGCGTTCAGGCTCAAGCGTCCGGGGACATCGACAAGGCTGGAGCTTGGTTTGAGCGCGCCGCGAACTCTGGGCGCGCAGACTCAATGACCGCTCTCGCCGACATTCTTGAGCAGCGCGGTCTGCCCGGCCAAGCGGCGCCCTGGTACGCCAAGGCACTTGCTGTCGGCGGCTCCGACGCCGAAGTCGAGTTCAGGTACGCTCTCTGCCTCGGCAAGACCGGTGATGAGGATCAGGCCAAAGCCCAACTGCTCCGCGCTGCGGCTGCGAAGCACCCGCGGGCCACGGTTACCCTCGGCGATCTCGCTCGCGCCGCCGGGCAACGCGCTGAAGCCGAATACTGGTACACCACCGCAGCCGACCTCGGTGCCGCAGCGGGCTTGCTCGGCCTCAGCCTCGTGCACGCCGAAGCGGGTGACTACGCTGCGGCTGAAAAGACGCTCGCGCAGGCGGCGGAAGCTGGCGAGCCACGCGCGGTAACCCTGCTGGCAGAACTACGCTCGACACGCGCGAGCGAAGGTCCGGCCTGATGGCACACCGTGCTACCGAGTCCGCGCTCCAAAGAGCGACGAGCTACCGTGACCTGCCCCGCGTGCAACAGCTCATCGCGACCGGAGCCGACCCGAACGAGCCAGGTCCGCTCGGGCACACGGCCCTGCATACCGCAGCAGCTCGCGACGAGCCGACCATCGCCCAGGCCCTCATCGAGGCGGGCGCGCACGTCGACGCCACCGATGACGCGGGCAATACTCCCCTTCTGGTCGCGGTCACCGCCCCTAAGCCCGCGTTGAGCACCATCGACGTTCTTCTCTCCGCCCACGCGAACGCCGACGTGCCGAACCAGGCCGGGGCGACACCGCGCACATTTGCGCTATCCCGCAAGCTGCCCACCCTCCGCAGCCGGTTCCCGGCCGTACCCGACAGCGGTCCGAGTCTGCCGGACATCGAGATCGTCGCCTCCACCCCGAGCAAGCTCACGCTCGCAATCGATGGCAGTGCTGTGACCTTCCCCGGGGAGCTCGTCCTCATCGACGGCAGCACTGACCGGATTCTGCGCCTCGGAGACATGGCGCATTTCGACGACGGCACTGCGCTCGCTCCGGAGCTCCACCCCTTGATCTTGAGTTATCTCGTGGCCCGACGCTTTAGTTACGATGGCTAACATTAGGGCCACATTCACGGCGGGCTAGTGTCCCGCGTCGGAAATCTGGGTTCTAAGTTGCTATGCTGATTGTATGCCGCCCGGACCGCGTCCCGTAGAGATCGTCTTGTCCGATGCCGAGCGCGCGGAGTTGGTGGGTTGGTCGCGTGGCGCGGTGTCCGAGAAGCTGGCGTTGCGGGCCGCGATCGTGCTTGCGTGTGCTGATGGGGCGTCGAATTCGCGGGTGTCGGCCGACCTCACGGTCACCCTGGCGACGGTGGGCAAGTGGCGTCACCGGTTCGCCGAAGCGCGCACGGCCGGACTGTTGGACGAGCCGCGTTCCGGCCGGCGGAAGGCGGAGCTGGTAGTTGACGCCGAGGAGCGGGCACAGCTGACCGCGTGGGCGCGGCGGTCGAAGACCGCGCAGGACCTGGCGCTGCGCTCGAAGATCGTGCTGCGCTGTGCCGATGGCATATCGAACAACCAGGTCGCCCGGGAGTTGGGGGTGACCGCGGCCACGGTCACCCGATGGCGCGCGAGGTTCGTGGACAAGCGCCTGGACGGCCTGGTCGATGAGCCCCGCGTGGGCCGGCCGCCCTCGATCCTGCTCGAGCAGGTCGAGGAGGTCATCACCGCGACCCTCGAGTCCCAGCCTGCGCATGCGACGCACTGGTCAAGAACCTCGATGGCCGAACGCTCCGGCCTCTCGCCCTCGATGATCGGGCGGATCTGGCGGAAGTTCGATCTCAAGCCGCACCTCCAGGACGGGTTCAAGCTCTCGAACGACCCGCAGTTCGTCGCCAAGGTCGTGGACGTCGTCGGGCTTTACCACAACCCGCCGGAGAAGGCGGTGGTGCTGTGCGTGGACGAGAAGTCGCAGATCCAGGCCCTGGACCGGTCCCAGCCGATCCTGCCGATGATGCCCGGGATGCCCGAGCGGCGCACCCATGACTACCTGCGGCACGGCATCACGACCCTGTTCGCCGCGTTCGACATCGGCGACGGGCGCGTGATCAGCTCCATCCACCGGCGCCATCGCGCGATCGAGTTCAAGAAGTTCCTGGTCAAGATAGACAAGACCGTGCCGGGGGAACTGGACGTGCACCTGGTGTGCGACAACTACGCCACGCACAAGACCCCGGAGATCCAGGCGTGGCTCGCCCGTCACCCGCGCTTTCATATTCACTTCACCCCGACCGGGTCCTCCTGGATCAACCAGGTCGAGCGCTGGTTCGGCCACCTGACCGACAAACTCCTTCGCCGCGGCGTGCACAAAAGCGTCCAAGCCCTCGAGAGCGACATCAGAGCCTGGATCGAAGACTGGAACCAGAACCCGAGGCCGTTCACCTGGACCAAAACCGCCGAAGAGATCCTGCACTCACTCGCCGAGTACCTCGCCAAAATCTCCCCGACGGCAGCCAGCAAGACAGCAAACGAACTTAGAACCCAGATTTCCGACGCGGGACACTAGTGTATAGAGCGCAAATCGACCTACTCCTGGCGTCCTCTCGGAGCTGACGAGGTAGGCGCAGGCAGTGCCGTGTGGGTTAGCGGCGACGTCGAGCAGTGTTCGCGTCCCGCAAGCCCGCAGTACAACGGCCCCATTGAGATACGTGAATCCGAAGCGTGCGGAAGTCTTGGCCACTACAATCGCAGCGTGGCAGACCCCTCGGACTACGAGCTCACAGCATGGCGTGACATCCAGCGGTTCAAGGGCCGCCCACTCTCACGCGCGATGAGGAACACGGGCGAGCAAGTGGCCATCGGTGCCGCAGAACTCGGCAAACGTGCCACGAAGTACCTGGAGAACCACCCACGGGCCCAATCAGCGGTTTCACGTGGACAGGAAATCGTTGCTACGGGCGCGCAGAAGGTCAGCGCTGGAACTCGCGGAGCCGCCGACGCCCTCCCGGACTGGAGCGGCGCTGCTTTTCAGTCGATGCGGCAGACGGTGGGTCGGGTCTCGCGAGCGGGACTCTCCTCCAAACGGGTGGTGGCGCTCCATAAGAAGCGTGGGCACGACGTTGAATCGCTGTCCGACCTGCGCCGCCTCGACCTCCTGCAGATCGACGCAGTCCGTGGACGAGCAGCGAGCTGGTACTACCCGGCCGGCGCGGCGCTCTCGGGAGCGGGTGCAGGGCTCGTGATCTCCGGAGGACAGCTCGTCACCGCCGCCTCCGCCGGCGCCGCGGCAGCTCCTTCCGGAGGTGCAATCGTCGGCGCCTTTACTGTCGACGCCGCAGTCGTCCTCGGACTCGCATCTCGCTCGGTCGGCCAAGTCTCACTGCTCTACGGCTACGACCCCGAAGAGCCTGCCGAGAAGCTCTTCGTGATGTCCGTCGTCAACGCCGGGACGGCAATGTCGGCCACTGCCAAGACCGCTGCGATGGCCGACATCTCGCGGCTCACCCAAGCGCTAGTCCGCGGCAAGACTTGGGACATTCTGAACGACGCGGTTGTCGCTAAGGTCTCCGGGCAGTTCGCGAAGGCATTCGGCTTTCGCCTGACCAAGAAGGGACTCGGCAAGGCCGTACCTGCCTTCGGGATCCTCGTAGGAGGCACCCTCAACTGGACCACTCTGGAGGCGATCGTCGACGCCGCCGATATGGCGTACCGACGGCGGTTCCTCCTTGAGAAGTACCCACATCTCGGCGACGACGAAGCATCCGGATCGTTTCCCGATGTCGGCCCGGACGTCCCAGACGGCGCCGACGAGGCGATCAGCTTGCTTGGTGTGATCGTCGAGGCGGGCGGACCCGATCTCCGCTGAACCGCCGTCGGCCCGCAATACCGGCATCAACCAGAGAGTGGGCATGTTCGATCAGGCTGGCCCACACACGTGGACGTCGAAGAAGCCGAAGGCCGCGCGAGAATGGTTCGCGTACCGCACGACCAAATACTAGCAGGTCAAGGGCGGGGTCGATGCTGGACAGACGGGCATACGGCGGCACGCATCGCAGCCTTCTGCGCCCGCGCGGGATCTTGGATGTGCGGCCTCGTCCGGAGATCGCGCCGAAGCTGATTGAGCTGATTGCGAGCAGCCGCGCGCTGTTCGGACTCTGGCTGGCCTGGAACGTGGCCCGTGAGTCTGGTCTCCACGCGTTGGGCGGTTCGGCGGATTGCTTGGAGATCGCCGAAGGTTGGGGTGTCGGTCAAGCCATGGTGAGCCAGGCGATCCGCGGCGGCCGAGGCTAGTTCGGCAAGCTGGCGGCATGTTCGGGCGGCGACGGTACGCATGGCGCCGTGGATGAAGACGTCGGTCCGGAAGTCGTCTGCGTGGTGTTGGGCGGCTTGCCTGACTTGGCGGACGAGGTCGCTCGCAGCGTTGGCGATCGCTCTGATCTTCTGCCACTCCGGCGTGCGAGCCAGCGCGGCAGCGCGCCGTTCGACGTTGCGGACGGTGCCGGCGACCTCGTTGAGGAGGTCCGCTGCATTCTCTGCCAAGGCTTCGGGAGCAACGTTCTGCTTCAGCAGCGGGCTGACTTCCCGGCCGCCCATCGATACAGCTGACGGTTCCGCAAGTTCGCGTTCGAGGGCGTCGAAGGCAGCGTGAAGCGCGTTGATGGTTGCGGAACGTGGCGAAGTTGGTTGTGGCGCCAGTGCGCGGGATTCCCTAGCGGACTCGGCCGGCTCTGGCTCGGCGACATGGACAGGTCTAGCCGCTGTAGTCCCCAAGGTCGGAGTAGGAATGCTCCGTGCTGCGGTGGCCGCGATTCGGACATGGTGACGTTGGAGTCCCGCGGTGATGCCGGAGTTCAGCGTGGCTTGCGTCTCGGCGGAGTCGAGGCCGGCTGCGTTGGCTGCGAGGGTGAGTTGGTTCTCGACCTGGGCGCGGTCGAGGAGGCCGTCCGCGATCAATCGACCGAGGCTGAAGGCTGCCTGGTTGAGGGTGTGGTTTCGTTGACCGGGCTTGGCGGCGGCGACGCGGGCGGTCTCGCGACCGAGAGCAGCGCGGGCATATGGGCTGCCGAGCCCGGTTGGAACCTGTCGGGCGATTTCAGGGTCGGCGAGAGCCTGCTCGGGTGGGCGCAAGAGCGCGGTGATCCAGGTCGGGAGCTCAGCGAGGGGGACGTCGTCGGTGATGCGGTAGGCGCGGCCGTCGATGCGGGAGCCGGGGGCTACGAGATAGCCGCCGATGCCCCGTGTGTCGATCAGTGGCCCGAGGCGGCGGGCGGTGTTCCGTAGCAGCGTGCCATCGGCAGGCTGACGGAAATAGAGGTGGGTGCCGCCGCTCGGTGTGGCGACGGTCAGGGTGCGCGGGAGGTCACGACCGGCGGCGAGCTCGCGGAGGGACTCGATGCCATGGGCGGGGCCGTCCGCGCCGGCCTTCGCAGTGTCGAGGTCGATGGCGAAGATGCCGCTGGGTTCGCAGGCGACAGCGATGTTGCAGTTGGTGCGGGCGAACCAGCGTTCGAGCACGTGAGAGTCTCGGGTGGCGGCGTCCTGCCAGTTCCCGGTCAGGGCGGGGGTCTTGCCACCGGAGATGAGGGGGAAGAGGTGGTAGCCGCGGTCGGCGAGTTCAAGCGCGTGGTTGAGCGTGTCGTTCATCGCAGGGTCCTCCTATCGATGTCCGGCTCGGCAGCCGGTGGCCCAGAGCTGGGCGATGTGGTCGAGCAGGACAGCGAGGGCCTGATGCCAGTAGACCGCCTGTTGTCCGGAGCCTTCCGCCCCGTAGGCTTCGAGCCGCCAGGCGCGAAGGGCGGTCAGCTCCTCGATGAGCTCGGGGTGCTGGGGCCAGCAGCTCGGCAGACGTTCTTCCCTGGTGAGCCGGTATCGGGTGGTGAGCCATTCGACCCAGTCGCAGAGCTGGATCCACGAGGCTTCATACTCGCCGGATACCTCCGGCAGTTCAGCCCAGTTGATGAGCTCGCCGCCTCTCCTCGCCGGTCGCGCATCGAGGCGGGTTAGGCGGCTGCCGCGCAGTCGAGGACGGCCCCGAGTTCGATAAGCGCTTCCTGATGTGACGAGGGGCGCTGCGGGGTGACGGTCAGGGCGCATCGGTATCAGCCCCTTGCGTAGCAATAGTTCGGAGGGCGTCTCGTTCCGCGGCGGCGTGCCGGTGACGGTTCGGGCCTTCGTAATGACGGGTCATGCGGACCGTGACAGCAGGCGTGGTGGCGTGGAGAACGAGGGCTTCGCGCCGATCAGGCCGCAGGGTGCGGATGGCAGCGGGTTCGAGAACGCGACGGCGCTGCGTGCTCGTCGAGGTGGTGACCGAACCGTCCGGATGGACTTGGCGCCCAGCCTCGACGCGGTCGTGCTCCCCGACGAGGTCTGACAGCTCGCGGAGTTCGGGTCCTGTCACGCCCCCGAGCACGAGTTTGACGGTGGCGGCGCCCCAGATCATGGCGGCTTGGTCGCGGCCGAACTGCTGCTCGGCCTGGGCCCTGGATTGCAGGACGATCGCGGTGAATATCCCTGATCCTCCGGCATAGGACATCAGCCCCGGCAGCTGGGGCAGTGGCGCGACGTTGGCGATCTCATCTCCGAAGATCGCCAACGGTGAAGCGAGGCGGCCCCGGGGTGATGCGTCGGCGGTGCGCTTGGCGACATCCAGCAGCTCGTCGAGGAACACCGTGATCAGGGGCGCGAGCGCTCGCGCTTTGGCGGCTTCGACGAGCAGATAGACAGTGCCGTTCGAACGCAGAAACGCGGCCGGGTCGAACGTCGGCTCGCCAGGCGCGGGACAGAACACCGCCTCCGCAGCCGGAGACAGCAGCGGAGCGAGCGCGGTCGCGGCGGTGGTCCACAGGCCCGAGCGGGTCTCAGGCGGGGTGCGGTAGAGCGCGTCGGCGAGCTCCGCAGCTCCAGGTGCGGCACCTGGGTTGTCCCTGAGCAGGGTGACAGGGGAATCATCCCGTTCGTCGAGGGACCACTTCAGGACGTCGCGCATCCCGAGGCCGGCGACGTCGGCGGCGTGGTGCCAGAGGGTGACGAGGTTGATCGCGTTGGCGGAGAAGTAGCCGGAGTTCGAGGAGTCCTGTTTCTCGGCGTGGCCGACGGTCACAAGTACCGAAGCGCGACGGCGGGCGATATCGAGGTCGGCGCAACCGCTGGTGGGCGACCAGCGGATCTGGTTGGGCCACCTAACCAGCCTCGTGGGAGCGAGGACAGCAACGGGGCCGATTTCTTCTCGGAGGGTCGCCGTGGCGGTGAGAACGTCCGTGCGTAGGGACGTGACGAGCGCGGGGCCGGGCCAGTCGGTGAGCCAAGGGATGATGACCTGGCTGGTTTTTCCTTGGCGCGGTGCGGCGAGGATGAGCACTGAGTCCTCGGCGGCCACGGCCAGGCGTACGCGGTGGCCGATGGCTCGACCAAGGGGGAGGATGACGGAGCTGCGGCAACGCGCGGCCTTCGCTGTAAGGGATCTGCGGAGCTCGGCGCGGGTAGCGAAACCGTCGTGGCGCTGGTGAATCCGCATCCAGCAGACGCCGCCCATGGCGAGGATGGTGAGCGCAGCGGCAGCCTTGACGGGTCCGAAAGCTTTGTATGCCCCGGCGAGTAGTACGACGGCCAACAGCAAGTCGAGGCCATCGTGAGTAATGCCTGACCGGGCCTGCTGATCGCGGGTGTCCATGGTCAGACCTTCATCCGCTGGTTGGTCTCGGTGATCCGCCGCTCGCCGTCGGTGAGCAGTAGCTGCGCCGCGACGGAGAACGACCGGCCGATCTTCCAGATGGCGCGGCCTACGTGCGCGCCGGTGAAGGAGGAGATCTGGGCACACTCGGCTTCCGTGAGGCCGATCGCTTCCCTGGTCGCGGCGAGCGGGGCGGTGTCCTGGGCGAGACAGATGCGGGTGTCGAACGAGCCGATGAGGTTGCGGGCGATAGCCGCTTCCTCGGAGCCGGCCGGGCCGACTGCCTCGAAGTCCGCGAGCCGGTGCGTCGCGGCTACCTCGATCTCGCCGCGTGGCCTGGACAGGCGTAGGTCGGCGTCGAGGGCGCGGACGAGGGCCGGGATGCGCATCGATCGCCAGAGTTCGTCGCGAATCACGAGCCGGACCGGCGCGTTCTCAGCGGCGGCGTCGTTGGCGATGACGGCTTGGCCCCAGGCCGAGACGCAGGCGAGGGTGAGCGCGACGGTCTCGTCGCCGCGTGATTCGAGCCGGGAGAGGTCGACGGTCTGGATCGGTGCGTCGAAGTCTGGACTGATAGTCGTGGGGCCGTCGAAGAGTCCTGAGAGGCTTCCCATGACCATCGTGCCGAGTGCGTCGGCGACCGGTCGCACCATCTCCCGTGCGGCCGACGTGGAGTCGTCCTGCACCCGCAGCGTCCTGGCGAGTTCGTGGTCCGGATCACGGAGCAGAGCCCAGACCTCGGGGATCGTCGGGTTGGTCAGCGTGGTTTGTCCTGCCTCCTCCCCGGTGGCCTGGCGGATGGCCTGGGAGACGGCGTTTTCCTCGGTCGGCGTCAGCACGCGACGTAGCCGGGTCTCGACCAGCGCGGCGAGCAGGGTGAGTCGGCGTCGGTGGATCTCAGCCAGGCGCTCGTCAGCGGCGAACGGCCCAGCGGGGAAGTTGATGCCAAGCGGGCCGGAATCGAGCGGATTGATGCGGTTCGGCAGACCGGGGCCGAGTTCGATCGGCTCGACGCCGACCTTGCGGGCGAGCGCGGCGTACTCGTTCTTCAGGTCACCGAGGACGAACGTCTTGATGCCGTATGACATCAGCCTGAGCGCGAGAATCTTGAGGGTCGCGGACTTCCCGGAGCCGGGGATGCCGGTGACCAGGAGGTTCGGGTTGGAGACGAGCCCGAGGTGGAGCCATTCGACCGGGTGGCAGGAGAAGGCGGCGCCGGTGAGCGTGTCGATGCCGACGTACGGGCCGACCGGTGGCAGGGCTCGACCGTAGAGGAACGGGTAGAGGCCAGCGAGCTGGGTCGAGGCCGCCCGGTGTACGCGCGGGCCGGGGGCGATGGTGGCTCGGCCGCCGTCGCGCTGAGCCAGTCCTCGGCGCGGGGTGATTCGGGTGCTCATATCGTCCGCCTCCCGAGCTGCGTGATCCCGGTGGGAAGGGTCAGGGCGAAGCCGGTGTCCTGGGCGCCGTAGAGGCGGCGCAGTTCGAGTCCCGCGTGCATGGCCGCGGTCTGGGCTTCTGCGCAGGCTTCTTCGAGTTGGTCTTCGTCTTCGACGGTGACGGTGAGGTACGCGGTGAACCGGACAAGCCCGGCTCCCTGGGCGTTCTCGCGGTCCTGGCCGTCGGCGCGGGCTAGCTCGTGCTGCTCGGCCGCGCTGGGAGCTTGGCCGGTGCGGGCGCGCAGGCGAATCGCGGTCTCGCGGCGGGTGCGCTCGACCGCGACGGCGCGCTGGGCCTGGCGAGGACCGAGCGGGGCGTAGTGGATCGCGAGGCTACGCCGGTAGTTGGCATCAGCCAACAGGCTCGCGAGCACGGTGGCGGTGACCGGGCGGAGCGGCCAGGCGTGGACGGCGTAGGTCGCGCTGAGCATCCCGTCGTGCTGGTACGTGGACCAGTTCGCTTCCGCGCCCGCCGGACCAGCCAAACTCGGCGGGAGACCGACGCCGTGACGGTCGAGCGCGGCCAGGGCGTGAGGGTCGTACGCGCACCGCAGTACGGCGGCCAACTCGCCGCGGTCTAGCCAGTCGGCGGCCCGGATGTCTGCCGCCGCGAGTGGTGAGGTCAGGGCCTTGATCTGTCGGAGCAGGACCGCGCAGGCGCCTCTCTCTCCGCCTCCCGCCGCCTTGATCGCGAGCTGCGCGTGGCTGGCGGAGAGGGTGACGGCGAGATATGTCTCGCGGCGGCACGCGGCCGGGGCGGCGGTCGCGAGCAGCGTCTCGTTCGCCATGAGCGAGAACATGGGCGCGGACGGGTCGACGTGCCGCTCGTGCCAGGTACGGAGGGTGGCTGCCGGGTCGGGCAGAGTCCTGACGACGAGTTGGAGGCGTATCGGGGCGTGGTCTCCGGTGCATAGCGAGCCGAGCACGCGGCTCCACGCCTCCACGCGCGCCTCGGCCTCGTCGTCTTCGATTAGGCCGAGTCCCGGGTAGGCGAGGCGTGCAATGGCGGTGAACGACCGGTCCCATGGGTGGTGCAGGACGGCGATTCCGTCGGATTCCAGTAGGCGAATCGGTGCCAGAACTCCGGGCAGCTCCAGCTCGGGTTCCTCGGCCGCGCTCAGGTCCGGTGGCTGGTCGGCCAGGTATCGCGTGCGTCCCCGTTGACGCTCCCAGGCGTACGAGAAGGCGGTCAGCGCCCACTCGTCGGCGGTACGTCCGGCGATGCGGACGAACGCGAGCGCCACCGCGACGAGCGCGGTAGGCCACAGCAAGGCGGCATTGGCGATGCGGCCGGTGAGGATCGGTTGCAAGGCGAGCAGCACGCCTACGGCGCACAGGGCGGCGCGGCGGCCTGACAGCCCGAGCAGGAAGCTGACGTTCTCGTGCTGCCAGCCGGAATAGGTACGCATGATCAGGACTCCTCGTTCTCATCAGTGTCGGACGTTGTCGCAGGCTTCTGCTTCGGGATGCGGGGCTTCTGCGAACGCATACGTGGCGCCGGGAATCCAGCCGGGTACGCCGTTGGGTTCGCGCCCTGGATGCCGCCATGTCCGGCGGTTTGCTCCATCCGCGAGGCCACCGCGTTGACCGTGGTCTGAAGACCTCGCGCGACAGCGACGGCGGCGGTTCCGACCGGCCCGGCGACGCCCGCCACCTTGCCCGCCGCTCCCGAAGCGCCGCCTGACGCGGCGTGCTCACCGATCGCTCCGCCGGAACGCTGCGAGGCGGCGGCCATCGACTGGGCCTGGCTGTGGGATGTGAAAGCCCCGGGGTCCATGCCTCCCGCAGTGCCAGCCGAAGCAGCGGCGCCGACGAGAGCTCCGACGCCCATGGCTCCGCCCATCTGGACCGAGGCGAAGGTGAAGAAGCGGCCGATCGTCGGCCAGGCGAAGACCGCGAGGAACAGCACGAGCAGGCCGCTGAGGGCGCCGCCGATTCCCGTGGCGTTGCCGGTCATCGAGAAGCCGACCGCGAAGACGAGGACGATCATCGGCTTGAGCATCGCGAGCTGGATGCCGGTCTTCACGAGCTTGGTCCACCACTCGTTCGTGCTCGCACCGATCTGCCCGGCCGCCGCGATCGGCGCCGTGGCCACGACGATCGCGAACGCGGCATTGCGTAGCAGCAGCTCGAACCACAGCACTGCCAGTAGCACGATCCCGAGCAGGGCGAACAGGAGCAGGAGCGCGCCGCTGATCCCGGTGGCGTGCATGAGCTTGCCGAACTTCGCGCTGAAGGCAGCCACGTTGTAGCCGGAGGCGTGCCCGATCCAGTTCGCCAGCTCGTCCGACACATTAAGGATCTCGCCAGCCAAGACCCACGTGAACAGCGCCGCGAGGCCCGCCTTGAACACGCCGGTGATCGCGTGGGCAAGCGCCGCCCCGGAACGTGTCCAGAGCACGGCACCGACTTGGCAGAGCAGCAGGACGAACGCCACGAGCATCCCGAGCGTCAAGCCGATCGAGTAGATCGGCCGGATCGCGGACAGGTCCGGTCCAGGGATCGCGTTGAACTGCTTAGTGAACGCAGTCAGCATCGAGTCGCAGGCGTCTGCGAACGACTGGCAGATCGAGTCCCAGACGGAGTTGGTCGCGCTCTGGACCGTGTCGTTGACGGCCTGGCCCATGAGGTGCGCGATGCAGCTACCGGCTTGGAAGTCAGGACTTTTTACGTCGCACGGGTCGCTCATGACCAGCTCCCCGGCCCGTCGCCGGAGGACGGAAGGTCGAGCCAGCCGGCGTCGTACGCGGCGGTGCTGTCTGGCGCGGCGACGAGGCTGCGGTAGCCCTCCCCGCCGTCCCACGTGGTCAGCTTCCAGTCACCGTCGGCCCACTTCAGGTGGATGGGCAACGTCAGGACCTTCCCCGACAGGTCAGGAGCGTCCGGGCCGCTCGCCATCAGCGTGAACATCAAGAGCAGCCGTGCCTGGCCCTGCGCGAAGTCGCGCAGCTGGTACATACGGCCGGTCAGCACGAGCGCAGTGCCCGCAGGCAGCGGGCCGGAGGCGGGCGCACCGATGAGTGCGCGATCGCCAGCCGTCACGACTGCCGGGTCGGCACCGATCTGCTCGCCCGGCGCTGTGATCTCGCGCGCGATGGCCCGAAGCCGGGTTGGGTCGAGGCATTCGACGTAGGCTGTGGTGTATTCGAGACCTGCGCTCAGCGCGCCGGACTGAGTGTCCGGGTAGCCGAGCGCGAGGCCGCCAACCCAGCGGGCGCCGGGCATGAGGGCGACCGGGCCGCCGTCCTCGGGACGCGGGCTCGGACCCGCGGGCGTGGCAATTGGCGACCTCCCGGAACCGCCTTCGTGCCCGCCATGGCTGACGAGCGGGATGGTGACCGCCAGACCTGCGGCCAGAGCACCCGCTCCAACGAGCGCGGAGATGCGCACGCTGCGAAAGTTGATCTTCAGAGTCATGATGATCACGTCCGTTCTTTCCATGCGTCGGGCGACGGCGAGAGCGTCAGTTGCCAAGCCCGTAGCTGGACGTGATGAGGGAGCAGGCGATGGCGACGATGACCGAGCCGATAACGGCGCAGATCAACGTCGTCTTGCCGCGCTCGGCCAGCTCGCCGCGGCGGCTCGTGTTCCCGATCGGGATCATGCCCCCGGCCAGCAGCGCGGAGACGAAGCAGCACGCCAGGGCGCCCCACTTGATCCAGCCGATCATCGAGGAGATCGCGCCCGAGCCCACGGGCGCGGACGGCGCGGGGTCGGGGATCACGCCGGCCACGGACAGGGCACGAGCGTGGAGCAGTGCGTGGATGGTCTCTACGGCGTTCATGCAGCTCACCGATCCTTTCGGGATTACCCAGAGCCAACCCGATGGGCGAGTGGTTCGCCCAAATGAAACCGGGCATAACCCACCATAAGCACTGCGCCGCATGAGCTGTCAACTGGAGTGAACGAGGTAAGCTGAAGGCAATAAGCCGTGGAGATCGTCCCAGGAAGGTGCCGAGCATGACCGAGGCGAAGAAGACAACGCCGCAGGACCCGGGCGTGATCGCCAATAAGCTCCAGTTCCTGTTCGAGACGGTCCGCAAGCCTGACGGCACGCGGTACACCTACCGCGAAGTCCTCGACGGAATCGCTGCCAGCGGCGGCCCGACGCTTTCGATCGGCTACCTGTCACAGCTGGTCAACGGCAAGCGTAAGAACCCGATGCTCGACGCGCTCTACGCGCTCGCCAAGTTCTTCCAGCAGCCGCTTTCGTTCTTCGACGACGCCACAGGACCCTCCGAAGCCACCGAGCGCCTAAAGCTCGCCGCTCGCCTCCAGGCCAAGGGAGTCGAAGCCATCGCGCAGCGCGCCGTGGGCCTGAACGAGGGCAACCTCAAGGCCCTGGAAACGCTCATCGACCAGATGCGCGTGATGCAGGGGCTCCCGCCCGTCGAGAACGAGTCAGGAGACGCCGATGCGTGAACGTCGAGCTCGAATAGGCGGCCGGGAGAGCGACACCACCGAGCCGGGACCGGGCGACGTGAGCATGAGCGAGCACGAGCTCCGCCGTCACGCGACCCGCCTGGCTCGCAGCGTCGAACTACCCCACCCGTTCGACTTCGACGCTTTCGCAGCGTCCTTCAACTCCACCCGCGAGCGCGGGATCTTCATCAGCGGCTTCCCAGGCCTGCACGCGAACGGACGCAGCGGTGTGTACATCCGCTTCAAGGACGAAGGCGCGCTCGACTCGATCGCTTACGAACTAGACACCAGCGCGCTGCATCAGCGGCTCATCGTCTTCCACGAAGTCGCCCACATCCTGTGGCAGGAGGCCGGGCTCGCCGCCCCCAGCAGCAACCCTTTTGATCTTCGCTGCGGCGATCCCACCGAGGAACGCGCCGCAGAGATGATCGCCACACTCCTCGCCGCCCGCGTCGGCCTCCCGCCCGATCCCCCGCCCGAATCCGAACTCCCCGCCGGCCTGCTCGACTCGATAGGTCGGATCGAGCGGCGCCGGCCATGATCTCCCTGCCGCTGGCCCAGGTAATCCTGTTCCCGATCGTCGTCCTGATCGGGACGGTGGCCAGTGTCCACTTCCTCCGCGGCTGGCGCAGATCCAGCCAATCCTCCGCGCGCCGCGCCCGCCTGCTCTCCGCCGCCGTCTGTATCTGCCTTACCGTGGAGTACTCCATCGGGCTGCCCGGCATCTGGCCATGGCTCAACCAGCACGGCCCGATCGCGTTCAGCGGCGACATGCTCGTCTCACACTGGCTCTCGTTCGCCGTCATCGCCTGCCTGGTCTGCCTGCTCCTGCGATGGAACTACGTCGGTCGACCACTCGCCTCGCGGACAGGCGTGGCCCTCGGCCTGCTCACGGTCACGCAAGTCGCGACCACCTGGATCAGCCTGGCGAACAACGCGAGACACAGCGCGGAGCTCGTCGACTACTTCGCCTGGTACACAGACCCCTGGTTCACGATCTACCTCACACTCGGACAGAGTGTCCTCGCCGTCGTCCTGGTCTGGACCGTCATCCTTGCCTTCAGATTCGCGCGCGTGGCGCGAGATCCATGGTTACGCACAGGCCTGTGGATAACCGCGCTCGGCGCGATCCTTCTACTCGGACAGTGCCTTTCGGAGATCACCGTCCTAGTCGCCGCGCGCTTCGGCATCGTGATCAACCAAGACAATCTCATCGAGGGCTGCACCGCCTGCGGAGCACTCGCCATCCTCATCGGCCTCAGCCTCCCCAGCGCCGTCCCCGGGCTCCGAGCCATCGCCGAGCACTACCAGCTCGGCCGCTCCCATCGGCAGCTCGGCCCGCTACACCGCCTCGTCGCCCACTTCGAACCGGCCAACCAGCAGCGCACCATCCCCTCGTCCACCGACTCGCGCGCCCAGCTCGTCCGCCGCATCGCCGAAATCCGCGACGGCCTACTCGCCCTGCGCGCCTACGACGACCCCGAGACCGCTGCACGGCTCCACGACGAGATCCGCCCGCGCATGCGCCGACCCGACGTGCACTCTCCCGAACTCGCCGCCGCCCGCATCACCGCGGCCCTCGCACGTCACCGGGCCAACCAGCCCGTACCCCAAGCCGTTCCGGACGAGAACCCGCCCGAGGACGCCCAGCCGCCCGCGTACGACGTCCTGCCTCACTACGTCATCGGCGGCACCACCCTCGAGGCCGAAGCCCGCTGGCTCACGAAAGTCAGCCGAGCCCTGGCCCGCGCCCGAAAGTGACCAACCCCCATGATCACCAACCGCCGTACCCTAGCCCTGCTCGCAGCCCTCGCCGCAGCCCTGCCCATCGGCCTCGTCCTCTCCCTCGCGATCCTCGCCGCCACTCTCGGCGTCGGCAGATCTGCCAACGGAAGCGACGAATCAGGCGTCTGCCTCGGCAACCTCGCAGCAGGCACGACCGTCGACGGCCAACGGCTCGACGCCGAGCAGATCACCAACGCCGCACTGATCGTCGCAGCCGGCCAGCACTTAGGCATCCCCGAACCCGGCGAAACCATCGCCCTGGCCACCGCCATGCAGGAATCCGGCCTCCACAACCTGAACTACGGCGACCGCGACTCCCTAGGCCTCTTCCAGCAGCGCCCCTCCCAAGGCTGGGGCACCCCAAGCCAGATCATGGACCCCACCTACTCCGCCACCACCTTCTACAAGGCCCTGATGAACGTGAGCGGCTGGGCTACCATGCCCACCACCGACGCCGCCCAAGCCGTCCAACGCTCCGCCTTCCCCGATGCTTACGCGAAATGGGCCCAGTTCGCCCACGACCTCGCCACCACACTCGACGGCACCTGCACTCACGGAACCGGCCCCGCCCCACCCGCGCCCGCCGGGTACCAGATCCCGCCCGGCACATCCTCCACCATCACCGCCGTCATCGACTTCGCCCTCAAACAACTCGGCAAGCCCTATGAGTACGGCGCCACCGGCCCGAACACCTGGGACTGCTCCGGCCTGATCCAGGCCGCCTACGCCAGCATCGGCATCCCGCTACCCCGCACCACCTACGACCAGGTCAACGCCGGAACCTCCGTCCCGGTCAACGACCCCGACGCCTTCCGCCCCGGCGACCTCCTCTTCATTCCCGGCGACGACGGCACCCCGACCGCTCCCGGCCACGTAGGCCTGTACCTCGGCAATGGGCTCGTCCTCCACGCCCCCAAGACCGGCGACGTCGTCCGCGTCGACCGCATGACCGACTGGCTACCCAGCCTCACCGCGGTCCGTCGCATTGCATGATTCGCGCCAAGAGCCCGAAGCATCCGAGCATTCGTCGACGCACCCCCAGATACTGGGCAGCGATCTGTGCGCCCTCCACATTGAAGACCATGCATAGCCGGGCCCGATCATGCCAACATTTTCGGATTCCGCCTCAGGTAGCGTTGCGCCCTGAGCCATCCACTAAAAAGCGGACTGGGTCCTTGACGACCTGGGCGGCGCCTTCGAAGTCTGCGAGGCGCGCCGCAAGGGTCGCGATCGCGAGACGCTCAGGAAGCGCTTCGTTGAACTTCAGGCCGCGGACGGCGCGGGGGTCGACGTCTGGGAGGGTAAGTGTGTCGGCAGCGTCGGCTAGGGCTGTGCGGAGCGACTCGCGGGTCAGGTCTGAGCGGAGCCTGATCGACATGTCGTCGCACCGCTGGTTCGGATCGACGAGGTTGCCGAGACTGGCGATGAGCGTCAGATTGGCCTTCATCCCGGCCCAGGTCCACCATGCGAGATCACCCGTTTCGCGGCGCATGACGACCGTGCCACCGGGATGTACGACGTCCACGGCCTCGCCGCGCACCGCCGCGAGGCGGGTGGTCGCACGCTGGGAGAGCGTGACCGGCGGGTCGGTGCCGAGGAGCACGTCACGCATTGCGCGGGCCAGCTCGAAGGAGCGCGCACTCAGGCCTGGGGTGATCCAGCGCGCCCGGCCGCCGCCATCGACAGGCTCGACGAAGCATCGCTTACGCAACCAGTCGATGTACGTGACCTGCCAGCTTCGGCCGGCGAGGAGCAGCCGCCGGGGGCCCGCCACCTTGTCGGTCAGTAACGATGGGTCGGTACTGCCAAGCTCACGGCGGCCGCTTAGGACTGTGAACTGGGGTGCGGCGGTGAACACAGCCGTCAAATTCATGAAGTGCCGGTACCCGAAGCGCTTCTCGGCCTCGGGCCCGATGAACAGCATGCCCTCGTCGGAGTCAAAGAACCCGCCGTTCAGCAGGTGGCGCACGATCGGTTCGTTTCCGGGCCCGAAGCCCGGCAGTCCGTTCCACGCCGCGGGCCAGAGGCTCTCACCGATCCGGCGTTCCTGCAGGCAGAGCGCAAGCAACTGTTGAGCCGCAATGTGTCGGGGTTCGGGCGGGGCGGTCACCGGTTCGACCCAGTGGCGGCCCCAGAGCGTGAGCAGCCCAGAGGCTTGAACGAGGTCTTCATCAGTCAGGGCAAGAAATAGGCAGTTGCGCGTCGTCCCTGCGCGTCGTCCCGTGCGGCCGAGCCGTTGTAGGAACGCGGCCACTGTGGCGGGTGCACCTACTTGGACGACCCGGTCGAGGTCGCCGACGTCGATGCCGAGTTCTAGCGTCGAGGTCGACACGATCACGCAGTCGCGGGCCTCGGCGAACGCCTCTTCCGAGCGCCGCCGCTCGTCCAGCGATAACGAAGCGTGGGACAGAAATACGGTCAGTCCATGAGCGCGCAGCGCCGCGCCGAGCTGCTCGACCAGCGTCCTCGAGTCGCAGAATACGAGCCGCTTCTCGCCCTGGTGCAGTTTCGCGATGACGGTAGCGGCGTTGGAGATCGAGCCGACGAAGTCGAGGGCGATATCGCCGGGTGGCGGTTCAGATGGTGGTCCGACCGGAGGCTCGGCCGCGCCTTCGGCGAGGTGCGGTGCCACAACACGTCCGGGCCGAGAGCCCGCGCCTGTGCCCTGCAGCCAGCCGAGCAGGTCGACCGGGTTGCCCACGGTGGCGGATAGTCCGATGCGCTGGATGGGTCGGCCGCGCAGCCGGGCGAGGCGTTCGAGGACCGCCAGTAGGTGCCAGCCGCGGTCGTCGCCAGCGAAGGCGTGCACTTCATCAACGACGATCGACTGCAGGCCCGCGAAAAATACCTGGTGGTCGACGTTCGCGCTCACCAGCATCGCTTCGAGGGACTCGGGTGTGGTCAACAGGATGTCAGGTCGTTCGCGCAGGATCCTGCGTCGGGCGCCCATCGTCGTGTCGCCGTGCCAAAGCGCCGCGGTACGCCCGACCCAGTCGGCGTACGTCTCCAACCGCGGCAGCAGGTTGTTGAGCAAGGCCTTGAGCGGGCAGACGTACAGGACCGAAGTTCCGGTCCAGCGCTCGGCGACCATGCGGGAAAGCAAGGGGAACGTCGCAGCCTCAGTTTTACCGCCAGCGGTAGGCGCCAGCAGCAGCGCGTCGTCGCCGTCCATGATCGGACCGATCGCGTGCCGCTGCAGGGGGCGCAGGGACGGCCAGCCCAGCGTGTTGACGGTGTGGTGGAGGAGGGACCGCTGCAGTCGGTCCTCGGTGGCGGACTCCTCGGCCGCGAAGCTCACGGCAGTTCCAGCTCGAGATCGTCCACGCCCACGGTCTCGAGTCCGCCGGCGGCATTGCGCTCCACGTCGGTCAGCTCCTCAGGTCTGAGGGTGAGCGCGTAGTGCTCGCGTGGCAGAAAGTCGTCGAATTGGTCGACGCGATCCAACACGTCGCCAATGAGCTTTTTCAGATATATGCGCGGCGCCACCCCAACCTTGCCGCCTAGCCCGCCGGCCACCGCCGCGGCCAGGTCGTCGAGGTAGTCACCGTCGACGAGTTCTAAGATGCGGTCGGGCGCAGACGCGCTGCCGCGGTACAGGTCGCGCACACGTCCGCCGAGCTCGACGAGGCTGCTTCGGTTGAAACCAGGCAGTCGGATCTGGACGGCGCGCGGGTTGTCGAAGCGGGCGTCGGTCGTGAAGTCGGTGGCGAGCCGCTGCGCCAGCGGCGCGAGCCGGGCCGCTCCCTGCGTGCCGTCGTAGAACGCCGGGGTTCCCGTGATGACGAGGTAGAGCCCGGGAAAGCGGCCGGAGTGGACCTCGTCGATCAGCTGGCGCAGTGCGTTGAGCGCCTTGTCGCGCGCGTCCGAGCGCACCCGCTGCAGTGTCTCGACCTCGTCAAGCACGAGCACGAGCCCAGGGTGACCGCAGTCGCGCAAGATGGTGAGCAATCCCTGAAGGAAGCCGAGCGCACCGAAGTGGTCGAGGTCGCCGCGGACGCCGGCCGTCTTGCGCGCGGCAGCCGCGACGTGTGGCTGCCCCCCGAGCCAGGCGAGCACCGCGTCGGCCGACGCGTCGGCGCCGGTTGCCCGCGCCGTGCGGTAGCCGCGCAGCGCGGCGGCGAACATCGGCGCGGTGCGGGATACCTCTGCCAGCCGGGTTTCGAGCAAGTCGTCGACCGCAGCCGGCAAGGTGCTGTCGGTCGCCCCTGCAGCGAGGGCATCTTCTTCGAGGGCGTAGAACCAGGCGTCGACGACCGCGCGCAGCGCGCTGGGCGGGAAGCTGAGCGTGGCCAGACGCTCGCACAGCCGCCGGTAGACGGTCTCCAGCTTGTGCAGCGGAGTCTCGTTCTCGGAGACCTGTACCTCGGCGACGGCGAAGCCGCGGCGTTTAGCGCGTTCGCCGAGCCAGCGCGTGAAGAAGGTCTTGCCCGAGCCGTACTCGCCGCGAACAGCCTTGAACACCGCGCCACCGGCCGCCACCGTGTCGAGTTCGGCATCAATGGCGGCTTCGAAACGGGTCAGTCCGACGGCGAGCGCTCCCAGTCCGGACTCGGGAACGGCGCCGCGGCGCAGGGCGTCGACGATCTCGCGCCGGCGCGCCGGGGACAGCGTCAGGTCAGGTTTGCCGGTCGCGCGCATCAGCTGGTCCCTGGCAGCTCGAACTGGCTGCGCAGCAGCGCTACGTTCAGCCGCAGCATCCGGTTGCCGTCGGTCAGCTCGAGAACTTCGACCTGGTCGTAGTTGAACAGCCGCTGGAGTGTGACGGCGAATCCGGCAGCACGCATGGCGGGCTTGCCTGCGCGTTCAGCGACGAAGCTCAGCGGTGCCACACCGCCAGATTCTAGTAGGGCGCGCAACGCGGCTTCGACAGCTTCCGCGGACTCGGGTCGCGGGAGCGCACCGAGCTGGGCGTCGAAGAGCTCGGATTTGCGCAGCGCCGCGAGCAGCGCGTCGTGCGAGGTGGGGCGTGCGCCGGCCGCGGCGGCTGTCATGGTGGATTCCGCGGGCGACCCCGCCACCGGCGCGGACTGCAGCGTGCTCGAGGGAATGGGCTGATCGAGGATCAGCTCCATCGCCTGCTGGCCCTCGACCTGCTTGCCGCGGGCGGCTTTGCTACGGCGGCTCGTGGGAGCCGAGATCGGCTGCGGCGCGGCTGCCGCGGCCTCGTCGACATGCTGCGCATCGGCCCACCACGCCGGTTCCTGCGGTCCGAGTTCCCGCCAGCCCGTCGGAACGTTCGCCCCGTGCGGGAGGAACGCGAGGACCGGGATAGCGACCTCTGCCAGGGACGCGCCGCCGTGGTAGCCCGCCTTCTGGTCGGTGTAGCGTAGGTCGGCGTCCCAGAGCGCTGTGATCTCGCCGGTCTGGGTGACGACCCGCTTGCCAGCCAGGGTAATTTCGCCGACGACCGACGGCCCGCCGATCGTCCGATGCCGCGCGGAGAGGGGTTCAGCCGCGTCCAGCCTGGCGGCACCCCGGTCCAGCACGTGCCCGTGATCCGAGACGATGACCACGGCACGGCCGGTGTCGCGGGCCATGGCGAGCAGGGCTTCGACGCCAAGGAGTTCGTCTATCGCCCACGCGGAGATCGGGCGATCCTCCTTGAGCCGGTCGTCGATGGTATTGACGACCACTGCGACGTGTACGTCCGGTTTGCCGAGGGCGTGGGTGAGCTCGTCTCCGAGCGCTGAGCCCGCCGTGCCGCGCACATCCGCCTTGTGGAACAGGCGCACCGAAGCGCGGTTCCAGAAGTCGTGATTCTCGAACCTCCTGCGCTCCTCGTCCTGTCGGATGTCGGCGAGGGCGCCAGAGAACAGGGAGCCGCGGGAGACGTTGGTGAGGGTCGGCAGGGCGGCGAACATGGCGTGTCGACGGACGTGCGGATGAAGTTGCTGATCCGCGGGGACGGGGTCGTATTCGATCCATTGCCTACGCAGGTGCTGCGCGAGGCCGGTGGCGGCCGCGCCGCTCATGCCGTCAAGGAGCAGCAACAGCAGCGGCGTGCTGGCCGTGGACTTGCCCGGCTTCACGCCGTCGACGATGGGAGCCAGCACACGCCGGGCGAACGACTCGACGGTCAGTTCCGCGCCGGGCTCCGAACCGTCTGCGGTGTACGAGGCAAGTTCAGCCGCGAATCGCCCATCGATGGCGCGGCGCCTGTCCCGGACCACGGCGTAGAGCTGCCGATACGCCGCCTGGAGCCCAGGATCGGTGTCATCGCCGTCGTAGACGTATCCGAGCGCGAAGTCAACCCAGGCGTACTCGGCCGCAAAACGGTCAAGGGCCTCGGTCGCGGTGCCGAAGTCTGGGACCGGGCCGGTGGCGAGCCAGTTCAGCAGCCGCGCCGCCATCCGCGCGCGCTCAAGCCGCTGCGGCGCCGTGTCGAAGCGGGCCAGGGCGTGCGCTTGGAGAGCAGCGAGTGCATCGTGCAATGGTGGGAACGAGAACGTGCGGTCGGCGGGTGCGACGGCATCGACCCTCGGCAGGCAGGCCTGCAGCGCTGCGCCGACGGCGGTGAACCGCGCGTCGAGGCCGGAGGGAAGTAGGGAGCTGCGAGCCGCGGCGTCCTCGGCGCCGAACTGGCGCACCAGGTGTTCGGCACGCTCAAGCACGTACCGGGTCGCGGGATCGAGCTCGCCGACCGTGCGCGCCAGCCGGGCCCGGAGGTGCTCGCCGACGGACCGGCCGTAGCTGCTCAGCTCGCTGTCGCTCGGGGCCTGGCCACGGGCGAATAGCTGCTCCGCGCGGCCCTTCGCGCGATCCGTGGACGCGGGCGCGTCCGGCTGCCACATCGCGTCGTAGAGCAATCCGATCGGGGCACAGTCCTCGACTGCCCCGCCCTCGCACAGTGCGAGCAGCACTTTTCCAGCCTGGCCAGTGCGCTCAGCCAGCCAGCGGAAGAGGCCTTCGCGTTCAGCTGGCCGCAGCACTTCGAGCCGGACCGGGCCCCCGGGGACGGCGGTCCAGTCGAGCAGAGCCCGGAAGTCGATGCCCGCTGGATCGAGCGGGTGCGTGGCCGTGGACAGGCGGCGTGCGGCGAGGTGTGCCAGGGCCGTGTCCTTCGACAGGAGTGTGCCAGCGAGCTTCTGGTCGCGCCCGACTCCCGCGTCGAGTATCGATTCGGCGGCCCAGCCCTCGTCGGCCAGGCGCGGGTCGAGCCCGGTGGCACCGACGGACTGACGCACGGCCTCCCACAGGTCGGTGATGAGCACCCGGTACCGGCACACGTGGGATAGGACGTTCGGGCCGAGTTCGTGTTCCTCGGCGTCGGTGATGACCGCGAGCAACGACCCGTCGCCCGCCTCATCGTGGCGGACGACGTGCTCCCACACCTCAAGCGGCGAGACGGCCGTGGCGATCCGGACCGGCTGGCCGTTCGGCCCGGGCAGCACATCTGGGCCGGTCCACGTAGAGGCGCCGCGCACCAGATAGATGCGCGGTTCGTTCTTCTCGGGCGCACGCCGGTTCAGCAGCAACTGGCGCAGAGCCGCCTGGTGCACCGGGCGTACGGCGCCATGCGGCGTGGGAGTGTCGGCATCGACGCTCACTCCACTACCTCCCAGGTGACCTTGATCTGTGCCTGCGGGTTGGCCTTCGCGAACGCGACGAGTTCGGCGAGCTCCGTCTCGACACGCGATGCGAGCTTCCCCGCGCTGGAGCTGGTACTACCGCCGCGCTGGGCGGCCCTGGGCTCATTCTCCCCCGGCCTGCCGCCGGTTCGTGGGAACCCGGGCTGGCCGCCGTCGATCTCGATGGTCGGCTTCGACTGCCCGGTTGCGCCGTCCGGGTGATGCTGCTCGACGGGCTGCTGCTGCGGCGGCTGCGATCGCTTCGCGTTCTTCGACCGTTCCAGCAGCGCGTGCACGTCGCTCCTGGTCTGCACCAAAACCGGCGCGATCGGATTGGTCATCTCATCCGCGTTGGCCGCGCTGCGCAGTGTGCTGAAGGTCTCGGCCGCCTGCACATCGAATGGCTCGTCGAGGTCTCGGGCGAGCTTGAAGAAGTCCCAGGCGGCGCCATCGACCGCGGAAGTGACGGCATGTGCACTGCGGATCGACTTGCCGAGGCGTTCCGCAGGGCCGCCGAGGTCGGCGGTCGCGAGGGCCTGCACGAGGGTGACTGGGCCGATCGCATCGCCGAGTGCCTTGAGCAGTTCGACGGCGCGCCGGGCGGTGTACAGCCGGCCGCTGCCCGCCGACGTGTCCAGGCCGAGGTCCGTGGCGCGCTTCTCGAGGATCTGCACCAGCCCGATCACCGAGTCCTGATACTTCGCGGCCTCGGCGGTGAGGGTCTTGGCGAACTGTGCGACGATGCGGGCGCGGCGCAGCTTCGGGGTCGGCCGCATCCCGAAGACCGATTCGGAACGCTGCCGGGCCTCCTCCCAGTCCTCGGCCGACGGTAGCTGCTGCGCGCGCAGCGTCCACTCGGCGTTCAGCTTCGTGACGTCGGTCAACTCCGCCGCGCCGCCGTACTGATACCACACCCGGTCGGTCCGCTCTGCGAAGGCGGCGAGGATCAGGTTCGCGACCTTCGGGTCCAGGCCGTACGCACCGTTCGCGTCGATCCAGGACCGCATTGCGGCGACCTGGAGCGGGCCCTCGCCCGCGAGCTTCGCGCGGGGCTCGAACTCGTCGGCCCAGTGCGTGCCGAGCGTGAAGAAACCGGACTGGTTCATCACGCCGAGCTGCAGCTGCTGGGCGATCCGGAACATCAGGTTCCGCTCGGTCCGGCTGGGCACCTCGACGATGTTCGGCGTGTCCGGGTTCTCGGCTGCTTTGCGGATGAATCCGGCGACGGTCCGGATGTCGGCGTCCCGGACGAGCTCGGGGCCAAGGTCCGGGTGCTTGCCGAACTGGTGGGCGAGCAGTTGGCCCGCCAGCCCGCGCAACGCCTCGTCCAGGTTGAGGCCCATCGGGTGCCGGAGCGTGACCGGCGTCAGCGGCACGAGATGCTCGTCGTAGTCGTCGACGTCGCTGTCCGTCCGGTCGGCCTGGCCGTAGGCCTGCTTGAGGACCTTGCGCAGCCGGCTTTCCAACGCGGCCTTCTGGTTCTCCAGCTCGGTCCGCGCGCGCACCCGGTCGTCGGGTGACAGGTGGCTGGCGTTCGTCTCGAAGCGCTGCCCGGCCAGGAGATGGTCGAGAACGGTGAGTTCCTCGAACTCCTTGTACCGCTCGCGCGTCATGTGCGCGGGAATCCAGCACACGGTGTGGGTCTGGCCGTCGAGGCGTTCCTTCATCGCCTGTGCGCGGGACCGGTCGTCGGCCGGGGTGTTGCCCTTCTCGTCGTAGGGCAGGTCGATGACGAAGCGCCAGCTGCCCGGCGCGAAGGGGGCGAACTGCTCGTCGGGCAAGGACGCCGGATCGAAGATGTTGCCGAAGACGACCTCCACGCTGCGGGCGGATCCGCGCCAGACCAGGTCGAGGGTGTCGACGACTGCGCGGTCGCCCTTCACCAGCTTCAGGCCCAGCTCCTCCCGGACCAGACGCTCCATCAGGGCCCGCCGGTTCTGGGAGTTGTTGGCGCTCGAGACCTTGGACAGGACGGACTTGTAGTCGACGGAGATGAGCTTGAGCGAGACGACCTTGTCGCTCTCGCCGTCGCTCACCCTGATGCCGGGAAGGGCCACGGCCCAGCGTTCCAGCTTGCCCTGGACGATCCCGGATTCCAGGCCGGGCAGCGGAGAGGTGACCACGCCGTGGTTGAGCGCGGTGAGCCGGCGGACCGTCAGGTTCTGGAACGCGGGGACGGCCGGGGCGAGGCTGGAGAGCAGCAGTGTGCCGATGAGCCGGTTGTCGGCGCGGTACTGCTCGACGCGGCGGGCCAGCTCCGGGGCGACGGTCCCCGGGTGGCGCAGGTACCGGTCGACGTCCTCGGCGGTGAGCTGGTTCTCACCGAGGAGGTACGGCGTGACTTCCTGGTGGTAGAAGACCTGGGCCTTGTGGAATTCGGCCTTGAGGTCGTCCATGAACGGCTCGTCGCCGCTGCGGCTGATCACGTCGTAGAGGTCGCCGAGCGGGACGATGTTGCCGAGCCGCGCCGTCTCCCGCTGCTCGAACAGGATCTGCTGTATCAGTTTCAGCGCGGTCCGCGAACGCATCAGCGAGTCGGAGACGCGGACCAGCGTGTCCATGAACGCCGGAGTGAACGGATAGGACCGCTGGAACGACTTCTCGTCCGCGCCGGTGGTGCTGCTGCCGTTGTCGCCGAGCAACGCGTCCCAGACGGCGGGCTGCACGCGCTTAATGTTCTGGAACGCCGCCGCCATCTCGGCCTCGCGGCCGGGCTTGGGCTTCAGCAGGCGCCTGCTGGCGATCTCGGGGAGATTCGTGTCGGCGAGGGTGATCTGACTGAACCGGCCCGCGGCGAGCTTGAGCGTGTCCTGGATGGAGACTTCGGCGGCGCCCGCGCTCAGTTCGTCGCCGACGAGATCGCGCAGGTCACGCTGCCGGGCGAGCAGCGAGACGACCGGGATCGGCCGGACAGCGCCGCTGCCCTCGACGAAGTTGGTGATCTTCCCGGCCTCGCGTCCGACGAACTTCTCGTCCTGGATGGACTGGGCGAGCCAGAGCACGAGCTCGTCGACGAACAGCACGAGCGCGTCGTAGCCCAGTTCCCGGGCGTGCCGGGAGATGACGGACAGGCCGCGGTCGAGCGGGATGAAGCCGAACTCGTCGTCGTTCGCGTTGCTGAAGAAACCGGGCGCGTACGTCTGCTGCATTTCGCTTACGAGCTTCGCGCGCAGCTCTTCCGGCGTCTTCGGGTCGACCAGGTCGAGTTGGCCGCGATCCTCCGCCTGCAGGGCGGACAGCGCGGCGTCGAGCTTTTCGGTGGTCCAGAACGCGGGCTCGACCGTCGCGCTCTCGCTGGCTTCCTCCCACTCGTCGTCCACGGGAACAGCTGCGGTTGACAGGCCCTTGATGAAGTCCTCGTCGCCGAGCCGCGCCCGCATCTGGCGTACGTTGTCGAACAGCGCGTCAGTCCGGTAGACCTGCGGCAGAGGCGCGTTCGAGTGGACCTTCCTGACATGCTCGACGTATCCGCCGAGCACGCGTTGCTCGATCGACTTCGCTTCCAGCATGTGCAGCGGCACGACGAAAAACTTCTTCGTGCCGAGCCATTCGTCGTGCCGCTGCAGCAGCGGTGCGAATGCGTCGATGGCGCGAGCCTCGGGAAGATTGCGCAGCAGGGCGTAGAGCACGGCCATGTAGTGCGACTTGCCGGAGCCGAACGAGCCGTGCAGGTACGCGGCCTTGGACTTGCCCGAATCCAGCGCGGACTTGATGAGGTCGAGCCCATCGCCGAAGTTGTCGACGAGCTTCTCCGTGACGACGTACTGGCCGAGCGCCTCCCGCAGCGACGCGTCGTCACGCAGCGCCTCGGTCAGCTTGAGGACGAGCTCGCCGGAGTCGAACCGGTCGGGAATCTCGATGACCTCGCGCAGCAGCGGCTGTGGTGCGGGTGTCACGACGGGTCTCCTTCGGCGGTCTGATCGTCAGTGGCGAACGTGTTGTCGGTGACTGCCCGCTGAATTGACGTAGTCGTCTTCGCGGCGGTCTTCTTGGCGGTCGTCTTCTTGGCCGCACGGGCGCGGGACTTGGGCGCGGGCTTCCAGGACGTGAGGTCCTCGTCGGTGAGTCCGAGCTGCTCCTCGAACTGGTCGAGCATCGTCGCGAAGAACCGGGCCGGGGTGTCCGGGTATGGATCGAGTGGCGTGTCATGCCACTGCTTCACCCAGGGCTCGAGCTCAAGGAGGCCCGCCAGATAGGGCGTCAGGTCGGCGGGCGACCAGCCGACGTTCTGCATCCGGTCCACGACCAGCATGGCCAGCGCCTGAGCCTGCTCACGGTGGTCCCACCCGGCCCACCCAAGTACCTCGATGTCACCGAGCGAGCGGCTGTAGGAAATGAAGCGTTCCTTGGGCACGTCGAGCCCGCCGCGGTGGGTGGCGTACCAGGACTCGAGGAAGTCGCCGGTGACGTACTTCGGCGGCACAGGAATCTTCTTACGGATCTCGCGCTTCTCGAGCTCGCCGGGCTCTGTATCCTCGGCCCGCTGCCGCTCCCAGACAGATTCCCACACGGCACGTTTGGCCAGGCCGGTCGGCTTGTAGCGCAGAGCAGCGAGGAACGGGACCTGCTCCTGCTTGATCAGCGCGGGCACGAGGGTGGACAGGTGCGTGCTGGGCGAATAGAGCTCGGCGACGTCGACGAAGTCCTGGTCCTTCGCGAGCTGGTCAGCGAGCTCGGTCGGAGTCCAGGTGCGCGGCTGCTCGGTGCCGCTGGCGTCGGGGGCGTACCAGAGGTCGTGCTGCTCGATCCGGTCGAGGAGCCAGTCGCGGAGCGCGGCGGACTCTTGATCTTCCCAGTACCAGGGCTGGTTGTTCTTGGAGAGCAACCAGCGACGCTTGTTCTCGGGACGTTCGAGCAGACCGAAGGTCTTTGGCTGTGAGTTGATCAACTTGGTGCGACGCTCGACGACGGCGCGGTACTCGGCGGGCCATTCGGCGGGGATCTCGGTGGTCTTCGTGGAGCGGTGCCGGCGGATCCACTCGCCGCTGTCGGTTCCAGCCTCGACGCGGTTGGCGAGGATGATCTCGAAGGCGCGCTGACCGTGCAGGAGCCCGAACCCGGAGCGCATCGCTTCGGGAGCGAGGTAGTCGGCGGGGTTGTGATCCTCAGGGAAGAGGTCGTAGAGCCCGTAGACCTGCCAGTCGAGTTCTTCCTGGAGGAAGATCATCTGGGCGCGTAGACGATTCCACTCTGCGTTTGCTGCGTCGAGACGAGCGCGGGTCAGTGGAACATCGCCCTCGCTGGTAACTGCCCGAGGACTGACCGCAGCGAGCTGTTTGGCGAGCGAATCAAGCTCGGTAGCTAGCTGCGTCGGGAAAGTTTCGGGTAGCGGCAACTCTTGGACGTTTGATCCATTGAACTGATACCGAACTGTCCACTTCTCTGATTCCAAGCCGCGTCCGACACCATTGCTCGGCTTATCCTGACACATCTGCTTCAGCCAGAAGCCAGCGGTTGACGAGTTGAGCACTCCGAGAAGGTTTAGGTGGTCCTGCTCAGTTGCACCGCTCCGCAGCTTGATGACGGGTGCCGTACGGTTGAATACTTTACCGCCTCGGTCGAGCACGAAGTGGTTGTGGGTCGCAACCTCACCGAACGTGATCGTCAATGGGGTCTTTAGTTTACTAGAGGTCAGCCGACCAAATTCGTACCAGCGCAACCCACCCTGAATCTTAGTCTTGTTGCCAAACAGAATGTTGTTCGCCAGGCTCGTGCGCCCAGGCCACATGTAGCGCAGAAGTTCGGGTTCAGCGTCGATCGAGGTTGGCCTAAAGTCCGGCATGTATGGGAAAATCGTTGCACTGTCATAGGTTCCGACCCAGTCTCGAACCTCGTCGCCGACGACCATCGTCCGCACGAAGGCCGACGGCACTCGCTTACGATACACACTGGTCGGGGGGAGCACGTAGAAGTCGTCCTCCAGAGTGAAACTCGCAATTCCAACCGAGTCGGCGAGAGTGGAAACATGCTGCGCTGCCCCCTTGCCGATCTCCTCGACCAACTCAAGGCCACCCGCCGCCAAGATCCACGGGTGCCTGCCAAAATAGCGCTTCCGGTCGAGGTCTTCGACCGACACGAATTCGCCAATGAATCCGGGATCGTCGATGTGATCGCGAATCTCGGACCACACCTTCCCCTCCGCAGGATCAGTCGGAGCTGCGGGCTCGCCCTGGATGCCACGCACTGTACGGATCTTCTCGGAGCGACCGTGCCCCGAGCGCCGCTTGCCGATCATGATGACAGTCGGCGTACCGTGCCCTGGAATGTACGCGCCCGATGTGTCGATGACCTCGGTCAGCTCAACTGAATGCGCGAAGAAGACCTTGATCAGGTCCTCGCCGAACTCACGCTTCATGAAGTTGTTGCCGGTAATCTGCCCGGCATAGCCCGGCTTGTTGTCCGGTCCGGCGGGCTTCGCCAGCTGGAAGAAGCGCTCCGCGAACGGCACCGTCAGGACGTACTTCCCCGTGCAGCTCTTGTACAGCTCGCGATACAGATCACGCAGGTTCCTGTCCTTGATCGCGATATAAGGCGGGTTGCCCACGACCGCGTGGTACCTGCCCTCATCCAGGATCCCCGGGTACTTGTTTACGTCCTCGGTGGCGTACTTGAACGCCGCGAGTTCGTCCTCCGTCTCCTGACCCTCGATCCGGCCCTGTGTGTGCTTGCGATCCTTGATCAGCGAGTCACCAATCGCCAGGTGGATCGGCCACTCGCCGCGCGCGGCCTCAGCCAGTGTGCTCAGATTCGCTGCCTTCATCGCCGCGATCAGCAGCCGAAACCTGGCGATCGACACCGCGAACGGGTTCAGGTCCACGCCATGCACCGCATCAAGCGCCTTGCGGACCTGCGCCCACCTATCAAGTCCGGGGGACTTCTCCTCCCATTGCTTCAGCATCCGCTGGAAGGCACCCAGTACGAAGTGGCCCGACCCACACGTCGGGTCGATGACCTTCACCACGTCGTACCCGAAGTCGCGGATCGCCGGCTTCAGTGTCCGGTCGAGGATGAACTCCTCGATGAACTCAGGGGTCTGTAGCAGCGCATACTTGTCCTTCGCCTCCTGCGACAGTTCCTGGTACAGGTCGCCGAGGAACCGCGTGCCCCACTCCTCGTCCCGGAAGTCGTGCGCCACCGCCGAATCCGCCCCCAGGGTGGCGCCTGTCCGCCAGAATTCGATCAGCGACTTTGCGCCGAAGTGCGACAGCGGGATCTCGTAGAGTGGGTTGTGCTCCGGGTCGAACATCAGCCGACCGGCATCCCCTGCACCCAGGTCCGCGAACGCCGTCAGCAGCCAGTCGCGCAGGTTCTTATTGCCTTCGCCCTCGGCCAGGAACTCCGTCTGCGACTCCTCCGCGAGGGTGAGCATCTCGGCGGTGTACCCGGCGATGTACGCCTTTCCCTCCCCCAGTAGCCCGTTATCCTCGCAGAACCTAACGAACACGGTACCCAGCACCCACGCGACCGCGGCCTGGGTCACCCGCTCCTTGCGCCACATGGCAAAACTGTCGTTGGTCCGCTTGATACGGAACGCGACGGCGTGCTCCGCCTTGAGCCGGGCCTCCAGCCCCTCGACCTCGGCGACCTGTGCATCGAGGTCCTTTTCAGCCGCCTTGACCTGGTTCTTCAGGTCCACCAACAGCTTCGTCGGATCAATCACTTTGTTATTCGCCCACCGTCTCGTCCCGCGCGGCGGCGCCCACGCCGGCTCCGCGGTGCCTGTTCGTCGCCCAGTCGTCCATCAGTCTGATCCAGCCCGAGCCCGCCTGCACCCGGAGGATCTCCGTATGCAGCCGCGGCGGGGCGGCCGCGTCCTCGGCCGGACACAGCAGCCACAGCGCCCGGCGCCCGCCGGATCGGGCCCGCTCGATCAGCCGTCCGAGCAGCCCGAACCCGCCGAAGCGCGCCAGCACCTCGGCGTCCACGAGCAGCAGCGGACCGCGGCCCCCCACATTACCGCCGCCACTGCCACTGCCACTGACACCGCTGCCGTCCGCCAGCGCCTCCAGCACCGGCTCGACGTTGCTCCACGCGCTCGCCGCGTACTCCGCGAACTTAACCGCGGAGCGGCTCCCTGGCTCGGCGTTCGCCGCGTTCAGGATCGTCGCCCAGGTCGGCTTCGACCGAGTCGCCACCCGCGCGTGCAGAGCATCCAGGAACAGGGCCGCGACGTTGACCTCGGTCGCCTCGAAGCGGTTCACGAGCTGCCGTCTGGCCAGCTCGTAGCGCGCCACCTTCACCGTGAGCGCGCGGAATCCGCCATGCTCGCTCGCTTCGGTCAGCTGCGCGTCCGTCCGGTGCGCGGCGGCGATCGCCGGGTCGTGCGCCGTCCACTGGTCCTCGCGAGGCGTGCTGCGGCTGCGCACCATCGTCGCGTAGTGCCCGCTGCGGAACGTGTCGGTCCCGTTGACGTCGGATTCCCGGGCGACAAAAACGACCGCGCCGTCCTCGAGCGTCTGCTGCTCGAGTTCGAACCCCGCCTGGTTAAGCAGGTTCGCCAGGTCCGTCGAATTCGACGGCAGCCGCGTGGTAAGGCCAGGGAACCTGGCGTTCACCCGGTCCAGGACCGTCTTCGCGGTGAGCCCTGCGGCGGCTCGGCCGAGTACCTTCGGCCCGCGCACGACGAGGCCAGCCTGGGACAGGCGCAGCGCGCGCACCGACTCCAGGTCGCGCGGGTAAACCTCATAGCGGGCGTTCGACGAGGCGTTGTGCGAGGCTGCCGTCGCCAGGCTGACCAGCCGCGACTCGGCCAGTGCGACCGGACAGCCGCGGGCCGAGCCCGCGAACGCCGCGACCGTGTCGGCCAGCTCCTCGAGGACCGTGGTCGGCGCGGCCAGCGTCTCGCGGCCGGCGAGATCGTCCGCGGCCTTGCCGAGCCGGTCGGCCACGTCGAGCAGCGCCGGCCCCGGCGGGGTGTCGGCTGGGTCGTTGTCCTCGTCCACCTCGAGCGCCAGCAACGAGACCCGGGTGTCCGCATCGCCGTGCTGGCGCAGCGCCAGCCGCCGCGGCTCGCCCTGCCAGTCCGCCTCGTAGACCGCCCGCACCGCGGCGATCGCCAGCGCCTGCCGAACAGCGAGCCGGGTCTGCACCGAGCCGTGCCGCTTGACCAGCAGCGCCGCGAGCTCGTCGACCGAGGCGACGCGACCGAGGCCAGCCAGCAATTCGATGACCTCCGTGCGCAGCTCGGCGACGGCCTTGTCCCGCGCCCAGCGCTTACGCTGCTTGCTGAGGATCTGCGCGATCCGGCCGCCGCTCACCCCAGTCGCGGTCGCCACCTCGACGTTCTTCGGCCACGGGGAGAGACCGCGCGCCACCTCGCCGTCCTCGTCCGCAAGACCGAGCAGCAGACGCGTCGCCTCGACCTCGGTGGCGTTGCCGCCGTTCTTGTCGAGACGCGGAATCAGCCGGTCGGCCAGCGAGTCCAGGCTCAGACTGCGCAACCCCTCCGGCGGCTCGCGCAGGGCCTTCTCGAGCTCGGCCTCCGCGATGCTGCCGTTCTCCGCAGTCGGGGCTTCGGCAGCCGATACCGGATCCGGATCGCTCAGCAGCAGCCGCCAGCGCTTGAGGCTGGCATTGATCTCGTCGCGGGTACGCGCGCCCAGGCCCGGCTTGTTGACCAGGCGACCGGGGGCGGAGTAGTCGAGTAGCTCGCCGACCGTGGTCAAGTTGAGCCCAGCCAGGAACGAGGAGGCACGCTGTGACAGGCCCGAGGTCAGCAGCGCGGTGTCGAGAGTCACCGCCTCGTCGCCGGACGGCGCCGACCCCTCGTGCCCCGCCAGCTGCGCGGGATGAACCGTGTTCCCGCGGCTGCCGCGAGGTGCGACCGGCTGACTCGCGAGCAGGAAGACGCGCTTCCAGTCGTCGCTCATCGCCTTGAAGTCCGGGTACCGCTGCGATGCGTCGCGATGAAGCGCCCGGCGGAAGAAGTGGGTCAGTCCGTCGCGGATCGAGGCGTCGAACGCCTCCGCGGCGATCTGCGGGTACGGCTCCTGCTCCGGATCGGTCTGTGCCGCGCTGACCTTGCCCCCACCCCACTCGGGCAGTTCGCCCGATGCCATCTCGTGCAGGGTCGCGGCGAGGGCGTACCGCTCGGCGTGCGCGTCGTAGTTCTGCCGCTTGAGCGAGCCGAGGAACGGATCGAGGTAGCCCTCGGTGCCGGCCTTGATCTGCTCGACCGGGAAGCCGGCCAGCGAGAAGTCGAACAGCACGAGGCGCTTGGTGTCGTTGGACATCACCCGGATCGCGATGTTGTCCGGCTTCAAGTCGCGGTGCCACACGCCCTCGGCGTCGAGGAAGTCGACCGCGGAGAACAGATAGTCGCCGTAGAGCTCCAGCTGGTCCGGCAGTAGCCTGCCGTCCTCGCGCAACTGCCTGGCGACCGTCTTATCGCCCGCGTGCTCGAGGACGAGCGTGGTGCGGCCGCCGAGCTCGATCGGGTTCGGCACGGCGAGCCGGATGATCCGCGAATCGTTGCGCAGTTTGGCGAGCATGTCCGCCTCGTACCGCAGCGCTGCCTCGTACTTTCCGGAACGGGCGATCTTCAGCACCACGGGAACGTCGTCGCGCGCGGTGTCCCGCGCGAGCAGCGCCCGGCTCGTCGACCCCATGCCGAGCTGGCGATCGACCAGGAAGCGCCCCGCGAGCAGGGAGCCCTTCACCGCGTCGAGCGGATCCGGCTCGTCGACCGGCTCAGCAACCTGCTCGGGAGCCGTCAGCCGGTCGTCGACGTCGTCGAGCAGCTCCAAGAACTCGTCGACAGTACGCAGCCGCTTCTTCGGTTCGAATGCCGTCGCGCACTGCACGAGGAAGTCGATGTCGTCGGGCAGGCCGTCGACCGCCGCGGACGGCGAGAGCCCCGAGTCCGCGGTCAATCGCCCGATGAGCTCGGCCTGGCTCGCCGCTGGCGGCCTGCCAGTGAACAGCAGGTACGCCAACAGGCCGAGGCCGAACACGTCCAGCGCGATCGGATCCGGGTCGCGTGCCGTGATCTCGGGCGCGAGGTACGGCTCGGCGGCCTCGTCGATCGACAGTTCCTGGTGCGACGGCACGTTCTCCAGATCCCTGGTCATGCTGCGTCGGCCAGGCGCGACCAAAGTGGAGCCCACGGTGGAGCTGCGGACCGCGGTCTGCCACTCCGAGATCTGAATCCGCGGCGCCAGCCACGACTCCTCATCGTTCCCCTCACGGCCGCCTCGGCCGCGCGGGCCAGGGATCACGTGGATCGCGCGGGCCGCGAGCGTGCGGTGGAAAGCGCGCCGACCGTGCGCGAACCGGATCGTCTCGGCGATCTGGCGCAGGAGCTGCGAGCGCGTGAGCAGGTCGATCCGCTCGCCGTACCTGGCCAGATACTCGTCAAGCCGCACCGTCTCGGGGTGGTACACATAGGTCAGTGCGGGACCGCCCGGATGGGCGTTCTCCGCGTAGTCCTCCAACTGCACGAGTCCCGGGTGCACGATGCCCTGCAGCACCTTTGCCTCGCGCTCCGCCACCCGGTTCACGGACTCGCGCAGCGACTTGTCCGCGTTGCGCTCGCGCAGATAGATCCGAACCCGCCGGAGCTTCCGCAGCGACTGGTGGGTCGCGAGGAAGTCGGCCCAGTTCTCACCAGTGTCGAAGGGCTTGCGCTCGAGCCGGTAGGAGCCGAGCTCGAAGTCGGCGGCGGACTTCCCGATCCCGACCTTGTCGAGGAGGGACTGCAGCTCATTGGAGAACGCGACATCGACCGCACCGCGCCCGCCGCCCGGGCTGGTCAGCAGGTCGAGGATGCCGCGAAGCGGCCGGCCGGCCTGCGTGGTGCCGTCCTTGCCGTACATCTTGAGCACGTCGTTCGTGCTGAGATCCACCCGCAGCGCCGGGTTCGTCAGGAATACAGCCTCGGCGACGTACGGCACGTGCCGCCGTCGGCCCGAACCCCGATCCGCAGCGTCCTGCAGCAGTCCCTTAAGCTCCTTGGCCTTCTGGTTCGCCAGATGCACGGCGTTCGCGTGCGAGCGCTCCTGACCATTCGGCGTGTACTGCACCCAGCCGGAACCCGCCGTCGCGAGCCGCCCATGCCAATCCTTGAGCTCGATGAGATACAGGCCGGATGGGGCCGCGACCAGTAAGTCCACCTCGCGCACATGCCCGGTGTTCGCCGTGAAGTTGAAGTTCGACCACGCCCGGTACGGTGCCGCGTCCGGCAGACCGTCCTTGATGAACTCGAGGCCCTCCCGCTCGTGCTGGAATGCCGATTCGGTGATGGTCACCCACCGGCCGTCCCGCATGGCCACACCCCTCTTGCCTCAGCACCAGGTCATCAGTGAAATGAACCAAGACTATCGCGCGGTCGATGTACATCGCTCGCCCCTGGCGCGAAACGATCAGCGCACCGGCCCAGAGCGTAGACGCATTCGGCAGAGTACTGATGCAATGATGTCGTACAAACTTATGAGAGGTCCGGGTGGGTTGATGGCGCTGGATGGGGTCAAGCTGGGCGAACTGCTCGCGAGGGTCGGGGACGGGAGGATCCAGCTCCCCGACTTCCAACGCGACTGGAAGTGGGACGACGACCGGATCCGCGCGATCCTCGCCACGGTCGCACTCGACTACCCGCTCGGCGTCGTCATGACGTTGGAGTGCGGCGGCGAGGTCCGGTTCAAGGCAAGACCGCTGGCCGGGACGCGCACAGCGCCCGGCGCCGAACCGGAGCTGCTGCTACTGGACGGACAGCAGCGGCTCACCTCGCTCTACCGCGCGTTGCATTCCGACGTGCCGGTCGAGACCTCGGACAGCCGCAACAAGCCGCTGCAGCGGTGGTACTACGTCAATATCGAGGCCGCCGCGCAGGACGGCGCAGACCTTGAGGACGCGATCGTGTCGGTGCCGGAGGACAAGACCCAGCGTGACGACTTCGGCCGCCGCGTTGTCCTCGACCTGACCACTCGCGAGAACGAGTGCGCCGCAGGGATGTTCCCGCTGAACCTCGCCTTCGACGTCTCAAAGACGAATACCTGGATGTTCCAGTTCACCGGCGCCAGCGAGCACCGGCAGCAGTTGTGGACTCGCTTCCAGGGCGGCGTACTCAACCGGATCACCGGGTTCTACGTGCCGATGATCAAGCTGCCGAAGGAGACCTCGAAGATCGCGGTGTGTACCGTCTTCGAGAAGGTGAACACCGGCGGCGTCATCCTGAACGTCTTCGAGCTGCTGACCGCCACCTACGCCGGCGACCGGAACTACCCGGTCGCGCACGGCGGCGAGGACTTCAACCTGCGCGAGGACTGGCAGACCATCCACGACAAGCTGGCGTTCGCGTACCCCGTGTTGGAGGGACTGGAGAGCACCGACTTCCTGCAGGCCATCGCCCTGGCCTCGTCGTGGGAGCGGCGCGAAGCGGTCCGGACCTCCGGCCTCCACGGCCCGGTTCCGGCGGTCAGCAGCAAGCGCAAAGACCTGCTGAACCTCCCGCTCGAGGAGTACCTGGCCTGGAGCCCGCGGATCACCGCGGCCCTGGAGTGGGCGGGCCGGTTCCTCGGCCGACAGCGGATCTTCCGCACGAAGGACCTGCCGTACCGCACCCAGCTCGTGCCGCTCGCCGTGATCCGCGCGGTGCTCGGCACCGAGGCTGACACAGAGCGCGCTGAAACCCTGCTGCAGCGTTGGTACTGGTGCGGCGTGCTCGGCGAGATGTACGGCGGCAGCACGGAGAGCCGCTTCACCCGCGACGTAGAGGAAGTCATCGACTGGGTACGCGGAAAGCTGGCCGAACGCACCCTGCCCGACACCGTCGACCGCGCGGACTTCGGCGAGCAGCGCCTGATGTCAATGGTCAGCCGCAACAGCGCCGCGTATAAGGGAATCTACGCCCTGCTAATCAAGCAGGGCGCGATCGACTGGTACTTCAGTTCGGGGCCGATCGACCAGGAGCTGGTGGACGGTCAGAACATCGACATCCGGACGATTTTCCCGAAGAGCTGGCAGCCGCCCGCGCCGATCGACAACCTCGACTCCAAACTCTCCAGCATCGTGAACAAAACCGCGCTGTCGTACCGTGCGAGCACCTCCCAGGGCAAGCGGGCCCCTGGCGGCTACCTAGAACTCATGGCCCAGGAGTACGGCCAGCAGCCAGACTGGCTCGACGACATCGTCGCTACCCACCTGGTGAACCCGAAGCTGCTGCGCGGCAACGATTTCGACGCGTTCTACCAGGACCGCGTCGACCAGCTGCTGAAACTGGTCGGTGAGGCGATGGGCCGGCCGGTCGTACGCACCTCGCACGGCGAGAGCGCGGAGGGCTGATCCACAATGGCCAATTTGGACGAGTCGGTCATCCTCGGCCTCAAGGGCCGCATACTCAGCATCTATGACCTGCTCGCAGTGTGGGGCGAGCGCGTCCGCAGACCCGAGACCGTCCAGCGCATCGCCCTCGATCTCGACCGCCACGGCCTGACGACCGTACCCAGCTTCGTCAACGGCCCGAGCGACACCCTCGTCGAGATAAAGGAGCTCCCGGCCCCGGACGCACAGTCCGCTGCGGACGCGGCAGACACGGCGGATTCGACGAGTGAGCAGGCGGACCTACTCGACGCGCCGCCGCAGGCCAAACTGAAGGTGGGATTCTTGCCCAGCGCTGGCACTGGCCCCCGAGCTCTGCCTGGGCAAAGCACGCTGCAACAGGTGCTCGGGCAGATGCTGATCAGCCAGCGGTCCCAGATCCCCATCATCGATGGACCGAGCACGCTGCACGGCGTGGTGAGCTACAAGGGCATGGGGCACGCGCACGCGGCGAACATGGAGCAGACGCTCGAGAACGTAATGAACTGCGACCCCGAGGTTGTACGCTTCGAGGACGACCTCCTCGAAGTCACCCCGCGCATCATCGAACACGGATACGCGCTCGTGCGCGACGCGGACGGGAACTACTGCGGCATCGTCACAGTCGAAGACCTCGCCGCGCAGTTCGTCACCATGGCCGGACCGTACTTTCTTGTCGGCGAGATCGAGCGGCGCCTGCGCCGACTGCTCAACAAGACGTACTCGGAAGCAGACTTCCTGGCCCTGACCAACCAGAAGCACGGCAACGCGGACGGACTCACCTTCGACCAGTACAAGCAGCTGATCAGCCCGCCGCAGCGCTGGCAGATGCTCGGCTGGAACATCGACCGGACGCTGTTCCTGGGGCACTTGGATACCGCGCGCATCGTGCGGAACCAGATCATGCATTTCCGTCCGACCCCGATGACGGAGGCCGAGCACAACCATCTGAAGTCCCTGCGCCACATGCTCCTAGTGCTCGACCCCGACTAGAGCGACGAACTTGCACTATCGCGTCTCGAGGATCCCGCGACCGCGGAGCTCATCAGCCGACAACTCCGCGATTCGCTCAACGGTGCAGCTTCAAAGCGCGCGGGGCGGATGCCCGCGGTCTCTGCCCGAGCGGTTCGGCGACGCGCTCGAACGAGAGTGCATCCCCGCAACGTTCGCAATCGCTCAATACGTTGTCGAGGACGACGAGCTGCCGATCAGGTTACGAATTGACGTCGCCTTGGCGCTGGCTGAAGAAGGACGAGACCGAGCCCGAGCACTTGCGGCGATCTACGCCAGCCTCCCGTGCGGCGCCGAGCGCCGCCGTGACCTCCTGTAGCGCCTGAGGAAAGGCTCGTGGAACGTCGACGAGCGGCACCCCCAGAACCAGCAGCCTCGGGTATAGGCACCACGTCTTGGCTGAGGCGCGAGCATACTGTTAACCCCCCGCACAGTTGACGGGAGCCTGTGAAGGGGGTTAACTGTAGCCATGCCGCACGAAACGTCGTCGCCTGAAGTTCTCGTCAGCCTTGCCGACCTGGCAGGGATGGCCAAAGTCAGCCGGCCTGCCGTATCCAACTGGCGACGCAGGCATGCCGACTTCCCCACACCTGTTGAGGAGAACGGGGCCGCGACGCTTTTCCGGCTTTCTGAGGTCGAGCAATGGATGGCGCAGCACGGCAAGACGCTGTCCCCACGCTCGATCGATCAGGACGTGTGGACCGCACTGAACTCAGTGCGAGGAGTCGCACCGCTGGAAGACGCCACGGAATTCGGCATGGCAGTCCTTGGAGCGGTCAGTGCAGAGGCGCACCTAGGGGGTTCGGTTGACGACGGACTCAGGCATCTCATCAAGTGCGATCCGTCAAAACTCTCGTCACACCTTACCGCCCAGGCTTCGCACGTCCGTTCGAATGGCCTTCCCTGTACTCTCGCGCAGCTTGCGGACCCTCGGTGGGTCGACTATGCGCAATACCTGCAGACTCTTGCGCGCCTCGCCTTGGAATATGGCTCCCCAGCCGTATTCGAAGCTCTCCTGGCCGCAAACGCCCGCGGTGCACGCGCTGGCGGAGCTTCGACCAGCCCTCCAAGCATTGCCCTGCTCCTCGCCTCGTTATTCTCGGTGCGCGGGACCGTACTGGACTTCACCTGCGGTCTGGGGGGCTTCCTCCTTGCAGCAGGGCAAGCCGCAAAGACCTCAAGAGTCAAGCTGCTCGGCCAAGACATCAACACCTCGGCAAGTCGACTTGCCGGGGTGCGCCTGCTCGTACACGGATTTGAATCCTCGATCTCGCAGGGAGACAGCCTCCTTGACGAGGCCGCACCCGAGGTACGTGCGGATCTGATCTTCGCAGAGCCGCCCTTTTCTCTCCGCTGGTCCCCCGAACGTGACCCTGATCCCTCTCGATGGCACTTCGGAACTCCTCCGCCCAGCTCGGCAGATCTAGCCTGGATACAACTTGCCATCAACAGACTGCACCCCGAAGGCCGAGCAGCCCTCGTCATCCCACACGGAGCGCTGTTCCGCGGCGGGCAGGAAAAGGAGATCCGCAGGAACCTCATCAAAGGTGGACGTCTCCACGCTGTCATCTCATTGCCGGCCGCCCTACACCCGTCTACGGCGATCCCAACTGCAGTCCTGGTTCTTGGCGCTCCTTCAGACAACGCGCCGAGGCCTCTCGCGCTGATCGACGCCTCGAGAGCGGGGAAGCGCCGCCATACGCGGAACATGCTCGACGACAACGCCGTCAATCGAATCGTCGCGACCACGACGGCCCTTCTCGACGGGCGCGATGCGCATAAAGATCCCGATATCGACAGCATCACAGTTTCCGCAGAGCGCTTGCTCGAAGGAGACTGCCACTTGGTGCCATCGCAGTGGACTGCGCGGGCACTCAGCTCAAGCGCCCTTATTGAACGCATCCAGTACGACGAACGCGTGCTGCGCGAGCTCGGCGAACGCTCTAGCCGCCCGCGCGCGCTCGTGACGTCCGCCGGGTTCGCCGATGACACGTCCGATCGTGTGACACGTGAGAGCACGACCGTCGGCGAACTTGGAAGCGTGATCACGAGCTGGCGAATTGACCCCGACCTTCTCGGCACAGGCACGACACCGGTCATTCGAGTCCAGGACGTGCAGCGCGACTTCACTGTGACGCCGAGCACAACCATCGATCTTAACCTACTGCCTCGCCCTGCTGAGCTTACTCAAGCGGGTGACGTCCTGGTAGTTACGGAAGGCCAAATTCGAGCCGCCGTCGATTATGTTGGCGGCGCTACAGTCTCGCAGCGGGTTCAAATCCTCCGGCCTCGACCGGGAACTATTGACCCAGTCGCGCTCGCTGCACTGATCTCTTCACACGCGCCAGAACAATCATTCGGAACGACCATTCAGCGCGTTAAGCTCAGCTCCATCCTGCTTCCGTCCCTTGATTTTGCGTTGTCATGTGATCTGGGCGCCGCTTTGCGTTCTCTCGCTGATCGCCGCCGTGAACTCGTCACGGCTCTCAGGACTATTGAGGACCTCTCAGAGGCACTGACGCTTGGCGTCGGTCACCGTGCAGTACTTTTTGAGAGAGCGGGATCTGGAGATGAGCAATGATGATCTCGCTCTGGATACCCGCCATTGCCACTGGGATCCCTTCAGCATGTGGAGCCGTGACGTGGGCCATAGTCCGATGCCGTGTGTCAAGCGTGACCGAGCGGATCACCGAGCGCGCTATGAAGGGATGTCCTCCAAGCGAGCGCGCGAACGTCTTGCGTGCCGCTGCAGAGATCACAGACCGACTCAACGCGGCCCGAGGGTCAAGCCGTACGGCTGAGGCACTATCAACCCGGCGCAGACAGGGCACGTAACGCGGAGCGAGCCTGCACACCAAGGCTGCCGATATGCGGCGGAGACTTAGCACGATCGCAATGGATACAGCGAAGTGTCGGCGGCCGTCGGACGCGGATCCGCCGGTCGAGATTCTCTGAGTGCTCTCGCCAAGAGGCAGCCTTACGCCGCCATGGGCAGCCGCACGCCAGCGACCGGCCCATATACGGCCCATGATCTTGTATGGGATACCACCAATACGCTGCCGACCTGGGAGAACACCTGACGCACTACCGCCCTCCGGAGGCGGGTGCGCAGGTTCGAATCCTGCCGGGGGCACTTACATTGAACTGGACCGCAGCTCGCTGAGCTGCGGTTTCTTGTTTCTCTCGGTATCGAGATAGCGCAGCCATACGCCACCGTGGGCACTCTGGGACCATGATCGTCCCATTGGCTCGTGATCTTGGTCAGCGCCCGCACCGCCGCTGAACGTGCCCTTCCACACGACCTGTTTCACAACGGGCCGCGCTCATCTCGGATCGCATTGCCGAAACCGGCTTTTGCAGCACCCTGCGACAGCAGCCCTAGCTCTGTACCCTGAATGTTGAACGCGTGGGTGGCTGAAGCTGGAGCGAGAGAGGGGTGGGCTCATGCCACAGGTCGTCCGGTACACCGCCGGAGCGGATGGCACAGAGGTGCGGTTCGAAATCGAACCGCCAGACGGCTTCAGGCCGGTCGGCGCAGGAGACATCGCCGGTCGGGTGCGCGAGGCGATACACCCGGTGGTCGAGGCGGCTCGCGACATCGTGAGCGACTTCAAGGCGCTGAGTCCCGACGAGGTCGAGGTCAAGTTCGGCGTGAAGGTGAGCGGCACGGCCAACTGGCTTGTCGCCAAAGCCGTGAGTGAAGGGAGCTTCGAGGTCACCCTTACATGGCGACCCGCAGGCGGGTCGGAGGAGCAAGCCGGCGAATGAATCCCGGAATCGAGAATGCGCCGCAACAGGGCACCGACGGATGGATCGTCGCGGTGCATCGCTCGAGGTCCGATCGCGAGCCCATCGGCACAGGGTTTCTCATCGACGGGCACAGGATCCTGACGTGCGCGCACGTCGTATGCGAGCACGGCGTACCGAGGCAGGGGCTGTGGGTGGCCTTCCCCAAGTCCGAGACCCTCATGAGCCGAAGGGTGCAGGTCGCGACGATATGCGTGCCGCCTGCAGAGCGTCAGGCAGCCGATGACGTGGCGATCCTGGAGCTCGTCGAAAACGTAGGCGTCCAGTTCGCGGCACGGTTGCGGTGCCCCGAACCTGAACAGTTGGCCGGCCGTGACTGGTGGTCCTTCGGATTTTCGAATCAGGACATGTTCGGCAATCCGAGCTGGGGATCACTAGGTTCGGTCCGCGGGTATGGCTGGATCCAGCTGGAGGCGAACGCTCGTGCCGGTAACGTACTGGCCGAGGGTTACAGCGGCGCCCCGCTCTGGTCCGAGGCGTACCAGGCCGTCGTGGGCATCATCGGCCAGGCGGACACCCGGAACTCCGGCCGTGCGCTTACTCTGTGGCGCGCACGCGCCGCCCTGCCGGAAGCAGGGCTCGACGTGCTTGTCGACTGGAGTGCCGAGGCCGCAGGCGAGAGCGCTCTCGCAGCCTGGGGCTGGCGCCTGGCAGACGATCCGGAGGCCGGACGCCACTGGAGGCCGCGTGCCCGCGGCGTCACCCGGGACTCGGAGCAAGGATTCCGCTTCCGCGGACGCCGACGGGCCCTGCTTCGGGTCGCCGAATGGATCAGTGACGACCAGCCCCAGCGGACCGCCCTCGTCGTGACCGGTTCTCCGGGTGTCGGCAAGTCCGCGGTGCTCGGTCGGATCGTGACATCGGCCGATCCGGAAATCGCCGCCCAGCTCCCACCCGAAGACGACGAGGTCCGCGCCGAGCTCAGTTCGGTTTCCTGCGCTGTGCACGCGAAAAGCAAGAGCGCTCTGGATGTGGCGACGGAGATCGCCCGCGCGGCCTCGGCACCACTGCCTCAGCAGACAGGCGACCTTGCTCTCGGGTTGCGCGCGGCGCTGGGCGAGCGGCCGGAGCGGAAGTTCACCGTCGTGATCGACGCCTTGGACGAAGCCAGCTCCCCCAAGGACGCCAGAGACATCGTGCGCTGGATAGTCCGCCCCCTCGTCGAGGATCTCGCCGACTTCGGAGTACGCGTCGTAGTCGGTTCGCGTCGCCGCGACAACAACGGCGACCTGCTCGATGCGTTCAAGCCCGCCAGGACCCTTGTCGACCTCGATGATGCCGAGTACTTCGAACTCGAAGATCTTCAAGCGTACGCCCTCGTAAGCCTTCAACTGCTCGGCACCGACCGAACGGGCAACCCGTACAGCGCTACCGGGACCGCGGCCCCGGTAGCGCGGCGGATCGCCGAACTGTCCAAGCAGAACTTCCTGGTCGCCGGACTGATGGCACGTGCTCACGGCCTCTACGACACGGTGCCGGTGAGGCCCGAGGACATTTCGTTCAGCCCGAACGTCGATGACGCACTCAACGAGTTCCTCGAACGCATTCCACCGGTCGGGGCGCGCACCGCCGCCGAACTTTTGACAGCGCTCGCCTACGCGGAAGCACCGGGATTCACCGGCTCACTGTGGCACGTCGCGGTGACCGCGCTGTACGGGGAGGGCCCGGGAGAGGAACAACTGCGCTCGTTCGCCAGGGCTTCGGCCGCGAACTTCCTCGTGGAGGACACAGCCGGGGAGGGGAGCGCAGGGAGCGAACGCGTCTTCCGGCTTTTCCATCAGGCACTCAACGACGTGCTGCTGGCGGCACGAGACCAACAGTTGGCGGACGAGGGGGCGCTCACGCGTATGTTCGCCGCGCACGGCCAGCGCCTCGGCTGGGCTCAGGCACCGGCCTATCTGTTTCGCTCGCTTCCCGGCCATGCCCTGCGGGGCAAGGCGATGGAGTCGCTGCTGGCACAGGCGGAATATCCGTTCTACGCGGATCTGCGAAGGCTGGTGACAGCGGCCCTCCGAAGCTACGCAGGGCAGGAAAGGGAACCCGAGCGACTGCGGCTACTTCGCAGGACCCTGCGCACGGTGGACGAGCCTCCTGGCGTGCGGGCAGCGTACTTCAGCCTCGTCGAAGCACAGGAGCAGCTGGGAACGGCCTACCGCGAGGTGCTCGCCCCGGGGCCATACCATGTTCCCTGGGCCCACACCGAGCCGCACGAGGAGCAGACGGTCCTCGAAGGCCATGACGGCCCTGTTTATCAGGTCATGACGGTACCTTCGGACGTGCCTGGCAGATTCTCGCTCGCCTCAGGCGGACAGGACGGCACGATCAGGCTCTGGGATCCGGACTTCGGCGGAAGCCTTCGCGTCATCCAGACAGGGCAGGGCCCGGTCAGAGCCATATGTGCCGTCCCGTGGTCCGGTGGCACCACGCTCATCGCCTCCGGAAGCGAGGACGGCTCGATCCACATCTGGAATCCGGACACCGGCGAGAACGTACGTACACTGCGACAGCGTGCGCAGCGTATCGAAGCCCTTGCCTGTTTCGAGGGGGCGGGACGCCAGCAGATGCTGGCGGCATTCTATGCCGATAAGACTCTCTATGTCTGGGATCTACTGACCGGCAGCACCGTAAGCCAGTTCCCCGCCGACGAGCGCATCGGGGAACCGGCCGCCTTCTGCGTGGGTGAGACCGGCCCCTGGGGCACGACTCTGCTGGTCTGCGTACGCAAGCCCAAGTTCGGGTTCGTCTACGAATGGCTCGTTAAGGGCGGATCCACTGGCGAGTCAGACAGCGACACACCCCGCAAGGTCGTGAATCAGGCTGCACTTCCCGAAGACGGCGACCCGCTACTTCACCTGATCCCTTTCGGGCGCGACCGTCTGGCGACCGTAGTGGGTGATCACCACGGCAGGCTTACGGCCTGGGCGAGCGGCACGATGGCCGCGCTGGTCAAGCGACAGACCGACAACTCTGTTACGGCGATCTGTCCGGTTCCCATGCCAGACGGACAAAACCTCATGGCGGTGGCGTCGGCAGACCGAGTACTGGAGCTCTGGGATCTGCTGGCCGCCGAACAGACTTCCCGGACCTGGCCGCTGCACACCACGTACGCGTTCACGGGGAGAGCCAATGCGGCGACCGCGGTCACTGTCGCCGATGGCAGTACGCTTATAGCGACTGCGGGTGACGACAGCATCATCCGTCTCTGGAAACCGCTACCCGACGCGCCGCGATCCGGGACCTGGGTCGACTACGGGGAGCACCACGTGCTCTGTCCGGCTGGGCACGGGCCCTCGGCCCCGCTCTACAGCGCCACCCGGAGCGGACATATACACGCCTGGGCGCAAGCGAGCGGCGAACACGTCCGCAAGTGGCGACTGACGGCCGAGCAAGCCAACGTGTGCGCTCTCATCCCGCGTGCCGGAGGCGGCTGCCTGATCGCCGTCCAGGACCTCGTAGGCGCTCTCACCGTCGCGGACCTCGAGACGGAGCGAGTGATCTGGGTGGAGGGGACGAATTCCCGCGTGGAACGCCTCCACGAGCCGATCGTGTGCATGCACTTCATGGCGGGCGGCCCAGGTTCCCCCTGGCTGCTGACGGCCGGTGAGAACATGACGATTCGGGCCTGGAATGTGCTGACCGGCGAGCGTCCTGTGCCAGCGAAGTACTCGTCGGCACGAGTCAACGGAATCTGCTCGGTCGTGGGGCCGCCGGGAGAAGCCTTTGTGGCCGCGGCATGCGACGACGGACTCGTGCGCGTATGGCACCTGAACGATCACGAGCCGATCTGGAAGTTCAGCGGGCACTTCGGGTCGGTTTCCACCGTATTCAGCGCCTCCGGTCCCGGCGACGCACCGCTGCTGGGAAGCATCAGCGGCGACAGTCGCCTTCGGCTGTGGGACTTGGAATCGGGCAAGCTTCGGTTCAGCCTGAGCCGTCCGGACCGGTGGGCTGCCCTGGCTTGCTCGATGAATGTGGGCTTTGATCGCACGCTGATCGCCACCGCCGGGCGCGACCGGATGGTGCGCATCTGGGATCTCAGCGGGCATCTGAAACTAGAGATCCCAGTACGGCATGAGATCGAATCGATGGCTGCATCAGGCAGCCGACTGTTCCTCGGACTCGGTGATGGCGTGATGGCTGTCGATGTCGCTGCGGCCTCATAGTTTTTTCGCGGGCGGGTGAACCGTACTCAGACCGGCGACGCCGCTGGTTCGGGCGTCTGGTCGAGCACGGCGACCTCGTGCGCGGCGGCCTGGTCGATGCGGCGGGCGAGGGCGGGCGCGAGTCGGAGAAGCGCGGCCGCGGCGAGGACGGAGAGGGCGATGCAGCCGAGCCAGACCGGGGTGCCGCCGAACGCGGCGAAGGCGGCGCCGCCGGTGAGCGGGGCGAGCACGGAACTGCCGGACCAGGCGATCTGGTAGACGCCCTGGTAGCGACCGCGCAGGTGGGTGGGGGCGAGTTGGGCGACGAGCGCGGAGGCGATGGGGGTGCAGCCGATCTCGCCGATCGTCCAGATGGTGATGGAGAGGGCGAATATACCCACACTGCCGCCGAGCAGCGGCACGGCCATGCCGATCCCGAGCACCAGTCCCGAGGCGGCGATCACCCGCGCGATCTGGAAACGCTCAAGCCAGCGCACGACGGGCAGTTGAAGCGCGACGATGAGCACTCCGTTGATCGCGCTGATGTAGCCGACCTCGGCGGCGGTCAGCCCGTCGTGTGCCATCGCCATCGGTTGGGCGGCGTTGGCCTGCTGAAAGACGAGCAGCAACAGGAAGAACACGGTGACGAACCCGATGAATACGCGGTCGCGCAGCACGGCACCGAGCCCTTCGCCGTCCACGACCTTCGTGCGCCCGGCGGTCTCGGTAGCGGTCTCGGTAACGGGTCGGATCATGATGCGGGGAGTGGTGTCGCGGACGAAGATCGCGATCAACAGAACGCAGACCAGAGTGGACGCGGCGTCCGCGTAGAAGAGCGCGAGGTAGCCGAAGGCGACGACGATGCCGATGGACAGGCTCGCGACGGCGAAGCCGATATTGATGGCCCAGTAGTTGAGCCCGTAGGCCCGCACCCGCAGTTCGTCGGGCACGATGTCGGCGATCATCGCGGCGGTCGCGGGCCGGAAGGCGTTGGTGACCAGGCCGACGGTGAGCGCGCCGAGGCAGAGCCACAGCGGGGAGCGGGCGTATCCGAGCGCGACGATGCTCGCGGCGTTGGCGCTCAACGAGACCACGAGCGTCGGCTTGCGCCCGACCCGGTCCGCGAGCACCCCGCCGACCACTCCGGACACGCTCGCCCCGACTCCGTAGAGCGCGGCGACCAGGCCGGCGAAGGCGGCACTGCGGTGCATGGGTCCGGTGAGATAGAAGGCTAGCAGCGGCAGGACGAACGAGCCGAGCCGGTTGACGAGCGTGCCGAGCCAGATCCACCAGAACGCACCGGGGAGGCCACCGAAAGCCGACCGCGCGGCCCCCTGTAACCGGTCCACGACACGCGAAGTCCCCGACGCCGGCATCTTCCGCCCCCGAATCAGTAATAGGTGCTACTGGGCTTCGGCAGCATACAAGGGGGACGTCGCGGCGTGCCAGGGGATATCCGGGCTCAGCCCTGCACGTAGTCGATCAGGTTCTGACGGTCGAACTCGAGCTCACTGATCGTCGTCTTGACGACGTCTCCGATGCTGACGATGCCGACCAGCCGGCCGTCGGCGACGACCGGCAGGTGCCGGATGCGACGCTCGGTCATGGTGGCGCAGAGCTCGGCGACGGGATCATCGGGAGCGCAGAGGGTGACCTGCCAGGAGGCGATGTCGGAGACGGGCGCGTCGAGGACCGCGACACCGAGATCGTGGAGGTTGCGGACGATGTCCCGCTCCGAGACGATCCCGGCGACCGCGACGCCGTCGACGGAGACCACGGCGGCACCGATGTTGTGTTCGGCCAGCAGTGCGAGCAGGGCGCGGCACGTGGCGTCGGGACGGACCGTCACGACGACGGTTCCCTTGTGCTTCAGTACGTCTTTGACTCTCATGGCTTCCCTCGCCTTTGAGGACACCCGGGACGTACTTCCACCTTGACGGACAATTCGGGTGATCGCCAGCCCGAAAACGAGACTCGAGGTTCGTTAGCCTGGCTGACCAAATGCGCGAAGGAACTGACACTCGCTCACACCGGCCGGTTTCGCTATCTTCACCGTAGCTGTGAATGTCCATACTCCGTGGGCCCGGAGGCGCTGGTGAGAGTCGGGTTACTGACGAGGGAGTTTCCTCCCGACGTGTATGGCGGTGCCGGTGTTCATGTGGAGTTCCTGGCCCGCGAGTTGCGCGCGCTGGCGGACGTGGGCGTGCACTGCTGGAGTGGTTCGAAGCCGTCCGACCCGCAGCCCGGTGTGCAGCGGCACGCGGCGGACGCGGCGTTCCCGGCGGACACGAACGAGGCGCTGCGCAGCCTGTCCGTCGATCTGAGCATGGCGGCGGCCGTGGCCGACCGGGACCTCGTGCACTCGCACACCTGGTACGCCAACCTCGCCGGGCACCTGGCCAAGCTGCTGTACGGGATCCCGCACGTCGTGACCGCGCACTCGCTCGAGCCGCTGCGTCCGTGGAAGGCCGAGCAGTTGGGCGGCGGCTACGCGCTCTCCAGCTGGGCCGAGCGGACGGCGATCGAGGCCGCGGACGCGGTCATCGCGGTGTCAGAGGGAATGCGCCGGGACATTCTGACCTGCTACACCTCGCTCGATCCGACGCGCGTGCACGTCGTGCACAACGGCATCGACACGGAGCTGTACAAGCCGACTTCCGAGACCAGCGCGCTGATCAAGCACGGCGTCGATCCGGACCGGCCGTACGTGCTGTTCGTCGGCCGGATCACCCGGCAGAAGGGTGTGCCGCACCTGCTGCGGGCCGCGCGCTCGATCGATCCGGCTGCTCAGCTCGTGCTGTGCGCGGGTGCCCCGGACACGCCCGCGATCGACGAGGAGTTCCGCGCGCTGGTCGAGGAGCTACGCCGAACGCGTGACGGCGTGCTCTGGATACCTGAGATGCTGCCGCGCCCCGAGGTGATCCAGCTGCTCAGCCACGCGGCGGTGTTCGCCTGTCCTTCGGTGTACGAGCCGCTCGGCATCGTCAACCTGGAGGCGATGGCCTGTGGCGCCCCGGTCGTCGCGTCGGCCGTCGGCGGGATACCCGAGGTGGTTGGCGACAAGGTCACCGGATTGCTCGTGACGTACGCCGAGGAAGACCCCGCGACGTTTGAAGACCGCCTGGCGGAGGCAATCGACACCGTACTGGCCGACCCCGGCGCCGCGGCGCGAATGGGTGAGGCCGGGCGCGAGCGCGCTGTTCGGGAGTTCGGCTGGGACGCCATCGCCCGACGGACGCTCGAGTTGTACAGCGAAATACTGCGAAAGTAACGACCTACCGGCGACGGCGTATGCCGACGGAGCGGAGCTAAAGGGGCGGCGGATGCGCGGCGGACCTTCGATCCTGGGAATCGTGCTCGCCGGAGGCGAGGGGAAGCGGCTGATGCCGCTGACCGCCGACCGGGCCAAACCGGCGGTGCCCTTCGGCGGCATGTACCGGCTGGTGGACTTCGTACTCTCGAACCTGGTCAACGGCGACATCATGCGCATCGCCGTGCTGACGCAGTACAAGTCGCACTCGCTGGACCGGCACATCACCACCACGTGGCGGATGTCGAACCTACTGGGCAACTACATCACGCCGGTGCCGGCGCAGCAGCGCCTCGGCCCGCGCTGGTTCCTCGGCAGCGCTGACGCCATCTACCAGTCGCTCAACCTGATCCACGACGAGCAGCCGGACTACGTCGTCGTGTTCGGCGCCGACCACGTCTACCGGATGGACCCGCGGCAGATGGTCCGCCAGCACATCGAGGGCGGCGCCGGAGCGACCGTGGCGGGCATCCGCATCCCGCGTTCGGAGGCGTCAGCGTTCGGCATCATCACCACCGCGGCGGACGGCATGCGGGTGGAGCGGTTCCTGGAGAAGCCCACCGACCCGCCCGGGCTGCCGGACGACCCGGACAGCGTGTACGCCTCGATGGGCAACTACGTCTTCACTACGAAGGCCCTGCTCGACGCGCTGCGCCAGGACGCCGAGAACGACGACTCGGTGCACGACATGGGCGGCAGCATCCTGCCGATGCTCACCGAGATGGGCCAGGTCCAGGTCTACGACTTCGACAAGAACCACGTCCCCGGCGAGACCGACCGCGACCACGGCTACTGGCGCGACGTGGGGACGCTCGACGCGTACTACGACTCGCACATGGACCTGATCTCGATCCATCCGGTCTTCAACCTCTACAACCGGGAGTGGCCGCTCTACACGCACACCATCCAGCGGCCGCCCGCCAAGTTCGTGGCCGGCGGGATAGCGAGCGAGTCGATGGTCGCGCCGGGCTGCATCATCTCCGGCCAGGTCACGCAGTCGGTGCTCTCCCCCGGCGTCGTCATCGAGGAGGGCGCGGTCGTCCAGGGCTCGATCCTGCACGACAACGTGCGCGTGGGGCGCGGCGCGGTCGTGCGCCGGGCGATCCTCGACAAGAACATCGTCGTGCCGGCGGGCGCCACGGTCGGGGTGAATCCGGACCGGGACCGCGAGCTGTACCACGCCTCGGCCAACGGGATCATCGCGCTCGGCAAGGGGCAGCACGTCCTGTAGCCTCCTGCCTGAAGGATTCCTGAACCCGACCCGCGGCCACCCGCCTGGAGATTCCGCGCGCGAGCGTGCAGAATCGGGCACGGGGCCCGACCGGCCCTTTCGGCGCCCGCCGAACCAAGCCGCACGGCCACGGTTCCGGAGCTGGTCAGGCATGCCCCGATACCAATTCTTGACCGAACCGTTTCCTCATATTTACTTAAGCTGGCCGTCCTAGCGTTCGACGCACCTACGTGCTGCAGAGGCTGAGCTATGACTGGCATGGAAACGATCCGCACCGAGCAGGGCGAATCCGGGGGCGACGACACGTCCGTGCCCGGGCCGCGCTCCGGCGGCGGCTGGCGCGGCCGGCTGCGCCGTCCGATCCGTCCGGGCGGCGGGCGGTCCGACGACGGACGGGTCGTCGCCGGGGAGCCGCTGCGTCGGCTGCTCCTGGTCGCGCTGGGCCTGGCGGGCATCGCGATGACGCTCGTGTTCATCGCGGTGGCGCGCGGGCCGCAGATGTCGATCACCGACGAGCCGGTGCACGCGGGGTACCTCTACGAGATCGCGTACGGCCACATCCCGTACAAGGGCCAGCTCGTGCCGGAGGAGATCCGCTACGAGTGGTACTGCCACAACCAGCAGGCCGCGACCGGCGCCTCGACCTGCACCGGCTTCAACGCCTCGACGTTCCAGACCTCGTCGCAGATCTACACGTTCGGCGACCCGCCGGTGTACTACGGCATCACCGGCTTCCTCACCCGCGGCATCAGCGCGCTGATCCCCGGCGGGCACGACTTCATCACCGTCGGCCGCGCGCTCGGGGCGCTGTGGCTGTTCGCCGCGATGATCGTGCTCTACCTCGCGGCACGTAAGTTCCGGGTGGGTCCGCCGTACGCGTTCGCCGCGGCCGCGCTCGTGCCGCTGTGCCCGGGCGTGCTGGCCGCGAGCAGCCAGATCACCAGCGACACGCCCGCCGCGCTGTGCGGAGCGATCGCGCTGTACGTCCTCGCGCGCATCCTGATCGACAAACGCATGGGCCTGATACTGCCCTTCCTGGCCACGGTGTTCGCGTCCGGTACGAAGGTGCTCAGCGGGATGCCGATGCTGGTCGTCGGCGGCGTGACGTTCTTCATCGCGCTCGCCGCCCTCTACCGCGACCGCGGCGACTGGCGCGCCGCCGTCCGGCCGCTGCTGGTCACGGCGGCGATCGGGCTCGGCTTCGTGCTCACGTACGTCAGCTGGACCGTCTTCCAGAACCATCGCGGCGACCCGCACTGGGTGAATCCCAACATCGGCAACGGCCTCCCGCTCAAAGGCTCGCCCGCCGGCGATCTGCTGAGCAACCTCTTCGGCACGTTCGGAAACCTCACCTCCGCGTACTGGATGCCGGCCTCGGTCAACGGCGAGACGGTAGTGATCTGGGCGACGCTGCTGAGCGTCGTCCTGGCCGCCGCCCCGCTGATCGTGATGACGGCCAGCCGCGCGCGCTCGTGGGGCTGGACGCTCGGCGTGGGCACGTTCCTCGGCATAACAGCCGTGGCGCTGGTGGTCGAGGCGCAGGTGTACATGGCCAACCACGAGTACTTCGTGAATGTCGTCCCGCGTTACGCGCTGAGCTTCCTGCCTTGGACGATCCTCTGTGTCGCCGTGGTCGCCGGGCGTCGGAAGCTGCTGAAGTCCTCGTACGCGTTCGTCTCACTCGGCCTGATCGTGTTGCTGCTCGCCGTGACCGGCCTGTTCACGCTCGGGCCCGCGCTCGTCAGCAACGCCTCGTACCTGGTGGGGTGACCGCCCCAGGCCGGAGAGCCGATCCATGAGCACTCCGGCCAGGTAGAGGACCTGCCGCTCGGTCTCGGTCAGGTCTTGCGCCATGGCCTGCGCGAGCCAGGTATCGCGCGCTTCCATGTCCTCGGCAAGCGCGAGCCTGCCCGCCTCCGTGATCTCGAGCACCGACTGCCTGCGGTCACGCTCGTCCCGCCGGCGCGTCAGCATGCCCTCGCCCTCCAGTTCGGCCAGCACTCGGGTCAGCGACTGCGGCTGCATGCGCTCGGCGACGGCGAGCTCCCCGGGCGTCGCGGGGCCCCAGCGGTGCAGGTGGGCCAGGACGACGACCTTCGTGGAGCCGAGCGCGTCGGCGGGGCGTTCCAGCCGCAGACGGCGGGCCAGGCGCGTCGTGCCACGGCGGATCTGGGCGACAAGCTCGAAATCGCTAGGCATATTAGTACGCCATCTCTTACTATCTCGGGGAGACGTCATCCGGTAGAGCAAGTCGAACGAGGGGATTCGACGGCACATGCCCTCCATATCGTACGCATTGCGTAATACCAGTACTGTCGCGGTGCAGGCCGTCACCCTGCTGCTCTGCTTCGGCTCGGGGCTGCTGCTGGACAGTCTCCAGCATCTCGGACCCACCATCGTCGTCCTGACCACGGTCCTCGGCATGACGCTCGGCCGCACGCGGCGCGACCGCGGGCTGCGCAGCCGGCTGTTCGCACTCTTCACGCTGCCGGTCGTGTCGGTCGCGTGCAACGAGGTGGCGCGACTGTTCCTGCAACACCCGAACGTCGCGGACACGCTGTTCACGGCCGCGCTCGGGCTCTCGATCTGGCTGCGCCGGTTCGGAGCCCGGGCCACGCGGCTCGGCACGCTGATCGCGCTGCCCTTCGTCGCGGTGTTGGTCACGCCGGTCCCGGTGCTGCCCGGCGAGTCGATCTCGACCGGCCGCTCGATGCTGTGGAGCGCGGTCGCGGCGGTCGTCGCGTACTGCTGGGTGTGGGTGACGCAGGCGACGGCCGAGCGGATCGGATTCCTCGAGCGGCCAACGGAATCCGCGACACCCGCGCCGCCGGCGAGGACGAGTTCCGCGCGGATCCCGGCGAGCACGCGGATGGCCGTGCAGATGACGCTCTCCCTCGGGCTCGCCTTCCTCATCGGGCGCACGGTCTTCGATCCGCACTGGGCCTGGATCGTGCTGACCGCGTTCATCGTCAACAGCGGCAATCGGGGCCGAGGCGATGTCGTGCACAAGTCGCTGCTGCGCATCGCAGGGGCCGGATTCGGCACGATCCTGGCCACGCTCGTCTCCGGCCTGCTGCCGCCGCGCGACAACACCGCGGTCGTCATCATCCTCGTCGTGCTGGTGATCGGCCTCTGGCTGCGCACGATCAGCTACGCGATCTGGGCCGGATGCGTCACGTCGGTCCTGTCACTGCTCCAGGGCTACTTCGGCGAGGCGCACATCGGCCTGATCGGCGAGCGCCTGCTGCAGATCGTCCTCGGCGGCGCACTGGCGGTCGCGGTCGCCTGGTTCGTGCTGCCCGTGCGCAGCACGCAGGTGCTCCGCCGCCGCCTCGCCGACTGCAAGGCGGCGCTCGTGGACGTCCACAAGGCGGCTCCGGAGGATCGCGAGGCGCGGCGGGAGCGGCTCCGCGAGTGTCTCGCCCAACTGGAACTGGTCGCGCCCGCGTTCGTGGCACACCGTCGGTTGCAGCGACTGCGCGGCAGGGACGGCGAGCACGTCGCAGATAAGATCGACGCGCTGCGGGCGGCAGCTGATTCAATGCTGGCATGACATATCAGAACGCGTGGATCGCAGCGGAAAGCGTCGAAGAATTCACGCGCACGACGTTCCCGGTCCTGGCCGCGGCCTCGACGCGCAACACGCTGCTGCTGACGGTCTTCGACCGGCTCAGAACCGAGGGCCCGCACGCGTTCGGTGAACGTGATCCACAGCTGCTGACCTGGTACGACGCCGAGGGCACGGCGCTCGGCGCGGTGCTGCGCACGCCGCCCTACGCCTTCGTCCTGTCCGACGTTCCCGCCGACGCGGTGGGCGCGCTCGTCGATCTGATCCTCGACCACGAATCAGTGCTCGATGGCCGCGAGATCAACCTGCCGCAGGACCACGAGGCGACGTTCGCCGCCGCGTGGACCGCGCGCACCGGGAGCGATCCGCGTGTCCTCGAACGGTTCCGGCTCTATCGGCTCGGCGAACTCGCCGCGCCCGATCCGGCACCCGTCGGCACAGCACGGCTCGCGACGGACGACGACGTGCGCGTGGTCGCCGGGTATCTCGAGGCTTTCTGGGAGGAGGTCGAGCACTCGGTGCGGCCGGACGTTCGCGCAGCGGCCGTGCAGATGGCCATGGGACGTATCGGCGAGGGCGTCTTCCGGCTCTGGCTCGACGAATCCGGCACTCCGGTCTCGCTCGCCGGGCACACGCCGGTCGTCGCCGGGATGAGCCGGGTCGGGCCGGTCTACACGCCGCCCGAGTCACGCGGGCACGGCTACGCGGCGGGAGCGACCGTCGCCGCCACGCGTGCCGCGCTGGAGCACGGGGCCGACGAGGTCCTGCTGTTCACGGACCTCGCCAACCCCGTCAGCAACCGGCTTTACCAGCGCCTCGGCTACCGGCCGGTCAGCGACCGGACCCGGCTTTCCTTCGAGGGCTGATAACCGCGGCGGTCACAGCTTGGCGAGGAACTCCCGCTGCACCGGCTCGTTGAACGCCCCGCCGCCCTCGTGCCCGTTGTACGGATGGACGTTGATCTCCTTGGCCCCCGCGTAGTGGTTGTACGAGGCGAAGACCGTCGAGGGCGGGCAGACATCATCCATCAGCGCTGCCGAGTACAGCGCCGGGGCGTTCGCGCGGGTCGCGAAGTTGACGCCGTCGAAGTAGGACAGCGTGTGGAAGACGTTGTCGACCTCGGTCCGCTGCGTCGCGAGGAACTTGCCGATCTGCTTGTAGGGGTACGAGTCGGTGATCTCGGTCGCGCGCCGGAAGTGCTGCAGGAACGGCACGTCCGCGATCACGCCGCTGAGGTCGGGGACGAGTCCGGCCACGGCGATCGCGATGCCGCCGCCCTGGCTGGCGCCCTTCACAAACACGCGTCCGGCGTCGACGGCCGGGTGCGCGCGGGCCGCCTCGACCGCGCGGGCCGCGTCCGTGTAGAGGCGACGGTAGTAGTAGGTCTCCGGGGACTGGATGCCGCGCGTCATGAAGCCGTCGATGCTCGGCCCCGCGCCCTGCGCTCCGTCGTCCGGGGTGGCGCCGACCCGCCAGCCTCCGCCCTGACCGCGCGTGTCCATCAGCAGGTGCGCGTAGCCCGCGGCGGCCCAGTAAAGCTGCTCGTGCGGCAGACCACGACCACCGCCGTAACCGCAGTACTCCACGATGCACGGCAGCGGACCATCGGCCTGCGCCGGACGCACCAGCCAGCCCTTGATCGGCTGGCCGTCATAGCCCGCGAACGTCACGTCGTCCACGGATATCAGCGGCAGGCCGGTCTCCACCGCCGGGTGCTCGAGCGCGATCGGGTGAGCCCGCGCGGCCTCGAGGGTCTCGGTCCAGAACTGGTCGAAATCGGTAGGTTCAGTGCGCTCCGGGCGGTACTCCCGCAGCTCCGCGAGGCTCAGATCGATCAATGCCATGACGCGGAACCTAGCATCGATCCCCGTTCGACGCCTCGGCCAATTCGCGGCGGTCCGCAGGCAGATAGAGCGCTCGGTCGGTGATCACGAACCGCACCACAGAGGCGGCGAGCAGGGTCACTCCGGTCGCCCAGACCGGTCCGAGGCGCGCATCCCGGACGAGCAGCGAGAGCAACGGGATGCGTCCGACCAGATCGGCGTTGGCCAGTAAGGCGAAGCGGGCCAGCCGCCAGTGGCCGCGTCCGGCGCGCCGATGGTGGAAGAGCACGAAGTCGACGAGCAGGAAGTTCCACAGCATCGCGACCTGGTTGGCCAAGACCGCGGCGATCAGATAGTGCACGCCGAAACGCACCAGCGCCCACGTCGCTACGAGGTTGGGCACCATGCCGGAGGCGCCGACGAGCGTGAAGGCGAACATCCGGCCGCGCGTTCCAGACATCCGCAGCCGGGTGAGGTGGCGCAGGAAGCGCATGCCCTCGGCGTAGCCCGCCTTGGACGCGCCGGAATGCCGGGGACGGAAGTCGTAGGGGAGTTCGGCGACGACGTCGGGCCGGGTACGCACGGCCAACTCCAGCAGGATCCTGTAGCCGTCCGGCTGGAGGTCGGCGGACTCCCACAGATCGCGGCGCACTGCGAACAGGCCGCTCATCGGGTCGGTGATTCCGCCGAGCGTGCGCGGGAACGCGAGACGGACCAGACCTGTGCACGACCGGGATATCAGGGCACGAACGGGGCCCGCGAAGCCCGATCCGCGATGCCCGGACCGGTAGCGGGAGCCGACGACGAGCCGCGCACCCGTCCGCTCCCCTTCGGCGACGAGCATCGGCGCGATCTCGGGCGGGTGCTGGAGATCGGCGTCCATGACGACGCACCACGGCGTCTGTGCCGCGGCCAGCCCCGCGACGACGGCGCCGCCGAGGCCGCCGCTCGGATTCTCGCGATGCAGCACGTCGACCGCGATCCCGAGCGTGGGCGCGAGTCTCCGGATCAGCGCGTCCGTGCCGTCCGTCGAGTCGTCCACGAACAGCACACGCGCCGAGGGAAGCTCCTTCAGCGCGTCGCTGAGCGCCGACAGCAGAGGTCTGACGTTCTCGACCTCGTTGTACGTCGGCACCACGACCGTCAGCAAGTCAACCCCCTCGGCTGCACATCGCGTAGACATCCGGCTACGAGACGTGAGCCCAACAGTAGGTGACACGCACCAAGACCGCCATCGGTGAGCACCCGTGCGCCCCTGGCATGTCAGGATTCGACTCCAGCGGGCACCAGGTCGCGAGGTGTTGTCTGCACGAGGTGACCCCACCAGACGAGCCGGTTCGAGTCCACGTACATCGGCGTGCACGTGGTCATGGTCAGGTAGCGGCCCGGCTCGGTGTAGCCGGAGCCGACCGGGATCGGCGCGAGTACGTTCACGTCGTTGATCGGGACGGAGGGCGCCTCCTTGTCGAGCTGGTAGACGAACCAGCCGTAGAGGGTCTGCACATATACCTTGTCCCCCGGCTTGAGTTTGTCGAGGTCCCGGAAGATCATCCCGTGGCCGTCGCGATGCCCGGCGATACCGAAGTTGCCGGTCGTGTCCCACGGCATCGCCGTCTGCGGGCTCGAATAGTGGCCGACGGCGCCGGTGTTGAGCACCTGCGTGCGCTCGGTGCCCTGGGTGAGCAGAGCGCGCCAGCCGGGGCCGAGCGCGGGGACGTACAGGAAGCCGAAGCTGGTGCCGTCCGACAGGTCGTCAGTCGGCTGGCCGGCGGACGAGGTGGCGGCCAGCGCGTGCTGGAACGAGGAGGACGCGGCGCGGTTCTCCACGCCGGCGGCCACGTTCGTCCACCAGAGCAGGTAAGCCAGGTAGAGCGCGCACAGCACACCGAAGGTGAACAGCAGTTCGCCGAAGACGTCGAGGGCCCGGCCGCGCAGCGTGTGGGTGTGAGCGGGGATCGGCTGGCGCCGTAACACGGCGTCACCTCCGGTACTGGAACGGTTGCGGAACGAAAGCGAATACTACGGTCCGGTCGACGCCGATCCGCCTGTTCCGCTTCGGAACCGCCCGCATCGGGGGCGCCGCGCCGGAAACGCAAGCGGCCCGACGCGTGTCGCTGAACACGTCGGGCCGCTTGTGTCGCTATCGATCCCGAAGCCGATCCGACGATGGTCGCTGATACGCCGGAGCGGGCTCGGGGCACTGCTACTGACTACTGGTCACTCTTCGCCCTCGCGGCGACGGGCCGCGGCGCGCAGGCCGAAACCGCCGAGCAGCGCGGCACCGGCCACGCCGAGCGCGATGCCGATGTCCGCACCGGTGTGCGCCAGGCCACCGCCGTGATGCGGCGGCGGGGGCGGGGACGTGTGGTGCGGCGGCGTCCACGGGGTGGTCGGCGGCGTCCACGGAGTTGTCGGCGGAGTCGTCGGCGGCTGTGTCGGCGGCTTCGTCGTCGGGGAGGTGGGAGGCGTCGTCGGCGTCGTCGGCGGCGTGGTCGGCGGGCACGGCTTCGTCGGGGGCGGCGGAGTCGGCGTGTGCCGCGGCGGGCACGGCTTCGTCGGCGGCGGCGGAGTCGGCGTGTGCCGCGGAGGGCACGGCTTCGTCGGCGGCGGCGGAGTCGGCGAGTGCCGCGGAGGGCACGGCTTCGTCGGCGGCGGCGAGGTCGGCGAGGTCGGCGGCACGTGCGTGACGTTCGTGCACCTGACTCCGCTGCTCGGGCCCTCGACCGCCGCGGCGTTCAGGCCGCACACGTTCACCGGCACGTTCACCGGGACCGGCACGTTGTTGCCGGAGCCGACGCCGCCGTTGTGCGACGTGAGGGTGACGACCGAGACCTTGGTGTTGTTGACGCAGGTCGGGCCGGCCTGCACGCTCTTGACCCCGGCCACGGAGGCGTTCGTGCCGCACGCGTCGACCGGGACGTTGATCGGCGTCTGCGCGGAGTTGCCGGAGCCGATGCCGCCGTTGTTCGAGCTGACCAGGATCGCGGTGGATCCGGGCGGGGTGTCGCCGCCGGGGGCGGCCGAGGTGCACGTCGTGCCCTGGTTCGCGACGCGGCTGGTCGCGGCGAGCGCCTCGGTGCCGCAGACGTTCGCCGGGACGTCGATCGGGGTCTGCACGGCGTTGCCGGACACGAGGCCGCCGTTGCCGTTCGAACCGGCCACCGCGGTGGCGCTGCCGCCGCCGTTGGCGCAGGTGCCCCCACTGACCGCGTCGTGCGCTGCGGCCGCGTTCGCGGTGGTGCCGCACACGTTGAGCGGCACGTTGATCGGCGTCTGCACGATCATGCCGCTGCCGATGCCCCCGTTGTCCACGGACGCTGCGGTGGCGCTGGCGCCCCCCGACCCGGGTGCCGGGGCACCCGGCATGGTCGGCGCGCTGCCTTCCGCAGAGTTCGTGCACGAGGAGCCGGTCTCGCTGCTGGAGACCACGGCCGCGTTCACGTTGTTGCCGCAGGCGTTGATCGGCACGTTCACCGGGGCCTGCACGATGTTCCCGGACAGGATGCCGCCGGAGTGGTCGGTGGTCTGGCTCGCCGCCGAGCCGCCGGACGAGGCGCCGGACCGTGAGCCCGTCGGCCCGCAGTCCGCGCCCCTCGCGGTGTTGTTCGCCGCGGCCGCGAGGACGTTGTCGTCGCACGCCACGATCGGCACGGTCACCGGCACCTGGATCGAGTTGCCCGAGCCGATGCCGCCGGAGTGGCTGGTGGTGTTGGTCGCGCTGGACCCGCTCGGGTTCGAGCAGTGGCCGCCGCCCGAGACGTCCCCGACGGCGGCGCCCTTGACGGTCTCGCCGCACAGGTCCAGCCCGATGTCCACCGGGATCTGGATGTTGTTGCCGGACAGGATGCCGCCGGAGGACTTCGTGCTCGACGTCGCCGCCGCGCCGGACCCTGAGGTCGCGGCCTTCGGCTTGGGCGCCGGGGCGTCCGGGTGCAGCGCGCTCGGGGCGAGCAGATCCGGCGGAGCCTGAGCGGCCCGCCCCTCCGCGCCGCCTGCGGAACCTGCGGTGACCGATGACGCCGAGGCGTCGTTCTGCACGCCCTGGGCCTGCGCTGGGCCCTGGTTGGCGCCGACACCCGTGGCCGCGAGGGCCGGGGTGTACGCCGTGCCGGTCAACAGCAGGCCACCCGTGGCGACGGTGAAGGCCAGGCTGCGCTTGGCCAAGTCGTACATGGGAACCTCTACTGATCAGTCGGAGGATCGGCGGGCCGGAGGGCCCGCCTTCCCGGCGCAACGTCTCAGAGCCGAAGAGGTCACCCAGCCTTACTCTTCACGGCTGAATATTGATAAAAGTATTTAGTTAACGCGGGCCGCGGTGGACCGCGGCGGTGCTAACGCAATACCCGAAAAGCGGAATCAGGCGGCGACGCCGCGGGCCCGCTCCCGCGCCTTGCGCGCGGCGACCTTCTCCTCGAAGCGCGCGGCCGCCCCGTCGAGCGCGTCCATGATGCCGGCGAGCTCCTCGCGGGCCTCTTCGCCGGCCGGGCCGAGGTCGGTGCGCTCGAAGGCGCGGACGTTGCGCAGCACCGGGGAGAGCACCTCGTCCCGGTGGATGCGCAGGTTGTAGATCCCGGCGACGGCCATCTGCACCGACTTGCGGCCGAAGTTCTCCACGCCGGCGCCCGGCATCTGGAAGTTCTTCACCACGTCCACCACGGCCCGCATCGTCTGATCCGGCGTCAGCTCGAAGGCCGCGTTCAGCAGGTTGCGGTAGAAGACCATGTGCAGGTTCTCGTCGTTGGCGACCTTCTGCAGCAGCTGGTCGCAGAGCTTGTCGCCGGAGTACGTGCCGGTGTTGCGGTGCGAGATCCTGGTGGCGAGCTCCTGGAAGGAGACGTAGGCGACCGAGTTGAGCACGTGGTGCGAGTTCGGCGAGACATAGCCCTGCGCCATGTGCGTCATCCGGGCCCGCTCCAGCTCGACCGGGTCCACCGCGCGCGTGGTCAGCAGGTAGTCGCGGATCGCGATGCCGTGCCGCCCCTCCTCGGCGGTCCAGCGGTGCACCCATGTGCCCCAGGCGCCGTCGCGGCCGAACAGCGTGGCGATCTCGTGGTGGTAGCTCGGCAGGTTGTCCTCGGTCAGCAGGTTGAGGATCAGCGAGGTGCGCGCCGTCTCGTCCAGCCGCGAGTGCTCCGGCTCCCAGGCCGTCCCGTTCAGCGGTCCGTCGAAGTCGCGTCCCTCGCTCCACGGCACGTACTCGTGCGGGAACCACTCCTTCGCCGCGGCCAGGTGCCGGTTGAGGTTGGACTCCACGACGGGTTCGAGTTCCAGCAGCAGCGCGGTCTGACTCAGCTCGCCGCGCAGCGGTGCGTTCGGGGCCTGCGGGCGGTCTGCGGTGAGGCTCACGTCGGATCTCCTGGCTGCACGCGAAGGAAGCTACGGTTACGGATGCGTAAGTTACGTTACCGTAGCCCAAGATCGACCGCAGCGCCAGCGTTCCGGGGTCATAGGCAGCTAAGAAGTCAAGCAATTTTCCACATCGTGCGCCCAAAGGCCGTCCGGAGCTGCCCGAAGGATGTCCAAGATCACCGGAAATCACGGAGAGTTGCCGGATATCGCGATTTTGTTGCCGCGGTTGACAAATAAAGTGACCTGGGCCACGCTAACTGACGAGGGTGGACCCCGTTGGGCGCCGTGAGCGCGCCGGGGCCCAGAACGTTCGCCGAGGTCCCTGAGCCCCGGCGGCGAAGAAACAGACATCGCCGCGCCGCCGCACCGGTGCGGCGATGCGCTTTTCTCAGCCGATCGAGTTGAGCAGCCCCGCGGGGATCGGCTTGTCCTGATTCAGCGCGGCGACGACCTCGGCCGCCTTCGTCTTGTCGATCCGCACCGCGTCGCCGATGCCGGAGACGAAATAGCTCTCGTCGGCTATCGGCATCGTGCCGACCGTGCCGCCGCCGGAAGCGAGCGGCCTGCAGTGCCAGGCCATGTTGAGCAGCGCGTACAGGCCGGTGCCGTCGTCCGCGGCGACAGAGTTGAGCACGGCGCCGAGGAACGGGTAGAAGGTGAACGGGTTCAGGTAGACGCCCGGGCGCACCGACGCGTCGACCAGGGCCCTGATGAACGCCTGCTGGTCGGACATCCGGCTGATGTCGGAGTTCGGCAGCGAGTACCGCGAACGGACGTACGCCAGGGCCTCGGTGCCGTTGAGGGTCTGGCAGCCGGCCGCGAGATTCGCGCCGGAGTATCTGTCGTGGATCGGCTGCTTGAGGCAGACGTGCACCCCACCCGCGGTGTTCACCATGTTGACGATGCCGAGGAAGCCGATCTCGAGGTAGTGATCGATCCGGATGCCGAAGTTCTCCTCGACCGTCTGCACCAGCAGTTGCGGGCCGCCGAGGTCATAGGCCGAGTTGATCTTGCCGTGCGACGCGGAGTGCTGAGCGCCCTTCGAGTCCGTATACGCCGGGATCGCGACGTAGGAGTCGCGCGGGATGGAGATCAGGTCGGGGCCGGTAGCGCCGTAGTGCAGGATCATGATCGTGTCGGTCCGGCTGCCGCTGATCGAGGCCGAGGAACCGGTGTGATACTGCTTCACCTGCTCCGGCGTCAGCGTGTCCCGGCTGTCCGACCCGGCGAGCAGCCAGTCGGTACCCGCGCCCTGCGCCGGACGGTCGGCGTACGAGGTGAGCGCGCCGACGTGGGTGATCTTCGAGGAGGCCCAGAACCAGCTCGCGATCCCGCCCGCGAGCAGCACGAGCACCAGGCCGAGCGCGGTGAAGCCGATGATCCGGCCCCAGCGGCGCTTCCTGCGCGGCTGTTCGCCACCGACGCCGGGACTGCCCTCCCCGCCCCAGCCGCCTTCGCCCCACGCCTGGCGCCGCTCCCGATCACCCCGGGATTTGCCGGACGTGGTCCGCTTGCCGCGCATGCCGCCGTACGTTGAGGACTGTTCGGGAAACAGCTCGTTCGGATCGACTCCGCTCACCGTTCCAGGCTAGTGCGCGGCAGCGTTGCGTGGCGGAACTGTCACGGCGTGGGCTGCCCGCCCGGATACTCGTACACCCGGACCAAAGCGCCGTCAGGTCCGGCCAGCAGCACGCGGGCCGCCTTCAGATCCCAAGCCGCCTCCAGTTCGGCGACGAAGAGCTCGTCGTCCGCCTGGACCACGGCCGCCGCCTCCAGCCGCTCGGCGCCGGAGGAAGCGGCCATCAGCACGGCGAGCTGCAACGCGCTCGCGGAAACCGAATCCAGCCTCACGTCCACGGCGACGTATGTGCGTCCGGTCTCGTCGCGCACCGCCGCGCCTCTCGACGTGCCGCCGCGCGCCCGCGCCGAACGCGCCAGGGTGATGATCTTCGCGTCTTCCGGGTCCAGCTCAGCGTCCATGGCGCAAGCTTAGCCGCCCTCCGCCGACGCCCGGAGCTGACGGATGATCAGTCGGCCTTGCGCTCCGGCTCCCCGGACGGCTCGCTCACCAGCACCGTGCCGATCCGCCGCCGACGCCCCTCGGCCGACTCGGCGGTCAGCCGCAGCCCCTCGACCTCCACCGAGGCGCCGGGCAGCGGCACCTTGCCGAGCACCTTGGCCAGCAGCCCGCCGACCGTCTCCACGTCCTCGTCCTCGAGCTCCCGGCCGAACAGCTCGCCGAGCTCGTCCAACCCGAGCCGCGCGGTCACCCGGGCCCCGGCGGCCAGGTCCCCCGGCTCGCCGAGCCACTGCACCGGCGCCCGGTCCTGGTCGTACTCGTCGGTGATCTCGCCGACGATCTCCTCCAGGATGTCCTCGATCGTGACCAGCCCGGCCGTGCCGCCGTACTCGTCGATGACGACCGCGAGGTGGATGCGCTCGGCCTGCATGTCCCGGAGCAGTTCGTCGGCGTGCTTGGAGTCCGGCACGTACGTCGCCGGACGCATCACCGACTCGACAAGCTCCACGTCCTCCCCGGCCTGGTGCTCGTGCACCCGACCGGCCAGATCCTTGAGATAGACGATGCCGAGCACGTCGTCGGTGTTCTCGCCGACCACCGGAACCCGGGAGAAGCCGCTGCGCAGCGCGAGGGCGAGCGCCTGACGCAGCGTCTTGTCGCGCTCGATGAAGATCATGTCGGTGCGCGGCACCATCACCTCGCGCACCAGGGTGTCGCCGAGCTCGAAGACGGAGTGCACCATCCGCCGCTGCTCGGCCTCGATCTCGCTGTGCTGCTCGGCGATGTCCACCAGCGCACGCAGTTCCGCCTCGGTCGCGAACGGCCCCTCGCGGAAGCCCTTACCGGGGGTGAGCGCGTTGCCGAGCACGATCAGGGCCCTGGTGAGCGGGGTCAGGATGCGGCTGAGCGGGATCAGCACCGTGGCGCCGGCCACGGCGATCCGCGGCGCGTGCTGCCGGCCGAGCGTGCGCGGGCTCACCCCGATCGCCACGTACGAGACCACCGCCATGATGACCGTGGCCAGCACGCCGGACTTCCAGCCGAGGCCCCACTCGCGGATGCACACGATGGCGACCAGCACCGCCGCGGCCATCTCGCAGGTCACCCGGACCAGCAGCACCAGGTTGAAGTAGCGCGCCGGATCGGCGGCGACCCGCACCAGCCGCTGCGCGCCCGGCACCCCGTTCTCGGCCATCTCCTGCGCGCGCACCCGGGAGACCCGGGCCAGCGCCGCGTCAAGACAGGCCGCGAGCCCGGCGATCGCGACCGCGACGGCAGCGCCGGCCAGCAGCCAAGCCTCCGCACTGTTCACTACGCGGCGCCCCCGCGGGCCTCGGCCCAGGCCTCGAGCAGCTCGTTCTGCAGCCCGAACATCTCCTCGTGCTCCTCCGGCTCGGCATGGTCGTAGCCGAGCAGGTGCAGCACGCCGTGCGTGGTCAGCACGTCCAGCTCGTGCGCGGTGGAGTGCCCGGCCGCCACCGCCTGCTTCTCCGCCACCTCGGGGCAGAGCACGATGTCGCCGAGCAGCCCCGGCGTCGCCTCGTTGTCGTCCTCGGCGCGGGCCGGGCGCAGCTCGTCCATCGGGAAGGAGAGCACGTCGGTCGGGCCGGGCTCGTCCATCCACTGGATGTGCAGCTGCTCCATCGCCCCCGCGTCCACCAGCAGGATGGACAGCTCGGCCAACGGGTGGATGCCCATCTCCCCGAGGACGAAGCGGGCCAGCGCGACGATCGCGGCCTCGTCGGCCTCGATCCCGGACTCGTTGTTGATATCGATGGACATAACCCGCATCATCCCACGCGGCGCGGCCCGCCCGGTCGGCGCTTGTCCTGGTCCGCCTGCTGGCGCGCGTCGAAGCGGCCGTAGGCGTCCACGATCTCCCCGACCAGCCGGTGCCGGACCACGTCCGTGCTGGTCAGCCGACAGAAGGCGATGTCCTCGATGCCGTCCAGGATCTCCTGGACCACGCGCAGCCCGGACTGCACCCCGGAGGGCAGGTCCACCTGCGTGGTGTCGCCGGTGACGACGACCTTGGAGCCGAAGCCGAGCCGGGTGAGGAACATCTTCATCTGCTCGGCCGAGGTGTTCTGCGCCTCGTCCAGGATGATGAACGCGTCGTTCAGGGTCCGGCCCCGCATGTACGCCAGCGGAGCCACCTCGATCGTCCCGGCGGCCATCAGCTTGGGGATCGAGTCGGGGTCGATCATGTCGTGCAGCGCGTCGTAGAGCGGGCGCAGGTAGGGGTCGATCTTCTCGTACAGGGTGCCGGGCAGGAAGCCGAGCCGCTCCCCCGCCTCGACCGCGGGCCGGGTCAGGATGATCCGGGTGATCTCCTTGCTCTGCAGCGCCTGCACGGCCTTGGCCATCGCCAGGTAGGTCTTGCCGGTACCGGCCGGGCCGAGGCCGAACACGACCGTGTTCTTGTCGATCGCGTCCACGTAGCGCTTCTGGTTCACCGTCTTGGGACGGATCGTGCGGCCGCGGTTGGACAGGATGTTCTGGGTGAGCACCTCGGCCGGGCGCAGGCTCTCCTCGCCGCGGCCGGCGGCCTGCAGCAGGGTGATCGAGCGGCGCACGGAGTCCTCGGACAGGGCGGCGCCGGTCCGCAGCACGATCAGGATCTCGTCGAACAGCGAGCGGACGAGTTCCACGTCCTCCGGCGGCCCGCTGACCGTGATCTCGTTGCCGCGCACGTGGATGTCGAGTGAGGGCAGCTGCTTCTCGATGACCCGCAGAATGCCGTCCCCGTGCCCGAGGACCGCGACCATCGGATGGGCCGCGGGAATGGTGATCTTGATCGTGGTCTGCTGGGTCTGCTCGGACATAGGCTCGGCCTCGCGGCCTTGAAATCACACCCTCTGGAAATATGCACACGCTGCGGCTGAGGTCTCCATGGTACCCAGCCGCAACGTCCGGGGCCTGGGCATTTATTCCTACCGTCAGGCAGGTGTGCCGAAACGCCCGAGCGGCTCGCCGCCGAGTAGATGCAGGTGGACGTGGTAGACCGTCTGCCCCGCGTGGTCCCCGGTGTTGAACACGATCCGGTAGCCGTCCCCGGTCAGCCCCTCGGCCGCCGCGACCTCGCCCGCTTCGCGCAAAAGTTCGGCCGCCAACTCCGGGTCCCCGGCGCCGAGCGCGGCGGCGTTCGGGTACGCGTGCGTCTTCGGGATGACCAGGACGTGGGTGGGCGCCTGAGGAGCTATGTCGCGGAACGCGAAGGTCCGCTCGGTCTCCCGGACGACGGTCGACGGGATCTTCCCGGAGATGATCAAGCAGAAGATACAACCGGGGTCGGAGGTTGCATCGGCGAGCCCGGATTCGCCCGTTGCGGTGATCCCTTGTCCCACGTTCGAGTCCTTTCTGTTCAGGCTCAGCGATCCTCGGGCCGTTCGTGAGTCCAACCCTGTGTAACGTCTCGCTCAGACGTCGCAAAGCTATCAGACGCCCGATATACCTGATCTTCCAAGGGGAACTCATGGACCGCCTCGCAGCCCACGTCATCGCGACCGCAGCGCTGACGGTGACGCTGGCCACGGTACCCGTTCTGTTTGCCGACGCCTCGCACGCCGCCACCCTCCCCACAGCCGCCAAGCCCGCCCACTCCGCCCACTCCGCCACCGTCGAGACGTCCGTCGGGCCGTGCGCCGACCGCTACCAGGTCGGCCGGACCACGCACGAGATCTACCACGGGATGACCGCGTTCTCGGTCAAGGAGTTCTATTCCCCCTCCTGCCACACCTACTACGGCTACTCCTTCGCCTGGCTGCAGTTCCGCAGGCTGCACGTGCGCTACGACGTCGGCATGGCGGTGTACGACGTGACGCACGGGGCCATCGACGGGGCCCGCACCTTCGTCGGCGGCGTCGGCGGCCCGGACTTCTGGTCGGAGCCGGTCCCGGTCGAACACGGGAGCTGCGTCCAGGGCGAGGGCCACTACTTCTACTACCCGCCGAACGCGCCCGGAGGCTTCGAGGAGGGCGACACCCTCTCGACCCGGGTCTGCGGCTGACCCTCCGGGCGTCCGCGAGCCCGCTCAGCCGTCCCAGCGGCCGGAGCGGGCGAGCAGCACCGCGGCGGCGGCCGTGCCCGCGGTGGACGTCCGCAGCACGGTCGGGCCCATGCGGTACGGCTTCGCTCCCGCCTCCGCGAACCGGGCCAGTTCCTCGGGCGCGATCCCGCCCTCCGGGCCGACTACGAGCACCACTTCCGACACTTCGTCAGAGTCGGCGGCCCGCGGCAGTTCCACTCCCGCCAGCGCCAGCTCGCCTTCCTCGTGCAGCACGATCGGCAGCGCGGCCGAGTTCAGCAGCTTCGCGACCTGAACCGTGGACGCCGGCTCGGTCACCTCGGGCCACCAGGCGCGCCGCGACTGCTTCGCCGCCTCCCGCGCCGTGCTGCGCCACTTGGCCAGCGACTTCGCGCCCCGTTCGCCCTTCCACTGCGTGATCGACCGTCCCGCCGACCAGGGCACGATCACGTCCACCCCGATCTCGGTCATCGTCTCCACGGCCGTCTCGCCGCGCTCGCCCTTCGGCAGCGCCTGAACCACCGTCAGACGCGGGTTCGGCGCGGGCTCCTCGCGCGACTCCAGTACCTCGAGGTCCAGCGCGCCACCCTCGGAGCGGAGCACGACGCAGTGCGCCACCAGCCCCTGACCATCCGTCAGGTCGACCAGCTCGCGCGGCTGCAGACGGCGCACCACGGCGGCGTGCCGGCCCTCGGGGCCGTCCAGACGCACCTCGGCGGCCCCGGCCAGCAGCTCGCGCGGCGCGTGGAATACGGGAACGGTCATCGGTCAGCGGGCTAGCGGTTGTTGATCGCGTCCTTGAGCCGGGAGAACAGACCCTGCTGCCCGGGCGCGAACTGACCCTGGGGCCGCTCCTCGCCGCGCAGCTGGGCCAGCTTGCGCAACAGCGCCTCCTGCTCCGGGTCCAGGTTCTTCGGCGTCTGCACCTCGATGTGCACGACGAGGTCGCCGCGGGCCGTGCCGCGCAGGTGCTGGATGCCGCGCCCGCGCATGGTGATCGACTGGCCCGACTGGCTGCCCGGCCGGATGTCCAGTTCCACCTGGCCGTCCAGCGTCTGCAGCGGGATCTTCGTGCCCAGCGACGCGGCCGTCATCGGCATCGTGACCGTGCAGTGCAGGTCGTCGCCGCGGCGCTGGAAGATCTCGTGCGGTTCCTCGACGATCTCGATGTACAGGTTGCCCGCGGGACCGGCGCCCGGGCCGACCTCGCCCTCGCCGGCCAGCTTGATCTGGGTGCCGTTGTCCACGCCCGGCGGGATCTTCACCGTCAGCGTGCGGCGGGTGCGCACCCGGCCGTCGCCCGCGCACTCCACGCAGGGGGTGGGCACGATCGTCCCGTAGCCCTGGCACTGCGGGCACGGCCGCGAGGTCATCACCTGGCCGAGGAAGGACCGCGTCACCTGCGAGACCTCGCCGCGGCCGCGGCACATGTCGCAGGTCACCGGCTGGGTGCCGGGGGCCGCGCCGTCGCCCGAGCAGGTCGGGCAGACCACGGCGGTGTCCACCTGGATGTCCCGCTGGGTGCCGAAGGCCGCATCCTGCAGCGAGATCTCGACCCGGATCAGCGCGTCCTGGCCGCGCTGCACCCGGGAGCGCGGGCCGCGCTGGCCCCCGCCGCCGAAGAAGGCGTCGAGCATGTCGCTGAACGCGAAGCCCGGCCCGAAGCCGCCGGCTCCCGCGCCGGCCGCCGCCCCGCTGCGCGGGTCGCCACCGAGGTCGTAGATCTGCCGCTTCTGGGGATCGGACAGCACCTCGTAGGCGAGCCCTATCTCCTTGAACCGCTCCTGGGTCTGCGGATCCGGGTTGACGTCCGGGTGCAGTTCGCGGGCAAGTCGGCGGTACGCCTTCTTGATCTCGTCCTGGGTGGCGTCACGCCTGACCCCGAGAACCGCGTAATAGTCGCTCGCCACGTTACGTCTTCTCCACTGCCCTTTTCGGTCTGTTGCCCGGCAATCGGCCCTCGGCCAGGTTACGCCTTACGCCTGTTCGAGAATACGGCCGACGTATCGGGCAACGGCTGAGACCGCCCCCATAGTGCCCGGGTAGTCCATTCTCGTCGGTCCCACCACGCCGAGTTGCGCGAGGGTGTCCTCTCCCCGACCGTAGCCGCTGGTGACCACGGAGGCCGAGGTCAGCTGGTCGAAGCCGTTCTCCCGGCCGATCCGCACGGTCAGCAGCGAGGGCGCCGTCGCCTCGCCGAGCAGCTTGAGCAGCACGACCTGCTCCTCCAGCGCCTCGAGCACCGGGTGGATCGAATCCGGGAAGTCCTGGCCGAAGCGGGCCAGGTTGGCCGCGCCGCCGAACACCACCCGCTCCTCGCGCTGCTCCACGATCATCTCCAGCAGCACCGCGCACAGCGCGTCCACCGCGGACGGCGCCGGACCCGCGGACGGCACGTCCCCGGCGGGCAGCGGCATGGCGAAGTCCTCGAGCAGTCCCGGCACCTCGGCCAGCCGCCGGCCGACGATCTGCGCGTTCAGCCGGGCCCGCAGCTCGCCGAGCGTCGCCTCGTCGATCGGCCCGACCTCGACGACGCGCTGCTCGACCCGGCCGGTGTCGGTGATCAGCACCAGCATGATCCGGGAGGGCGCGAGGCCGACGAGTTCGACGTGCCGCACGGCCGAGCGGGAGAGCGAGGGGTACTGCACCACCGCGACCTGCCGGGTGAGCTGGGCGAGCAGCCGGACCGTGCGGGAGACCACGTCGTCCAGGTCCACCGCCTCGTCCAGGAAGCTGTGGATCGCCCGGCGTTCCCCGGAAGTCAGTGGCTTGACATTGGTGAGGCGGTCCACGAACAGCCGGTAGCCCTTGTCGGTGGGCACCCGGCCCGCGCTGGTGTGCGGCTGGTGGATATAGCCCTCCTCCTCGAGCAGGGCCATATCGTTACGTATGGTCGCCGGGGAGACGCCCAGATTGTGCCGTTCGACCAGGGCCTTGGAGCCGACCGGCTCCTGGGTGGCCACGTAGTCCTCCACGATCGCGCGCAGCACGTCGAGGCGGCGGCGATCCAGCTTCGGCTCGTCCACGGTGCGCACCTCCTGGTCGGCGGATCTCGGGCTCGGCTACGCCCGGCCTTTGGCACTCGTTCACCGGGAGTGCCAGCTTTCGCAAGTCCAGTGTACGGCGTGCCCCCGACCCTTGGTCTACCCTCGGGTGTGTGGTGAGTGCATCGCGGAACGTACCCGGAGACCTGCCGTCTCACGCACCCCGCCGCACATCGGCGGCCGAGATCGAGGCAGTGTCCGAATTGGTCGTCGAGGATGTGGAGACCGGGTTCTGCGGCGCGGTGGCCCGGGTGGAGAAGACGCCGGGCGGATACACCGTCACATTGGAGGACAGGCACGGCAAACGCCGCGTCTTCCCGCTCGGCCCCGGCTTCCTGTTCGAGGGCCGGCCGGCGACGCTGATCAGGCCTCGGCCGGCCGCGCCGACGGAGTCCCGCTCGGGTCGCACGGCATCGGGTTCGGTCGCCGTGCACGGACTGCGCGCGAAGGTGGCCCGCGCCGGGCGGATCTACGTCGAGGGCAAGCACGACGCCGAACTCGTGGAACGGGTCTGGGGCGACGACCTGCGCATCGAGGGCGTCGTCGTCGAGATGCTCGGCGGCGTCGACGAACTGCACGAGATCGCCGCCGAATTCCAGCCCGGCCCGGGCCGCAAGCTCGGCGTGCTGCTCGACCACCTGGTGCCGAACAGCAAGGAAACCCGGACCGCCGACCGTCTTCAGCGCGGCCGCGAGGACTGCATCCTGGTGCTCGGCCACCCCTACGTCGACATCTGGCAGGCCGTCAAACCCGCGTCGCTCGGCATCCCGGCGTGGCCCGTCGTGCCGAAGAGCGAGGTCTGGAAGGACGGCGTCTGCGAGCGATTGCACCGCAAGGATCCGACCTGGCCGCTGGACTCGCGCCGGGCCTGGGCGGGCCGAATCCTGGCCAAGGTCAACACGTACAAGGACCTCGAGCCCGCGCTGCTCGGCCCGGTCGAGGCCCTGATCGACTTCGTGACCGCGCCCTGACGGGTCCGCGTCAGTCCGTCAGGTCGCGCACGATGGCGTCGGCGAGCAGGCGTCCGCGGAGCGTGAGGACGGCGTGCCCGTCGGCGAAGGGCAGCGGCTCCAACAGTTCCTCCCGCAGCGCCAGCTCGGCGGCCGCGCGGCCCTTGTCGGTCAGGACGCCGAGCTCCAGACCTTCGGAGATGCGCAGCTCCAGCAGGATGCGCTCGATCCGCCGGTCCTCGGCCGTGAGCACCTCGCGGGCCAGGCCTGGCGAGTGGCCCGACTCGATGCGCTGGGCGTACGCGGTCGGGTGTTTGACGTTCCACCAGCGGGTGCCGCCGACGTGCGAGTGCGCGCCCGGGCCGACCCCCCACCAGTCGGCGCCGGTCCAGTAGAGCAGGTTGTGCCGGCAGTGCGCGTCCTCGGACACGGCCCAGTTGGACACCTCGTACCAGCGGTATCCGGCCTCGGCGAGCAGCTGATCCGCCATCAGGTAGCGGTCGGCGTGCACGTCCTCGTCGATCATCGGCAGCTCGCCGCGGCGGATGCGCGAGGCGAGCCGGGTGCCGTCCTCGACGATCAGCGAGTAGGCCGAGACGTGGTCCGGGTACGCGCCGACCACGGCCTCCAGCGAGGCCCGCCAGTCGTCCTCGGTCTCGCCCGGGGTGCCGTAGATCAGGTCCAGGTTCACCTGCTCGAAGCCGGCGTCGTACGCCCAGCGCACGCACTGCTCGGGACGGCCCGGCGTGTGCCTGCGCTCGAGCAGCTCGAGCACGTTCGCCCGCGCGGACTGCATGCCGAACGAGATCCGGTTGAAGCCGCCCTCGGCCAGCTCGACCAGATACTTCTCGTCCACCGACTCGGGGTTCGCCTCGGTGGTGACCTCCACGTCGGCCGTGAGCCCGAACTCGTTCTTGATCGCCTTGAGCATGGCGACGAGGTCCTTGGCGGGCAGCAGCGTGGGCGTGCCGCCGCCGAAGAAGACCGTCTCGACCGGCACGTAGGACTCGCCGAGCACCCGGCGGGCCTGCCGGATCTCGGCGATCGCGTGCTGCGCGTACCCGGCCTGCGAGGCGCCGCCGCCGAGCTCGGTCGCGGTGTACGTGTTGAAGTCGCAGTAGCCGCAGCGGGTCGCGCAGTACGGGACGTGCACGTAGAAGCCGAACGGCCGCTCGCCGAAGGAGCCGCGCGACTCCTCGGGCAGGGTGCCGTCGGCGGGGACCGGTTCGCCGTCGAGTTGTACGGATGGCATTGAGTCATTGTCTCAGCAGTCGCGGCCGGCATCGGACACGGCCGCCGCCCGCGCCGCCGCGTTGCCCCGATTGACCCAATCATTCGACCGGTCGGCTCGTCTTGCCCGCGTGCCGTGCGGAGTTCGAGTGGCAGGGTCATCCGGCGCCGGATATGAAGGCCGAGTGACACTCACTTCCCCCCGTACGACGACGAAGACCCTCGCCCCCGAGGCCGAGGAGCCCGCTGAGGAAGCGGTCGAGGCGACCGAGATCACCGAGGTCGAGGCCGCGCAGGTCGAGGCGCCGGATCAGGCGCACGTCGCGGACGAAACGGATTCCGAGGCCGCGAACGCCGAGGTGCGTCAGCTGACCGAGGCGGATCTGCAGCGGTGCATCGAGCTGGACGTCGGCCGCGACATGGGGGCCGAGCAGCGCAAATGGGCTCTGCTTTTCGAGATCGGTGAGATCTACGGCATCGAGGGCGAGAACGGCGAGCTGGTCGCCACCTGCGCGCTGACCCACTACGGCCCTCGCTTCGCGACGGTCAGCGCGGTGCTGGTCGCCGCGGGCCACGAGCGGCGCGGCTACGAGGCCCGGATCATGCAGCACATCCTCGGCCAGGCGAGCGAGTCCACGCTCGTGCTGCACGCGACGCCCGAGAGCAGGCCGTTGTACGAGCGCCTGGGCTTCCACCGCTTCGGCGCGGTCGAGGAGCACTACGGCGAATTCGACCCGACGGGCGTACAGCCGGGCCGCTCGCAGCCGGCGACCCCCGAGGACCTGCTGCAGCTCGCCCGCCTGGACCACGAGGTCTACGGCGTGCACCGCACCGCCCTGGTCAAGCGGCTGCCCGACTTCGCCGAGCGGGTCAGGGTGCTGCGGAACGAGGAGGGCCTGCTCACCGGCTACGGCGCGCTCTGGCGCGACGGGGACATGGCGACGGTCGGCCCCGTCCTCGCGCCCGACATCGCCGGCGCCCGCGACCTGATCACCGACCTCGCGGACGGCGTCGAGGGCCCGCTGCGCCTCGAACTCGACCACGAGGGCGACGACCTGTCCGCGTGGGCCAGCGGCCACGGCCTCAAGCTCGCCTACACCTGCAGCCACATGGTCCTCGGCGGCGAACCGCCGATGGACCAGGCCCGGCTGCACTCACCGCTGATGTGCGCGCTCGGCTAAGGAGCCTCAGCCGCGGCGCGCAGCCCGCCGCGGCTACTTCTTCTTCGTCTCCGCCGGACCGTCCGAGTCCGAGGACAGCGCGGCGATGAAGGCCTCCTGCGGGACCTCCACCCGGCCGACCATCTTCATCCGCTTCTTGCCTTCCTTCTGCTTCTCCAGCAGCTTCCGCTTCCGCGAGATGTCGCCGCCGTAGCACTTCGCCAGGACGTCCTTGCGCATGGCCCGCACCGACTCGCGGGCGATCACCCGGGCGCCGATCGCCGCCTGGATCGGCACCTCGAACTGCTGACGCGGGATCAGGTCCTTGAGCCGCTCGGCCATCTTCACACCGTAGTTGTACGCGCGGTCCTTGTGCACGATCGCGGAGAAGGCGTCCACCTTCTCGTGGTGCAGCAGGATGTCCACCTTCACCAGGTCGGCCACCTGCTCGCCGTCCACGTCGTAGTCCAGCGAGGCATAGCCGCGGGTCTTGGACTTCAGCTGGTCGAAGAAGTCGAAGATGATCTCGCCGAGCGGCAGCGTGTAGCGCAGCTCCACCCGGTCCTCGGACAGGTAGTCCATGCCGAGCAGGGTGCCGCGCCGGCCCTGGCACAGCTCCATGATCGCGCCGATGTACTCGCTCGGGGCGAGCACCGTCGCGCGCACGGTCGGCTCGTGGACCTCGGCGATCTTGCCGTCCGCGGGGAACTCGCTCGGGTTGGTGACGATGTGCTCCTCGCGGTTCTCCATGACGACCCGGTAGACCACGTTCGGGGCGGTGGCGATCAGGTCGAGGTTGAACTCGCGCTCGAGCCGCTCCCGGATGATCTCCAGGTGCAGCAGGCCGAGGAATCCGACGCGGAAGCCGAAGCCGAGCGCCGCCGAGGTCTCCGGCTCGTAGACCAGCGCCGCGTCGTTGAGCTGCAGCTTGTCCAGCGCGTCGCGCAGCAGCGGGTAGTCCGAGCCGTCGATCGGGTAGATGCCGGAGAACACCATCGGCTTGGGCTCCTTGTACCCGCCGAGCGGCTCGGTGGCGCCCTTGTTCTGCGCCGTGATCGTGTCGCCGACCTTCGACTGGCGCACGTCCTTCACGCCGGTGATCAGGTAGCCCACCTCGCCGGGGCCGAGCCCGTCGGCCGGCTTGGGCTCCGGCGAGATGACGCCGATCTCCAGCAACTCGTGCGTCGCTCCGGTGGACATCATCAGGATGCGCTCGCGCTTGGACAGATAGCCGTCGACCACCCGGACGTACGTGACCACGCCGCGGTACGAGTCGTAGACCGAGTCGAAGATCATCGCGCGGCTCTTGCCCTCCGCGTCGCCGATCGGCCGCGGCAGCGTGCGCACCACGTGGTCGAGCAGCTCGGGGACGCCCACCCCGGTCTTGCCGGAGACCTTCAGCACCTCGTCGGGCTCGCAGCCGATCAGCTTGGCGAGCTCCTCGGAGTACTTCTCCGGCTGCGCGGCGGGCAGGTCGATCTTGTTGAGCACGGGAATGATCGTCAGATCGTTCTCCAGCGCCATGTACAGGTTGGCGAGGGTCTGCGCCTCGATCCCCTGCGCCGCGTCCACCAGCAGGATCGCGCCCTCGCACGCGGCGAGCGAGCGGGAGACCTCATAGGTGAAGTCCACATGCCCCGGCGTGTCGATCATGTTGAGCACGTGCGTCACGCCGTCCACCCGCCAGGGCAGCCGGACCGCCTGCGACTTGATGGTGATGCCGCGCTCGCGCTCGATGTCCATCCGGTCCAGGTACTGCGCGCGCATCTGCCGCTCGTCGACGACGCCGGTCAGCTGCAGCATCCGGTCGGCCAGCGTGGACTTGCCGTGGTCGATGTGCGCGATGATGCAGAAGTTGCGGATCAGCGCCGGGTCCGTCTGGGACGGCTTCGGGATGTCGGTCGGCAGGGCAGGCACGCGGAAATCCATTCGGCTGGTAGGGACCAAGGCCTATGGTCCCATGACCAAGCCGTGGGCCGTAATTTGCGCGAGAACGAGAGCGGTGTCCGGGCGAGCTGGCAGAATTCCGCGCATGAGCCCCGTGAGCCGCAGCCGCAAGCCGAAGCGCCCGCACAAGCCCGTGCAGCACGCCCCCGCCTCCCCGTACGCGAAGTTCCTGGAGGAGGCGAAGGCCCTACTCGACCCGGAGACCGAGGTGGTCGAGGCCGAGCTGTGGGGGTCCTTCGCGCTCGGCGCCCTGTTCGAGACCTCCTGGTTCGGCGAGGACGAGGCCGACGACGAGGACCCGGACGACGTGTTCGAGGAGCAGTTCGGCGAGCTCGTCGAGTACTTCGGCAAGCAGAAGCGGCGGCCCGAGGCCCTCGCCGGGCTGCGCGCGCTGGCCATGGTCGGCGAGGACTGGACCCGTGAGGAGGCCCTCGCCGCGGCGGACGGCCTGGCCGCGGCCGGGGTGAAGGAGCCGGGCTGGCTGCGCAGGGCCGACGAGGTCGAGCCGACCTCGGTCTTCCGCGCGGGCGACCTGTTCGGCGACGCCGGGACGATCAACCTGGGCTTCCGGCGCGGCGGCGAGGAGCACACCGTCAGCTGCTACGTCGCCGACCGCGGCGGCCCGGTGCTCGAGCGGGTGCTCGTGGTGCCCGGCGGCGCGGCCGATCTGGCCAAGGGGATGCGCGCGAACGAGGACGAGGGCCGGCTGCACATCAGCGAACTGACGCTGGTTCAGGCGCGCACGCTGCTCGCCGAGGCGCTGGACCGGCTGCTGTCCGAGGGCCCGGAGGACCCGGAGGAGCTGCGCGAGATCGCCGAGGAGGCCGGGCTCGACCTCGAGGAGCTGGAGATGACCAGCCCGGTCGGCCTGTGGGCGCTGCTCGCGGCGCGGCTCGAACTGCTGCCGGAGCCCGAGGTGCAGGACACGGCCGTGGGCAGTGCCGAGGACGTGCGCGAGACGGTCGCGGCGTTCCTCGCCTCGAAGCACGCGGCCGACCTGTCGGACCGCGAGTTCGCCGGGGCGCTGGCCACGGTGTTCGCCGACGTCGCGGCCCTGAGCGACCGGACCGCCGTCGGCTTCGGCCCGATCAGCCTCGGCGGCTACCTGCTGGACGAGTTCACCGAGACGGTCGAGCTGAGCGAGGTCGAGGCCATGCTGGTCCCGGCCGTGCTCAGCGCGTGGGCCGAGTTCACCAACGAGCGCCGCGGCTTCGGCGAGGAGGGTCTGCGGCTGTGGCGCGACGCCCTTCCCGAGCTCTCCCGCGCGTTCACGCAGGTCTACCTCGACGAGGAGGTGGCCGAGCTGCGCGAGGAGTACGAGGCGATCCCGGTGCGCGACTACAAGGTGAACGCCGGCACGGACCTGTCCGACGTGCTGCGTCAGCTGGTGGACGAGGCGCGCGGCGGGGACGACGACGAATACGAGTTCGAAGACGCGGAGTCCGAGGAGCGATAGTCCGTGGCGGAGAGTGGGACCGTCCGCTTCCTGCACACCGCGGACTGGCAGCTGGGAATGACGCGGCACTGGCTCGGCGAGCATCAGGGCGCGTACGACCGGGCGCGGATCGGCGCGATCCGGCGGATCGGGAGACTCGCGGCCGAGCAGGGCTGCGAGTTCATCGTCGTGTGCGGCGATGTCTTCGAGTACGCGCAGGTCAAGCCGCGTACCGCGGAACCGGTGCTGGAGCGGCTGAGCGCGCTGCCGGTGCCGGTCTACCTGCTGCCCGGCAACCACGATCCGCTGACCGAGTCGGGGATCTACCGCTCGGACTGGTTCCGGGCGCAGGCGGGCGGGCGCGTGCACGTACTCGCCGAGCCCGGCGTGGTCGAGGTGCGGCCCGGCGTGGAACTGCTGGCCGCGCCGTGGTTCTCGAAGCAGGCGCCGGACGAGCAGATCGACCGGCTGGCCGCGCGCCTGGACCCGCCGCGGCCCGGCACCGTGCGGATCGCGGTCGGCCACGGCGGCGTCGACTCGCTCGCGTCCGCGCTGACCGCGGACCCGATCTCGACCGCGGCCCTGGAGAGCGCCGTCGCGGCGGGCCGGGTGGACTACGTGGCGCTCGGCGATCGGCACTCGAAGTTCTCCGTCGGCGGCTCGGGCCGGATCTGGTACTCCGGCAGTCCGGAGCCGACCGCGACGCGGGATCCTGATCCGGGCCACGTCCTCGTCGTTTCGCTCGGCGCCGGGGCCGCGCCCGAGGTGACACCGCATCAGGTCTCCACGTGGACCTTCGCCGAACAACGCTTCGAACTGACCGAGGGCGCCGACGTGGACGCGGTGCTGAGCTGGCTGGACGCGTTCCCGGAGAAGGCCGATACGGTCGCCAAGCCGATCCTCGACGGCGTGCTCGGCCTGGCCGAATCGGAGCGGCTGCGCGCCGGTCTGGAGAGCCGGAGCCACCGTTTCGCGGCGATCCTGGAGTCGGGTCGCAGCACCCTGCGGGCCCGTCCGGCGGACACCGATCTCGAGGACCTGGCACTCACCGGCTTCGTCGCCGAGGCCGCCGCCGCTCTGCGCGACCAGGGCGGCGACGCGGCGAACGACGCCCTGCGGTTGCTGATCCGACTGGCCGGGGACTGAGGGGGGATTCGAATGCTGCGACTGCACCGGATCAGACTGACCGACTTCAAGGGCGTGGCCGCGCGCGAGGTGGATTTCGCCGAGCAGGGCATCACGCTGGTCTCCGGTCCGAACGAGATCGGCAAGTCCTCCCTCGTGGACGGCCTCGACCTGCTGATCGACCTGCGCGCCACCTCGCGCCACAGTCGCGTGACGGCAGCCCAGCCGACCGGCCGCGACGTCGGCCCGTCCGTCGAGGCCGAGCTCAGCCTCGGCCCGCACCGCCTCGTCTACCGCAAGCGCTGGCTGCGCACCCCGCAGACCGAATTGCAGATCGTTTCGCCCGCGCCCGCTCAGTACAGCGGAGATCAGGCGCACGAACGGTTCAACAGCCTGCTCACGGAAAACGGCGTCGACAAGGACCTGTGGCGCAAGCTGCGCGTGGACCAGGGGATGCCGCTCGGCCAGGCGTCCGTCGGCGGCTACGCGTCCGTCCCCGCGATGGCCGGGAACGCGGAACAGCTGAGCTCGGTACGGCGTGGCCCGGAGGAAGAGCTGTTCGAGAAGGCGAAGGCCGAGTTCGAGCGGTACTTCACCGAAAAGCGCAACCAGCCGACCGGCGACTACAAAACCGCGCGTGACGCACTGGACGAGGCGAACGCCGCGTACGCGGAGGCCAAGACGACACTCGCCGCGGCCGAAAACGAGCTGACCGAGTTTCAGCGGACGCGGCGTCAGCTGGCCGAGGGCGCGCAGGAGCTGGGGGCGGCGAGCGAGCGGCTTTCGTCTCTTGAGCGGCAACTGAAGGCTGCGGCCGAGGCCGAGGCGCAGCAACGTGAGCTGGACGCGGTACTCGCGGCGGCGGAGGCGATCGCGCGCCAGGAAGCCGACGTCACGCGGCTCGGCGAGCGGCTGGAGGGGAACGAAGCCGAGGCGTCGGCCAAGCAGCAGGAAGTCGCGGCGGCCGAGACCGAGGCGTCGGTCGCGGAGGAACGGCTGCGAGAGTGCGGGTCTCTGCGTGACGCGGCGCGCGTTGCCGCCCGCCTGGCCGGCGACGACGTCGCGTGGCGCCGAGACCAGGCTGAGGCCGAGCAGGCGGACGCGGTGCTGACGCGCCTTGAGGCGGCCCAGCAGCGGTTGGCCGCAGCGGAGGCCGAGCTCGCAGTGTGTAAGGTAACTGATGAGGTACTCGGGGGCATCGACGCGGCCCACCGCGAGTGGGAGAAGGCGCACGACCAGCTGACGGCCAACGCGGCGACGGTCAGCGTCACCCGGCTCGGCGACGCGCCGGTCCTGGTCGACGGCGCTGCGGCTTCACTGGCTGCGAACGAGACCGTAACCGCACTGCCAGTCCTGGAAGCCCGCACCATCGAGGCCCCCGACTCCATCCGCGTCGTCGTCAAACCCGGCAGCGGCGAGAAAGCCCGGCGGACTAGGGAACGCGATACCGCCGAGCGCTATAGAGACCTATGCGCGCAGGTAGGCGTCCTGGACATCGCGGCCGCGCGGGAGGCCGAGAGGATCTGGCGTACCGCGCGCGAGGAGCGGCAGACCGCGGCGACCGCGATCGAGGCCGCGCAGTACGACGAGTCCTCCGATCAGCTCCGTTCCCGCCTCGGCGTTCTCCGCAATCGCATCGCAGCCTACGAAGCAGACCTGGCCGTCGCATCCGAACGAATCCCCGCCGCCGATCTCCCCTCCGCCCTCGATGCCGAAGTCGCGGCGCGCGCCGCGGTCGAAGTCGCCGAAGACCGCTGGCGCCAGGAGGAGGACGCGGCCAAGCGCGTCGAATCTCGTATCAGTACCCTGCGCGCTGAACAGACCGGTGCCGCGCGGGCCGTACGCGAGGCGACCGAAGAACTGGAACTCGCCCGCAAACGGCTGGCCGAACTGGGCACGCCGCGAACCGAGGCAGAGCTGTCGCGGGTGCGGGCCGAACGTGACGCGAAGGCAGAGCAACTCGCGCTCCTCGATCCGGAGCACCTGAGCGAGCAGGTGGAGAACCAGCGTCGGCTGGTGCCGGATCTGGAGCGCGCGCAGCACGAGCGGCAGATCCGTCTCGGCGTGCTCACCGACCGCCTCGCTCGCTACGGCCAGTCCGCACCCGAGGAGCAGTTGGCGCTCGCCGAGACGGAGCAGCAGCGGGCACAGCGCACTTACGACGCGTTGGAACGCCGCGCGCAGGCTGCGAAGCTGCTGTTCGAGACGCTGAGCGCGCACCGCGGCGCTGCCCGCGACCGGCACACGACGCCGTTCCGCCAGCGCGTCGAGCGTTACGCGCAGCGGCTGTTCAGCCCCGGCGTGCATGTGGAGATCGGCCCCGACCTGTCGATCGTCTCGAAGACCGTCGGCGGCGTCACCGTCCCCTTCGACTCGCTCTCCGCGGGCGCGCGTGAGCAGCTGAGCCTGCTCGCCCGGATCGCCTGCGCGGACCTCGTCGGCTCCGTCCCGCTGATCCTCGACGACGTCCTCGGCCACTCCGACCGCGAGCGGCTCGGCGACGTCGCCGTGATTCTGGGCCAGGTCGCCGACCGCACCCAGATCATCCTGCTCAGCCACGAACCCGCCCGCTTCCCGATCGCCGGCGTTCGCCGCGTCGAGCTGTAGCGGTCGGGCTGCGGTGGTCGGGCGGTAACGGTCGGGCGGTAGCGGTCGAGCTGTAGTGGGAGGATCGGAAGCGGTCGGGAAGGCGCCGAGCCGCTGGTAGACTGGTCGATCGCGTGGCCTCGTAGTGCGGTGTTGCCAGCCCGAACACAGTGGTGACAAGACATCGCACGGCCGCCTCCGGGTCGGCTCGCCGCGCTAACCACACCGAGATCCATAGATAGAGGCTGTTCCTTACATGGCGAACATCAAGTCGCAGATCAAGCGCATCAAGACCAACGAGAAGGCCCGGCTGCGCAACAAGGCGTACAAGTCCGAGCTGAAGACGGCCATCCGCCGCACCCGCGAGGCCATCGCCGCCGGCGACGCCGCCAAGGCGCAGGAGGCCGCCGCCTACGCGTCCCGCAAGCTGGACAAGGCCGTCTCGAAGGGCGTCATCCACGCCAACCAGGCCGCCAACAAGAAGTCCGCGCTGGCCAAGGCCGTCAACTCGCTGAGCGCCTGATCGCTGCGCTCCTAGCGCACCGGATCAACGCCGGGCCCGCACACTGTTCACAGGTGTGCGGGCCCGGTCTTTTATTGTCACCGGTATGCGTGCCCGATCCTTTCCCGTCACAGGTGTGCGGGCCCGGTCCTTTCCCGTCACCGGTGTGCGGGCCCGGTCTCTTCCTGCTCTACATGCTCAGGACGAGCTTCTCCAATGCGTATGCGGGGTCGGCCGCGGCGCCCTTGACCGCGGCATCGGCGGCGGCGACGGAGCGCATGGCGGCGGAGAGCCGGGCGGGGTTCCAGCTGCGGGCTTGCTTGCGCAGCTTGTCTATCTGCCACGGGGGCAGCCCGAGATCCCTGGTGGCGCCACCTGCCGCGGCCACCTTGCCGAGGCGGCGCAGGCCGGTCGCGAACGCGCTGACGATCAGCACCGGGGCGACGCCGGTGTCGAGGGCGAAGCGAAGCTGCTCCAAGGCCTCGAAACGCTTGCCCTCGATCGCGAGGTCCGCGATCGTGAAGCCTGAGACCTCGGCGCGGCCCTGGTAGTACTTGGCGACGACGGCCTCGTCGACCGTGCCCTCGGTGTCGTCGACCAGTTGGCTCGCGGCGGCGGCGAGTTCGCGCAGGTCGGAGCCGACGGCGTCGGAGAGGGCGCGGGCGGCGTCGTCGGTGATGGAGCGCTTGGTCCGCCTGAACTCGGCCTTGATGAAGCCGATGCGGTCGCCGGGCTTGCTCAGCTTCGGGCAGTCGACGAGGTTGGGCTTGCGCTTCTTGACCGCGTCGAGGAACGCCTTGCCCTTGACGCCACCGCCGTGCACGAGGACCAGGACGGTGGTGTCCGCCGGGTCGGCGAGGTAGCGCGTGACCTCGGCCGTCTGGTCGGTCGTCAGGTCCTGCACGCCGCGCACGACGACGACCTTGGCCTCGCCGAACAGGGATGGCGAGACCAGTTCGGCGAACCCGCCGGGGGAAAGCTGACCGGGGATCACGTCGCAGATCTCGACGCTCGGGTCCTGATCGCGGGCCGCGGCCACGACCTCGGCCACGGCCCGGTCGGCGAGAAGCTCCTCCGGGCCGGTGACCAGGGTCAGGGGTGGGACGACGGTCACGACTCTCCAACGCTCGCGGTCGTGCAGATCCAGGCCAGGGCGAACGCCTCCTCGTGCCAGGCGTCGTAGCGGCCGGACTTGCCGCCGTGGCCCGCCGAGTCGATCTCCGTCTTCAGCAGGATGTCCGACGTTCCGCCGTTCAGTGCCTTGGTGCGCAGTCGGGCGATCCACTTCGCGGGCTCGTGGTAACCCACGCGGGTGTCGTTGACGCTGGTGCGCGCGAGGATCGGCGGGTACTTCACCTCCGCGATGTTCTCGTACGGGCTGTACTCCTTCATGTACTGATACACCTCGGCGGACTCGAGCGGATTGCCCCACTCGTCCCACTCCATGACCGTCAGCGGCAGGCTCGGGTCGAGGATCGTGTTCAGCGCGTCCACGAAGGGGACCTCGGCCAGCACGCCCGCCCAGAGCTCGGGCGCGAGGTTGGCGACGGCGCCCATCAGCAGGCCGCCGGCCGAGCCGCCGCGCGCGATCATCCGGCCGGGCGCGGCCCAGCCCTCGGCGACCATCGCGCGGCCGCAGGCCACGAAGTCGGTGAAGGTGTTCTTCTTGCGCAGCAGCTTGCCCTGGTCGTACCAGAACCGGCCCATCTCGCCGCCGCCGCGGATGTGCGCGATGGCGAAGACGAAACCGCGGTCGAGCAGGCTCAGGCGTGCGACCGAGAAGTACGGGTCCATCGACGCCTCATACGAGCCGTAGCCGTACAGCAGGCAGGGCGCGGTGCCGTCGGGCTGCACACCCTTGCGGTGCACGACGGAGATCGGCACGCGCGTGCCGTCCTCGGCTTCGGCCCAGACGCGCCGCTGCTCGTACAGCTCCGGGTCGAAGCCGCCGAGCACCGGCTGACGCTTGAGCAGCTTGAGCGTGCGCGAAGCGATGTCGTAGTCGTACACGGAAGACGGCGTGACCATCGAGGCGAAGCCGAGGCGCACGCGGTCCGTCGTGTACTCCGGATTGCTGCCGGTGCCGACGCTGTAGATGGGCTCATCGAAGGCGATCGGGGTGCCCACGCTGCTCGGCACGCCGTCGACGATCGGGTGCACGGAGACGCCGGTCAGCCCGTCCTTGCGGTATTCGAGCACGAAGTGGTCGGCGAAGGCCTCGGCCTCCAGCAGCCGCACGGCCGGGTCGTGCGCGATCAGCGGGGTCCAGCCGCCCGGGTCGCCGATCGGGGCGGTGGCCAGCTCGAAGTTCTCCTTGCCGTCGCTGTTGTGCACGACGAGCAGCAGGTCACGCTCCGGGTCGCTCGGGTGCGCCCAGTGGTCGACGGCGTACTCGACACCGGTCTCCCTCGCCTTGACGATCCGGAACTCGCCGGTCGGGTCGTCCGCGCGCAGCAGCCGCGACTCGCTGGTGATCTTCGAGCCGAGCGAGATCTCGATGTACTTCTCGCTGCGGCTGAGCCCGACGCCGAGCCAGAAGCGCTCGTCCGGCTCCTCGAAGACGAGCACGTCCTGCTCGGCCGGGGTGCCGATGGCGTGCCGGTACACGCGGTACGGGCGCCAGGCCTCGTCCACCGTCGTGTAGAAGAGCACGGACTTGTCCACGGACCACGCGGTGCCGTAGTGAGTGTTCGGGATCTCGTCGGCCAGATCCTGCCCGGACGTCAAGTCCCGGAAGCGCAGGGTGAAGCGCTCGTCCCCGTCGAAGTCGGTGGAGTAGGCGAGAAGCTGATCGTCCGGCGAGAGGTCGAAGGCGCCGAGCGAGAAGAAGTCGTGGCCCTCGGCGAGCGCGTTGCCGTCGAGCAGCACCTGCTCGCCCGGCAGCGCGGAGCCGTCCTCCGGAAGCTCGGGCGGGTTCGGCCCGGTCGCGGCGAGCCGGCAGTGGATCGAGTACTGCTTGCCCTCCTCGGTGCGGGCGTAGTGCCACCAGTCGCCCTTGCGGGTGGGCACCGAGAGGTCGGTCTCCTTGGTGCGCCCCTTGATCTCCTGGAAGATCCGTTCCCGCAGGTCGGCCTGGCCCTCGGTGGCTGCGGCGGTGAACGCGTTCTCGGCCTCGAGGTACGCCAGGACGTCCTTGTCCTCCTTGTCGAGGAACCAGTAGTACGGGTCCTCGACGTGGTCGCCGTGCTGGACGCGCTCGTGCGGCTGGGTTTTCGCGACGGGTGGCTTCATGCTCCGATCCTAAGTCCCCGATCCGACAGGGGTGCGGATAAATGGGAGTGGCCGCGATGGTGGCCGCCGCGCCGGTGGCCGTGCGAGGTGTACGTCGGGCTCGGCGGCGCGGTGGGCAGCGTGCCGTCACCCTTGTCGGCCTGCACGGACAGCGGCGCATCGGTCGCGGCGGGGGCGTCGATCAGGACCATGCCGTCGAGATCGGTGCGGTACACGCGGGCTCCGTCGGCTCCGGCGAGGTAGACGGTACGAGGCGCGGGATGTCCGTACGGATTGCCCAGGCCGACGGAGATGACGCTGACGGTCGGGGCGATCGCGGCGAGGAAGTCCGGGTCCTGCTTCGCGCTGCCGTGATGCGGGACCTTGAGCACGTCGGCCTTCAGAAATTGTCTTCGGTCCTGGAGAATGATCTCCTGGACCGGCGTCTCGATATCGCCTGTCAACAGGATGTGGAAGGGCCCGCCCCGCGTGTTCACGGTGACGGCTATGACGATGGAGTCGTTGTTGGGCCCGGAGTTCTCGGTCGGGCCGTCCTCGGCCATGCTGCCGCCACCGCCGCTCATCGCCGATTCGGACGGCGCCTGGAGCGGGTGATCGGCCTGCGGCCACAGCACACGCCAGGACACATCGCCGATTTTCCGCTGCTCGTCCGGCTGCACGCGGACAACGGGGATCCCGGCGGCCGCGGCGACCCTGCCGACCTGCGCGGCGCCCGCGGGCGGGTCATCGGCGGTGGTGGTTTCGATTTCGCCGATCTCGCGGCCGTGGAGCAGGCCGGGGAGACCGTCGATGTGGTCTGCATGGAAGTGGGTGAGGATCGCGAGGGGAACGTCGGTGATACCGAGTCGCCGGGCACATGTGTCCTCCTTGGCGGGGTCGGGTCCGGTGTCCACGGCGATGGCCGTGTGCGGGGCGAGATTGAGGAAGAGGCCGTCACCCTGACCGATGTCGCAGGCCGCGAAAACCCATGGCGAGGGCGACGGGGCGCGGTTGGTGAGTTGGCGGATGAGGGGGATGGCGCAGAGCGCGACGAGGAGCAGGGCGATGAAGATGATCAGACGCCTGCGACGCGGCGCCCGGGCCGGATTCATGGCGCTCATACGGGACTCCGGCGGTCGTGGATGCGGTGTAGCGAACGCGTGAGCCTGCGGCCGATGGCGTACGCGGCGAGTAGGGCGAACATGCCGTTCAGACCGGTCGGCCAGGGCAGCTTGGCGCCGGGAACGTGCGCGACGCCGTGGGCGACGAGGCAGATCCAGCGCGTCGGCCACTGGGCGAACCAGGCGGCGGCGTGACCTGCGGGCGGCCAGACCGCGTACCCGGCCATCGCGGTGATGCCGAGGACGGTTGCCGGCGGTGCGGCGGGGACGGCGACGATGTTGGCGGCGACGGCATAGAGCGGAAGCGAGCCTGTGAAGGTGACGAGCAGCGGCTCGCAGTAGACCTCGGCGGCGGCGGTGTACGCGGCGGACGTGGCGATCCAGTTCGGCACGTGGTGGATCACGTACAGCCGCTCGCGCCAGCCCGGGGCGCTGATCAGCAATCCGGCGGTCGCGGCGACGGAGAGGACGAAGCCGTACTGGTGAGCAAGCCAGGGATCGAGCAGCAGCAGGATGAGCGCGGCTCCGGCGGTCGCGGTCAGGCCGCGGAAGCGACGTCCGGTGGACAGGGCGACGCTGGCGAACAACGCGGTCACCGTGGCGCGGACCATCGGCGGACCGGGCCGCGCGAGGGCGGTGAAGCCGAGCGCGAGGACGGCGGCGAACGCGGCGAGGGCGTGCGTGCGCAGACCCGCGTGGCGTGCGATGGGGAGGACTGCGGCGGACAGGAAGACCAAATTCTCTCCAGAGACGACCACCAGGTAGCTGAGACCTGCGGCCTTGAGGTCGGCGGTGGTCTGTGCGGGGACGGCGGCGGTGTCGCCGAGAGTGAGCGCCGGGAGTACGCCCGCGGGTTCGGCCGGAAGTTCGGCGACGGCCTGATGCAGATCGGAACGCAGGTCTCCGGCGAAGCGCTGGATGAGGCTTGGACCGCCGATGACGTGCGGAGGCTGATTCACCGTCAGGGTTGCGGCGTCGCCGTCGGCCGGGTCTTTCGGCGGAATGAGGCGGCCAGTCAGCTCGACATGCATGGAGGGGAGCAGCGCCATCCAGGGATCGGTGAAATCGGAGTAGGGGTGCGCGAGGACGGTGGCGCGCGAGTGGACGAGCAGCGTTTCGGGGCCCGTGGTGACCTCGTCGATGCGGACGGGGAGCAGGATGATTCCCTTGACCGGCTTGGGATCGCCGGTGACGGCTGCCTGCACGGTGACGCGGGCATGCGAGGCGGCGAGTTCGGAGACAGGACCGAGGCGCAGCGCGTAGACGTGCAACGCGGCCGACGTCGCCAACGCGGCGGCGACCAGCAGCGTCGCGCCGAGAGGGACGAGCAGCGTGGCGCGGCTGGAATTCCGCGGCGCGCAGAGTGCTGCGACGCCGAGGACCGCTACGACCGCCGAGGCTCCGAACGTCGTGGCCGGGGCGTGCGTCAGGCCGAGCCGAGTGGACATCCAGCCCGCCAGCACAGGCGGGAGCAGCCGGAGGTCGGGGACGGCGCGTGCTCGGTTCACGATCAACTCCCCGGCCTACAGCGCGACCATCGGTGCGAGGTTCACGAACCGCTGCCCGCCGAAGCCGCTGACCTGCTGCAGCTCGTCGACGCTGTGGAACGCTCCGTGCTCGGTCCGGTAGTCGACGATCCGCTGAGCGAGCGCCGGGCCGACGCCGGGGAGACCTTCGAAGTCTTCGACGCTCGCCGAGTTCAGGTGCACGGGCTCCGCACCGCCGAGGCCCGCCTTGCCGCGCGACTTCTTGCCCCGGCCCGACGGCGCGTCAAGCTGGCTCTGTGGCGGCGGAGTCACGCCGACCAGCACCTGTTCGCCGTCCACGAGCACCTGGGCCTGGTTGAGTGGCGTCAGGTCGGTGCCCGGCAGCGCGCCACCGGCGGAGTTGAGCGCGTCGAGGATGCGCGAGCCGGGCGGAAGGGTGCGCACGCCGGGCTTCGCGACCTTGCCCTCGACATCGACGACGACCCCGCCGCCCTTGCCGGACGCGACGGAGACCGGGATGGTCGGCAACGACTCGCCCTCCGGCGTGCCGGCGACGCCACCGGGTGCGGTACCCGGAGCAACCTGCGGGAACGACCCCGCTTCGCCGGAGCCGGAGCCGAGCGGACGTTCGCGCGCCACGGTCATCTCGTGCGGTCTCGCGCGCAGCACGGCCCAGCCGCCGATCAGCAGCGCGCCCAGCAGGACACTGACGGCGAGCACGATCCCGGTGGTGCGGTCCAGCGCCCAGCGGCCGCGCAGCGTCGGCGGCAACCGGTCGGCGAACGCGGCCTTCCACCGGTCCCGCGCGCTGAGCACCGGAGGCAGCGGAGAAGGCGAGGACACGGACCCGCCGAGCGGATGCGCGGAGCCGTTGATCGGGGACGGGGAGCCGCCGACCGCGGGCGCACCAGGGGTCGCCCAACGCCAGTGCTTGTCGTTCAGAGTCATGATCCGGACGGTAGGCGGCGGCGCGGACGGCCGTCTCCCCCGAATCTTGAACCTGTGGACAAAACCCGGGTTGTGGATAAAGGCACTACACATTCGGCCCAGCGATTCAGCACACTATGCGGCCGAAACGGTGAGCCTCTTCGGGCCAAGGGCCCTGTCCGCTGAGCGATCTTCGGCTATCGTGCGATTTATGACTGGCCCGACGGTGGTGGTGACGGACTCGACGGCTTGCCTCACGGCGGAGCGCGCGGCTGCGGCGGGGGTCGTCGTGGTGCCGCTGCAGGTGGTGATCGGCACCGACTCGTATACCGAGGGCACGCCCGAGGCGCAGGCGGCGCTGATGGCGGCGCTGCGGCGCAGGCAGCCGGCGACCACGTCGCGGCCCTCGCCGGAGCAGTTCGCCGCCTGCTATCGCGAGCTGGCCGAGCACGGCGCGGGCGGCATCGTGTCGGTGCACCTGTCCGAGCAGCTCTCGGCCACGGGCGAGGCGGCACGACTGGCCGCGAAGAGCGCGCCCGTGCCGGTCGAGGTGGTGGATTCGCGCAGCCTCGGCATGGGTCTCGGGTACGCCGCGTTGGCCGCCGCCGAGGCCGCCGAGGCCGGGGCCGGGCCGATGGTCTGCGCGGACATAGCGGCCAAACGGGCGACGATGACCTCGATCCTGTTCTACGTCGACACGCTGGAGTACCTGCGGCGCGGCGGACGGATCGGCAAGGCGCAGGCGTTCGTCGGCTCGGCGCTCGCGGTCAAGCCGCTGCTGCACCTCGTGGACGGCCAGGTGGCGCCGCTGGAGAAGGTCCGCACCGCAGCCAGGGCGCTGGCGCGGATCGAGCAGGTCGCGCTGGAGCGGGCGGGTGACGGGCCGGTGGACGTGGCCGTGCACCACCTCAATTCCCTGCCGCGCGCCGAACTGCTCGCCGAGCAGTTGCGGCACCGGCTGGCCGGGCTCGGCGACCTGACGATCAACGAGGTCGGCGCGGTCATCGGGGCGCACGCCGGTCCGGGCGTCCTCGGCGTGGTGATCGCGCCGAGGATGGAGCTGGACTGACAGCTGAAAGCCACTCAGCTCGTCGTGGCCACCGCGCTCGCCGGGGCCAACTCGGCGATCAGCGCCTCCGTCCGCGGGTGCAGTTCACGCACTCCGTGGACGCGCCACGTGCGGTCCCGCAGCGAGGCGATCGTCGTCTCGAGACGCGGCACGTCGCCTGTCGCGAACACCGCGCGCAGCAGGCCGCGCCACAGCTCCTCGTCCTCGGGGCTCACCCGCAGTCCCGCCTCGACCGCCGCGATGGCCTTCTCGGCGGCGCCGTTCGCGATCCGCGCATCGGCCAGCCGCAGCGCCGTGTCCGCGATCTGTGCCGGGATCTGCGCCTCGACGATCTCGTAGGCGAGCCAGCCGTAGCGGCCCTTCGTCCGGTTCGCCAGGAACCGGCCGCGTACCAGGTCGAGCGCGGCGCTCAGCAGGTTGTCCAGCAGGACCGGGGACTGCAGGTTCGCGTCGTAGAGCGCGCGGGACTGCAGGGATTCGAACAGGTCCCAGTCCGACCAGACGTACCGGCCGAGGCGCAGCCGTCCGTCCGGTTCCGAGATCAGGTTCGGTTCGCCGTTCGGGTCCACGCCCAGCCACTCGGTCAGCCGCTCGACTGTCGCACGGGCCACGTCCGCCGTGGTGCCGCGGGGCCAGAGCGCGGCGGCGAGCACGCTCGGGTGCACGCCGTCCCGGTGCTGCAGCAGGAAGACCAGTGCCTCGTTGAGCAGCGGGGCGCGTTCGGGTTCCGCCACGCCGGTGCCGCTCGTCTCCAGCTCGCCGAGCACGCGCACGAACACCGACGGCTGCTCGTCCGGCAGCGGACCGGTGTAGCCGACGCCGGCCACGCGGGCCACACCGCCACCGCCGCCACTCAGCGGCACGCCCTCGATGTCGCCGACCGCGCGGAACAGCCCGAGGATCGCCGCGTACTGATCCTCCGGCAGCAGTTGCGCCTTCGCCTCCAGGCCGGCGCGGGTCTCGCGGACCGTCCCGTCGCCCGTCACCTCAAGTCGCCCGGCAGCGCCGGCCACGTCACCCGCGACGACGAAGCCCATGCCGACGCGCGTGGTCTGCGGGGCGACGCTGATCAGCCTGCTGAGGATCGCCGGGTGCGGCTCCTCGGCGACGAGCACGAAGTGCGGCGCGAAGGACGCGGCGTGCGTAGCGCGCACCCGCGAGTCGAGCACCGAGTCGAGGCCCGCGTTGGACAGCGCGGTGGTGCGCTCGGCGGCCTCGGCCTCCAGCACCGGCAGGATCTCGTCGAGCACCTTCACGTGCCGGACCCGGGCCGGGGCGAGCGGCGTGAGGTCGCCGGGGAAGCCGACCAGGGTGACCGTCATCCGGTCCGACCAGGCGTTCGTGGCGAGCTCCACGGCCATCGCCGAGATCAGTGCCCTGGCCTGCTCGCGCGGTCCGGCCACGGCGAGCACGCCCGGAGTGTCCTCCAGGTCGACCAGCACCCGGTCCTCGCCGTCGTCGCCCGCGGTGCCGATCGAGACGAGTCCGGGGTACGGTGCGAAACGCTGGTGCGCGGCGTCGGCGTCGAGTTGGCCGATCGCCGGGCGCGGGAAGTTCCAGGAGCGGCCGTCGGCGGCGGTGAACCAGGGCAGCGGCGCCTGCTCCGGGCCCATCGGGTCCACGGCCTCGGTCAGCATCAGCTCGATGCCTTGGGAACGCAGTCGCAGGGCGCTGGCATGCGGCAGGGCCAGGTCGCGCTTGTGCAGCTCGGCGGACAGGCCGCGTAGCGCCAGGTCGAGGAACCAGACCTCGACCTCGCCCGCGCCGACCCGGATCGACTCCTCGGCCACCGCGGCGTCCCCGGTCGGGGTGGTGGGACGACGTCCGCCGATCCGGTTCCACAGTTGGCGGCGGCGGTGTCGGCCGAGCGCGAGCAACAGGCCCGCGGCCAGCAGCGGCGCGCCCGCGATGCCGTAGAGCACGCGTTCCTCGACCGGGCCGAGCTGCCGCTCGTCGGCGGAGGCGGATCCGCGATGCGAGGTGCGCTGCACGCCGGCGCTGATGGTCACGCCTCCGCCGTCGTCCGCCTGCTGCGCCTGCTCGGAGACCTCGGCGGCCCGCGCGGCGGCGGCCACGGCCTGTGCGATGTCCTCGGCCGCCTGGCTGATCTTGACGCCCTGCGGATTCGCGGGAGTGAGCTTGGAGGACGCGGTGGCCGCGCTGCCGAAGGCGAATCCGGCCTGTTCGGCGACGGTCTCGGTCCGCGTCGCGTCCGTCGCGGCGCCACCGGAAACCGCACCGCCCCCCGAACCCGCACCGCCACCGGAAGCCGCGGTGTTCGTCACGACCGTCTGGGCGTTCGCGTCGGTATGCGAGCCCTGCGCTGACGCTCCGTGCACCGTCGGCGTATTCGTCTGGGTGACCGCGGTGGCCGAGGACTCGATCGTGGACGAGCTCGACGCGGGCATCTCGGTGATCAGGTCGCCGCCGGTCGCGTCGGCGGGCATCTCCAGGATCCAGCCGGGACGGATCAACGAGGCGTCCGTCAGCTTCGTCCCATCAGGCTGGACGCGGTCCTCGTTGAGCGCGTAGATCTCCTTGTAGCGGCGGCCGTCGCCGAGATGCCGCTCGGCGATCTCCCACAGCGAGTCGTAATTCCGGCCGTGCGGCGGCTGCACGCGGTAGAGCTTCGTGCCCGCGACGCTGTCCACCGAGACCGTCGTCATCGCCGTGCTCGCCGGACGCGCGACCTGCGAGCCGGAACGCACGCTCGGCAGGTTGCCGACCGCCGAGGAAACCGAACCACTACCGCGAGCCGAGGCGTTCCCCGCTCCGGGCGACGACCCGGCCGCGTCGAATCGTGCCGAGATCGCGGCCTGCGGCTTGGGAATCGCGGCCGGAGTGTTCGCGAGATGTGTGATGTCCGGCGCGAACGAGGCGGCCGTCGCGGTCAGCATCAGCAGCGCGGCCACGAGCTGCCGCGCGACGAACTGGCTCGGCCCCGCTCCCGGCACCTTCGCCGGAATGCCGACGCCGCGTCGCGCGTTCGCCAACTCCACCAGCACGCACGCGGTGAACTGCGCCCATGCCAGCCATACGACCACAGCCAACGCCTTTTCCAGCGTCTGACTGCTCAGTGGCTGCCGCAGCGAGTCGGCCGTCGGCATCTGATGCGGTAACGGCCAGCCGATGAAGCGCACCAGGGCGTACGGAATCGCCCCGAGCAGCAAGACGAGCAGAACGAGCGCACCGAGGGCCTTGAACACATCCCCGGTCGTGCGCCGGTACTTCTTTCCCTTGCCTGTCTGCAGCTTGACCGGCTGCGGCGGCGTGTACGTCATCGGTGTCTTCCCTCCCTCGGGGCTAGTTACCCGTCGCGGCCGTTGCTGTACCCGTTTCCGTGACCGTGACGGTCCCGGAGAACAGATCGAAGACGAACGGCGAATAAGTCAGGTGCACGGACACTGTCACGGAGTTGCCCGGTACATCCCCGTCGAGCCGGCATCCGTCCGGCCCACCACCGGCGCCCTCGTTGCCGAAACCCGCGTCGATCGAGGCATCGCCATAGTGGACGCTGTTCGCGGCGGCGGCCAAATACGCCTGCGCGCGCTGACAATCGTCGTCCTGGATGACCGCGCCGCCGCTCTGCCGCAGCGCGACCGTATTCAGGCTCTGCGCTTCGGCGCGCGCGGCCTGGTCGGCGAGATCGGCGGCGCGCTCGCGTTGCGAGATCGCCAGTCCGACATCGATCACCAGCGCCGCGACCATGACGATCACGAGCGACCACAGCACCACGAACACAGTCATCGAGCCGCGCTCGTCCCGGATCCGACGTCGACTCACGGCTGCCCACCCCGATACGTGTCCACCGGAGCGGATGAGGATTCGTCGATCGTGTACGAGATGCCGAACGACGTCACCTTGCATTCGACGGTCACCGTGAGCAGGGTGACGGCGCCGGCGCTCACAGAGGTCGTCGGCTGCGAGATCGACGGCACTCCCCCGGCGCTGCTGTTACACGTCGAGCCCAGGTCGTCCATCGCCACGTTCGACGCGTACTTATAAGCGTCGGACGAGGACCGCTGCAGCGAGCCCATCCGCGCCGCGTCCTGCGCCGCGCCCTGGACCTGTGCCACATTCTGCGCGTAGAACCCGAGGCCGACCATCGTCACGACGAACAGGAACAACACCGGCGTGCCGATGACGACCTCGACGGTGGACATCCCCGCCTCGTCGCGAATCCTTCGCCTGACGCGTCTAATCGCCATCGCAGTACCCGTTGACGTCGTAGAAGCACTCGACCGGGCCGACGCTCTGTGCCTGCAGCGTGAAATGCCACCACGGCACGACGGAGACGATGCTGAACTGCACGCTCACGCCGACCTCCGGGTACTGCTCGTTCAGCGGAACCTTTACGACGGGCTGCGCGCTCGGCGAACCCTGGACGAGGCTGCCGAGCAGCTGCGTCACCCAACCGGTCGCCGTGCTCGTCGCGCTCGTCTGCCAGTCCGCCGTCGTGCTCTCGGCCGTCTCCCTGGCCTTGCGCGCGCCCTCCTGCGCGGCCGAGACCGCGACGTGCCGGGCGAACAGGGCCAGGCCGATCTGCACCGAGCCGAACATGAGCAGGAAAAGGATCGGGGTCAGCACGACGAACTCGATCGCCGTGGCCCCGGATTCCTTGTCCCGCCGTCGCTTCACGCCTGCCGATCCTAGTTTCCGTTGCAGGTGCCGGAGCCCTGGCCGGCGGTGTTGATGCAGTTCTGGATGTCGTTCGCCTTCTGGTTGAGCGCGTTGGTGATGATCACGCCGATGGTCACCGCGAGCACGACGACGATCGTGGTGATCACGACCCACTCGACCACGGAGGCGCCGCGCTCGCGGTCCTCGGACCTGGCCTCGGCGAGGCGGGCCGAGAGCATGGTCCGGAGATAGTCCACCGCCGGGGCGAGTGGCGAGAATCCGAGCATCGTGGGACCCCTTCGGTCAGATGGCGGCGATCTGGGTGATCGCCGGGTAGATGAGGAACACGAGGAAACCGGTGCACAGCAACACCTGCGCGACCAGCATGGACTGCGACTTCTGTCCTGCCTTGCCCTCGATCTCGGACAGTTCGCGGCGGCGCATCGTCTCCGCGCGGGAGGCGAGCGAGGTACGGATCTTGGCGCCGTCATCGGCCGTCAGCGCGAGCGCGTGACCGAGATCGACGAGTTCTTCGACGCCGACCGCCAGGCCCAGACCGCCGAGCGCGGCCCACTGGGTTTGGCCGGACAGCCGCGCGTCGGCCAGGGTGTTGCGGATCCGGCGCACCGCCCAGCCGTCGCTGATCTCGGCGGCCGACATCAGCGCCTCGGGCAGACCACGTCCGCCGGCGAGGTTCATGGCGACGAGGTCGAGGTACGCGGAGACCACCCGGCGGAAGTCCTCGCGGCGCTCCTTCGCCTTCTGCCGCACCTCCAGGTCCGGCAGGATGAAGAAGCCGGCCGCGGCGAGCAGGGTGAGCCAGAGCGGGACCAGGAAGGTCAGGTGCACGCCCGCGACCCACAGCATCCCGTAGACCAGCGGGATGAACACGAAGCCGTACGCCGCCAGCCCGATCTTCGTCGTCAGGAAGCCCTCCCAGGTCCGGTCGAGGATCGCCAGGTCGGCCTTGAGTGAGCGCTGCTGCCAGCCCTGCCGCGCGTAGAACTCGGCCATGCGTCGGCCGATCGTCTCCTTGAACGTCGGCTTCTCGCCGCCGACGCCGACGGAATACGGGCCGAGCTCGCGCAGCGCGTCGATCTGCGCGACGGTGATCGTGGCGCTGCGCCGGGTCGGGATCAGTGCCCTGATCAGTATGTAGACGCCGAGGCCGATCGCGGCGCCGAGGAGTACGTATTCGAGCAGCATCGGACTCACCGCACCCACATGAGGAAGCGCTCGGGCGTCTTGACCTCGGAGAGCTTGCGCAGCCAGAAGAAACCGCCCGCGAACAGCAGCATCACGAGCAGCAGCACGAGCTGGCCCATCGGCGTTCCGTAGGGCGCGACGTACTTGTGGTCGAGGACTGCCATGCCGACCACGACCACGGTGACCGCGACGACGATGATCTGCACGGCGCGACGCATTCCGGCTCGCTGGGCCATGATCCGGTTACGCATGTCCACTTCCTCGCGCGCCGACTTGGCCAGCGCGCCGAGCACCTCACGCAGGCCGGGGCCACGCAGCTTCGAGTTGAGGATCAACGCCGCGATGATGATGTCCGCGCTCGGGTCGTTGATGTCGTCCGCGAGATGATGCAGCGCCTCGGACAGCGGCATACGTCCGCGCAGCCGGTCCATCAACGCGTCGAGATGCGGACGAAGCAGAGGTCCGGCCGAACGCGCCGAGGCCGGGATCGCCTGCTCAAGGCCGACCGCGCCCGCGATCGTGTCGCGCAGGGACTCCGTCCACATCGCCAGCGCCTCGACTCGCTGCATGCCGAGCCGCTCCTGTGAAAGGCCGCCGAACAGCTGGTGCCAGAAGAAGACCAGGACCGCGACGCCGATGCCCGCGACCGGCCAGCCGGTGATCAGTCCGATGACGATGCCGACGAGCATCGCGACGCCGAGCCGCTGACCGGCCTTGCGCAGCCAGTCGCCGACCTGTGCCTGCGGTCCGGTCCTCTCCTTCGGCTTGAAGCCGATCAGCGACGCGATCAGCAGCGCCACGCCGCCCCCGACGCCGATGCCCGCGAGCAGCGCCTCCAGGATCGGGAGCTGGAACAGCTCCTCGGGAGTCATCGCGCCATCACCTCCAGACCCCGGTCGGCTGGTAGCCGTGGGCCACCAGTTCGTCGATGCAGGCGATCGGCGAGTGCGGCATAGCGCGCCCGTCCGGACCCGCCGAGAACACCTCGGAGGACAGCACGCGTCCGTCCACGCCATTGACCTCGCGCACGGAGGTCACGACGCGGCGCATCGTGCCACCGCGGTGGTAGTCGTTGCGGCGCTCGACGAAGACCACGAAGTTGACCGATCCGGCGATCAGCATGTGGCTGGCGTCGACCGGCAGCCGCTCCTGGGCCTGCAGCGCGTACGTCGAGATGCGGTTGAAGACCTCGAGCGAGGAGTTCGCGTGGATCGTGGAAAGCGAACCGTCATTGCCCTGCGACATCGCGTTCAGCATCGTCACGATCTCGTCGCCGAGCACCTCACCGACGATGACGCGGCTGGGGTTCATACGCAGCGAGCGGCGCACGAGTTCGGCCATGGAGATCGAGCCGAGGCCTTCGGAGTTCGGCAGCCGCTCCTCCATCGCCACGACGTTCGGGTGCAACTCAGGGAACTGCTCGAGCCCGAGCTCCAGCGCGCGTTCGACCGTCACCAGACGCTCATGCGCCGGGATCTCGTTGGCCAGCGCCCGAAGCAGCGTCGTCTTCCCGGCGTTCGTCGAGCCCGCGATCATGATGTTCTTGCGCGCGTTCACGGCCGCCGAGAGGAACGAGCCGAGCTCCGGCGGCAGCGTTCCGTTGCCGACGAGGTCGCTGAGGAAGACCTTTCCCATGCGGGCGCGGCGGATCGAGAGCGCCGGCCGCCGCGTCACGTCCATCACGGCGCTCAGCCGCGATCCGTCCGGCAGCCGCAGGTCGAGTTGCGGGTTCGCCGAGTCGAAGGGCCGTGAGCTCAAACCCGAGTAGGCGCCGAGGATCTGGATGAGCTCGACCATCTCCTCGTCGGTCTCGGCGATCGGCTCGGCCATCGCCTCGCGGCCGTCCGCGTACGAGACGAAGACCCGGTCGCAGCCGTTGACGTCGATGTTCTCGATCTCCGGATCGTCGAGCAGCGGCTGCAGCCGGCCGACGCCGAACAGCGCGGCGTGGATTCCGCCGGCGAGGGCCTCCTCCTCCTCGGCGTTCGGCGGCCGACGTCCCGAGGTCATCTCGCTGTGCGCGTGCTCGGACAGGACCTGGCCGATGACGGCGCGGGCGAACTGCCGCTCGTCCTGCGGGGTCATCGCGGGCAGGCCGCTGAGCTGGTCGACGCGGCGCTGCTCGGCTATCCGGTCGCCGACCTCCTGGCGCAGCCGCTTGACGAGTGCGTGGTCCATCTCAGGCCACCGTCCAGTTCTGCGGCGGCTGCGGCATCGGCTGCATCGGTTGCATCGGCTGCGCGTGCGGATGCGGCACGCTGGTCAGGTTCGGCGGCATCACGGGTATCTCGCCCGTCCCGGACGGGTGCACGGCGGTCGGCATGATCGGGGCGGAGGGCTGCGGCGTCGGCACCTGGTACACCGCGCCGTTCGCGGGGCGGATCAGGCCATAGCGCTGAGTCACGGTCGCCGCGAGCTCACGCGCCGATCGGGTCAGCAGAGCCTTGTCCACCCGGCCGCGACCGCGTCCGCTCAACGCCTCGGCGCCCGCCGGGTCCTGCGCGAGGACGCCCAGCACCTCGGCACCGGCCGTCGTCGCCGCGAGCAGATCACCGACCTGCTTGGCGACCTGCCGAGCCTTGCCCGGCGGGGAAATCAGCACGATGCCGATCGGCGGCCGGGCGATCGAGACCGACGTGCCCTGCGCCGCGTGCAGCCGGGCGGCGAGGCTGTTGGCGCGGTCGCGCACGTGCGCGATGTTCTCTGCCTCGGTGCGCGCGATCAGCAGCACGAGGGCCGCCTGCGCGAGCAGTTCGACGGTGGGCGAATCCGGCCCGATGCGCCCGCAGTCGGCGATGACGTCGGCGCCGTCCGGCAGGTCGGCGTAGCGGTCGAAGGAGCGGCCGAGCGGGGTCCACAGACCGGCCATGCCGTGCACCTGGTCCGCGTTCCCCAGGCCCACCATGACTTCCAGGCCGCCGCGCAGCCGCTGCGTGTGCTGCGGCAGCAGCGTCACGTCGAAGCCGCGCCGCGCCTCCACGGCCAGCGACACGAGGCCGCGGTTCGGGTCGAGCGGTCCGCCGTGCTCGGCGGGCATCCGGTAGACGAGGTCGCCGCCGTGCGCGTCGCACTCCGCGTACAGCGCGCGGCGGGGCCAGACCGCGGCCAGTGCCACCGCCGACGTGGTGACGCCGGGCGAGCCCTTGTCTGCCGCGAGAGCGATCAGAGCCATGACAGCTGCCTAGCTGCCCGCGCCGCTGGTGAACACCAGGTCACCCTCGGCCGAGGCGGTCAGCAGCGTGCCGACGACGGACTTGTCCACCGAGACCTCGAAGACGTTGCCGGAGGACGCGGAGGAGCCGAACGAGGAACCGCCGCTCTGCGGAAGCTGCACGATCTTCACGGTACTACTCAGCAGAGTCGAGACGTCGGTGTTCGAGGAGCTCGACCCGCTCGATGAAGACGAGGAGGAGGACGATGACGAGGAAGAGTTCTGTGACGGCCCGACGAAGTAGGCGTTCACCGTGTCGCCGATCTCCAGGCTGGGCGGGAACTGCCCGGCTTTAAGCGTCACGGCGATGGTCGAGGCAGAACCGTTCGACGCGGGTTCGGTGGTCAGCATCTGACCGACCAGGATCGTCCCGGCGACGAGGTCGGTCTGCGTCGTGTACTTGCCGAGCAGACCGCGCTGCGCCCAGGTGACGTAGTTGACGTTCTGATCCTGAGCGACCATCACCTCGGTGATGTCCGCGTCCGTGATCTGCTGTCCCTGCGGCACCCGCTGCGTCAGCTCGATCACGCCGACCCGGTGCCCGGCCTGCATCTGCAGGTAGACCGAGGCGAGCACACCCACGGCGATCAGCAGCAGGGCCAGGGCGGCGAGCGCCGGCTTGCGCTCGCGGGCGGCCGTGGGCGGGCGCACCGGTCCGCCGGGGGCGGCGGGTACCGCGGTCCGGGGAGCGGGGGCGCCTGAGGGCTTCCAACCCGACATCCCGGCGACGCTGTTCTCGGTGTTGCTGCTCAACGTTTTTTCCCAACCCCATCAGTGGCCGACTGGCTCCCGATAGTAGCGGCAGCGCGGCGCGACTCGACAGACCCTGAAGCCAATCCGCGGCGAACTCCTGACTTCTCGCGTGTTCCGTGAACGATGCTGTGAACAATGGAATCCGGATCGTTATCGATACCCTGGTTCACCCGCCTCGGCCGCCGGGTACCGAACCCGAGCCGACGCGGGTACGATCCGTGTCGGCTCAGTTGTCGAAGAACGTCCTCGATGCGCGATTCGCCAGTCAGCTCGAAGGGGATACCGTGCGCCCGCCCACCACCGCCGCAGTGCTCCTCGGGGCGCTGTGCGCTGCGGTTCTGCTTAACGGTTGCTCGAGTTCCGTTCAGCCGGGCGGGAAAATCGGCGGCGCGGGTTCCGGTGCGAGCGCGACGTCCAACGGCGTCTCGGCGACATCCGGCACTTCGTCCGGAAACACGCTTCCCGCGGATCTCTCTCTGGATTTCACCGATCCGCAACTGTCCGGCGTATCCGAGGTCATCTATACGTCGGCCAAGAGTTTCGTCGAGAACTACGAAGCCGCGGCGAGCGCGGGGCGAATCTCGAATACCGGACTGACTTCGATGTTGAACGTCACCGCGGTCGCGAGCGTGGCCCAGACCCTGCACGGCGACGCGGTCTCCGGCCACCGCTGGGCCGGAACGATCGATTTCAGCCACTTCCAGGTGGCACTGCTGTCCAAGGCCTCCGGCATCGGCTTCTGCGAGTCCGACGCCGCGGCCTACCCCGTCACCATCTCCGGGGACGTGCGCAAGGGAAGCTCTCCCACCGGTGCCGGGGCGGTCCGCGCCTGGTCGCTGACGGTGGCGAAGCAGGGGAACGGTTACCAGATAACGGGTTTCAGCACAGTCCCAGGTGATGCCGTATGCATGTGATCCGACGCGGTCTGCTCGCGCTTACCCTGATGGCCCCCCTCGTGCTCGCCGCCTCGGTGGCCTCCGCCCCGACTTCCTCGGCGGCGTCGGGCTGCAACGGCTCTGGCGCGAACGTGGGCCAAGGCGAGATCGGGACGTTCGTCTGTCTCACCATCGACGCGGCGCCCGCCACGGCCGCACCGCTGCACACCAGCAGTGGCGCGCCGCTGGTCTGTTGGCTCGAACCGCAGTACACGCCCGCGCAGCTGAAGAAGCTCATCGAATACGACGCCAATCTTCCGGAGAGCGTCGTCGGCGAGGGCGGACAGCTCTACGCCGCCTGGAAGCAGAACTACGGCGGCCTGACGCCCCCTTACGACACGGGTGAGAAGGGCTGGTGGTGGGGTGTCGGATGCGATGACAGCAACCTGAACGCCAGCACGTACGAGGAACAGCTGTGGGCCGAGGTCGGATTGGACGTCTACCACCCATGGGAGTGGGTGCCGAACCGGAACATTCCCGCGGCGCCCGCCGGTCAGGTGGCCACCGGACCGATGCTGGCCGAGTACGCCAAGGAGGCGGCCACCCTCGACGAGCCCAGCGGCAAGATGAGCCCGACCTACGCGAACGGCGCCTCGACGCAGACGGTCGGACTGCCGACGTACTTCTGGGGCCAGATCGGCAATGGCAACGCTCCGGTGACTCAGCATACGATCATCGCGCAGGTGCAGTGGCTCAAGTCGACCGTCGTCGCCGTACCCGAGTCAGTCACCGTCACCACGACGGGTGCGACGAAGGGCAACTCGACGATCACCTGTCCGGTGACCAACGGGACGTTCGGCACGCCCGACCCGGACAACACGACCATCGACAGCGACTGCTCGTTCACCTACACCGAGCCCTCGAACAACATCACGGTGACGATGACCACCAACTGGCAGGTCGATTGGCTTCAGGCGAACGGCGCCGCCGGCTGGCCGGCCGACGAGACCTCGCAGACCGTCACCTTCGGCGGCATCAAGGTCCAGGAAGTCCAGACCATCAACAACGGCTGATGTGGCTCACGGCTGACGCGGCTAGCGGCTGAGCAGTACGCCTTCCAGCGCCAGCGCCGCCCAGGCCCCTGCGATCAGGTAGGGGCCGTAGGCGAGTTCGGTCTTCAACGTGGCCCGGCGCGCGATCACCAGTCCGATGGCGACGAAGGTCGCGGCGAGCATCCCGAGAATCAGGCCGGTGACGACGGCGGGCAAGCCGACCCAGCCGAGGAAGAGGCCGAGGACGCCGACCAGCTTCACGTCACCGAAGCCCATCGGCCCGAAGAACCAGAACAGCCAGAACAGGCCGTAGAGCAACGCCGCCGACACGAGCGCGACGGCCATCCGCCACCACTCGTGGCCGAGCGCCGACGCGAGCGTGAGGCCGACGGCGCCGAGACCGTAGAGCGGGAACATGATCCGGTTCGGCAGGCGCTTGGTGCGCGCGTCGATCACCGCGAGCGTCCCGCTCCCGGCGAGGAAACCCACGTACACGACCCCGACGACCCAATCCACGTCCTGACGATACATCGACGGACGCGAACGGGGTCGGCTCCGTGCTCGGAACCGACCCCGTACTCGTGTCAGAGGACTACGCCGGGACGATGTTCACCAGCTTCGGCGCCCGCACGATCACGGTCCTGACACCGCGTCCGTCCAGCGCACGCTGCGCGCCGTCCGTGGCCAGCGCCAGTTCCCTCAGCTCGTCCTCGCTGATGTCCGGCGCCACCTGGATCTTGTCGCGCACCTTGCCCTGCACCTGGATCACGCAGGTCACCTCGTCGGCGACCAGGTAGCGCGGGTCCGCCACCGGGAAGCCCTCGTAGGCCAGCGAGCCGACGTGGCCCAGCTTGTCCCACAGCTCCTCGGCGACGTGCGGGGCGAACGGCGCCAGCGCCAGGATCAGCATCTCAGCGCTCTGCCGCGGCACCTGCTCCAGCTTGGTCAGGTGGTTGTTCAGCACGATCAGCTTGGCGATGGCCGTGTTGAACCGCAGCGCCGAGACGTCCTCCTGCACGCCCGCGACCGCCTGGTGGGTCGCGCGCAGCGTCTCGGTGTCCGGCTCGACGTCGGACACCCGCACCCGGCCGGTCTCCTCGTCCACGATGTTGCGCCACACGCGCTGCAGGAAGCGGACCGCTCCGGTAACCGCCTTGGTGTCCCAGGGCTTGGAGACCTCCAGCGGACCCATCGACATCTCGTAGACGCGCAGGGTGTCGGCGCCGTAGGTGTCGCAGAACTCGTCCGGGGCGATCGCGTTCTTCAGCGACTTGCCCATCTTGCCCGCCTCGCGGCTGACCTCGGCGCCCTGCCAGTAGTACGCGCCGTCCCGCTCCTCGACCTCGGCCGCCGGAACCGGGAAGCCACGCTCGTCCCGGTAGACGTCGGCCGTGATCATGCCCTGGTTGAACAGCTTGTGGAAGGGCTCCTTCGACGAGACGTAGCCCAAGTCGAACAGCACCTTGTGCCAGAAGCGCGAGTACAGCAGGTGCAGCACCGCGTGCTCGGCGCCGCCGACGTACAGGTCCACGCCGCCCGCGCGCTTGTGCTCGTCCGGGCCCATCCAGTAGCGCTCGTTGACCGGATCGACGACCTCTGACTCGTCGTCCGGGTCGACGTAGCGCAGCTCGTACCAGCAGGACCCGGCCCAGTTGGGCATCGTGTTGGTCTCGCGACGGTATCTGCGCACGCCGCGGCCGTCGCCCAAGTCCAGCTCCACATTGACCCACGCGGCGTTGCGCGACAGCGGCGTCTCCGGCTCGCTGTTCGCGTCCTGCGCGTCGAAGGTGCGCGGCGAGTAGTCCTCGACCTCGGGCACCTCGACCGGCAGCATCGAGTCCGGCAGGGCGTGCATCACGCCGTCCTCGTCGTACACGATCGGAAACGGCTCGCCCCAGTAGCGCTGCCGGCTGAACAGCCAGTCGCGCAGGCGGAAGTTGACCGTGCCCTCGCCGATCCCCTTCTCGGCCAGCCACGCGGTGATCCGCGCCTTCGCCTCGACGACGCCCAGGCCGTTCAGCGAGACCTCGGGGTTCGCGGAGTTCACCAGCTCGGCCTCGTAGGCCGCGAACGCGTCGTCCCACGCCGTGGTGTCCTCGCCGCGGCCGTCGGTCGGCGCGACGACGCACTGGATCGGCAGGCCGAAGGCGCGCGCGAACGCGAAGTCGCGAACGTCGTGCGCGGGGACGGCCATGATCGCGCCGGTGCCGTAGCCCATCAGCACGTAGTCGGCGATGAAGACCGGGATCCGCTCGCCGTTGACCGGGTTGATCGCGTAGGCGCCGGTGAACACGCCGGTCTTCGTCTTGGTCTCGACCTGCCGGTCCACGTCCGACTTCGCCGCGGCCATCGCGCGGTACGCGGCGACCGCCTCGGCCGGGCTCTTTCCAGCACATTGGGATCCTAAGCTTAGAATTCCACGTGGACAAGTTGT